>TARA_R110002020_G_scaffold8063_4_pt1 | contig 11165 bp, 11 predicted proteins | sample TARA_R110002020 | Tara Oceans TARA_R110002020 (sample SAMEA4396489) | marine metagenome | biome: Westerlies Biome; feature: [MES] marine water layer (ENVO:01000295) within the mesopelagic zone...; material: water (ENVO:00002006), including particulate matter (ENVO:01000060) such...
ACTATACAACACAAGCATGTGTTTGTGCTTAGAGGCAACCATGATAGCGTTAGCAAGGCAGATGATGGTGTTACTGCCTTAAGTTTGTTTGAGAATGAGCGGTGGAGTACAAACATAATTACTCACACATACACAGATCACAAAAGGAGAATGGTATTCATTCCACACTATGAAGATGAACAGATCATTAAAGAAGCTCTTGCTAATGTCCCTGAGGGGTATACTGTTTTCGGTCACTTTGGTTATCACGGTGTTCTTAATTCTGCCGGGGACGCTGATTTTGGTCTTGCCTTATCTGATTTTAAAAACCCTACTATCCTGGGACACATTCATAAAGAAGGCACTAACGGAAACGTCTCCGTCCTCGGAACGCCCTACACTATCAACTTCGGGGACCGAAGCAAAGACTGCTACTATGGTATCCTTGATGATGAATATCCCAGATCTACCAGCAGCAGCACAGGCTCTTTCAACCTTAAAAAAATCCCGTCAACGTGGGGACCAAGACATATCGTAATGGATTATGAGGATGTAGAGGATAACCTAGACTTTATCAATGATGATGGAGAGTATGGATACACTCTACTAAGAATCAATATAAATACTGTTAGTGAGGACCAAGAGGACATCGCTGCCTTGTGTAATAAGATTACTGCTCCCTTTGTACAGGTTAGATACAAACCCCTACTAGACGAGAGGGATGAGTTTGAGACGGACGATAGGGTATTTACTACCGCTATTAACGACGAGTTGTTTGATCACTACATCAACCAGAGCAACGCAAAGATAAATAAGGACGAACTTCTTGGCGGATTGAAACTAATTCATGAACATCAACAAGACAGAAATAAATAACTTCTATTCCCTTAAGGATGTTAAGGTAGACTTCGATAAATACTCAGGCCTAGTTCTACTAGAGGGGAAGAATAAAGATACCAAGGGGTCCAATGGGTCAGGCAAGAGTGCCCTCATTGAAGCAGTAACATGGTGCCTATTCGGTAGTACTATTCGTAAGTCTTCCAACGATGACATCATCAACAACCTTGCAGGAAAGGACTGTAGTGTAAAGCTCACGGTTAACGACGAGTATGTCATCCACAGGAGTAAGAAGCCTGGGTTCCTTAAGTTCTTCAAGGGAGACAAGGATATAACAAGAGACTCCGTAAGGAACACCCAAGCATTCATCGAGGAGACACTACACACTAACTACAAGGTGTTCCTAGCCTCTTCTGTGTTCGGACAGCAAAACAACATGGAGTTCATCACTGCTACTCCTGATGATAAACGCACCATCATTAAGAATTTCCTGAACTTGGAGGAGTTATTCTCCCTCAGAGAATCCGTTAAGCGTCTGAAGTCTGAGTACTCACAAAAGATCAGGAGCCAGGATGCTATTATTGCAGAGCATGAGAAGAGTGTTAGGAGTTTTGATTATGATCTACAGCAGATAAACACCAAGGACTATAATTATTCTGTAGAAGATATGAATATTACTCTTGAGGAAATCCTTGAGCTTGAGCAGACGACTAGAGATACAGAAGCTTTAATTAATAGAGCGATGTCACGGAAACTACTTGTTTTACATGATCTTGAGCAGTTGGTGCTTGGGCAAATTAAATATTGTGAAGAATGTGATAGAGCATTTGATCCTATTTCTGAGAAGGAAGTAAATAAAGGAATTAAAAAGGATCATGTAGAGTTAGATGAGCTTGACAATAAAATTGCACAACTCTCCTCATACCTACCTTCTATACCTATCTCATCTCAGGAATACACCAAGGTACAGGAGTACAAGCAACTTAAAACACAAGAAGAAACCTTCGCTAAGCTTAAAGAGGAGACTCTTGTTAGGATCCAAGAAGCTCATGACATCAAGCAAGAGTTCAACAGTAAGTACGAGATCATGAGGTTCTGGGAGAAGGCATTCTCTGAGCAGGGTATCGTCAAGTATATTATTAAGAACGTGCTCTCCTATTTCAACTCCAAGGTGAACTTCTACCTAGCCCACCTCTCTCAAGGCAAGTTCATCATTGAGTTTGACGAACAACTTAAGGAGACGGTCACTCACCGTAAGAATGTTATTCCCTTCGTGTCCTTATCAGGAGGAGAGAAGAAGAAAGTAAACCTAGCTGTGATGCTTGGGTTGCAGGAGCTTTTGAAGATCTCCCACAAAGAGAAAAACAATCTGATGTTTTTGGATGAAGTTGCTGAATCTCTTGACAACGAAGGGTTGGACGGACTATATACTCTGCTGTCTGAGCTAAAGAAAGACAAGACTTTGTTCGTAATTACCCACAATAATTATCTTAAATCTCTAATGGATAACAGCAGGACTATTACTATGATAAAGTCTAATGGAATTACAAAGGTAGTGGGTAAATAACTATGGCAAATGCAACTTTAGGTAAGCTAGGACAAGAGATTTTCGAAGCAAGATACGCTTACCCAGGCGAGACTAAGTGGGCAGACAGGGCGAAGGTAATAGCTAAGGTAGTAGCTTCCGCTGAGAGGGATGAGCAGAAAGAGAAAATTGAGAAATCTTTTTATGATGCTGTGGGCTCAGGTGATTTCATTCCTGGGGGTCGTATCATTTACGGTGCTGGGCGTAACAGGGGGAATCATAACCTGCTTAATTGTTATGTTATTATTCCTGATGATAACGTTGATTCAATTGGCAAAACTATTAAGGATATGTACAGGATTTCCTGTGCAGGAGGAGGAGTAGGCTTCAACGTATCCAAGCTCCGTCCTAAAGGGGATGACATCGGAAGCGTTCCTAACTCAGCCCCTGGGAGCGTCTCTGTGCTCAAAATGATCAATGAGGTAGGTGAGCATGTCCGAGCAGGAAAGAACCGCAGGACGGCTCTCATGGGGATCCTCAACATCACTCACCCAGACCTCCTAGAGTTCTTGAGTGTGAAGCTAGACCAGGGAGAACTAAACAACTTCAACATCTCCGTAGCTATCACTAATAGATTCCTAGAGGCAGTAGAGTTGGGTGAGGACTGGTTCTTCACGTTCAACAACAAAGAGTACCACAGGTATCAGCTTTGCAGGAATGGTGAAGATCTTATCTGGGTGATTGGTACGAGTGAAGAGGATGCTCTCAACAGAGCTAATAACTTCAACAAATTAGCAAGCACCGATGTCTTTGAAGTGGTAATGATAGATGATATCAAAGCAAATGAGCTTTGGGATATCATCTGGAAGAATTCCGTTGAGTCTGGCGATCCTGGTATATATAACATTGATTTAGCGAATAGTTATACTAATGTTTCATACTTTGAAAGCCTGGATGCAACGAACCCTTGCGGAGAAATCTCATTACCTAGTTATGGTAATTGTTGTCTCGGTAATATTAATCTTAATAATATGGTTTTGGATGACGGTAGCGACCTTGATTGGAAACGCTTGGCTAGAACTGTTAGGACGGGTGTAAGATTTCTTGACAATGTTCTTACAGTTAACACTTTTCCAACTGAAGAGTGCAAAAAGGTAGGGGAAAGATCAAGACGCATAGGTCTAGGGGTCACAGGGCTGCATTATATGCTCATTAAATTGGGTTTACGTTACGGTAGTGAGTCTTGCTTGGAGTTTCTTGAGAGATTATTCAGTACTATTCGAGATGAGTCTTATAAGATGTCTATATACCTATCACGGGATAAGAAGCCCTTCCCTGAGTTTGATTACAAGAAGTACCTAGATGAAGATTTTGCAAAAACTCTCCCCGCTCGTATTAGGATGCTTATCAAACGACACGGCATTCGCAACGCTGTTATGCTTACTATCCCTCCTTGTGGCACTATCAGTATGTTGCACGGGGTTAGTTCAGGTATTGAGCCTATCTTTTCTGCTATGTATTCCCGTCGTTATAGGAGCAACAATATTTGGAAAGAAACCCTAGTTGTTGATCCTTTGTTCCAAGAATATTATGATCAGAAGAAACCGCTGGATCCATTCGTCGGCGCTTTTGACGTTGCCCCAGAAGACCACATCAAGGTACAAGCAACCATCCAGAAGTTCATCGACTCCTGTATTTCAAAAACAATTAATCTTCCCTCTACCGCTACCTCTGAATCGTTTTCTAAAGAAGCTCTGGACTATGCTCCTTATCTTAAAGGATTAACAGTGTATAAAGCAGGAACAAAGGAGGGAGAACCCTTGGCAGCTATCGAGTTAACTCAAGAGAACATTGATAAATACATGGTTCAACCAGTAGAGGCAGAAGTACAAGCAGGGGACGCTTGTTCCCTTGCAGGAGGTGAGTGTTAGAATGAGTAAGTTTTTAAGTTTAGTAGTTTTTTTCGTGTTAGTATGTTGTCCTTCTCTTTACGGACATGGCGGGACCTATAGAGGGCCTGGAGATACCGTTCCCCCTGGAGGAGGTGGAGGAGGAGGTTCAGGAGGTCCTAACTCCCCTGGTCCTACACCCCCTCCTAATGGTCCTAACTCCCCTGGTCCTAACTCCCCTAGTCCTGCCTCTCCTGGCGCTCCCGCAGGACAGCCAGGAGGAGGTCCTTCCAAGCCTACCTCTCCCGCAGGTTTAGGAGGCCCAGACCTAACTCAGTGGTCTTTTTGGTGGGAGTTTAATAAAGATCCCTACTTAGCTCTTAAGAATAAGATCCATAAAGGAGGTCCACGTACTGGTGGAGATGATTTCTTCTTAGGTCATGGTGAGAAGGATCAATCATCTGATATTATTGGAGTTAGTCCTTTAATTATACGAGATAAAATTATTCCTGCTCTTTTAGATTCATTAGAGACTCAAAACAATAATGACATTATCACAGGATGTCTTATGTCCTTAGCTAAAATAGGTAATCAAACTGTGCAGGATAGTTTTGTACCTGTTATTATTCCTTTTCTAAAGGATAGTAATCAAGAGATTTCAGAGACTGCTGCCTTAGCTCTAGGTATTTTAGGATCGGAAGAGAGTATTCCCCTGCTAACTGCTTTGGTATTAGATACTAGAGAAGGAAGGGTGGCAGTAGGGAGAACCAACGAGGTTCCATTCCGTACTAGAACCTTTGCTGTTTATGCGTTAGGGTTGGTCGCTAGCGAATCAGACAACCCAGCAGTTGTAGCAAGTATCTCTACAGAGTTAAGAGGTATTATTGTAGAGGATAAATCTAGCTACAAAGATGTAAAGATTGCTGCTGTAGTTTCCCTAGGGTTACTTAACCTTGATACAGAGGCTAGGGTTGAGCAGGTAAGATTTTTGCTAGATTACTTTAAGAACGAGAGAAATAATCACTTGGTCCGTGCCCACATACCAGAGGCCTTAAGCTTTTCTATAGCTAACGCTAATGAAGAGGAGTACGCACTCTACAAAGAGGTTATATGCAATGAGTTCCTCAGCAGACTAACGTACACTAGCTCTGAGAAAAGAGAAGTTCAGCAGAGTTGTGTTATAGGCTTAGGGTTACTTGGTGACGCTGACAATGATGAGATAGATAAGAAGATTAGGAAAGCTCTATTTAAGATTCCTGTTAATGTGTCAGACCAGCAGACTAGATCGTTTACCTTGATTGCATTGGCTACACTAGGAAGCAAGCAAGGGACTGGGCCTGATGGCTTGGCAGGCACTGGTGAGGTCCAAAAGTACCTGATCACCCAGGTTCAAAAAGGTAAGAGTTTTGCGAAACCATGGGCTTACATTTCCTTGGGTGTTTTATCAAATCGCTTAAGGGAGGCGCAGTTACCTGTTCCTGATATTATTTCTAAAGTACTTCTAGATGGAGTGGAGTCTGAAAAATCTCCTAATAGAGTAGGTGCTGCTTGTATAGCAACTGGACTAGCAGGAGTTTTTGATGTAGAGGGTCTTCTCTTAAAAAAGCTCAGCAAAACAAGTGATGGTCCTACTAAGGGCTACATTTGTGTGGGTTTAGGATTACTTAATGAGCGTGAAGCTATCGAACCCATTAAAGAAATTATAGGTAAGTCTAAGTTCCGACCCGCACTATTACAACAGGCAGCTATAAGTCTTGGGCTCATGGGAGACTTCTCCCTAGTCCCAGACTTGGTTATGATGCTCAAAGAATCTAGGAGTACTGCTACGCAAGCTTCTATTGTAATGTCTCTAGCCTTTATTGGAGACTCAAGATCTGTTGATCCTTTGGTTGAACTACTAAACGATGATACACATACAGAAAGAGCTAGAGGTTTTGCTGCTGTGGCATTAGGTATGGTAGCAGATAGGATGCTTTTGCCTTGGAACTCAAGCCTTAGCTGTGATTTAAATTATCGAGCATCTACCCCAACTCTTAATGCGTTGGAAGGAACAGGTATTCTTAATATTTTATGATTATGATGAGTGATAGAGCAGCCTTAGAGGTTGGAAGAATTGTAAGCGAGCAGAAGTTAGGAGATGTCTGCCTTCGCTTAGGCGTAAAAGGAGGAGGCTGCTCTGGATTCTCATATACTTTAGGCTTTGATACAGAGAAGAACGAGGTTGATCAGATATCCATTAAAGAGTGGCAACCTAAAGACTTGGAAATGATTTGTGATCCTAAGAGTTTCCTATACTTAAACAATACTATTATTGATTTTGAAGATGGTTTAATGGGAAGAGGGTTTAGGTTTATTAACCCTAACTCAAAGAACTCTTGTGGATGTGGAGAATCCTTTAGCATATGAAAACATTATATGAATGGATCTGTGAGCCTTGTAGTATATTCTGGGACAGAGAGTGTAAGCTAGGTAAGGCTCCGCAAAAAACCAAGTGTCCTAAGTGTAAAAAGCTTAGCGAACGCTACTGGAGGAACTCAGGCATTGGTATCTCCTTCAAGGATGATGGTGCTGGTAACTCTAGCAACCCAGGAGCTAATGATTTCCATACAATTAAGAGACGTTACCAAAAACATGCAGAGGAGGGGTATGATAAGCAGTCTGGAGATCGTTTCCTAAGGCGAGAGATTAAAAAAGCTAAAGAGGCTATGGATGATGAGTCTTTCCGCTACAAATCTGCTACTATTAATTATGAAAAGCTAGCGGAAGATGGTAAGGTTCGTAAGCTATCAGATAAAGAGGCCTCAGAAAAGGTAGAAAGGTCTAAAAAATTGACCATGGACGCCTATGATAAAGCTAACAAGATGGGCTACAAGGACATTGGTAGCGAGACTTTAGACATTTCTAAACCCCAAAAGCAGCAGTAACATGGCATACGATTTTAGTGACAATATCCAACGGGGTATTATCTACCTATTGAAATCCAATAAGGATTTCTACCATCAGATTATAAACCTAGTTAAGGCTGATTATTTTGAGTACCCTGCTCACTCTAAGATTTTCAGTGTCGTAGAGGAGCACTACAAAGAGTACGGAAAACTTCCCACTGATGATTTCATTACCCAAGATGTTAAATCATCTTTAGGTCGTAGGGAGAACGCATCTGATTATGAGGATGAGCTACTCCTAGTCAATAACATCGACGCCTCCACCGTAGGCAACCCTGAGTACTTGCTTGATCTAGTCGAGGGGTTCGCCAAAAAGGAGGCGATGAAAATTGCCATTGCTGAAAGTATTTCGCTAATCAAGGAAGAGAGGACAGAGGAGGTAGAAGACCTCGTTCGCAAAGCTCTCCTTGTTAGCAGGGATATCAACGTAGGACAGAACTACTTCAATAGTGTGAAAGATCGTTGGGATAGAGTCTTCAATCTTAAGACAGAGATGAAGCACAAGACTATCCTTCCTGCTCTTGATAAATCACTGGAAGGTGGGCTTGGGAATGGAGAACTAGCCATGGTGGTCGCTCCCCCTGGTACTGGTAAATCATTGTACCTTGTTAACCAGGGTGTTCATGCTATGACCGAGGGTAAGAAGGTACTGTACCTGTCCTTGGAGATGAGCGAGGATAAGATCGCACAGAGATTTGATTCTGTTATGACCTTGGTTCCTCAGCAGAAGCTCAAAGAATCCTCTAACCAACTGACCGTCAAGGAACGCTTGGACCTCTTCCGAGAGCAGTTCCCTGGTAGCGAATTGGTTATCAAGGAGATGCCTACTGGACAGGCCTCGGTCAATACCATTCGTAGCCTGCTGGTTCAGCTTGAGAACTACGAGGACTTCACCCCCGACCTCCTGATCGTAGACTATCTGGAACTCCTACGCCCTGTCAGAGAGATCCAACAAGAGTATCTCGCCCAGCAGCGTATCGCAGAGGAGCTTAGAGGGGTAGGCATGGAGCACAAGACGCTCGTATGGACTGCTACTCAGACCAACAGGCAAGGACGCTTGGTTAAGATTATTACAGACGCCGAACTAGGAGACTCCTATGGTAAGATTAGAACGTGTGATTTCGCTATCTCTTTGAACCAAACAGAAGAAGAGTACGATAATGGTAAGATGAGAGCTTATGTTATCAAGTCTCGCAACGGACGCCCCCGTTTTATCGTCCACATGGATATAGATTACGGAACACTTAGGATGGAACAAGGTGAGTCCCCTCTGCCTGGAGAATAATATGGCTAAAAAACTAACTATTCCTGAGCACCCTATGGTAGTACATTCTAACCTAAGAACCTTTGAGATTAAGCATAAGGTTATGGAAGGTGCAGACGGTAAGTTAGAGTTTGACGAAAGTATAATGTACCTTAACCCTAATCAGCAGACTATAAGCCTGTACAAGCAGACTCTTTTACATGAGCTACTGCATATTGTTTATGAGCTAGTGGGGATGGACCCAGAGGAGGAAGAGGACATGCCTAAATATACCAACGAATTCCTTGTAACTGTGTCAACTAATACTATTATGCTCCTGGCGTCTATGAATCAAGAACTCTTTGAGTTTATCTTCAGTAAAGACTAAATAATATATGAAAGACATAGACAGTAAAGATATCCTCCTGAGGAGGAACAGATCATTAACAGCCCTTTCCGTATACATCGGAGGAAGGTGGGTATTCACCTATCCTACAGAGGTAGTGAAAACCAAGGACCAACAGGACTTTTTCCTAATCAGTGTACCTTTTGGCTTGGTAAAGCAAGGCACCCAAGACCCTAAAATAACTACGATAAAGGGAGCCCCTGGGGACTACGTTGCAAGGGATCAAACAGGAACCTATTGTCTGGTCACAGCAGAACAGTTTAAGCAGCTATTCCCAGCCCCCAACCCGAATCCCCCAAAGTCTTCTAACAACTCAGATCAGCTAAAAGACCCTAAATTTATAACTAATATTAACAAACAATCTAAGACCTAGACCTATAATACAGCATGGTAACACTAACAGAATCACTAGATGATTTCACCTGGGACAACTACAAAGGCATCACAGATGCCCTCACTTTATTTGATGAGAATAGGGTAGAGGAGGAGATGTCTAAGCAGGCTTCCATTTATTCGTATTACTACGGACTCATGAGCCTAGCTAAAAAGATGGTCAACGACAGGAGCACACAGCTTGATGAGTATTCATCCCTGTTCCGTAAGACAGCTAAGGGTAATTCTAGTGTCAAGCTAACCGCTAAAGACTTGGATGATCTTGTCTTCTCAGACGAGAGATACAACACAAAACAATTATATTTGAACGAAGCTACGTTCAAATACGAGATGCTCAAAGGATTGGTTCGTTCCCTTGAACATAAACGAGACATGCTGGTGCAATTGTCTTCTAATAAACGAGCCGAAACTAAACTATACAACTAATAACTAAGGAAACTAAACATGGCTATCGACCTCGACGCTCTAAGAGCAAAGCACGAACAACTTAATAAACCCGCCGAAGGTGGTGGGGATTTCATCAATAACTTTTACAAGATCCCTGAAGGATCTAACCTCGTCCGCATCATGCCTTGGAAGGATGAAGAGTCTCAGTTCTATGCAGAGACTAAGATTCACAGGGTTCCTAAATCACTTGACAATCTTAAGGAAGTTAGGAACGTACACTGCCGTAAGGTTCACGGGGAAGCATGTCCCATGTGTGACCTTTACTTCGGTCTTTGGAAGACTGGTAAGCAGGAAGACGAAGTTCTTGCACGGGTCATCAAGCCCCGCGCACGCTACTACATGAACATTCTAGACCGAGAAACTGAGGAAGTAAAGATTCTTTCCATCGGCGTAATGCTCTTCAATAGTATCATTGGAGCCATCCTAGACGATGATTATGGTGATATTACAGACGTAGAAACAGGTCACGATTTTAAAATTGTGAAGATGATGGAAGGTGAGTGGCCTAAATACGATCAGTCCCAACCTCGTCCCAAAGAAACTGTTCTTGGTACGAAGAAGGAAATCGCTACCGCAATGGATAGTCTTCATGAAATTCATGAGCTTGTTAAGCTAGAAGACTATGAGGAAGTGAAGAAGATGGTGAGCAACCTTATTGGTGTTCCCCTTGAGACTACTCAGGAATCTGAGGCACCTAAAGAGGATGTCTCAGACGATGATTACCTCAAAAAACTACAAGGTTAATTACTTATGAAAAATATTCTTATTACACTACTAGCCACTGCCGCACTAGGCTTTGGTTTTATGTCCTGCAAGGCCCTAGGAGGGTTTTTCGCAGAAGGCACAGTCTTTACTACACAAGATCAACTAGCTGAAGGAGAGGTAGGAGTTGTTGTTCCTACCGCAGACCTTCCTGATTCCGTTAAGGAAAAGGTTGGTGAGGACACAGTAGTTGTTATCGCCAATAAATCCCAGCTTAAAGATGGTGCTGCTTTCGTAGCTGCTGGGGGCGTTACGGATGGTTCCACGTTTGATGGTGCTGTAGGTGCTGTCTTTGGTATTGCTAAAGCGTTCGTTCCCTCCCTTGTGGCGTGGGAAGGCGTGCTAACTCTGTTCAGCCAGCGTAAGCGTCAGCACTATGTCAAAGCTGTTAAAGCCATCGTTCCTACTGATAAGAACGTTGACCTGGGTGGGGCACTTGCTAGCGTAGTATCTGCTATAGGAGCAAGCCACTCTTCTGAGTTGTCTAAAGAGACGTTTGCAGAAGAGCTTGAAGTAGAAGCCGAAGAGTAATATCTATCTATAGGGAGAAGAAGTAATATTTCTTCTCCCTTTTTTTATCTACACAAAATATTCTCTATAATATTTAAGGGAGAGGGGGCGAGCGTCTTCGGACAGGATCGTCTGGTTAATACCATTGAGGAATAGGTTCAATTCCTATTGGCCCCCTCTTTCTTTTTACACTATAATAAATCATGTCCAAGAAAATCAAAATCCTTGC
>TARA_R110002020_G_scaffold33098_1_pt1 | contig 11162 bp, 23 predicted proteins | sample TARA_R110002020 | Tara Oceans TARA_R110002020 (sample SAMEA4396489) | marine metagenome | biome: Westerlies Biome; feature: [MES] marine water layer (ENVO:01000295) within the mesopelagic zone...; material: water (ENVO:00002006), including particulate matter (ENVO:01000060) such...
GCTACCTGATAAATTAGAGCAGTAACTGGTCGCCTTTGCATTGCATGGTTCTGGGCTACCTGACTCATCTGAATACCAGGTTCTTTTGTATTTACTAACAGTAGGTTTATCAAATATATATTGCTGATAATGTTCAGCACCCATACGGCCATCAATTATATATAACGGCTTAACGCCAGCTATCCCGCATAGTGCTTCTACTGCTTGTAATCTTGCTGACATAGAATCAAACCCAAGTATTGCAATATCACTCTCCCCCTGTGGATAATATTCTGAGAATTTCTCATTATATGTACTCACAGTGAAAACACCTAATGACATCAGGTGATTTTGTAATGCGTCTACTTTAGGCTTGTCTATGTCATCAAAGGTATATTGAGATACACCTATGTTTACTTCTTCTACTTTATCCATATCATATAAACAAAATCGATCTGCACCCATTCGGGCTATTTGTAAAGCTGCAGAACTACCTATAGCTCCACAACCTAATATATGGAAAGTAAAGTCTTCTAAGTTATTTACTAACTCTGATGATCTTGTATTTATCATTAGTCTACTCCATATGATGCGTTATAAGATTTATAGTCCATCCAATCGTCATAAGATTCTTCATTTGTTAAATCTATAGCGATATATTCATGAGGAGTTGCTAACATGGCTTGGTCTTCTAATACAGCTTCAGTTGTTAATTCTACTCTATAAATACTATTATAGGTATTTTCGAGTAATTTATTAATATCTTTAGCCATATGTATCCAGCCTTCATATGTTATTCTACCATCACAATATCTTTTATTCATCTCATCTACCATATTATAAGCATAGATATAATCAACAGAATCTCCAGATAACTCTTGACTATACTTTGGACCACCAACTTTGGTATCCTTGGTATCTATTAGAGTCATCTGATTCGACTTTCCCTTAGCATATGTACCATTCTTCCATGTTCCATATTCATGTACAATAGCACTACATTTATCAGAAACTTCATCTTGTATCTTTTGCGGAACTTTCTTTTCTTTAGTGATTATACTAAGTTCTACATCTTCATGAACTTCAAATGGCTTCCATACAGATACTCTTAACTTATATTCTTCTTTTAGATTTACCACTAAAGCAAAGCTAAAATCACCATCTGAATATTCTTTAATAGCATTAAGGTCTGTGCCTGACCAGAAAGCTTCCATTGTGTGATGACTATGCCACCATACAAAGCGAAAGTTCTTCTTTTTGAGTTTAGTTCCCACTCTAGTATAATATAACGCTAGATCATCTTTATCTAACACACAATTACCTGCACTTATTTGTTGTTTTAAGATAACCGGATCTCTTAATTCCCAGTCACCATCTTCATCTTCAATAGCTACTAGCATACCACCTATCTCAGACTTCTTCGTACTATATGCTTCTTGAGCATAATTCTGGATTTTATTCCAGTCCCTTTCATTTATATAAAACTCTTGATCCATTTTATCTCCTTACGTCTACTGTGTTTACGCCTTCATACATTCTTAGTAATTCAGCCTCTGTTAATAATCCACCAGCCTCAACCTGTTCTGATTCATCTTGTATTTCTGGCTCTGCTATGTATAAATCTCTATACGAAGGGCAACCATTACGAAGAGTACATTCATATCTATCACAATATGATGTTTCTTGATTTGGTTGTTCTTGATCTAATACAGTTCTATACCTGCAATCATCTATTCTACCTGTACGGTTCATATTTCCAGTTGATTCCCATACTTCTGTTTCCATTTCAGGCCATATACCATGAAACATTTTATTGTATCCATTTAACGGTCCTGTACTGCCTACATTGAAGTTCTTAGTCCAACTATCAAGATATGTAAATAATGCAATAACATCACCTGTCCATGCAGCTTCTTTTATTTCGCTATCAAAGCTACCAAAACATACATTACTAAATCCAGAAGGTGTATTCTGTCCTTCAGTAAATGCAACTTGCATTTGATCTCTATTCCATCGCTCTTGTGATATGTATGGAAACAATATTTGAGGTTCTTGTGGATGAAATATAGCACCATTCCAAGGATTAGTATGACCACCTCCCATAGCACCTTGTGTTACTCTAGCATTTCTGATTCTGTTCATTACATTTTTAATTAAATCAACACAAATCATTATATCTAAGTCACCCATTGGCACTGCAACAGATTCGCCACCTATATTTATATTCATAGTAACATTTTCTATGTAAACATGAAATGAAATAGCATGATTAGTTCCATTATAAGAACGTGAATTGTGATATCCATTAACATGTAAGCCATGATGTACAGATAAATTCATAGTAGGATACAGTTCCATTGCACTCACCATAGTCTCTTCTATCTTCTCTTTATATTCAGCAAGAACACGGTTAACATCATCAGTATTATCCTGGAAGCAAATGCCACTATTTCTTAAAAAGTATAGCTTAGTATCTATCTCATCTATCTTAGTTAAGAATTGATCTATAGCCCATCTACCATTTTGTATCTGGTTTTTATACGTAGATACTTTATTCTTTTGTATATTAATATTAGATATTCTACCTGAATTTTCTTTTAATTTCTTATAGAAACCAGGTTGCCATCTAAATGTTGGCGTACATCTAAAATCAGTTTGCCATCTTTGATTTAATTGATCTATTAAACCTATGACCTCTTCTTGTGGACCTAATGCTATTTGCTCTATGATTTCATTCACATTGCTTATTCCATCAAGAAAATTATTTCTTGCATCAAGCGTTGACGACATATTTATTCTCCTCACATTTAGGACAATCTACTTTATCCAATCCATAATGAGGGAAGTCAGTATAATAACTTTCACCACCTCTATTATTATATGGATCTACACATGGTGTAGAATTTTGCCATACCTTTCTACAAGCTTTACAACTTTTTAATCTCCAATCAAATATTTTTGTTGGCATCGTCTCTTTCCTTTCAAGTAATATGAAAATAATGGTCCACAGTCTGGATCAAAATCTTCGTGTTCTTCAAATACATTTTCTAACCCATCTTCTAAGAAAAATTTATCATAATATCCTACCCTAAAATATAATCCATTAGAGCTTAGACAATTTCCCCACTTAAAATCCGTTACTCCCTTGTCCAAGAGAATCCGTGTCATTAGAATCTGTACGGACTTGTGTAACAAATTTCCATGTATGTGTTTTCTTTCCATATTTCCCTTCCCGTAACTCATTGGTTTTAGCTAACTTACCCTGATTAGTTAAAGTAGATATGGCTCTACGTATACTAGTTATAGGCCAATTCTTCTCACAAACTTCACATAAATGCAATATTTCATCTGGTGTGAATGTTTCACTTGTATTGTCCATGAATAATCTTAATATTAATTCATCTTGTTGTGCTGATTTAATCCAAGAAGTGCTTAAGGTTAATCCTGTCTCATTATTAGTATTATAATACATTATTTCTTCTTACCTTTCTTTTTAGCTTTACTTTTCTTTTTCCATCTAGCATCATATGCTTTAACCTTTTTTTCAAGAAATTGAATATATTCTTTATCTTGGAATTGTTTCATTTTTCTTTTTTGTATAGCAAGAGCAATATGATATTTAGTTTTGCCTTTACGGGTTCCTGCTGGAAATAGTATTTGATTGCTTTCATATATTTTAGATATCATTATTAATATCCTCTCTGAGCTTTAAGCCTAGCTAATTGCTCCTTACGTTTCATACGCATATTAAGAAAGTCTAATCTCTCTTTTTCAAGAGCTTTACTCTGATAAGCTGTAGATGTAATTATATCCATTCTTATATTACTTCTTGCACCACCAACTCTCTTTGATAACATATGCTCAACTTGATCTTTAGGTTTGCGTCTCATTTGCTTAGCCCATAAATCTAATTCTACATACTCTCTATCAGTTAGATCTATTGTTATTGTTTTCATTATGTCTCCTTGTGTTTATTTAATTTGCTCCCCTACTCTCTGCTAATTAGTGGTCAGCAGTTAGCAACAATCACTTGTTAACTTAGCAGGGGAATTATAATAGGATTGCACTCTGGAGCCAATCTTAAGATAAGAGTTGACATGGGTCATGGCTTTATGCCAGAGTGCGGTAAGTTTACCATAGTAACAAATTATGCAGTATGTCTCCTGGCATCTTATGCGGTACACATCTCACCTGTTATGTTCTAGTCTAAGATCAGGCAGCTATGCCGTGTACCCGAAGGTGGCTCACTATATCTTAGAAACTATGGTTAAAATATATATCGTATCTTTTGCCAAGGAAGAATACTGTTATGCAATCTTTTGAATGCAGTAACATATTCATTCTTTAGCCAATACTTATATCTTATATTTTTGCCTCCATAAATAGAGGTCTTTTCTTGTTGATTATGTGGTGTCCAGAGTAAATCTTCACCCATAATGTTATTTTCCACATTATAATCATGTAATTTTTCATTATGCGTAAGGAATATACACTCTGCCATCACATCTTTCTTAATATCATTGCAAATATTCTCATTTACTAAGTTAAATAGCTCAGTATATCCTGCTTTAGAGTTTTTATAGACAACAATTGGTGAATAATTAAGGTGAACATCATAACCAGCATCATAAAATCTATTAACAGCTTGTATTCTGTCTATAATTTTGCTAGTATTTGGCTCTAGTACAGTAGATATCTCTTGTGGCATCAAGCTAAAGCGTATTCGTATCTTTTTATCAGCATTATATGTCAATATTGTATCATTGACATACTTTGTGGCTGCTGTACCCATAATCCTATTATGGTCTCTAAAGAAATCAAAGATATATTCCCAGTCGTAGAACCTAGTATGTAATATAAAATCCTCATTACAACTAAAATCATAAGTCCAATAGTCATTACTAGTTTGATTAGGTGGCTTGGGCCATAACAAATCATTAGCATGTGCATCAATAGATGTTAATATATCATCTATATTTTCTGCTACTGACAATCCATAAGGTACATTTCGTCTCATATAACAATATGTACATTTATATAAACAGCCATATCCAAAGCTAGGAGTAATATAATCACTGCTTCTGCCTGATTTTCTTATTTTAAAGGTTTTTCTTTGTACATATTTCATAGCTACCCTTTATATATAAATTTTGAGCCTTTTTATATCTTGCTCAGGATTGAGACAATACTCTATTGAATCACGTATGTATGACTACCTGGATAATAAGGAACAACAACTGTTCTTGTTGAGCCACCAGTTTTATCATTATTTACAAAAGCAACGATATCACCTTCTTGTAATTGATATGAATTATTTACATTCACACCACCTACAGCTGCAGAAGCATTAGATGATATACTCATCTCTTCACGTAATTCACACATAGTTTCAGATCGTGTTTCTTGTGTTACGAATCCACCACCTGATAGTACTTTGATTGTTTTAGACATTTTCAGTCTCCTTATTTGTTGAGGAATCACCCTCATTATTGTCAACAACGTCACCAGCTACATTTCGAATTGAAAACTGGCCTCTTACTTTAGCCTCATCGGCTTCACCGGTATGATTTACTATTGCATGCACATACCCAGTAATATAATGTTTTGCATCACTTTCATATAAGAATGGACATAATGGTATATCATTAATACCATCATCTGTCTTAACAGACATATATACTATATGATGATAATCATTTAACTCCATTTTGTCTCCTACTATTATATATTAGTCTATCTCTCCTTGTCTGCAATTCATGTAATCGTCTGATAGTAACATCTATTAATTGGTTAGTTACAAGAGTATTAAACTCTGTATAATTACCAATACCTATCTTTTCAAAGCGTGCTATTTGTTGCTGATAGAAATATATAATATCACTTACAGTAGTTCTATTCCTTGATTGATTGTCTATCATGTTGTCTCCTTTATATAATATTCTTGTATTTTATGATTATATCCGATAAGATTCATCTCCATTAATCCTTTACATATTTTATTAAAAGAAGTATGCGTTGCTTGATGTTCTGTAGGATTAAGTTCTATAAGATTTGAAACCTCATCGTCTCCTTTACACATATTTATATGATGTAAATGATGTCCCTTTTTAGGTTCTCTTTTATAATGATCGACAAAATTGTCTTTATGTCTTGTACTTCTTTCTATTTTGCCTGTTTTAGGGTCTTTTCTTTTTCTATGTTTATACCCTTTTATACTGTCACCATATTTATCCCACCATTTACCATCATGTTTATTTTGCATATCATGAAACATACCTCGATCCATACATTTTCTTGAACATGTAGCTTTTCTTCCTTTTTTCCACGTAGTCCAAGCTTGTAAGCAAGGTTTATTACACACATAGCATTTAAGTCCAGAAACATAAGTAACCCCACTAGCTTTCCGATACTTAGTATCTCTTGGCAAATGAGCTTGTTCTTTTAATATCTTTATTTTATAACCACTTCTAGTCATTTCTCGATATATCTCACCTATCCATCTTTTAAATGCTTTAGTAGAATTAAAAGAAACATGTTTTGATATACATTTAGGAATATCTTTTCTTTTACGAACGATACCATGAATAATAACTTCTTGTGTATCATTATCAATAGAATCTTTAATAGCTAATATTTCTTCAGGTAATGTCCATTTAGATGTATCATAAATAGTTTTATAATATAATCTATAGTTACCATCATCTCTTTTGATAACTTCACCTTCAGTATCTTTAGCTTTTTTCTTTAATTCATTTATTGTCATTGTCTCATCTCCTTAATATTAAAGGGGCAGTTGCCCACCCCTTTAGTGTATAATAAGTATTTAACTTGGTTTCTCACATGTTCTGACTACTGTGTCTGGATCACCTAATCCGTCACCATCATTGTCAACATACCAAGCTTTAATACCTTCTCCTCCACACACTCCACATTCATCAATGTAGTTGTCTGGACAATAGAATTTATCATCTATATCATCACCTACTGGTACCCAATTAAGAGGTATTTCTGATGCTAATAGTGTAGTATATCTTGCACCGTGCCATATAAATGATTGGCCCTTACCTTTTAAGCGTCTCATAAGATCAAATGCTTCATCAAACTCTAAATCGTCAATATTTATATGTGTCTCATTATTATATGTCTTTTGATCTTCTTTAAGCATTGCCTTCCATAACGTTACCTGATCCTCTATCCCGTGTTGTTGAGATAGAGTTTCTGGTTGAACTGGTTCAGTTGGTGCTGGACAATCTCTGCCCATGTATGCCAACCCCAATAGTAATAAGCCCATTATAACTATACTTATAATTGCTTTATACTCTTTTATTGTTTCCATGTTACTTACTCCTTTTGTCTTTTTGGTTTGTATATAGATATGTTATAAATAATAATATAGCTGCTGCACATCCTAGCATAAACAGCCAGAACGCTATCATTTGTATTAATGTTATTATCATATCAATCATCACTCATCTCCTTAATTAATGGTATAATTGAGTCAATAAATGTTTCGTGTTGTGATTCATATAGTATTAGGTCCTCATTACAGCATTTATCATCAGTTATGTTACCACATTGTGGACATAAGGTTATGTTAGTATAGCTCATTATTGTCTCCTTTGTTGTTATTAGTGTGCTAACCATCCATAATGGAATGGCCAGAACAACATGTTTAATGTCTCTGGGTAGAACCAGTAGAGTCCACCGCAAATATATATAAATGATACTACTACTGTGGCTAGTTTCTTGAACCATATAAGGTCTAATTGGTCTTGTGTCATAGTGTCTCCTGGTTGGTATAAGTTTATTATAATAAGATACGTGAGTGTGTACGCACAATGGCATAGTACACCCACGCTTTATATCTCATTCAAAAAGCCCTTAGAGGGCTCTTGCTAGGCTGGAAGTTGGATGTCTACAGATTCAGCAGCACCAGTAGTGACATACATAGCAGATAGTTCATCAGCAGTGAGGTCAGTAACAGTGTTTTGCTTGATGTTGAGTATCTCATAGGATACACCATTCTCTGATGGAAGTGTTACACCAGTGAATAGTACCTGACACGTACGATTAACTTTCTCACCTTGTTCGGTAGTGAAGATCCATCTGATCTTGAATGGTTGGTCTTTCATGATAGTAAGCATGTTATTCCCTTTCAATTGGAATTGATATTAACGTAATTAAGAAACAGAAAATCTGATTCATGGGGGTATGTAGTAAGTATTTAGCCACACGATAAAATGCTACAATTTTTGAAACCTCTTTGAAAATTAACTAAAATGTTTTATATTCCCTATAAGAAAGGGGGGCTTTTATATGGGAGCCTTTAATTTTAATTTTTATGAGACAGGATATGGATGTGAGTGCGCTTGGAACTATAATTACGGAGATAGCAGTCTTCGGTACTTTGGGTTATCTATTTAATAACGTAGAAAAGTATAATGAAGATACCTATGGTTGCCCCAAATATTGTGCGGTAGATCACAAGCATATTTTTTTGGATTCGCAATCCGAGTTTGAAAAACTTTTAGTTGAAAATGCTAAAGACAGTAAAAACAGGGACTTAGCTGTAAAATAAAAATATTGCATAGAAGTTTTAGACTTAGTAATATAGTGGGTATTCAATCTAACCAAAAGGAGGTGTTTATGAGTGGTATTAAGAAATATATACTTACCATAGCTTATAATGACGAGACTGAGGAGATAGAGTACATTCAAGAAGAGATGGTGGATAATGAGAGTGTATGGGAATATGGGGACTTGGTCCTTGATGATTACTTTGATGAAGAGTCATTAGAGCTTATCTCTGAAGGATATATACTAGGCATTTCATAATTCTTTCTTAACGCAAACAAGCGTTTGCTAAAAGAATTGTGTATAGGATAGTATTAAAAAAAGGATAAAAGATGGATCAATATGAAATAGATAATGCTATAGACTCATTAAGTAAGGCTATAGAGGATCTTACGTATAGGGTGTATACCCTAGAGGATAGCATAGCTACTATTAATGCATACGCAGAAGAGAAGAAGGAGAGGGAGCATGCCTAGTTTAGATGGTTATAGTTTAAATGAAAAGATAGATAAACTACATTTAGAGGTAAAAGAAGATATAGTTAGATTAAGGGAAGAATTTACTGAACTATATAAATATATGCAAGAATTGAGAGATAAGGAGTCTAGAGTTGAAGCAAAAAAAGAAGCCAAGCCAAAAGCCGGTAAAAAAGAAAAAGCCTCAGCCGAAAAAGCCTAAATACGGTTATTAAGGAGTAATTATGCCAGGTATAGAAGATAGAATATTAGATAAGATGATGAGTGAGAATATTGGATTCAATGAATACTCTCAAGGGAATGAGTATCAAAGAGCTAAGACAGCACAGCCTATATATGAGATGTTTAAGAACCAATATCAAGGTAGAGATATGCATAATTATGGGAGACTATCATTTGAAGATTATATAGGTGGCCTAACTCCAGAAGAAGGATATATAACATCATTGGGTTCTGAGGTACCTACTCCAGAGGCAATAGCATGGAATGAGCAGTTTGGTGAAGATACCGGACTAATGAAACAAGCAGCATTTGATTATGGTAGGACCTATGATACAGGTAATTACCCTGAGGCAAAAAATACATATAAGCAAGGAGAATAGATGGCCACATTAACACCAACATTAACATTAGCTAGCACGGATGGCATTACTAATGAGACATTAGGGCTATCAGCTACAGATGCATTGACAGTTACAGCTCCTTCTGCTGGATTATCAACTATTGCAGTTACTACAACCGGTGCAAACAATATTATACAACCCGCTACTGATGGGCAAACTAGATATGTGTATATAAAGCATACAGCTAAAGATTCCGGTGGATCTACAGTTACCACTACATTGAATGTGGAAATGACAGGAGATGTAGTATTTGGCAAGTTAGCAGCAGGAGAATGGTGCTTTCTTCCAGTTGGAGGGCATTCTTTAGGAGTGCAATTACAAGCATCTGGTGGAACTATTGTTGCTGAATACGCATATTGGACTAAGGGATAGAATGAGATTTTACCGTGTAAACGGTGTAGAACATAAAGTATATGACCCAGATGATAACCTTCCAAATGGGCTGATTGTTCAATCGAATTGGAAAGTAGGCAATGTCGGAGATTGGGTTAAAGCGGATGATGACTGTTTAATACAGATCTTACGCAAAGGAGTCATGAAACGTCAAAAGGGGAAGGCGAAGAAAGTTGACTATATAGGTACCTGCACGGGTACCTTTCCTGTATATAGTAGTACAAAGATGGATACATCTAAAAGGATAAATATATATTCTTTTGGTGGGGGGAAGTTAGCTGATGATGTCTTGATTGACAGAACTAAGATGACAAAGAGTGAACAGATATTTGTTATGCATTTAGCTAGAGGGACAGCCCCTCAAGATGCATATATAAAAGCATTCCCCACTAATAATCCTGGATATGCTAAGTTTAAATCTGCGCAATTAGTTAAAACAAAAAGGATAAGGACGGCTATGAAAGAAGAATTAAAGCCAGTTTTAGAAGAACTTCAATTAGATGAAACTTTTGTACTTAAGAACATCAAGGAGGTGATTCTCTCGTCTGAAAAAGATGATACTAAACTAAAAGCTCTTTTTAAACTGGCTGATATTATGGATATGGAAGATAAGAATAAGACTCAGGTTACAAATATATCTGGAGCATTATTCCAAGGATTTACATCAGAACAAGTAGAGGAAGCTGAACGACCTAAAGAATTAAATGGCTAATATAAATCTGCATAATGTTTCTGAAATGGAAGAGCAGTTACTTATGGCTAAGAATGATTTAGTAGCTTTTGGTAAACTGTTTCTACCTGATGACTTCATGAGAAGTGAGAGTCCTTTCTTTCATTATGAAGTATGTGATGCATTAAACGATTTAGATATACGGCAATTAGCTGTAATTTTACCGAGGGGTCATGGCAAAACGGTTCTTACAAAGTGTTCTATTATGCACGATTTTGTGTTTACAGAAAGTCCATTATTTTATGGATGGGTTGCCGCGTCTAGCAAGATTAGTGTACCAAATTTGGATTATGTAAAATATCACTTGGAATATAATGATAGAATACGTTATTATTTCGGGGATTTAAAAGGGAGAAAATGGACAGAAGATGATATTGAACTTAAAAA
>TARA_R110002020_G_scaffold160131_4_pt1 | contig 11151 bp, 11 predicted proteins | sample TARA_R110002020 | Tara Oceans TARA_R110002020 (sample SAMEA4396489) | marine metagenome | biome: Westerlies Biome; feature: [MES] marine water layer (ENVO:01000295) within the mesopelagic zone...; material: water (ENVO:00002006), including particulate matter (ENVO:01000060) such...
AATTTAGGGGTTGTACCGTCTCCGTTTGCATAAAACACGCTTGCGTGCAAACCGTCACTTCCCAAACCGATAATGCCTGATGCAGACGGTGGCGCGGGCCGATTCGAAAACCCAGCGTCTTCTACGCGGGTGCCGTCAAAAACAATCACTTGATTGTACCCGTTGGCAAAGTAGATATTTCCGCCCCAAGTCTGAGACTGCGTTCGCTGATGGGGTGTTGTGACGATTTCTCGTCCAGTTACTACAGACCCAGAAAGATCTACCAAGGACGTCCACGGGTCTAAGTTAGAAGAGCGTTCTGTTTTTGATCCATTGAAATAATATAGACCGCCATCATCGTCTTCAAAGATCAACCACTGACGGGCGCCGTTGTGCTGTGCAAACCAGTGCAAGCTGTGGATCTCTCCCTTGCCTTGAAACGGATTGCTTTGTTTGCCGGTCGCTTGATTTATATCTGTGCTTTTTAAGATAACAGCTAACTCAATAGAGCCGCCCGCGTCCTTCCAGCCATCATGGTAATCCCAAGTCATGTCTCGAATCCTGGCAGCCGTTCCAGCGCCAGGAGACCATCGTTCCTCAATACCTCTCAGCTTATTGACTTGCAGGGTGGTAGTTTTCATCCTTAAACCTTAGTTGGGATTCCGAATCTTTCAACTTGTACAAGGTCTTTGTCGAACCCTCTACGCCGGAACATTCTATTAGATCGACTCAGATACTTCTGCTTCATTCTTTTAAGAAGCTCCTCAGCCCTTCTACCATACAACTGCCCCTGCGTTGTCATCCCGTGCTGTAGACAAATGTCTTCGAGCGGCTTGTACACAAGGTAATGATGATATTGAACTGGCCATGCCGGAACGTCGTAATCAGCAGAAAGACGTCTCGGTCGCTGAGCATATCGGATCTCAAGGGACAAATCCGTTTGCGCAGTCCACCAAAGCCTAACAAACTGCCTTGGCCCTGCATCGAAAAGATTAGTTACTTGGTCGTAATCATAAGATGAAGTGCCGGACGATGCTGAAGGCAAAATCGTATCGTCATCATATGTTGTTGTTTGGGCATCGAGTATGGCAATTAAAATCCATCGAGTGCCATTCGTTTTATCTCTTCGATAAATATACTTTCTCTTCCCAGACTCAAGGAAAGCTGTTCCATTGTTAGACCACCTAAGATCTTCTATGTTCTCAAGCTTAATAGTGAGGTCTGTTGAAGACGTTGTTGCTTCAGAAACCAGGGATGGAGCGCTTTCTATTCCAGCAGACACAATCGTATAGCAGTACTGGTACGTTGTGTTTGGTCTAAGGTCGTTGTTTGTTCCAGAACTTTTGACAGTTAGCTTTGCAGTTTGGTCCGGTGGCCGTTGCGTCTCATTTGATTCTTCCTCAATCATCACAAGCGGGTCGCCAGTAGTGTCCTTGTCGAGGAAATGCTCTTCCTCTTTTCTCATATTGATAAACATCAATCGTCCACGGTCGTCATCTCGAGACATGACTCCGAGCACTTCTATACAATCCTTTGGTAAAGCATAACGGTCAAACCTTATAGACCAGTCTGTACTCGAAGCCGCTGCCGTAACTGTTGTTTCTAAATACAGCACGGTAGTTGAAGCAACGCGAACAATCTCAACCTCTGTTCCATCTGGAGCAACAAAAGTCTGACCTTCCATTTCAGGAACGAAAACGCCTGCGCCAGAGCCGCCATTGGTAACTAATCTAAGATTTGCGGCGCCGATGGTTACGTTCGATGTAGCTGACCCGCTAACCGTAGCCTTAACAGTAATGTTCCTCTTCTCCTGCATAAAAAGCCATTGATACTGCCCACTGCACTGCAGGTAGTGTCGGTTTATGACTCTTTCAGCCTGAGACTTATAGGCTGCAAGATTAGGATTGTAATCCAAAGCAGAGTTAATTTCTTCTCTGAGTTCTTTCAGGTTCATGCGGCCTCACAAAAAACAAAACCGGCGGCTGGGAAATAGAGCCCCAGCCGCCGGAAGGATGGGGTAAGGGAACCCCGTGGTGGGAATTTTTGTTTAGAAAAGACCCTGGTCAATAAGCATAACAGTACACTCATTAGCACCATAAGAACCAGCACCAGCAGCATTCAGGCTAAAGCCAAGAATTTGCGATGTGGTGTGGGTTCCAGAGGCATACAATTCTACAGTACCAACACCACCAGAGTCGCCACCCGTAAAGGGCAGTGAAGCAGCGTTGATGTCCGTATGAACATTAGCGCCACCGCCAGCGGTCTCATCACCATATTTGCCAGCAACCTGAACAGTCAGGTCTCCGGCTACAGCCAAAGCATGCGTAGCGATACCAAACACAAGTGGGTCGCCAGATGCCGTAGCTGATGGAGACTGCTCCACCGAGGCACCAAGGCCGTTTGTGCTGTCACCAACGTCGATTCTTACAAAATCTCCTCTGGAGATATTATTCGAAGCTGCGTCAGCGCTGTGAAGAGTAACAAACTTTTTAGGGAAATGGTTGTTTTCACCACCAGGTCCACCATCGATTTTATGAATTGCCATTTTTCAATCCTCCGCTCTTTTGATTGTTTTGGCTATTAGTAAATGGCGGGGGCCACCATGACCCCCGCCAAAAGATTAGAACCTAGAAGGTTTCCAAGTCAAACGCAAGCCCGCTGGAGCCGAGGTGCTTAGCAACAAGCTGACCACGAACACGCATTTTAGCAGCACGAACGTCGTACTCGCCAGACACGGTCTCAAAGTCAGACAGGTCGAAGTATCCCTTCGGGTCCCACAAGCAATGAATATCATTCATATTCAAGAAGTAGAAGCTGATTGGGTCGCCCGTGGTGGTTGCTCCAGCAGTAGGCATGTTGTACTCGACATCAATCTGGATACCGTCGAAGGTTTGAACCATACGACCACCGTCAAGCTTGGCTTGATCAACATAGCGCTCTTGTGCAGACAAGGAGCGTTTAAGGTTCTTGAATCCAGCGCGGGATGCAAGAATCACGTTTGGTGCGCCAGATGGGCTAACCGAGTTGATTTCGACCATAAGGTCGTACAAGCCAGCCAAGCCGTTAGCGTTGAAAGAACCAGCGCCGTCAAACATTTGGTTCTGCCAACCAGTCTTGGTGGAATAAGTAGCCTTAGAAACTCCGCCAACCGTGTTTCCTTGGTTGTTAACAGTATCTTCTTCAAGGTATCCAGCCTGTCCGATAGTGGCCGCGTCAACACCGTTGAGCGTACCCCAGTCTTCCCAGCCTACTTGGCTTCCTGAGACAATCTGCTTGACGAACTCACGTTTGAGAGCGTTAGCGGTCATCTTCACTCGAGACTCAAGAATGCTGAGAATAGCCGAGTCGCCTTGGTTGATGAACTCTTCTTCAGAAGAGATCGCAACAGGACGAACGACATGAGCAAACTGATACACAGCGGGGACGAAAACGTCGCTCACTGAGAGGTTGATTCGCTCGAAACCAGTCTGAAGACGAGTGGTTGTTGAGTGCTCACCCATTCCGAGAGGAACAACAATACGAGTGCCTCCGGCTTGAACAGGGTTGCCTGCGCCATGAACACGTTCTTGAGCGTCGAGAAACGCTACGCTTTCATGGACATTATCGCGGAACTCCTTCATCAAGACATGCATAGTCGTTGAAAGAAGTTCGTTTCCAATGGTAAGGGTTGTAGTTGCCATTTAGGCACTCCGTTTTAACTAGGGATTGTTAGAGAGATGAGCGAATTTTTTTCGCAGCTTCGGGATTAGATTGCAACCATTGAGCAATGGCGTTGGCACCACGCTTCATAACGTCTTTTGGAATGCCGTCCGCCCCAGGCCTGCCGCCTACGGTAGATGTACCTACTTTTCTAGCAGCCTGGGCGCGTGCTGATTGCTCTCGCTGCGCCCTTGCTTGCTTTGCATAAAGGATACGTCGTGCTTTCACAAGTTGATAAGCATCCTGTGTTTTGATTGGATCTCCAACGTCTTTCCGAGTACGCACCATTCGTGCGACCTCAGTCTTAAAGTCGGACTTCTTCATCTCAGGATGTTTTTCGATAAAATCAAGATACGCTGCTTCTCTAGCCTTTGACTGTGCTGACTCCTGCATTGGCTCAAGGATGTTCCTAATGCCCTGAGCAATGCCTCTCTGAATCCGGGCGTCAATCCCCTCTTCAGTAAAAATGTCCGGCAGTTGATCTTCAGACTTAGAAAGGATTTCTTTAATCTTTGGATCTTCCGCTACGGCTGCGAACTCCGCCTGCCTACGAGCAAACTCTCTCTCCATATTTGCCAAGCGCGATTCGCGCGTCTCGACAGTAGCCTGCATGTCCTGCATGGCTTTGGTGTGCTGTTGTTCTTTTAGTTTTTTGTCTACACGGAAATTATGGAGGATTCTCCGCGCAGTAGACGGCAAGTCTTTAATGTGGCGCTCATCGATATCTTTGTAGAAACCGTCGTGCTTAAGCTCATCAATCTGACCAAGCTCTGCATCAAGAGCATTAAACACAGGCGCTGCAGTTTCAACAGGAGCTTCAGCTTCGGGCTGCGCCGCAGACGCGTCAACAGGTTCATTAGAAACCTGAGGTGAAACATCTACAAGATCCGCTAAGCTCGCTGCATCTTGCGGAATAGATTCAGCACTTGGTGCATCAACAGCCCCAACGTTCGCGTCTTCCATATACAAATCTCCAAATTAAAACAAACTATCGATGTGACTCTAACACTTAAGCTTCTTTGTAAGCAACAAACTACATTTCAGATGCAAGCATTGCATCGTCGCCTTCCATGCCGCCAGGGGCCGGAGGCATAGGTTCGCCAGGGGCTTCTTCTTCACCAGGGCCACCAATAGGACGCTGCATCATATCTGCAAGCTTCTTATCTTTTGCCATTCGCTTCAGTTGCCCAGCAGCCTTTCGGAGCGAGGTGTCATCCACTAACTCTTCAGGATCAAAGCCGTATTTGTCGAACATGCCACCGTCATCAATCATCTTCAAAGCTTCGAGCAAAGCTACGACAGGAACAAAGATTGCTGGAGGAAGAGGCTGGTTCCAGCGCTTCTCGCCATCTGGTGCTTCAAACTCAACCTCTGGAAGGTCTTCGCCGCCAAGGGAATCGATTGTTTTATTAAACTCATCAATCAAGCTTTTAATAGCCTGAAAACTAAATGGGGATTTTGGTGGCGGCGCGGAAGAAGCGATAGCCTCGGCGCGGGCAGCCGCGTCGTCGGACATCATCTGGTCCATCTGCTCAACATCGCCAGCAGGCGGTGCTCCAGCAGCCGGTGCTCCAGCCGGTGGTCCACCAGGCTCTCCTGGGTATGGTAGATTTTCTCCGGTTACGGGGTCAATAGGCATTTAGTGCTCCTTAAATCAAGCCAAGGTCTTGTTGTATTCTAAAATCTTTAAAAGCTGGGTCGTTGTCAAGTCTATCGCAATACTGATTATAGTCTTCAGTTTCTTTTTCAACCCGACTATCCCACTTTGAGTATTCAGTTTCAATATCCCAGTCACCATCAACCGGGGTAAGACCCCTTTCTTTACAGACAGCGCGTCTTTCTTTCTTGCTATTAAGCATCATTCCAAGACCACGATCATAATATGGGAACGTCTCACTAAATCGATCAATCTTGCACGAAGGCTGCCATGAGGCTTGGGAGCCGCATTCAACGCAGTCACGCCCGTCCTCTGGGATGGGATCGACGTCCCTCTCTACAACCTCGGTCCACCGAATCTTGCAGTCCGAACAGAAAAACTGATGAGTAGTCAATCGCGGACGCTTGAACTCTAACTCTTTTTTCTTCTTGTTTTTTGTTTTTACTTGAGGTGGAAAGCAAGTCTTGCAGACAGATGAACAAGAAGGACAATCTATAGTTTCAAGCTTGTTATTCATAGAGGCAAACAACTCAGTGACTTCATCACATTCGGTGCATTTGTAATTATACAGCGGCATTCGCTCCTCCAAGCATCTGAGCTATAGCCTGTTGTTGGCGGTCTGGGGGCAGTTGCTCTAACTCCGAGATTGCTTTTAACACAGCCGGGTCATCCTGAAACAACGCCTTAAGGGCTTCAATCTGCTCAGGGGGAGGCATCTGCTGAATCTGCTGTAGAATCTGCCCCATGCTTTGCTCTGGAGCGCCAGGAGGACCCTGGGGCTGTTGTTCCGGGGGAGCTTCTTGCATCTGTTGCTCAAGGACCTCCTCTTCTTCACCCTTAGGTTTTTTTGTTTTAGACTCTTCTGTTTCAGCAACAGCAGTCTGCAGTTCGTCTGGGTGTAGATCCTTTGGAAGATCAAATCGTTCCGCCAGAACTTGCATGTAGCTTCTGGCAAGCGTAGCCATCGGTCCTCCCTTCTGAACAGCGCCCCAAAGCTCTGTGTACGTTGGAAGGAGATTGACCAAGTTTTGCTGCATGGCTGTGTCAGTCAAGGGGGTGCGGCCACCCTCAACAAATGAAATCTCAAAGTCTGCATCAAGATCTTCGATTGTGACTTCAACCATCTCATTCCGATCACGCAGCGTGATGGTCTGAATCTCTATTTTAGTTCTTCCGCCTTCGCCCGGTTGTCTTCCAACCCCCGGAAAAGCATCTTCATCAACATAAGGAGCAGCCGTTCCTGCATCTTCAGCAAGACCACTTTCTTCAAGTTGTTTTTCTTCTTCCGCAGCATTCGAGTCTTGCTCTTCAGCGATGGCCCCGACTTCAGCGATTTCAACATTTTGCCCCTCATAAGCACCCGCAGAATCTCCACGATCATGCATAGATGAAATGATTGATCGCAATACAAGGCGGAGGATACTTCCAAGCCACTCGTCTTTAATCGCAGCGTGCATTCCAAAGTCTGACTCTGTGTATTGCTGCACAGTCTGGACCTCAAATGCGGTAGCCCTAGTCACAATACCTCGGGCTTGTGGAGAGGAACCAATGCCCCTTTCCAAATCATTTTCTACAGTAGCCATGTAGTTAGTGATGTTCCCGCTCAACGGGGCGTTAGCAATAGGGCGAATCGCGTCGTCCAATGGGCCCTCATAGTCGCTAGAAATCTCAAGAACCAAACCGTCATGACCTTCTGTTAAGTTGGTCAACTCGTCAGAGTTAAAAGTCCCTTTTCGAGTAACAAACTGGCGCGTATCTTTTCTGGTCGCCATTGCCATAAAGGATCGGTAGGAGTTCAACTCTACAATCTGCGGCAAGATTCGCGCAGAATGCGAAATACCGCGCAATGGAAACTCTGGCTCGTGATTGAAAATCAAAGGCACAATGTGTGGTAGCGGCTGCCCATCTGTAGAAGCAAAGGGCATTGGCCCAACAAATACAGGCTCTTGGTATTCTTTACCCTGCCCTAAGATGTAGATCTCCAGGCGCCCTTGATAAACAATATTAGGATCTTCGCTATCCTTGACAGTGTCCTTCAGATTGCAAACCTCAAGAACTCGAACGAAGGCACCTTCATCACTTTGGGCACTATTCTTGTTCTTACCTTTTCTTACATCTGAATACTGATCTGCACTGTTGTCGACGGCAAGGTAGTCTGACCGAGACGTTCCAGCTAGATTTTCGAGGCCGTATTCATTCTCAACCTCATCTTTTGGACGATAGTAAACATGGGCGCGGAACCGCTCATCCTCAGTATCTCCAACATCTGAATCAAGAACGGTCTCCCACCAAGGAATAATTCTAAGCCACACACGGTCTAATGGATTTCCGTGGCCGGGATAGAAACCAATCTTTGCTGCGCACCCTGGATACAACAATGCCTGACGTAGCCCCGACATCACCCGCTGGTGAATCTTGCTCGAGGACAACCACCTGTTGGCAGCAAGCTCCGCCTTTGTTGGGTCGCCCACACCAGCAGGATCTGGCCCAATCACAGATCGATTAGCCCTTGGGTACAACGCACCTAAGTAAGAAGTCAACACACCCCAAAGACGGTTTACCTCAACATTGACGTCAGTCAGCTTGCTTGTGTCGGTAGCGACTTTGGCTCCCTGAATGTGCTTCCAATAGCTGGTTGTATAGCAAGCCTTAGCCAGGGCAAACCTCTGCCTTCCATCTTTCATTCGCTTGTCATGAGACTTGAGATGATCTCGGATCATGTTTGGAGTCAATGACACTGAGCTATTTTCTTGTTCGTATTCCATGGTTTACCGATTTTGATTTTGTATAGCAGAAAAGGGATTTCGGTGAGCCTTGTATCGCCTCTTTGGCAAAAACTCCGCAGGAAGCTTTGCTGAAGGTAACGTCCTCCTGTTCCACTCAGCCAACATTAACGCGTCTGCATGGTCGTCATGATACCCATCCTGCCCCTCAATCTTGCCAGACTGCTCACGAATATGCATCAACTCTTGAACAGTAGGCTCGTCGTTAAGCGTTAGGGCATCGCCGTTCACAACTTGCCTAAGGTGCGCGTAACCCTGTTCTTTACTTCCACGAGTCGTTGTCCAATAATCATGGTTTCTTTTTCTTTTCTTTCCAGGAACTGGCTTTTCTCGCCACAAAGGCAAGCCCCACTTGTGGAACTCACGAATAATAACTGGTCCAGCGCCACCAGGATTAGATTCAATCAACGCCCTGGCTTTGTTGTAATGATTGGCCAACTCAGCAGATTTGGTTGCAAACAACATTTCCCCGCCCTTGTTCGTTGAGTATGTAGCAACAAGCCTTCCATCCTCGGAAAGAACTTGAGCAACGGCGTAATCGCCCCCATTGCACCAAGAAGGGTCGATGCCTATCGCGTAAGTCATGCCGGGGTATGGCCTCTCGTAGATCCTTAACTCGCCCGTAGCGGGCTTCAGGCTGGCGAGAACCTCGTTTAGATAGTCAGGATCAAACCACGCGCCATCAAAGACTGAGAAGCCATCCTCGAGCGTCAATGGGTACTCTCGCCGGAACTGATTGAGGCCAATCCCGTTGACCCCATGAATCTTGTCGTACCGCCAATACAACTGCGGCAATGTCAGGCCATGTAGCTGCGCAAGGTCGTATTCTTCTTGACCCGGCTCCCAGTGTCTCGGCGGTTGTTTCTGGTAAGCTTTATGGTCGGACCACTTGAAAAAAGTAAACCGAACACTTTTGTCCCCGGCGCGAACTGCCTCTTGGGCAGCAAGAACCTTTTGGTGGAACAGGTTTCCAGGGCCGTTCGCCGTAGAAAGAATAATCGTTTTCCTGTGAGGGCCATCATGCATCGTTGATGTAATAGATGCCCACATCTCTGCGGCGTTTGGCCAATATGCCAACTCATCGGCATGCAGGCGCTGATAAGTCCACGCACGACCACCACTCTTACCACCAGCAGTCATGCACCGGAACCCAGCGTGAGTGTCGTTAAAGATAAGCTCTTTACGAGAAGACCTCAGCGTTTCCCTATGCAAAGAGCTTGGCAAGGTCCTGTGGAAATATTGAAGTTTATCGAAAATAGCATCGGTAGCATCGTAAGTATGCGCAACTACTAGAGTTCTTACCGGGTCTCTGGTCCAGTAAGAATAGTCAAAGTTGTATGCGCTGGCCACGGTAGTATCGCCAATCTGCCGAGGCTTGTAATGAACGATGGTTTGCGCGTCAGACATGAAGTCCATTAGCGCCATTTTTTGCTCATCAAACGGAGAATCGAATCTACGGTCGATTCCTTTCTCATCAACTAACCGAAGTCGAGAAATAAATTCTCTCGGATCTCCCGCTACGTTTCGGAGCTTCTCTTCGAAATCTACAGACACTAGGCCTCAGCAGAAGGCAATCGCCAGTTGTTGCCAGAAGTTTCTCCGCCAAGGTACTCGCGTAGTTCTCTAAGTTCTTCAGAACTCTGAGCTTGCTCGGTTTTTTGGAACCGAACCTTCGCATATCGATCATACGCCCAAGACTCGCCCTCTTGCATGCCCTTGTGTACGCCCTCCCACCATACGCTGTCTAACAAGCAAAGCTCCTGCTCTGATACAGGCTCAACCTCAGGGAAGTCTTCGAAAAACCAACCGATAAACTTGCTATTCTTACACCACCTCTTGAACTCCGATGGCGTTACTGCGTGATCTTTAAGCTCAACTGACTCACACTTTCCAGACGCACGATACCAGTCTTTCTTAAAAACCTGACCCGAATCAGCCAACCGCCTTGCTAAACGACGGAAAGCCTTCTGCCTGCTAGTTGACTTATATTCAAGCAACTCAGGATTGATCCACTGAACCAATTCTCCAGGGTTACCGTCTGATCCATCGTTATTTTTAGGCATTGAATGTCTCCACTTGCTATTATACTAAGCATGGAAAATGATAAGAACAAGTCCAAAGAAGAACAGCCCTGGATTCATGAAAGTGAAATTGTAAAACGAATTCGAAAGCTTGGGCTGCAAGATAACTTCGTTCAAGCTGAAAATAAAACTGAACGTCTTGTTGCTATAACAGAGGTTTTCTCTAAGCATTACAGTCACTTACGGGTCTCCAAGAAGTAGTTATTAGGCTTAAGGCCTTGGCTTGTATCTAGGATCTTTCAGCGCAGATTTCAATCGGTCCATTTCTTCTTGAAGAGACTCGAGACGTTTTGAAATATCGTAAGTACGATCTTGACCAACAACCGTGCCTGCATCCTCAATGCCCCTCTGCCTCGGACGAATATTGTTAATCTCTAAACGACGCTCAAGCTGAGGAAGAAGCCTTGCTCTCTCTGCTTCATTCGCCAGCATCCTTTCTCTCAAACTGTCCGAGTAGGATCTGCTTGGAGATAGGGCAGCGCCCATAGACTGCGGCGGCTGGCCAGGAAGAGATTCACCAGGCATAGGAAGACGCTCGGCAGCAGTTTCAGTAAAAACGTTTCTTGGCGGAACACCAATGCTGCCAGAAGCCAAATCAACAAAGCTAACGCTTGGAAGGCTTTCTGCCGGAGGAAACTCGTTTGGAGGCATGCCGCGACTGGTTCGCATAGGCACTGCAGGGCCAACGCTGGGGAGAGTCTCAGAAGGGGGGAACGGATCGCGGCCCATTCGTGCGGCCTCCTCCTTGATCTGCTGCTCGGTAGTACCAGGAGAAACATAACGCTGAACGCGTTCATCATAGACTGGGCCTTTCATGTTTCCTGAAAGCAGAGCATCATCATTTTTTTCTTTAGCCATTTATCATTCTCCATTTTCAATTTCAGAAAGTTCTCTAAAGAGGCGGCTTGCGTCATTTTCTAACACACTTAGCGCGTCCATATACTTTGCGGGC
>TARA_R110002020_G_scaffold283122_2_pt1 | contig 11148 bp, 10 predicted proteins | sample TARA_R110002020 | Tara Oceans TARA_R110002020 (sample SAMEA4396489) | marine metagenome | biome: Westerlies Biome; feature: [MES] marine water layer (ENVO:01000295) within the mesopelagic zone...; material: water (ENVO:00002006), including particulate matter (ENVO:01000060) such...
TAAGATTGCACAGTCTATGGGCTTCTCTGGCAACATGAGAGAGTTTGAGTCTTTCATTGAACAAGACCCTGCACGTCAAGCACGTATGAAGCAGTTCACTAATGCTGCCATGCAGATGGCAAAGGGTGGTGTTGTGAAGATGCAGACGGGTGGTGATGTTAGGTATTCGCCCGGTGTTGTGACAGGGCAGCCATTAAACTTACAACAAGCAGCACCTAATTTTACTGGTATGACACCACCTGTTATGAATGACCCACGTGGTGTAGGTCAAGATGTGACCGGCAATAATCCTGTGGAAGTCGCTGTACCTGCTGCACAGACAACACCCACTAACATTGGCGATGCTACTGTACAGCGTATGTTTCAGCCGGGATTACCGCAGGGTGGTGTAACTGTTGCTGCTACAACCCCATCAGAAATGGGTCAGTATATTGATCCCCGTGTAGGTGTTATTACTGGCGGTGCAGCGGTGCCTACAGCTATGGCTACAACAGCACAAGCAACTGCTTCACAGGAACAACAGGCAGCGCAAATGCAAGCCGCTACAGCAGCACCAGCCGTGGATGCTGCAGTTCAGGCTACACAGGCAGCACAAGGTACGGTAGACCCCCGTGCGCAAGTAACAGCGGCCCAGCAAACAGCATCTAGTGTTGGTGATCTAAATGCCGCACAGGGCAACGCTATTCTTATTGACAATCCTGTTCAACGTCAGATTCAACAGGGTGAACTTATTTCAGGTGCTGCTGATGCACAAACTGCTGCACAGTTTACGGAGCAGGTACAAGCTGCAGAGGCTACTCCTACAATACAAGCTACAGTACAGGGTCAGCTTGCACAGCTTACTGCTAACTTTGACGCTACAAACCCCCCAGCATGGGCTGCAGGAGCATTGCGTGGGGTACAGGCCCAGATGGCAGCTAGGGGGCTTGGTGCCTCTTCTATGGCCGGTCAGGCTATGGTTCAAGCAGCTATGGAGTCTGCTCTGCCTATTGCTTCTGCTGATGCTCAAGTAACAGCACAGTTTGAAGCACAAAACCTATCTAATCGTCAACAACGTGCCATGCTTGCAGCACAACAACGTGCTACATTTATGGGTCAGGAGTTTGACCAAGCATTCCAAGCCCGTGTACAAAATGCAGCTAAGATTAGCGATGTTGCTAATCAAAACTTTACAGCAGAACAGCAAGTACAACTAGAGAATAGCCGACTTGCTAATACAATGAACTTGAACAACCTGTCTAACCGACAGGCTCTTGTTATTGCAGAGGCTAGTGCTTTAGCTAACATGGACTTGTCTAATTTAAATAATAGGCAACAGTCTGCTGTACAAAATGCACAATCATTTTTGCAGATGGATATGGCTAATTTGTCTAACGCACAACAGACTGATCTATTTAAAGCACAGCAACGTATTCAAGGATTGTTTACAGATCAAGCAGCAGAGAATGCTTCACGACAATTTAACGCTACTAGCCAAAATCAAGTGGATCAGTTCTTTGCAAACTTGGCTACACAGACATCTCAATTTAATTCAGCACAGTCCAATGCACAGTCACAATTTAATGCTGGACAAGTTAATACAGTCGAAAGATTTAATACTGAAATAAATAATCAACGTGATCAGTTTAATGCACAGAACCAGCTTGTTATTGCACAGGCTAATGCACAGTGGCGCAGACAGATTGCTACAGCGGATACTGCTGCTGTGAACAGAGCAAACGAACTCAATGCTAATGCTGTTCTTGATATTAGTAAAACTTCTTATGCTAACTTGTGGCAACATTTTTCTGACCGTATGGAGTGGGCATGGAAATCTGCAGAGGGTGAATTAGATCGTTTAACTAATGTTGCAATAGCAGAATTGGATGCAGAAGCCCAGAAAGCATTAGCAGACGCTACCAAAAGTTCTGCAGCTAAGAGTGCAATCGGTGGACTAATTGGTAAGCTAGGTTCTGCAGCTATTGAAAAAAATATATTTTGCTGGGTTGCTCGTGAAGTGTACGGGCCTAGTAATACTAACTGGGTAAAGTTCCGTATTTGGATGCAAGAAAATGCACCTACTTGGTTATATGAAATATACGTTAAACATGGTGAATCTCTTGCAGGATTTATATCTAATAAACCTAAAATTAAATATATTATCCGCTACTTTATGGATAAAGCAATAAGGAGCAAATTCGGTGATAACAAATCCTACTAAACAAGTTGTGGCAGCGTTTGATGCTCTTCCCGAAATAAAAGAAAGAAAAAAGAAAAGCACTGGTTCTGGGATGATGGCACCACTTTTGAAGAAATCAATGCCATCAAATAACAAGATGGAGAAAGAACCAGCTTTTATTGTTGCTAAAATGTATCAAAGAATTAAGCGTGACAGAATGCAAATAAAAGAGGCACGTAATAATGCTTGATCAATCTTTTAATAGGGAAATACCCGGAGAGTCTTTGACAGCAGAAATGGGTTCTAGGCCGTGGCAACAGCCACCTGAACTTACTACTGTGGATGAGGCTGCAGAGTATTACATATCTCGCATTGCTAGTGATGATTTTGCTAAAAACCTAATACATACGATGAAGACAGGTGTTCCTCTTACTGTTATTGCTAACAGCGTTCAGTTAGCAGGGGTAATGGAAGGTAAACATAGTGCTGATGTCGGCATATTAATGCTGCCTGTTATCATGGAAACTATGATGCTAATTGGTGATTCTGCTAATGTTGAATATGACACAGGCATGAAACCTGATGCAGCCCTTAGTCAAGACAATATTGCTGCAGATACTATTTCAAGAATGGCAGACAACGCAAGTGATGAAGAAGTTATACCGGAAGTTCCCGTTGAAAGCATGGAACCTGCACAAGAAGAGCCGCCAGTAGGGCTAATGACACGGAGAAGTTAAAATGAATTTTCTTGCTGATATTGCTGATTTCATAACAGACGAAGATTTTCTTGCTGGTGTAGCTACTGGTGTGTCCGAAACTATTGATAAAGGCGAGGCACGTAGGGATAAAACTCTGGATAGATTGCAGACATATGGCTTGGAAAAATCAAATCGTCTTGAGCAAGAGTATATTAATGATCTTGACGCAAATGAAGCGCAGGTAAAAGCACTAGCCGCTAACTTGGCAGATGATGAGTTCAGCGCAAATTCACAAGCAGTTCTTGCTGCGGCTCAATATCTAATTCAAACCAAAACTCTGCCCGGTGCAATAGCAGAAGCAAAAAGATTATACGAACAGCAAAAGAAATATGGCATTAGTCAAGTAAAAGAAGTAGGTGCTAATGCAGCTAACGAGGGTGTTAGTTTATCCTTTAGAAACATAGCAACTGGATTTACTCGTAAACCTGCTCCTGTAAATCTTTCTGGTTCTGGTATTGAAACTAGACCTACATTTTTAGACAGAGTGTTTGGTGGTCCTACTGTTGAAGAAGAGGCACAAACAAGTATTGAAAACCTTACTTCTGGTGTTCCTGATTTAGACCCGTTGCCTATTATTGCATCAACTGGGTACAATGCTGATATGATTATTCGTCCAGACATGCCTATAAAAGATGAAATAGTGCGTTTTAAACTTTTAGCAAAAGCGGCACAGGATGCTGGAAATAATGAAGACCTGCAGGAAATAAAAGCTAAAATAGAAGTTCTTAAATTAGGAGAAATAAGACAAGGTATTGCAGAAGCTGCTAAAAAAGGGCCATTCACTGTATCGGAAAGTATAAGAACAACTAATGCTTTTGTTCTTCAAGTAACAAAGGTCTATAATTTAACATTAAAACAAGAAATTTTGGGTTCTGGTCTTGACCCACTTATGTCATTTGAAGAAGCATCAGATGCAGCAACAGAAGCTGATATGGTTACTAAAAAAATGTCTAGAGATTTAAGTGATGTGAGATTATCTGGAAATGCTAATTTCACAGGGGAGTTGCATAAATTACAACAGGCAATTTTTTACAATCTAGATTATACAATTACGGAAGACATTTATGGACGTAAAAGTATCCAACTTGCAGAGGAAGGTGGCCCAAAGCTATTTAAAAAATTGACTGTCGCAGTGAACGATGCTGATGCTGATGATGATACTGATACTGATGATACTGATGATGATGCAAATGCTAGTGCATATAGTGGTAGTGGTAATACATCATCACAAACTGTTACTACCATTATACTGGATACACCTCAAATATTAGCAGCAGTAGATGCATTTAAAAATCTTCCAGATGTGGCTACTGCGCCAGATAAAAATAAAGCAAGAATAAACTTACAGAGAGCAATTATGGCTGCAAATACTGGCATGAATGCAAGAGTTGCTATGGATAAAGCAAGAGAGTTGTTAAATTAAAAATGGCCGAACAGTCAAATGAAATTGTTTTAAATAAAGACTTACTTATTAACAATGATAAGTTTTTAGAAGATGCACAAATGTTTCTTGCAGAGCGTGAAAACAAAGACCTTAGTGACGCAGAAGAAATATATGATGCATTTATGGAACATTTTAGATATCAAAATGTAAATGAAGTCACTGCCGCACGTGATCTGTATTATGTAAGTAATCAGACTGACGACGAAGGTAGAAGGCGCATGGGTAGGCTAATGGATGCCTATGATCGCATGGATAATGATTTTGGTTTGGCTGCAGCCCAAGACTACATAGGTGGAGTTTTTACTGCTCCATCTACTTATGCAGGTATGTTTTCTTTCGGTGCAGGTAAGGCGGGTGCTTTAGCTGCGCAGCAAGGAATTAAACTTGGAATTAGAGAAGTAGTAAAGAATGCTGCTAAAAAATCCGGTAAAAAAGTTACACAAAAGCAGTTGGATGAGGTTGCTTTTGAAACAACAAGGAAACGTGCTGCCCGTAGGATAAAAGGTGACACCCCTGTGGATGTGTCTCTAACACAACGGGCTTCTAATATTGCTAGTGGCTTTACTTCCGGTGGATACAAAGCAGGTGTGGGTGCTGGTGCGGTAGAATTAGTAGGTGCTGGATCAGGTGTAACTGCACAAGAAATGATCCGTGTTGAAACAATCGACGGCTATGAAGAAATGAGCCTTTCAAACATAGGCATAGCAACAGGACTTTCTGTAATAACTGGTGGAGTTTTGGGATCACTTAGTGGCGCACAAAAAGCTGTTCGTTCTAATGTTGCAGAGCAATACGTAATTAAAGAATTAAGTAAACAAAAAAGAATTATTGAAACTGCTTTTAAAACAAAAACACGTCCAGTATTTAGCAGCAAAACATATGGAAAAGCAGCAAAAGAAAATGAGGAAATGCTAAAGCTGTCTTTAAAAGAGACAACAGAAGGTGCTATTGAAGAAGGCAAAAAAATAAAGAAAAAATTAACTGGCACACGTAGAAAAGCATTTACCCGATATGAAAATTTAACAACCAGCCTTCAGGAAATGGAAATAAAAAATATTGCCGCTGCAGCAACAATGGCAATGAAAGAAATAGGACCAAGAAAAGGCGTTGTTAGGGGTAGTAAAGAGGACGCACAAGAACGTATCACCTCTCGTATTGCACGAGGATTAAAGGAAAATCGAATAACCACTGACGGTATGCTAAAGATTATGAAAGATCATGGTATAACCCTTGATCAGTTTAGTGCTTTTTATGTAGCTGATATATCTGAAGCTGCTGCAAAACTTGGCGCACAAGGTCGTTTATCTAAGGCTGCATCTGACGAACTTAAAGCTAGTCTTACACAAATTGATAAATCACTAATAGACTTAGGTGCAAGAACGGAATCTGCCTATGTAAAGATAAGAGAATTAGATTCTGGATATTTTAATTTAACGGGCGTAAGTAATATTATTACTGCTTTAAACAAAACACGTATTGGTCTTATGACCGTGCAAGCAGCGACAACAGTTAGAAACACCACAAATGGCCTTATGCGTAACTATGTATATGCCCTAGAAAATCTAGGTACAGGCTCAATTAATTGGTCATATGGTAAATTTAAACAGGCATCAGCACTAGGAAATAAAGAACTAAAGGCTGCGGCAGATTATTCTGTGCGTACAGGTATTGCTCAACTAAAAGCCGGTGGTAAAGGTATTTTATTTGATGACATGTTTTTTGGAATGCAGTCACAGGAGACAGCTATTCTAACTAAGATGCTTCGTGATCCTCGTTTGGGAAATTCAAATCAAGCACAAGAATTATTTAGAGAGTTAGGAGACATTGCTCAATTATCTGGTGTAGAAACAAGCCCACTTTTAAGAACAGCTAGATTTGCAAACACTTTTAACACTATGTCAGATAACATGTTTAAATCTGCCATATTTGCTCGTGAAATAGATAAGATGATTGCTATTGATCCTGATAATATCCTTAAAAAGAAAGGTATCAATGGTCTTAGTGATTTACTTAAAAAAGGAAAATTTGAATTTGTTGACGAAAAAAGTATTGCTCGTGCTATGGATGAGGCTCTAGACTTTACTTACCAAACCGGAAAATTTAAAGGCAGAGAAGGTTTTTTTAATAAATTTGCAGACACATTTATTGATGGCGCAAGTAGTACTTTTGGATCGGCTGTTGTTCCGTTTCCTCGCTACTTGATAAACCAATTTAGGTTTGTGTACGAACACGCCCCTGTGTTTGGTATGCTCAATATAGGTGGAATTTTAAATAAAACTGGCGGTGGTTCTCAAGCTATGGCCGTTAGAATGGGTAAACAGTTTAGCGGTTTTGCTACGTTGGGTGCTTTCTTTGCCATGCGTGTAACTATGGGCGATGAGAACACAAAATTTTACGAGTACAAAGACCCAACATCGGGTGGTGTAGTTAGCGCAAAGGCTTCTCTTGGTCCGTTTATGTTTCCTGCTTATGTAGCTGATATGCTATATCGTCTTGGTAAACCCGGAGGTTATTTAGAAAAAGAATGGGGTTTACCCGCACTTCATAGTAATGATCGTGTTGCAAGTGAAAAAATAAACACAAGAGAAATGGTAGAAGCCTTAACAGGAAGTCAGTTCAGAAGTGGGACAGGACTAGACATCATTGATGGTTCTATTAAGCTATTGCTAGGAGAAACTGCAGAAGCTAAAACGCTAGATAGGTGGGAAGCAGGAGCGGCAAAATTCTTGGGTAACTATTTAAGTTCATTTACTGTTGGAGCAGGGGTGATAAAAGATATCTATGCACAATATGATCCAGCATATGTGAATGTTCCTCTTAATGAAGATATAGAATTTTTGCCCTATCTATTCAGGCAATCGACAAGAAGTCTACCAATACCTGCAGATGGTAGTGACCCTCTTTTATATTCTCCGCTATCACCCAGAGAATCTATGCAGCAACCAACAAAATCAATACCCTTGAGAAATGTTAATCCTATACTTAAACAGCTTACTGGATTGACTTTTGAGGAGCGTAGAAATTATGCAGAAAAGGAATTAAATAGATTGCAGTTTGACTGGGTTGAGATAGCACCTAGAAAGACGCTTGATCCTCAACTTGATAATGAAGCTAAAAAAGAATTAGGTGAACACATTGAATCCGTTCTCTCAAGAGAGGTAGTGTCTCCAGATTATCAACTAATTAAAGGAGACACTAAAAAAAGATTTTATTTAAGAACACTTGTTCAAGCAATAAAAACTGAAGCAGTTAGCGGTGTTTCCGATTATCAAGTAGGAGATGTGAAAGAAGACATAGTAAGAAAGAATAGGGTAAAATATTACAGGGAAATACCTTCTGCAGTAAGAAAAATAATGGAACAAGACTACAACGCAAGACAGGGGTTTTTTAAAACAGTAGCGGGAACTGCTGAATTTAAAGAAGACCAAGATTTTACAAAAATGTTGGAAGTCTACTATAAAGAAGATTCTGGATATAAAAAACAACTAAGTAAAAAAGAAATCGTAGAAAGATACATGAGAGAACTGGACCTAGTAAATTAGGGGGTTTAATTGCCCCCTTTTTTATTTATCTATTATCTCCGCTGCCAGATAACGTACCACGAGATTTACGGTCAGCCAGTTTCTGTAAATTATTTTCCATAATATGTCCAAGATTCATATCTAATTCTTCTGCTAGTACGGCACAGTACCACAGCACATCCCCAATCTCATACCCTATTTCAATACGCTTGGCAAGGTATTCATCCTTTGCTGCCCCATCACGAATAAACTTCTTTACCTTGTTAGCAATCTCACCTGCCTCACCTGTAAGGCCCAGAGTAAGATACTCCATAGCTTTGTTTTTAGGAAAGATAGCAGTCTCACATGCCTTCTCTTGGTACAGGGCTGCTGTAATTGTACTCATTTTTTTCTCCTTCATCCACTGTTCAGCTTCTAGTTGTAAGTCCATTTAGTTTCTCCAGATTCTCAAAGTAAGCAGCGTTCCATCCACGCTGCCACTCACGATAGGGTGTAGTACCTTTCTTTAGCGGGTTAGCTACTTGATGAAAAAAATTACTTTTTCTTTTTACAACACGACTAAACGCTGCATAGCCATCTTCAAAGTTATTTAAAAGACTACTATTTTTTACTTTTTTCACCATCATCTCCTTGCTTATCTAGTTTGATAGAGTCTGACAGAACTTTAGTAAACTCTGCATTAGCAACTTTAAGCTGGTCTAAATGCATACGTGCTGTGTGTATACGTGTCTTTAAGTCCATCATCTGCTCAAGCATATACTTCTGCAAGTCAGACATATCGTCAAGCACGAACTCCTCACCATCAATTGTCACCGTCTTCTTTTCCATCCTCTCTCTCCTTCCGTTTAATCCACTCTTCATACTGTGGGTGTTTAGGGGGTGGGTTAAACTGCACCCACCCTTCCTCTCGTTTCCATGCTAACTTATTTTTCTTCTTACTCATTGAAGTAATTATCCAGAATATCTAGTCTGTCTTCATGCATAGCCATCTTATCTAATTCAGCCTGTATAGCTTCCATTATATCTGAATGTTCCCCTATACCTGCTGGGTTTTTAAGATACACTTCAATGTTCATCATGTGCAACTGGCTACCTGCTTTTGCGTGTAGCTTTAATGCTTGTATCATTGCATCTCTCATCTGTCAACTCCTTTCTGTCTAAACCTGTGCTTGAAGAATACAACAATATTGATTGTGGTGTTGACAGTGATGGCCAATAACAACCACCACTGCCACCAGTTAGGCATGTCTTCTCCTTCAATCATGCTGCATTCAAGTCCACTACTTCACAAGCATCTGCTGTACAGGCCAACTCACGTCCACCTGACGTTGTGTCTTCCTTCTCAAACTCTTGTAGCATATTCCAATTAACACTTTTAGGCATCTGTGTCAAGAGTTCTTTATAGGTATCTGCATTGATATCCTGATATGGTGCTTGCTTGTATGTATGCTCACTGAATGGCAGGAAGCTGATGCCTGACACTTCATCAAAGTGGTCATACACCCATGAGCCTACCTGCATCCACTCGTGTTCCTTAACAGTAATGGTGACACTAGGCTTATGCTCACACCAGTAACGCTGATACTGTAGCCACAACTCAAGCTGCTCAATTGCACCCATGTCTGTGCGGCATACTGCACTGACAGGTGACTTCATTGGGAAGCTAAACACTGTTGTGCTGTCAGGCTTCATTACATCTGGCTCTGCAGGTATACCCTCTGACATAAGGAACTGTGTGATAGGGTCTTTGTTATCACCCCGCACAGTACGAATGTAGTATGGGTTGTGCCTTGCATGAATGCCAGATGCACTGTCTACAAGCTGTGATACCGTGCCGCTAGGCTTTACACAGGTGATGGCTGCAGACTGTGGAACACCAAGCTGTTTAGCCATAACTGCATTGGTTTCGATTGCTTGCTCCTTGAGCGCATTCAGTGTAGCCCCAATGTTATTGCCAAGATGTGCTGACTTACCTGCCATCATGTCATTGTCCATGATGCCTGTCAGAGATACACCAAGCAAGCGTTCTTCTTCTGTGTTCTTTCTCCATACTCTACGTAGATATTTAAAGTCAGTCAGTGTAGACTGAAACGTACCTAAGATTGTAGCAAGGCGAACCTTCTCTGTCAGTGTCTGCTGCGTGTCTGATGCACGTACAACTACCTCTGACAGATTACAGAACTGATAGGGACGAAGGATAATCTCGCTGCAGGGATTGCAACCAAACTCATGGTCTGCCTCACGACGACCATTCTTAGCTGCCTGTACCCTTGCAGACTGACGGTTGAAGATACCACGCTCACCGGACTTGCTTTCGTACAGGGATACCCACTCACGCATGAATGTACCCATCTCTGGCTTGCCCTTGTAGGCTACGCTGTTATTAGCCAGCGCACGTTGTCCTTCGTTCTCCCACCACTGACCTGACTTAGCATGTGCCATCTGGTCATCACCAAGATTGGACAGGCTGATGAGTGCGCTACGACGTACACCACCTACGACTACAACCTCACCAATCTTACACATAATGTCGTGACACTCTACAGGCCACAACCTACGGCCCGTAGCTGCTTTAAACTTGTCAATGATAAACTGAAACAGTTCTTCCAGAGGCGCAGGGCCACTAGCCCGTCCACCAAATGTCTTCAGCCTTGCACCGGCAGGGCGTACATCTGACACATCCCACTTAGGAATCTTGCCAGCGTACAACAGAGAGATAAGTTCACGCAGGGATGTTGCCCATCCGGGGCGGCTGTCACCCACCTTAATTACTGTATCTGTTTCCTGCATGTCTTCATTGACCATAGGCAGCTTGTCTACGTTTTCACGCTCTACAGAGAAGCCTACGCCTGTGCCACACATGAGTATGTACATTGTCTCATCGAATGCACGGGGATGGTCTACAGGTACGTATGAACAGTTGTATCCACCTACGTGGCATCTGTCCAGTGCAGGACCAGCAGTCATTAATGCTCTCATACTAGGCATTACATCCTGATTCAACACAGCTTGTTCAAGTTCACCACGCAGTTCATCCGACAGGACATACTTGTGCTTGCTCTTTAGATGCTGTGTCATATAGTCAAAGTATCGTGCCACAGTTTCTCCCCATGTCTCACGACGCTGTTCATCCTCTTTCCATCGGGCATACCGCGAAAGAGCAATAAAATTTTGATAGTCTGTAGGTAAATAGTTGTTCATCTTTATCGCTCCGTTAATGTTTTTATATTACGTATTTCAGCACCGTCTACATCGTAGAAATATTCT
>TARA_R110002020_G_scaffold47500_10_pt1 | contig 11139 bp, 7 predicted proteins | sample TARA_R110002020 | Tara Oceans TARA_R110002020 (sample SAMEA4396489) | marine metagenome | biome: Westerlies Biome; feature: [MES] marine water layer (ENVO:01000295) within the mesopelagic zone...; material: water (ENVO:00002006), including particulate matter (ENVO:01000060) such...
GATCCGCTCCGGATAGGTCTCGAACGGCTGGTGCGCCGACAGCATGTCGTTGTAGGAGGTGATGATGCCGAGGTTCGGCACCACGTCGCCGGCCAGATTGGCCTTGTCGGCCGGACCGCAGGCGGCAAAGCCATGGGCCAGGTTGCCGCAGGACAGGGTCGAGCGGTGCGGTCCCTTGTCGGCCATTTCCCGGAGCCTGCCGAGATAGGTCTCGCGGCTCGGCCTGGAGCGCTCGACGATCCGGTCGGTGACGGCGGCAATGCGGGGATCGACGGTCATGGCTGTCATCCTTTGTTCAAGAGCAATTCCGGGAAACGTGTGAAGCGGTTTTCCGTCCGGAATTGCGGTCTCATGCAGCGGGCTCGTGGCCCAATGGGCGCCCGATCGGTCCAGGCGCGGCTTGGCGCTAGGGCGCCCAGTAGATCTCGACCGGCGTCTTGGCGTGCCGCAGCACCGCGCGCACCGGCATCTCGGCTTCCGGTCCGTCCTCGAGCGCACGCTTGAGCACGGCCTTCTTCTCGTCTCCTTCTATATGGAGCACGATCATGCCGGCTTCCACCAGTCGCGGCAGGGTCAGCGTCAGCCGCGGCTCGCCCGCGCCCGGCGCCTCGATCGCCATCACGCTGGTTGGGCACGCGGGGTCGGTCACCTCGGCGAGCGTCGAGCCGTCGGGGAAGAACGAGGCGGTGTGGCCGTCGGCCCCCATCCCCAGCACCACCACGTCGAACGGCAGCGCCAGCGCGTCGATCGCCTCCGCCGCGCGCGCGGCAACCGAAGGCGCATCGCCTTCCGCGCTGTAGAGCGGCACGAACCGCGCCTGGGCGGCAAAATTCTGCAACAGGTTGAGGTTCACCAGCCGGTGGTTCGACCGCTCATGCTCGGGCGGCGCCATGCGCTCGTCCACCAGCGTGATCGTCACGCGGCGCCAGTCGATCGCCTCTTTGGAGAGGGCCGCAAACAGGGCTTTCGGCGTCGTGCCGCCGGAGACGGCGAGCGTGGCCGCTCCGCGCGCGGCGATCGCCAGGGCGAGGCGGTCGGCGATCCTGCGCGCCAGCGCATCGGCCAGCGCCGCGCCGCTGTCGAACTCCGTTCGCCGGATCGGGAGCGCCTCAGTCGCTTTCATGCCAGGTCCTGCCGTCCCGTTCGATCAGCGCGATCGCCTGGCTCGGCCCCCAGGTTCCCGCCGTATAGGGTTGCACCGACTGGCCGGTCTCTTCCCAGGCAGTCAGGATCGGGTCGACCCAGTTCCATGCGGCCTCGACTTCGTCGCGGCGCATGAACAGGGTCTGATTGCAGCGGATCACGTCGAGCAGCAGCCGCTCATAGGCGTCCGGATTGCGCTCCGCGAAGCGGTCGGCGAAGCTCATGTCGAGCGACACGTGCCTCAGCCGCATGCCGCCCGGGCCCGGATCCTTGATCATGATCCACTGCTTGACGCCCTCGTCGGGCTGCAGCCGCATCACCAGCTTGTTGGCGGTGATCCGCCCGGCGCCGGAGCCGAAGATCGAATGCGGGATCGGCTTGAAGGCGACCACGATCTCGGAGATCCGCTCGCTCAGCCGCTTGCCGGTGCGGAGGTAGAACGGCACGCCCGACCAGCGCCAGTTGTTGATCTCGGCCTTGATGGCGACGAAGGTCTCGGTGTTCGACACGCCGCCCTCGAGCTCCTCGAGATAACCCTTCACCGGCCCGCCGGCCGAGGCGCCGGCCTTGTACTGGCCGCGCACGGTCACGCTGTCAGCATTGGATTCGGTGATCGGCTTGAGCGACCGCAGCACTTTGAGCTTCTCGTCGCGCACCGCTTCGGCATCCATCGACGAGGGCGGCTCCATCGCCACCAGGCAGAGAAGCTGGGCGATGTGGTTCTGCACCATGTCCCTGAGCGCGCCGGCCTTGTCGTAATAGCCGGCGCGGCCCTCGAGCCCCACCGATTCCGCAACCGTGATCTGCACATGGTCGATATGGGCCGAGTTCCACAGCGGCTCGTAGAGCGCGTTGGCGAAGCGTAGCGCCATCAGGTTCTGCACCGTCTCCTTGCCCAGATAATGGTCGATGCGGTAGATCTGCTCTTCCTCGAACACCTCGCCGAGCGCCCTGTTGAGCGCCTTGGCCGACTGCAGGTCGCGGCCGATCGGCTTCTCCACCACGATGCGGGTCTGCTTGGTGATCAGCCCGGTCGCGCGGATCCGTTCGGAAATGTCACCGATCAGGGAGGGGCTGACCGCAAGATAGAAGGCGCGCACGCGGTCCTCGCCCTCGGCCAGCAGCGCCTTGAGCGCGTCCCAGCCCCGCTCCGATTGGGCATCCACGGAAACATAGAACAGCCGGTCGAGGAAGCGGCCCACATCCTCGTCCTTGAGTTCCTCCTGCTTGAGGTGCTGGCTCAGCGCATTGCGCGCAAAAGCCCGGTAGGCGTCATGATCCATCTCCGAGCGCGACGCCCCGATGATCCGGGTCGGCTCGGTCAGTTGACCGGCCAGCTGCCGGTGATAGAGCGCCGGCAACAGCTTGCGCTCGGCAAGGTCCCCGGTGCCGCCGAAGACGACATAGTCGAACGGATCGACCGGAATGATCTGGCTCATGCTTGGCATCCCTCGCGTGAATGGTGCGCCATCCTTAATCTAATCGATTAGATAAAGCCAGAGCCGGGAGCGAAATTGATGCGCATTGTCGACGCCAACTGTTGCCGCACCCGCCCGAACAGATGCGCAACCGTTTCGGGCGCGCGTCACTCCTTGGTCTTGGAGGGGGTATGGCTAAGGCTTGTTCAGGACCGTGACATGCATATCCCTGAGTGCGGAAGCGAGGCTTGCGACATGGGAAAGATTGATGGCCGGACCTTCGGTATAGAGGCAAGTCTCGACAGCTCGATCTTAGACAGCCACGCATTGGGTGTTGGTGATCCGCGACATGTAGACGATGCCGTCGAGGTCGGTTTGATCGTAGAGCTGTTGACTGAATCGCCGTCCCGCTGTCTGCGATTTCGCACGGATGGCGTCCGTTGAAATACCCAATATGCTCGCGCCCTCGTTCCGCAAGTCGAGCAGCGTCAGCGGCCTTGCATCGCGTACGGAGGTGATCGAATACCGGTCGAACTCCTCCCGCAGAAGGGTGCGCTCCGATGCTCCTTCAAAGCGGTCACGAAGGATGGCTTCAGCGACCGCCGTTTTCACATCCTGAGCCATGTAAAGCAGTCTGAACCTGTCTCGAGGACTGGAGAAACGTGATTTCCCAAATCCGATGCCGAGCGGCGTCGCCGCATGCGCCCTGGGCAGAATGCGCACATAGTCATTGACCCGCATCCGGACGGTGAGCTTCTGCACGACCGCCGGATCGAGCCTCATTGCGGGAGAAAATAGGCCCGGGCGGCATCGATGACGTCATCAACGCGGTCCCGCTTCAACATATCAATGGGTCGCTGCCCGCCCAGCACCGGATTGGGTTGGATCAGCCAGAGCCAGGCGACACGGTGGCTTCCGGTGAGCCCGATGACTTCGCAAAGACCGCGCACGGGGCGGCCGTCAACGAATTGCTCGACCGGATAGACATGTTTTCTGGTACCCTTGAGCAGTCCGATGACATCGTCATCATGCTGCCACCGGTTGAGCGAGGACCGGGCGATTCCATGCGCCCGGCTCAATTCCGTCGCCCCCGCGACCGGACCGCTCCAGTCCTCGAGCCGCCTCGATACGGCAATCTCATCGAGAACCCGGTCACCTTGCTCTGCCGGAAGTATCGCACCCAGGCCTTCACCCTTTGACGGTTCGATCGTCTCGGGGACGGCCAGCGCCATCTTGTCCGGCTGCCGGTCGCCATATCCCTCGACGATACGGCGGATATGCTGCGTGAGCGCGGTGCTGTGCAGGTTGAGCCGTTGACGCTCTTCGGGCGAAAGCGCCGAAACGACATCCGCCACCTCGCCTGCAATCATCGCCGGCAGCAGCATGGCTCCGGGCGCGAAGGTCTTCTCGGACCTGAGCGCATCCGATACCTTGGCGGAGACGCGGTCGGCGATGCTGTCACCGTCGGTCCGGCGGGGCTGGGCGTTCGAACGAACCATTCCGGTCACTCCATTCACGTCTATTCATGAAGATAGAGAAAATTGACCTGAATGTCCAGTATGTCCCATTTGTGCCGTGCGACGCGATAGCTGCACAACGCGATAGTAGAGCCCGGCGTCAGTCTCATAAGCAGGGACTGTCCCCCTAAAACCGGTCCCGCAACGAAAACCACGTCAGCGCCAGGAACAGCAGCGGCTTGCGGAAGCGTGCGCCGCCGGGGAAGGGGCCGACGCGCAGGTTGCGCATCACTTCCAGATCCTCCGAGCCGCCATTGATATGGTCGGCATAGAGCTTGCCGCAATAGTTCGACAACATCACGCCGTGGCCGGAGAAGCCGCCGATCGAGGTGACGTTTGTCATCACCTCGCGCACGAAGGGCCGGCGCGTGAGCGTGATCCCCACCGACCCGCCCCAGGCATGGGTGATCTCGACATCGCGCAGGTCCGGGTAGATCTCCGCGATCTGCCGCCTGATATGGGTGGAAATGTCGTTGGGATTGTCCGACGTATAGGCCTCGCGCCCGCCGAACAGCAGCCGCCCGTCGGCGCTCTTGCGGAAATAGCGCACCACGAAGCGCGAATCGTCGACCGATTCCCCGCCCGGGATCACCGGGCTGTCGGCACCGAGCGGCACGGTGGCGCCGATGAAGGAGCGGATCGGCATCACATGCGCCGAAGTCACCGGTTCCAGCCCGCTGATGAAGGCGTTGCAGGCGATCAGCGCCCGGCCGGCGACGATGTCGCCCGCATCGGTGGTCACCGTCACCCTGCCGCCCGCGCTCGAGATCGCCCGTGCGCGGGTGTTTTCGTGCAGCCGCGCCCCGGCCTTCGATGCCGCGCGGGCCAGCCCCACCACATATTTAAGCGGGTTGATGTGGCCCGTGGCGGAATCGTGGGTCCCGCCGAAATAGCGCGTCGAGCCGAGCTTGTCCGCGATCGCCTCGCGGTCGAGAAAGGTCAGGCCCTCATAGCCGTACTGGTCGGCCATGATCTTCACATGGTCGCGGTAGTGCTTGACATAGGCCTGCTTGTGCGCGGCCGAAATCTGCCCCGGCCGGTAGTCCGCCTCGATCCCGTGGTCGCGCGCGAAATCGATGAGATGCGCCTTGGCCCGCTCGGCGATGGCGAGCTGCATGGCGGCGTTGTCGCGGTCGAAATCGGCCTCCAGCTCCTCCACCCAGGCCCGCTGGCCTGTGCCGAGCTGGCCGCCATTGCGGCCCGAGGCGCCGTCGCCCAGGCGCGCGCCCTCGATCAGCACCACGTCCTTGCCGCTCACCGCAAGATGGTAGGCCGCCTGCAGGCCGGTGAAGCCGCCGCCGATGATCACCACATCGGCGGTCGCTGGACCGCCGAGCGAGTCATAGGTGGGGCGGTCGCCGAGCGTGGCCTCATAGAAGGAGATCCCCGGCGAGATCGGGCTTTGGTAAGTCATGAATTACACTTTTCAAACATTAAGCAGCAGGAATTCCCGTTCCCAGGGGCTGATCACCTGCATGAAGGTCTCGAATTCGCCGCGCTTGACGCCGGCATAGGTGCTGATGAACTCCTTGCCGAACACTTGGGCGAAGGCGGGCTCGCTTTCAAGCAGCGACACCGCCTCGAGCAACCCGCGCGGCAGGTCGACCGAGCCCTCGTTGACGCTCTTGTAGGCCGGATCGCTCGGCGTGATGGAGTTGACCATGCCGAGATAGCCGCAGGCGAGCGAGGCCGCGAGCGCCAGGTAGGAATTGGCGTCCGAGGAGGGCAGGCGGTTTTCCACCCGCCGCGCCACGGCTTCCGAATGCGGCACCCGGAACGCCGTGGTGCGGTTGTCGTAGCCCCAGGCATTGTTGACTGGACAGGCCATGTCCGGGGTCAGCCGCCGGTAGGAATTCACGTAAGGGGCCATCATCACCAGCGCCTTGGGCACATAGTGCTGCATGCCGCCGATGAAGTGGAAGAATTGCTCGCTCGGCTCGTCGTCCGCCTTCGAGAAGACGTTCTTGCCGGTCTTGGCATCCACCACCGACTGGTGGATATGCATCGCCGAGCCGGCATATTGCTGCATCGGCTTGGCCATGAAGGTGGCGTACATGCCGTGCTTGATCGCAGCCTCCCGGATCGTCCGCTTGAACAGGAACACCTGATCGGCAAGCTCGATCGGATCGCCGTGGCGCAAGTTGATCTCGAGCTGCGCCGGACCCTCCTCGTGGATCAGCGTGTCGATCTCCAGCCCCTGCTTGTCGGAGAAGTCGTAGATGTCGTCGACCAGCTCGTCGAATTCGTTGACGCCGGCGATCGAGTAGGACTGCCCGCCGGTGATGGTCCGGCCCGAGCGGCCCCTCGGCGGCTTCAGCGGATAATCCGGATCGTCCGACTGCGCTACCAGGTAGAATTCGATTTCCGGCGCCACCACCGGCTTCCAGCCGCGCTCGGTATAGAGCTCAACCACCCGCTTGAGCACGTTGCGCGGCGTGTAGCTGACCGGATCGCCCTTGGTCGTCACCATGTCGCAGATTACCTGCGCCGTCGGATCGGTCTCCCACGGCACCACCGACAGGGTCGACAGGTCCGGCATCAGCTTCAGGTCGCCGTCGAGCGGATCGTAGCGGAAATCGCCGCTCTCCTCGGGATACTCGCCCGAGATCGTGTGCCGGAACACGGCCGAGGGCAGCGACAGCGAGGTGTTGGAGGTGAATTTCGACGAGGGCATCATCTTGCCGCGCGCCACGCCGGCGAAATCGGGCGTGATGCATTCGATGTCCTCGATGCCGCGGACGCGGAGCCATTCGGTGGCCTGGGTCCAGTTGGCGACACCGCGCTTGGCGTCGAGATATTTGGGCGCGGCCGCCTGCGCCGCCGGTTTGGAGGGAGCTGTCTTGCCGGACTTTCTGGATGCCATAAATCACCATGTTCTTGCAGTCGTGGGGCGATCATAGAGGTTTTTTGCCGCCGCGCCAGCCACGGGCGGGCGGTCCGGTGTCCCGGCCGCCGCGGGACGCGGGCCTGGCTGTGCGCCGGAGGCCCGTGTCGGGGGCGCCCGCGCGCTCCCGGCCCTCAATTTAGAAGGGAAGCGTTCAGCGCGTATTAACCGTGCGCTGCCACCATGGCGATCTTGGGGGACGTTCGCCCGGCCTGGGGCCGCGGCGCTTTGCATGATGCACCCTGTCCTGGCGGCTCGCCCGCATGCGCCCGTGTCATCGCGTAGGAACCGCTTCATGAACATCGACAGGCTGCTTGCCCGCTTCTCCATCCAGACCAAGGTCGTCGTGCTGGTGATTCCGCTGATTGCCGGCATGGCCGGCCTCGCCGCGGTCAATCTCTACACCGGCTCGCTGCTGGGCGGACGGCTGACCGGCACCAGCGCCAGCATCGAGAGCCTGAGCGGGTTCAAGGAAGCCTATGCCGGGATGACCAATTTCCTGCACGACCAGAGCGAGGACAAGCGCGCCGCCGTGATGGCGAGCCTCGACGACCAGCTCGCGCGCATGGAAAAGGTGCTCGACCTCGCCGACACAGAGCAGGAATCCGAAGCCATCCGCCGCTCCACCGAGCTCGCCGCCGAGCTGCGCGGCGATGTCGATGCGCTGTGGGCGATCCACGGCGAGGTCCAGGCCATCCGCTCGGCCTTCGGCGAGACCTTCGCCGAGCTTGCCGCGGTTCGCGACCGCCTGACCCAGAAGATCGAGAGCGTCAGCGCAGATCTCGCCTTGGCCGAGGACGAGACCAAGAGCAAGCTGCGCGCCGCCGACCAGCTTGCCAGCGGCGCCCAGGCCGTGGTCGAGATTTCCGGCGCCATCTCCGCCGCTACCACGCCCGAGGAAACCTTCGCGGCCGCCGAAGGCCTGAAGCGGACCATGACCGCCATGAACCGCGACCTGATCCCGGCGATCCCCGCCACCAAGCCGGTGGTCCGGAGCATGATCGCCGACAATATGGGCGGCCTGCTCGCGACCCTCGACAAGGGCATGACCGGCCCCGCCGGCATGATCGAGCTGCAGAAATTCGCCAACGCGCTGCGCCCCGCCGGCATCATGTTGCAGGGGCTCGCCTCCCAGGTCTCGCGCGAGGCCACCGACACGTTCGGCAAGCTCGACGCCTCCATTCTCGAAGGCGGGCAGATCATCACCGACAGCCGCGATTTCCTCGCCCATCTCGCAGCCCTCGAGCTGGCGATGGTCAATTTCGTCGCCAATCCCGAAGCGGCCAGTGCCGAACTGGTGGCGGCGCGGCTGAGCGCGGTCGACAAGAGCATCGAGCTGATCGCCTTCTCCAAGGGCGGCGAGGTGGTGATGGACACCATCGGTTCGGCCTGGAGCGCCAAGTCCGTCACCATCCCGGCGCTGATGGCCGACCTGATGGCGAAGCGCCAGGCCGAGACCGCCCTGTTCCTGGAGGCCTCCACCCGCATCAACCAGGCCTGGAACAGCGTGCTGGATTTCGCCAGCAGCCAGCAGCGCGGCGCCGAGATGGTCAAGGATCGCGCCAGCTCCATCACGCTGTCGGCGGCGCTGGTGATCGGCGCCTTCGGCCTTGCCGCCGCCGCCCTGCTGATCGCTGCGCTCAAGGGCCCGATCCGTCGCTTGGTCGCCGCCATGCGCGACGTGGCCTCGGGCGATCTCGATGTCGCCGTCACCGATTCGGGCCGCTCCGACGAGATCGGCGAGATGGCCCGCGCGCTCGATGTCTTCAAGCTGAGCGCCATCGACAAGATCCGGGTCGAGGACGAGATGAGCCGCGACCGCGACCTGGCCGCCCGCGCCCGCGAGAAATCCGACAGCGAGAAGGCCAAGGCCGATGCCGAACTGGCCTTCGCCGTGAGCCAGCTCGGCTCGGGCCTGCGCAGCCTGTCGCAGGGCGACCTGGTGTCGACCATCGACACCCCCTTTGCCAGCGAACTCGACAGCCTGCGCATCGATTTCAACGAATCCATCGAGCGCATGCGCGACGCCATGCACCATATCCGCGACAATGCCCGCTCGATCAGCGACAATTCCGGCCAGCTCCGCTCCGCCGCCGACGACCTGGCGCGCCGCACCGAGCAGCAGGCGGCCTCGCTGGAACAGACCGCCGCCGCCGTCGACGAGATCTCGGCCACCGTGCGCACCGCCTCTTCCCGCGCGACCGACACCGACCGGCTCGCGAGCCAGACCGCGGGCGACGCCCGCGCCTCGGGCGAAATCGTCACCCGCGCCGTCGACGCCATGAGCCGCATCGAGGAAGCCTCGGCCAAGATCAACCGTATCATCGGCGTCATCGACGAGATCGCCTTCCAGACCAACCTCTTAGCGCTCAACGCCGGCGTCGAGGCCGCCCGCGCGGGCGAGGCCGGCCGCGGCTTCGCCGTCGTCGCCCAGGAAGTGCGCGAGCTCGCCGGCCGCTCCGCCACCGCCGCCAAGGAGATCAAGGAGCTGATCGCAGCCTCCGGCGAGGAGGTCCGCTCCGGCGTTTCGCTCGTGGGCGAGACCGGCGAGGCCATCACCCGCATCATCGCCCGCATCGAGGACATCTCCTCCCACGTCGCCGCCATGGCCACCGCCAGCCGCGAACAGGCCACGGGGCTGGGCGAGGTCAATTCCGCGGTCGGCCAGATGGACCAGATGACCCAGCAGAACGCCGCCATGGTCGAACAGACCAACGCCTCCAGCCACACGCTCGCCCAGGAAGCCGCCCAGCTCTCGGCCCTCGTCGCCAATTTCCGCCTGGACGCCGAGGAAACCCGCCGCACCACCCCCAGCCGCGCCGCCTGAGCCCGGCGGCCCTCCCTTCTCCCCCGGGGAGAAGGTGGCCCGAAGGGCCGGATGAGGGGGGGCTGCACGGGTTCGCTGCCCTCACGACCCCCACCCTCAATCCCTCCCCTCAAGGGGGAGGGAGGAGATGGCGCAATGTCCGCCGCCTTCCTTCGCCCCCCGGGGAGGTAGCTCGAAGGGCCGGATGAGGGGGAGCGGCATATCAGCAGCCCCCACCTCCCCCTTGAGGGCGTCCGGCGGACGGGTCGAGAACCGAGACTCGACCCTGCGGAGAGACAAGCGAAGCGCGGGGCGATCCGGATGGGGGTCATTGGGGTTCGCCGCGCTCACGCCCCCACCCTCAATCCCTCCCCTCAAGGGGGAGGGGCGTCCTTCCCATAGGCCTCCCGGAAGCGCTTCAGCGCCCAACCGGTGATGTTGTCGATCCTCTCGTCATCCTTGGAAAACGTGGCGGATCTTTTGCCTCCCCCTTGAGGGGAGGCGGGCGATTGGCCCGGCGTAGCCGGGACAGAGCCGGTGGGGGTATCTTCCGGTTTGCTGCGCTCCCGAGACCCCCACCCTCGATCCAATGGGGAGGGAAGGAAGTCGCAATGCCCGCGGCCCCCCTTCTCCCTTCGGGGAGAAGGTGCCGGCGAAGCCGGCGGATGAGGGGCGCCGCGGCAGCCTCCTCCGTCTCGCAACGCATGCGTCGATCCACCCCCCCTGGGAAAAGAGTGTGGAAGTTCGGCTGCGTGGTTTCTGTTGCCTGGCCCCTCCGACATCCCGCGCCACCCTCTCCGTCGTCATCCTCGCCCCCCGAGGCGAGGATCCATTCCGTGATCTTTCCCAATGGCTTGTGAGGTGGATGGATCACGGCATGGATCCTCGGCGCGGGGGCCGAGGATGACGAAACATCTGGATTCCAGCGCGAAATTCCCCCCATCCTTTTCCCCATCTTCCGCCCCCGTGCCATACTCCGTGCACTCCCGCCGCCGGATGGATCCGCGAACGTGGCGGACCGGGCGGGAGGAAGCGCTTTCCGGGATCGGCCGAAACGTCCGGCCGGGACCGGGGAGAGGCGGCGGCCAGCGTGGCTCCGTCGGCGGGCTTGCTCACCCAAGGGTGAGCGGGTCAAGCCGGCCACCGGGACGACCTCGCAATCCGTAGCCGCTTTCGGGCGGAGGGGCGGGTTGGACAGCGGACCGGGCCTGTGGCGGAGGTCTGCCCCGTCGCGCAGCGCCTGTCCGGGCGGTCTCGCCCGGATGTGCCTCGCGTCGGTGGGGAGATGCTTCGTGCCGGAAACCGCGCTCACACGCCTTGCGTCGCGGCCCTTCGTCCGGGGCCGCGGCCCGGGTAACCGGACAAGCCGCG
>TARA_R110002020_G_scaffold16515_16_pt1 | contig 11134 bp, 15 predicted proteins | sample TARA_R110002020 | Tara Oceans TARA_R110002020 (sample SAMEA4396489) | marine metagenome | biome: Westerlies Biome; feature: [MES] marine water layer (ENVO:01000295) within the mesopelagic zone...; material: water (ENVO:00002006), including particulate matter (ENVO:01000060) such...
CTAACATACGACGAGCAGGAACAATAAGGTTAAAACTCTCTCCGGCCCCACGAACCAGCATACCAACATAACGGCCATCTTCCAAATAGACGCCACCACCGCTGCTGCCGGGAAAAGCATTCACAGTAGTCTGGTCGTAAACCGTCTTACCGATAAGTCTCCCATGCTGACTCATTATTCCTGTCGTCATGGAATTACTTCCCTGCTGGCCAAGTAACGAGCCCACGTGGAGGAGGCGAGTACCGAGGCTAGGAATCTTCTCATCAAGGTAAAGCTTACCAGACACCTTGATGAAATCCTTCTTACGAACACGTAAGAGGGCCAAGTCCTCGCCATGATCCGCATCACTGTATCGGATGACTTCAGCGTCAATCTCGGTACGTCCTACGGTACGCCCACTCTCTCGGAGCGTCCTGACAATCTTGGCGTCCTTAAATTCCACAATTGTACGTGGAGTTCCCGTCTTGGGATCAACGACCATACGAGTACTACGTAACCCATCAATCACATGGGCCGCAGTCCACACGTAGGTAACCCCATCACGAGTAAAAGCAACACCAGAGCCTTCAGAGCTACCAGCACGAATAGTGATAGATATCTCTTGGAGATAATCTGGCACATTTTGCTGTTCTGCGTCGGCAGCTGCGACAGTGCTGTCACAAAGAGACGGGAGGCCCACAAATGCAGGCGCTAAAACAAAAGAAAACGCAACTACTACTGAATTGAGAAACTTCATCCGTGAATTCTCCTATAACGTCCATGTTAAAAGGATGACTTCCTGAGATCCCCTTCCTCAGGTCCGGCATTTCATACCGCTAAGCATAAAACTCATAAAGGGCTAAAGGTACTCCCCCTATTCCGCCTGTTATCGGGCCTTTTCGCCATGATAACGTGCCTGCGTCAAACCCGCGTCCAGTGCAAGTTCTCAGCTCCTAACCTATCGGTACCTGCGATAAAGTCATACGCGTCATATTAGCAAACGAGGTGCCCTAACGTCGAGAGGATTTGTACACACGTTTACCTACATACTCAAAAGCACGATGAAATTTGGCTCCACATTCACATTCAGATGTAAGTTCAGCAAGCGCCCTTCGCACAGAACTCTCTGAATGCCCCCATGTTGGACCCACCATCGTTCCCACCATCTGGCACTCCGCATACACACATAACTGCCGATTTTCTTCATCATTTCTCGCGGATGTGAAGTGTATGACAGCCTGTGCCTTGCCTCCTCGTCGACGTCGAGAACCAAATCGTGGCATGTTACTTAAGCTGGAGGCCCCTTATCGGTTGAATCAAACCTATCCTTAACCAGCTGCCTAACCGCTGCGATATCGTGGATGTGCTTATCCTCTACAATACCCAGCATAACGCCTAAAAGCTCTTCAAAACGCTCTTCTTTGGTTACACCCACCGAGATCAATTCGTGAACCACCGTGAGCAGCAAAGCCACCATATGCCTGTTCCACGAACTCTCCTGCGACGTAACGGGGAGGGCCTTACCAGAAAGCCACGATTCAGCAGCAGGATCATCTTCCTCTAGTTCGATGACACCGCCTGCGGCTTCCATGAGCAATTCAACGTCCTTGGGATAGACAAACAAACAAACAACGGATGTCTCCACCCAAACTGCGGATACCAAACAAGGGTACGATGCGGGGGCAGAAGACTGAGTCCAAGCGATCTCCCGGTCAGTGGTGCGGTACTTAGTGCTTATGTCACCTTGGAACTCTTTCCAACACTCTGGGGAGACTAATAGAACAAGAGGAGTACCAGCCATAATTGCTTACTCAATTCCGTTTCTAATGGCCCACATTGCAACTTCGGTTTTAGAGCTAACGCCCAACTTTTTACGTATTCTACCTACATACGTCTTTATCGTCTCATAACTGAGACCCAAAGACGTAGCTATTTCTTTGTACCGCAGCCCTTTGACGATAAGTTCAACTACCTCAAGCTCACGGGCTGTTAACTTCGCTTCTGGTATTACCATCAGTCACCACTCTTTTCAGTCTTTAACTGCCGCTTTCGCCTCAACCCACTCAGGAGTATCGGGAAGCCTACGATCCCAATCCGCCGGAGGTAATTCAGAGAGAAACCAGCTAGGCCAACTTTCAATATTCTCACTAATAACGCAGGCAGCCGCGTCTTTACCCGACACATCAAGCTGCGTCCGGTTAGAAAACTTGTAGCCCGCCAGCAATTTCTCTATGAGGTCTGTTTCTGCCAGCACTTCCTCCCTCGACCACGTCGATGGTAAATCACTTCCCTGCCGACGATGAAAAGTTTGACCACGAAAATTATCTCCATTCGAGCACTGCATGAATAACAAGCATAAATCAATGTCTTGAATATGCGTGTATTGTTGCTCCGGAAAAGAAGAAGCGAATAAGGACACCATATTGCTGTTCCACAGGGCTCTCCCTGCATGGCGTCCTACCTCCAACGGAGGAAACATTCTTCTATGGAACATTAAACTGCTAACACAACAACGCTCAGTGGCATCACCGCCCGGCTGAGAATAATCTGTAATGTACAACTCGTCACTGTCATAGAAGTAGTAAAACGACTTAGAGAAAACAGAAGGGTATTCTCGGGAATGCTCCAACTGCGTAGCTAAACGAGCGGGGTGCGACAAGTTGTCATCGTCCCACACGACAATGTAATCACCGGAACACAGAGAAATTCCGTAAGTGGCCATCGACTTAAGTCCAGCACCCTCTACCTTACGGACAAACACTTTTGACTTGAGTTGCTCCATAATCTCCGGAGGATGTCGTTTATCTCTTAACCATCCCAGCATCAAAGCATGGTAGTTGTTATCAGACACCAGAATAACGAGTTCAGTGTTTTCGTATGTTTGCTCCAAAAAGTTATAAATAGCTCGCTGAAGCAAGCCATAACGTGACGGATGCGATATACATAATGCAGATATTTTTTCAGTCATATGACCACCTATACAAATTCTTCGGGCTCAAAGTATCTCCGTACATCCGAAGGCACGCGGCTTTGTAAATAATCCCAATATGCCGGTTTACTCTCAAAGTCGCCTTGACCACCTAAAAACTTTCCCTTTCTGAGCCGACGCCCCGAGGGGAGATCTAAAAAACTAAGGACCTCCGATATAACCGTCGGATAATCCGAAACAAGCTCCGAATACCCTATCTCCAGCCGATCGTCACAAATCCTAGCTACCTTTTCGTCCGTAGCAGCATGCATACGAACAAAAGAAACAAGTGCCTCGATGTCTACCTGTAACGGGGACTGAATTAACGGATATTTCGAATGACTGTCGGAGGAGCTAACGGCCTCACGTCGCTCTTGTTCCGAAGCTACAAAACACGCAATTGGATTTCTCTTAATCTGGACTAAACAAAAATCCCCCCTACGACACCAGTTAGCAAGATAATCCCACAGATCATGCGCATGCAAATGAGGGTAAAGAACTGTTACCCCAATCACGCGCTCCCCGTGCAACGGATTATCGAATATCTTATTTGTAAGATACTGCTCACCAGAAATATGTCCGGCCACAAGCCAATCCGGAGTAGTACCACTAGGTCCGAAATACCTTTCGTGGTGACGCCGCCGCTCCGAATCATGCTCAGCCAAAAGAGAAGAATGACACGCGATTAAAGGGTGGTTTGCTAGGGCAGATTGAATAACCGAAGCACCACACCTCACCGGGCCAGTCATAACAAAGTTAAGCACTTCGGGGGCATTTGATTTTGATAGCCCCATACTAAAGTCCTCAACTATTGGCTTGCAGCTCCGACGGGCCCCGTAGCTTTAATGCTCGCCGTGAGTCCGGCACGCTCCATGACATCCTTGATGTAATCAAGGTAATCTGGAGGGATCTCGCCGCAAACGCGTCCTTCGTACTGAGGCTTGGCATACTCCCCGAAGAAACGATCCCTCGTGGACTTATTACGTGTGTGGTAATAAGCAATCGAGAGGCAAGGACCCGGAAACCAGTCTAACCCGTTATCCAGAATAATTTTGTTACTGCCAAAAGCCCGGGAGACAAACTCGTCATCCTCACCCGCCTCTACCATATTGGCATCGTACAGGTTGAGAGAGCCATTAGAAGACAACCGGGGAAACAAAATAGTATTAGGAATACCAGCTGAATCCTCATAAATGCACAGTGTGTGCCGATCAATATCTACACGGACTTGTTGATTTGCCATAACGCAGGAGCCGTCCCGACGGACAGCCATCTGCATGAACATCCGGTGAAGATGGCTGTGGTCATCGTCATCAAACGGCAGCACCCATTCTCCATCTGCTTCTTCAATACCTCTGTTGCGCAACGAACCGATAGTGGGGTAATCGATCGGGTCAACACGGTACTCTCGAAGCGTAGGCCATTGCCGGTCAAGAACAGCTTTGTTCGGAGCTGCGTTGATAATGATGACTTCTTTGTTCGGATAGGTTTGCCGTAAAAACGAAGTTACGGAGGAACGAGCAAGATTAATTCGCTCGTCATCGCCTACTACAAGAATACCTGAAACAAGAGGTACCCCCATTTCAGCACCAGCATGGCCCGACATACTCGGGGCGTCCACAGGATCAACCATCGACATGAGAAACTCCTTCTTTTCGCGATGTAACTATAAATTAGCCGTTAAAGCAGTGTAACCCAAAGGGGAACGTCTGACAAGGAACAACTAATCCAATAGTTTAACCTCAAAACCACTCTCAGTATCAACAGTTTCCTCAGGGAATAAGACAAAATCAGTCTCGTACACCCACACAGATCCCGCGTTATCCCGGTCAATTACACGTAGAAAAACAAAAGAACCGATACCTATAAAAACATCGCAATGTCCCATAGCTGTAGAGACATTGCGATTAGACGATCGGCCATCCACCGAAACCAAGAAATTACGGCTCTTAGTTAGCGGATCAGCGGCGGGTAACTTGATGCGAAAAAGATGCTTACTGAACATACCCCAAAGATAGCATCAACTAACAAGTACCACAAAAAAATAAGTGTTACGGAGGGATTTGCACCCGCCATAGCTATGGACATAGCTGTGACTAGCCATGTGTGTTAAAAAACTCACGCAGAGTTCGGAGGGAGTTTCAACACGACTACCATCTCTAACGAGCACCAGACGCAACTCGTCACTCCCGGCGGTGACGTTAGTCCTACTGGGATGAATCGGGAAATGCATCCCAGTACCGCCGAGAAATGTCCGCGTTACTGCCTGTCTTGAGACCTGATGTCCATACCAAACCCCCAAGAGCCCGCCAACGCCTTCGTTAGACCACGCAACACTTTTACGATTAGCACGCAAGCTATCAGACCAAAAATTAAGTGTCAAGCAGCTACGGCCTCAAATCACCTGTTTTGCACAAAACCAAGATGGGTAGATTCGGTGGCGTTGCTTTTCTTGGCTGAGATGTAATTCTAAGTTGTGCTCAGCCACGAATCTGTCTACATGCTCTATTGTTTTCGGAAACTTGGCGCTGTAGTCATGCCCCGCAAAAATTCCACCTGCCTTCAGCTTGGGCCACCAGTCATATATAGTTTTACCCTCACATTGTCCTGTGTGTGCATAGCCATCAATGTAGATAAAATCAAATACTTCATCCTGAAATAGTAAAAGAGCTTCATCAAAGGTAAGCCTAAGAATTACACTCCTCTCCCCATGCTCTCTCAATATTTCTGCGGCTCTTTTGTACTCGGCGTCGTTGTGATGGTCTGACCACCTATCTACCGAAAATAGAATTTTCAACTTACTTTTTTCTAATATCTTATGGGAGAACTCACCTCCAGCCACGCCCAGCTCTATCCCGTATCCGGTTAAATCTAACTCGCTAAGAAGATGTCCGAAATCATCTCTGTCTTCTAGCTGCATTTCAAAATGCCCAGTTTTCATTCATGTCATCTAGCTCTTCTTGCCCCAGCCATTTCTTAAGAGCCGCAATGCATTTCCACCCAGTATCCTCTGAATATCATCTTCTGAGTATTTTGGGTTATCCGGGGAACGCCAAGCAGACGCCAATTCTCGGGTGAGGCGCGGCATATGCGACATATCAGTGAGTTCGTCCGGTGGATCAGTCATACCGTCAAAATCAGAGCCGATTGCAGCTGTCTTCACACCACCAAATCGTGTGATTCGATCGATGGTTTGCATAATGTACTTGATGCCCATCTTTGTATCGACAGGAGACAGCCAATAATTCATGAAGATGACACCGACAACACACCCGTGATTGCCCATCCAACCAAGCTCCCAATCCTGAAGAGCGTATGGATCAGGATTGATGGAATACGAGCCAGTGTGTGAAGCCAGTAAACACTCCCCCTTACTATGGTGTTCCACGATCTGATAAACACGAGCACGGGCAGGAGGAGTCATGTGGGTAATGTCTATCAACATACCCAATTCCAGCATGCGCTCCACAACCGCCTCACCCGTCGGCGTGAGCCCCTTCGTATGGTCCCATTTATCCAGCAACCCCTTCCAGCGGGACAACCGAAGTCCATACTCAGGATACGGGAACACAGGAGATTCAATACAGGCACTCGGGTAGAAGTGGGCAAGAGTTAGATAGGCCACACCCCGGTCGTAAAGAATCTGCAAGTTATTAAGAACTTCATTCTCGTGTCGTAGACTCAGTTTGTCGAAGTCGGCTATCTCTTTACCGCATTCAGTGCCGTGAAGACTGTGTGCTCCCTCTACTGAATGGATCACACCCATATAGCCATCAGCTATCGTCGCATCCAGTTCCCGCACGTTAGTAATGTGCCGAACACGCCGAACACAAGGAGATGTTCCATCATCTACCCTGCGATTATGACGAGCTATCTGGCCTTCAATATCATCTAAAGACTGTATTGTGATATCAAAATACGGCTGCTTAAACATGCGACGGTAAGCAGTAGGCTTTAACCAGCTCAACCACTTGATGATAGGGATATCTGTGAGCCACCCCATCTCCGGGGCGTAGACAGTGGACAATATGATATCTACGCCACCCGCTTCCATCTTAGGAAAATCAGTCCGCGTGGTAGCAGGCCAAGCCGACTTACCGAACAACTTCATAAGAAACTTACGCTTGTTGTCCGTCGACAAGTCTCTATGAAAAATTGCGCTCTTCAATGCCGGGTGTGTATGTAGATCTACTACGGTCGACTCAAAGTGCAATTTTTTCCAATTTTCCATTTACCTCACTCAATCCTCGTCAGTAAAGACTCGCCACGCTTTAGCATATGCGGCTCCCCAACTATCCCGATGTGCATCTTCATCCCTAGCATCGCCATTTTCTAGCATGTCTACAGCGTGCGCCCATTCATGTAATAATGTATCAATGGCCGTCTCAACCTCCAAACCCCGTACTATCTCAATGACGAACCGAGTCACCCGCTTTCGTCGGCTGAAATGCGCCATACACTGCCCAAATAAGTCTTCTCCCGTCTCTTCGCACCTAAGCTCTTCTTTTGTTCTAACACAAACAGGGACAGAAAGGGGCAACTTCTCCCGAAGAAGACGAAGAGCCTTATCAAATCGCTTGCCATATTTACTACTCATGGATAAACCGCCGTGTGTAAAACGAAGTTATGATCTTTTTCGCTTTCGGTGTTTGTGTAACTTTCCGTGATAAACGTACTCGTTGTTAGCTACACAAACCTGTTCCACGTGAAATATATCCCCGTGAAACCACACCACAGACCATCCATTTTGCCAATCCGGGCATGTCGCATACTCAGGATTAAGATCGCAAAGACAACCGTTTTCCCAAGCACCTATCATCGTGTCAAAGGTGCGATGATAGTGCGCACCCAAACGATGCGTATGCCCGTGAATAACGTTACAACCAAACTTATCCATGTGGCCCTTAGCGGAAGCACCACTAGCGCGACGAACAAGCTCACCATGGATAAACAATAAGTTTCCTATGCGATAAGGCTTACTCGCATCAACCCATTCGATCTTATATTTCCCAAGCCCCAACAACTCTTCAAAGGACAAGGTGCGTAGATCACTGAGGGCCTGAGCCTGACTCCACAAATACCGACGTAATCGGTTCTCATGGTTACCCTCTGAGTAGATGATACGTGCCCGGGGACAAGCATCCCGTAAACGAGCAAAATACGCAGTGGCCCCGTCTAACTCACCCTGCAAGCTCTGCTTGCGGGCCGGGTCTTTGTCAAAACGCGACAAACTATAAAAATCAAGGACATCACCTAAAAGGTGAATAACCTTGGGTTTATGTTCTCGCAAGAATTCTATTGTCAGATCTTCAATGACCGGATCTTGGAAAGGGATATGTTGATCCGACAGCACTACGTGCATCTGAGTGGTAGGCATTCACTGTTCCCTCCTTGGTTCGTGAATAGTCCAAGCCTACTAAAAGGTTAACAACTTAACCCTGTTGGTTGGAAGAGATATTTTCTACGAATCCCATAACCACTCCGGGTGTAAGTTATACCACCTAATGATACGCTCTAATGTATTATCAAACGTGAACGGTGCTTTAAAACCCTCCGATTTCAAATTGTTATCTACTAAAGCATAACGACGGTCATAACCGGGCCGCACATCGTCTCCCCGCACTAGAGAGTAGTTCAACGGCTTATCAACCTTATCAGCCAGTAGCTGAGCCAAGGCTAAAACATCAAGCTCTGTATCTCCGATAACATGAAAACGTTTAGGTCGCGAATCCAATTCATACAGTGTCGGCTCCACATTCCTACAAATATAGGTAAGTGCTGCCGCCATGTTCTTAGCGTCTAACCATACCCGCTTGGCTATTCTGTCAGGCCCATCCCCATGAATAGTCATTTCATCCCCCTCAGTGATTTTCACCAAGGCCTTCGGAAGAAACTTTTCAGGGTCCTGCATCTCGCCAATAACGTTCATAGTGTTAGTAATCATTATAGGCAATAGATACGTTCGCCAATAGGATATTGCTAAAGCTTCTTGGGCTGCTTTGCTAGCAGAATACGGATTACTTGGTAAAACCGTATCCCACTCTACGTGACCCGGACCATCCCACCCCGCATCCCCGTATACCTCATCCGTACTTACCTGAATAAACTTTTTAAGCCCCGGGCTTGCCCATCTTGCCAACTCCAGCATGTTGTAAATAAGCTTGCAATTATTCAGCCAACACGTACCGGGATCAGAAATACTCCTAGTAACATGGCTGTCACTTGCCATGTTGATGATGTAATCAATCGAATTGTCCCCTAGATCCCGTGCGAGCCTGCCCTTGAAGCTCTCGCTGAATTCCTCAGCAAGGTCCCACGTATAGACAGAGAGACGTTCCCCCATCTCCGGGTCCAATTCACTAAGAACCTGCGTTAGACGCTGCCTGTCGGCCTTGTGGGCCGCTTTCCAGCTATCAATACCCACCAAATGCCAATCTGTGTTTCTCAGAATCCACTCCGCAGTATGCGAACCTATGAAACCCCCAATTCCAGTTAAAAGAACATGCGTCATGACCAATCCCCCATGTAACCCTTCTTAAATTCCACAATTTAACCGCTTACAAAGAATCGAATAACGGGCCAAGATCGATGTCTTTAGCAGCGTGAGGAGAATTTCTCACACTTCTATCTTTATGCCTACGCCCGTACATCTTTGTAAGTCTAATATCCGCGTAACAATCTTCACACCAGTCATTGTAAGCCGGATGTGAATCTTGCGTACGACAATAACAACACTTCTTTCTGTCAGGATCTTCCATGCATTTTACTCAAATACAGCATACTGTTCCGGGTTCCACCCTGCCAAAGCACTAACAAATTCAGTAGGGTTCGCCATTAAATCCTCTGTGTTCTTCTCCCATGGATACTCCGAATCAATGTAATCAGTGGCGTAACTATGCCTACCAAATCGGAGGGTGTCCCACGGTTGTCCCGTTTCGTTACGCTGCGGCATAGCCCGACCCTCAAACCCCGGCTCCTTGTTGAATATCTTCGACGCCAGTCCGAAATCCCGAGAATGTACAAACTTGCTATGCCTACGGCCACCAAACGTATGGTGGTAGAACATGTCATAATAAACCCCGTAAGCTATTGGATGAATGTTAACTTTATTGGTGCGAATAAGTGGCCACACAAGGTGTCGTAATTTACCCTGAAAAGCCCCTACCCCAACGTCCCACTCATCATGACTCATGAAATCAGACGACGGCAGCCGGTCTAGCCCAAACCGCAAAGAGTCTAAACTGCTTTGTGACGCAAACAAAATAGAAGCATGCCAGCGGTACTCTAAATTCTCAGGGCGAACAGCCACCGCAATCTGCCTCCCGTGCCTATCCATCTTAAGCACGAGAGACCGCAACCACTCCTTGCGAATGGGGAAAGCATCGTTGTCCAAAAACAAAAAGTAATCGTAGTTATGTCTACAGCCCTTGAAGTACGCCAGTAGTCCGTTCAAACCGTTAATGTGTTGCTGACTTGTAACCGTAAGGGCATTGCTGGTATCAGCCACGTTGTCATTAACGAACGTCGTGCCTAGCCCCTCCAGCAAATCGTGCTTGGGGGAATTCACGTACGAAACGTGATCGAAGCTAGGAGTTGTGGCCCTGAGAAACTTAAGCTGCAACTCAAGCCACTCAGCCTGATCGGGGCCGCCGTCCCTGAAAATCGAACCTACCAATAACTGTTTTTTCACACTTACTTCCCCAATGGTAATGCGCTGGTCACGTCACCCAGACGAGAATCACCCCGTGCCACTCTCACACAAGCCTCACGGAACTCTGCCGCCCACGATATATCTTCGTACTCGTCCAAAAGCATCGCCCTGCTTTCCTGCACACGACCTTCACACTCATTAATATTGTTCAAAACATACGAAATAATAGATGGCAATTCTTTAAACGTAGCATCGCAGTGCCAAATGCACAATTTCATAGGGTCATAGATATCTAATGAAGCATAGACATTAGAGCACTCCGGCTTCACTACCACACAACCACTCAAAAAGGCACAAAGATCCAAAGGAGAAGGGGGCCCGGCACTAACAAATATCTTTGACCCTTCAAACCACGACATGAAATCCTGTCGGGGTAGAGAGCCCTTAACCCATCGCTTACCGTTACCCGGTAATCCTTCCCATTGATCCCGCAACGCGTTTACCTGTGCATTCTCACATGACTCGATAAACAACAC
>TARA_R110002020_G_scaffold73207_6_pt1 | contig 11126 bp, 17 predicted proteins | sample TARA_R110002020 | Tara Oceans TARA_R110002020 (sample SAMEA4396489) | marine metagenome | biome: Westerlies Biome; feature: [MES] marine water layer (ENVO:01000295) within the mesopelagic zone...; material: water (ENVO:00002006), including particulate matter (ENVO:01000060) such...
TAAGAAATCTGTAGACCCCGTAGCCGCAGAAGCGTCAGGTACATGGCCCACTTTATCTGATCCGTCAAAAGCATTAGAAGCAACTGTGACAAGCCCTACAGAAGGGGTGACTTTTATAGCGTCAGTCGGTCCTGTTGAGGTTCCTGACACCGCTTGGGAAACCGAGGTTACTGCTCCTGGAGGGACTGCCCAGGTTCCGTCACCCTGTAAGAACTGTGTTACACTTCCTCCCGGAGGTACATTTCCTTGTAGAGACCCACCGCCATATATTCTCGATTCTATAAGAACATTGCCGACATTAGGATTAACAACTATAGGAGGGCCTAAAGATGGTTGATTAGTATTTGCAAAATTTACCGATGAAACTCCTGCGGCAGGAAGCGTAGCCCATGCCAAACCAGTGCCTGTAGAAGATAAATACTGTGCAGCCGACCCCACAGAAGCTACCCCGTCTGTAATGGTAGTAGGGATAATAGAACCAGTTAGGTTAATATCGTTTGTTGCGGTATTGCCTGCGGCTAATACCGACTGTAAATTTTGTGTTCCTCCAGAACCAGTTGCCCAAGACACCCCTGTAGCGGTAGATGTTAAAACTTGGCCTACCGTACCCGTACTGGTCCCATCCCAAAGAGATCCCGTTAAACCAATACCCGAGGTATTGTTTGTTGTCCCATTTGCAGAGAAGGTGTTTGTAGCTGTAAAGGTGTTGGTCGCGTCTGAGATAATGTTTGAGGCAGCGTCCAAAGTTAATATAGACCCCGAAGTTAGATTCATAGGGTTACCTACTGCCGTATCTCCCGCAGTAAGAACCTGCTGTAATGTAGGCATAGAGGCTACAGGCACACCCGTAGACCACTCTACGCCAGTTCCTGCAGGGTTAACCGTAAGTATTTGTCCGGCTGATCCTGTAGCGCTGTTGTAATCGCTGATAGCAGCTGTAGCTCCAAAGTTTAAAACCGAGGTCGCCCCAGAAAGGTTTATGTTTCCTGACGTTGTAATGTCGCTGTTTACAGCTAAAGTAATATCAGACCCTCCTGTAAAAGCAAGAGATGTCGCTGCTCCCGACATAGAAATATTTCCGGTAGTATTAATGTCTTGAGCGGTGGTATTTCCTACAGTAAGAGTGTCGTCTAAAGAACAACACGATGCTGCGGAAGCCGCTACCCATTGAATACCCGTTCCCGTAGAGCTTAAGACTTGGCCTGCCGTACCTGTAGAAGCCGCAGCAGTAATAGTAGTGGGAGCCACTGTGCCAACCACTGTTATATTACCCGTAAGGTTTATATTTTGTGTGGCTACATTACTCGTATCTAAAACAGATTGAAGTCCCTGAAGACCACCCGCAGCAGTAAGCGTACTGATACTAAACGATACCGTTCTATTATCGTCGCTTGTATCTGTTCCAATAATAAAGTCATCCGCCGAAGGAGTCGTTAAGGGATATACGGTAGTGTTTTCAATCTTAGCCATTTTCTTTTTCTTTAACTTCTCCTGTTTCTAAATTTATAACAGCGTTCTCTCCGTACGTTTCCATCAACCCTTTCTCGGCTTTTTGAAACTGGAGTTTAATTTCTTGTACTCTTAGAACCAATCCATGTTCTTGCAGAGTAATATCCCCTAACTGAGTTTTAATTTTGTTAAACTCCGCATTAAGGTCTTGCAACTGCTTTAACTCTTCGTCTTTTACTTTTTTCATATTAATAGATTTAATTTATTCTTAAGGCAAAGATAAGAAAATAACTTTACTTATTATCCTTACTGCTGCCCCCAAAGAAAAAGTCTACTATAGTATTTACTTTTGCGGACATAGCCCCGAATATAGTTGAGATAAATCCTATCTCATATTCCGAAAGAACTACGTCATGCAAAACAAAATACTTAAACATAACATACGAAAGAACAAAGTATGCTGCCGTAAAAATAGTTGCAAGAATTTTTTGAATAAGACTATCGTCTTTGTAGAGGGACCTGGCGTCTTTCCTATCCTCCACCTCTTTAGTAAAAGCTTCTTGCTCGGCTTCAAGCAAGATTTTTTTCAGCTCTAATTTAATCTGCTCCTTCTCCTCTTTGGTGGTGATAACCTCATCCAGGATACCTTCAGCATTTTGTACTATCTTTCCAAATAGCCCGCCTAAAAAATTATTTTTCATAGTCGGTGTATTTAATAGTCACCTCCTCTCCCCTTTCTAAAGCAGCCGCTATAGCAGGATATGTCCTCATATATGCTAAGGTAGACCTGCCTATAAAACCGTCTTTTTTTACAAGGTTGTTTTCCTGCGTATCGCCCAAGAGAAGACATCCAGCAGTATCTTCGTCAGTATTACCGCAATGAATAAGAATATATTTAAAATTAGGTACATCCAATACGTGAAGCATCCCCATATGAATGTCAGCGAACCTCTTAGAATACCTGGCGTCAAGGCCGCCCACAGTTCTAAGACCGAGGCAATACTCGCCGGAAGGTATACAAGTCTCTCCCCAAACTTTTTCTTTCCTGCTTTCATCTTCGAGCGTGTAGCATAAAAATTTTCTTTTATTGTTAGATATATCAAATAGAAGACCAGAAGTAGAATCCGACTGGGAACTAAAACGTAGTACCTCTAATTTCATTACACGTTTTTAAGTTTATATATTCTATATAACGTATACCCTATAGCCAACAACATAGAGACAAGTTGCAGGATCTCATTACATTGAGTTAAGCTAATTCCCAAAGCGCCGCCATTGGCGCCTATAACTGTTAATGTATCTTTAATTTCTGTTGGCATTATTCCTGTATGTATATATATATAAACTCCCCGCTCCAAGTTGTATTCGTTTTCCAGTTCTTCATAGTCATAAAGATAAGGCTATCTTGCTGGTACTGGACCACGAGTTTGGTATTCATCCCCACGGGTCTCAATTTTTGTTCGCATCTCCGCGAGAGTCTTTATTGTAAGGCCACGCATACGTGATATACTCGAAGGCGTTCGGCCCTCCCACTTTACTATACATGCGTTACTGGCGCCGTCCCACCGAGCGTCATCCCAGTCCGTAGTTATAAACTGAGTCCAGTCTACAAATCTTGCTTGCGCAATAGTTAAAGACACATATTTTCTATCTGCTAAAGCCATGGTTATGGTATGTCGGTTGTTACATTAGAGTTGTCCATATTTTGGAAAAACAACTGCCCTACCCCCGAAGGAGCCGCGTTGACCAGAGTTTGTAATACAGCATTGGTTCCATTTAAACGGTACCAAGTTTGTAGATTCGAAATCCCCAAATCTTCGAGACACTCTTGATCTCCTGACATATTATTGTATATAGTCAACACTTCGGCGGGAGATAAAACTCTGGACCATACAGAAAACTCTGTGGTGTGTCCTGAGAAAAATCCTGTAGAAACTGTAGTAGTTGGGGAAAATATATATTTTGGCGCCCCAGTAGAACTTGGGAACGCTCTTGTTATAGTACTAAAATCAGTTGTGGTAGTATTTACACCGTTGACGTACCACTTCCAGTTCCCCGCACGATTTGCTGATAAAACAATATGTGTCCAAGCATTATTTGGTATCGTTGTAGAATTAGCGAATACTATATCGTCAACGCCATTTATAGACTGAGCCGTCAGCACACCCGTAGTGCTAAAGTAAATATTGAAAGCATCCGCGTCAGTCGAAGAAGCATACCAAATTCCCATCCCTGCACCTCCGTTGGTTATGTCAGGAACCTTTACCCAGAAAGAAAAAGAAAAGTTTACACTTGTAAGATTATAGTCGAATGCAGAAAAAGACTTCTCCGCAATTCCATCATAGAATATAGAGGTATCGGTGGGACATAGCGGTTCAGGCGTAGGTGTACCTACCGCGCCACCGAAAACTCTTCCCGCTATTCCACTTCCTATTCCCGTTGGCATCCTACCAGAGAGCTATAATATCCGTAGCCGCTGTGCTGGCTCCAACCTTAGTAACTAACGTAGGCATAAATCCAGCTGCAGCAGATTTAAAAGTAAGAGTAGGAGCTGCCCCTGAATCTCTTTGACTCGCCATCTGTACCACAAGGTCTCCTGCTACCCCGATATATAAAATACACGCTTTTGTAGCCGCGTTATATATGGTGTAGTTTTCTCCTGAAGCCATTATATTGGCGCTTAGAGAAAGCGTATTAGCATCGTCTATAGCTGTCACAAAAGCACTTGTGCTATCTGTTGTGTTGTATACGATAGCGTTTAGTTGAATCCCCAGCGTGATAAAATTTTCACCAGAATCCACCAGTTTATTTGTTACACCCGAAGTTGTTGAACCGCTTACAGCCAGCGTCGCTGGATCTGGAATAGGGACTGTATCGCTTGGGATAACTGCTAAACCCTCACTGACTTGTAATCTTTGATATGCCATTTTTTTATTTTTTTATTTTCTTATACAGCTGCTATGTCAACTTTCTTCCATGTAGCAGCAGTGGCTACTCCGGTAGCAGTACATACGTATATGGCGTCAGCATCGAAAACTATATCTCCTTCAGTTCCTGCAGTAGCAGCAGACGATGGAGGAGAAGCTACAAAAGCACAACGCAAACTACCTACAGCCCCTCCTGTTATAGAAATAGTAGGGGTATCTATATCTGAAGTAGCACTCAGAGTTCCGGAAGAAACAGATCCGGATACTGTTAAAAGGCTCCCGCTATAGGTTAAAGATGCAGAACCTTCTATGGAATTAGCCGTGGCCGCACCTACAGCAACCTGATCGTCGGTTATAGACCCGCCTATTGTTCCCCCGCCCGAAGCATTTACGGTAGCTATTATATCCGACATAGTGTAAGCCTCTCGGTCAGAGTTCGCCTGAGCGGACCCACGGTTGGTGGTGTCTACCGATTCAGCTACTGTGTGAAATTTATTCGTTAAAGGTATGTCAGCCATTATAAAATATTTTAATAAGGGAATACTCTATTTAAAGTATCCCTTCTTTTGTTACATCCGCAGTCAGATCCCGTAGCTTTAGCAACCGTATCGACAACTTTTTTTATTCCTGTTTTAGTAGTAAACTTCTCTATAGAGTCTCCAAGACCTCGAGAGCTTTTATCAGCTATTCTTGTTCTCTTCATCACCTCTTACATCCAAAGTTATTAGCATAATTAGCCATCTCTACTACCGACTTAGAATACTTTTTAGTGTTCTTCATAACTGCCGAAGCTGCGCTGCATGCATTTTTGAACCCATTATTTTCAGCCCACGCAGTAAACTTACCTTCGTTGGCTTTTTTAATCTGAGGGAACTTTCCCTTTTTGGTTCTTCCGGATGCCATTACTTTCTTCTGTCTCCAGTAATTGAAGTAATTAACACGTCAATCCAACCGAAAATTTTATTATCAGTTGTTGTAGGCGTGAGATTCACGATTACTTTTGCAAAGGCCATAAGTGCGATTAGCAATATTGCCCAGTTTTCTGTTATAAAATCTATCATGTTATCTTCCCGAAGGTAGTTTTAAATTATTGTTATGGTAAGGCATAGACTTATCTCCTGCGTACTTTCTTTTCCCAGAAGCTTTTTCCATTCCTTCAGACTCGTGTCTACGAGATTTCATAGACTGAGACTTCTTTCCGTGCTTTGCACCTAAAGACTCATCGAGCCTTGAATTGTATCCTTGCTTTTTCATAATTAATATGTTGATGTCATTTTTTTTTCCATGCCGTAACCCGGGTTGTTCTTTATAGAGCCGCCCATACTTTTTGCAAACTCTCCAGCCTGAGCCTTACCCATAGCATTGTATGGAAAGGTTTTCTTTTTCATTTTTCCTGTGTCTCCACATTTGTAATTAACGGTAGGCATGGTAGTTTATTTTTACAAATATACTGATAATTTATTTAAGGTCAACCACTGCACGATTCACACCCTTCAGGGTTATCCATATTGCATACCGTCTCTCCTGATTTAATCTTATCCTCACGGTCCTTAAGGACCTTCGGGTCTAAGAAAGATATATCTATACACTGACAGTTTCCTCCCGCTCCGCAGATGCAGGCGTCTTTAATGGTATCGCTCATAGTTATTTTTTTACTGTTCTTTTGTGCCGACGGTCAGATCTTTTCTTTTGACGGTCTGCTTTCTTCATGTCTTTCTTTGCCCACCTTGCGCCAGCTTTAGCAGCCCTCTTACCCGTTACCACAGTTGTCCTTGTTGTGCCACGTTTATTTGTTCTGGTCTTCTGAGCAACAGTCTTACCAGTATCCTTATCCGTAGTCACGAATGTCGAACGAGTATTTGTCTTCCCCCTCTTGTTAGTATTGCTCGTAGAAGTAGACGTACTTGATCTATGCTTACTGTCTGATGATTGCTTATTCCGAAACTGCTGTGAGAAATTATTTCTCTTTCTCTTTCCCGTCCTACCTCGAGAAGACTGAGAGGTAGAGCTTGTCGTAGTAGACTTAACCGTCGTAGGAGCGGCAGTTTTTTTTGCGTCTGCAGCTTTTTGAGCAGCAGTTCGGGTGTCAGCAATTAATTTGCCTGGGCCCATTTTCGCCCTTTTTTTTGCAGTTGTCCTTGACCTTGTTCTGGGCATAGTTACTTCTTTTTCTTTTTAGGGAACGTATCCATATATGACATACTGGGGTACATAACTTTATCTCCTCCAGCTTTCTTGCCTAATCTATTAAGTCTATTTGTAGCCCGCTTAATTTTACCCTTGCTTGACTTAGGATTTGCCTTTACAGACTTATATTTCGTGCTTGCTTTTGTTGCACGCTTTAAGACACGAGCATCTTTTTTAACCGCACGCTTTGCAACGCGATCTTTAGTTTTGGTAATCTTCTTCTTTAGATTACCTAACTTTCTGTCTGCTCGTCGACCCTTAGCTAAGGCTGTGGCAGGTTTCCCTGCAGCTTTAGCTTTGGCCACTTTAGACAAAGCTTTTTTTCTAACTTTATCCTTCCTCTTTTCTAATCTTTCTACTCTGGTAGGCATGATGTTTATTTATAGAGTTTTTTTACATTTTTCTTTTTAGCCGCTTTTTCTTGCAGAGAAATAGTCCTACCCTTTTTCATTTTCGCCGCCTTTTTAGCTTGATATGCGGCCCGTGCAGCAGCAGAAGGAGTAGCTTTTTTAATCCTACGATTTAAGGCGCGAGCGTCTTTTTTAACGGCACGCTTCGCAACACGAGCAGCTTTATTAACGGCGCGAGCGTCTTTTTTAACGGCACGCTTCGCAACACGAGATTTAGTTTTGACAATCTTCTTATCGATCTTAGCTCCTTTCTTTAAAGCTTTTTTTAAAACTTTACCCGAACGATTGCTGTTAGTTGGATACCCTCCAATCTTTTTCATTTTCTTAACAGCTTTGTCCGCAACTTTGGTGCTTCTCTTTTTTAATCTTTCTACTCTGGTAGGCATGATGTTTGTTTTTTTTACAAATATAAGTATTATTTACAAGAGCTATGTCTGCGTCTATTTCTTTGACGGCCACGTTTATTTTCAAATGAACACTTCGCCTTCTCTGCCTTACTCTTCTTATTCTTTCCTATCCCTCCCTTCTTAACTTTCAAAGAGTTTTTTATTCGGCCTATAATATTTTGCTGAGGCTTTTTAGGCTTTTTAGGCTTTTTAGGCGTCTTATTTTTTATCTTGTCTATCTTATCCAGGATCTTTTTCTCTCTCTTATATACAGGGACAGTAGAAGTCCCCCCGCCTAAGTCACGAGGGTTAGAGTAGTTGAGGACCCTTCGAGTTCCCACCTGAGTCTTTCCTTGTTTGACGGCTCTGTCATGAGCTTTTTTAGCTCTATTTGCAAGTCTTGTTTTTCTATTTGGCATTGTTGTTTTTTTTTACCACGTGGCAGTAGCTGCCGATCTTCTCCATCGATCAGTATCGTAACACACATATATATAATTTGCGTCAGTCCTTATCTCTCCCTTAGCGCCAGGATCAGTGTAGGCTGCAGGGGGTGTCTCTTTAGAGAACACCATTATAGGTGCCTGGTTTGCAACTTGAGATGCGGTACCCTCTACAGCAGGGAGGGTGTAGTAATATTTCCCCGTAACAGCAGGGTTGGAAATCCTTAGCCAATTAGATCTATTACCGGGAGTACCTCCAGCACCACCATCTGCCCGTGTTATTGATTCATTCGTAAAGTATATATGAGAGTTGGTATCTAAACCTAAAGGTACACCACCTAAAAGATTAAAGGATTTTGCGGGGCCACCCAAGGTGCTCCACATTGCGATATAGTTTCCTGATACCCCAGAGCCAACTACGTTCTCATGGTATCCAGATATAGTATATCCCTCTGACGAGCTGGGGTCCATAATATCTAAAGTAAGCGTAAGCGTTGTCTCGCTATCTATACTTACTACATATGCTGAAGCGCCCGTAGTAGTGTTAACAACTAAATTGTTTAGCTTTACGTTAGGACTACTCGATATAAAGGTAGCCGTAGCGTCATATAAAGTGTTTACGGTAGAAGAATCTTGAGTAGCACTACCCGAGAAAGTCTCAGTAGCAGCAATATCGCTACGTGTCATCCCTCCTCCTGTTGTTTTAATATTTATCCCCTTCCCTTCACTTGGTCTATCGCTAAGACCTATCTGCCCTCCATTTCTGGTCCAATAGAAAGGCTCTCCCGTTCCCGTCCATTGAGGAGCAAATGGAGGCATCTCCTTATTTAAAGTAGCGTCAGGGAAATTTACAGCTCCCCCAATCATTTCAAAACGAACTTCAGCATACGATCCCCAATATGGCATAGAGAAGTCTACCGTGCTGGCATTACATTTCACCATAGTCCTGCCCCGAGAAACCGCCTGCTTGTAAATCTCCAGACATTTAAGTTTCATATCATAAGTATGGAGGAAAACGTTGTCTCCACTTGAAGCAGTCTCCTGCGACTCCGCGTGACATCTTATAATATTTCCTCCCACCGCAGTGTTGGATTCATATCCATCCCAGTATATATCCGCATCCGTAGGACATCGACCCTCAAATACAGAATCCAGAACGGAAACCCCAGAACAGTATTGTACAAAGAGAGCGTTAACAGCGTTAGTAGGAGAGTTCCACCTACAACTTTGTAAAGTCGTTCTATTGCTTTGCCCAGTATTTTTCCCTTGCCCAGTTAAACTCAGGACTTTAGCCCCGTATATACAACTCTTCCATTTGCATGAAGTTACAAAAGTCATAAGGGCAAACTCTAATCGTAGCCCCTCTTGTAAAGTCGAGAACATACATCCCTGTATAATAGAGGCATACGATCCCTCTATAAAATATCCTGTACACCCCGTGGTGCCCGTTCCGTCGATAAATAAATCGTATACGTTTGTATTCCCGCTCTCGGATCCTATCGAACCCTGATAATAAGGATATCTCCCTGGCCTCTTTAATACTACAATATCATTTACCGTAGGTCTTAAAACAGCCCCGTTAAAGTAGATAGGAAAAACACTATGGTTGTCACTGGATAATAAGATAGTATCGTCTACAAAATAATCGCCGCCTAAAAAAGAAACGGTAGAGTTGGAAGGATTAACTCCTGACGCTCCTAAGACTTGGATATGAGCGAACATAGCATTGAGTGCCACCACATTAGCGGTAGCTACAGCAGCACTATTGTCTCCTGAGACTACGCCCCACTGCTGAGGAACAAAGAGCTGAGTAAATTGTGACACCGCAAAGGTGCCGTTAGCCAAAGCGATAGTGTGGTTGGTTCCGCCAGGGTCCGCCGCCTCAATAATATATAAAGCTCCACCCCCATCTCCTGGAGTAGTGTATCCCAAAGTGGTAGCGTACTTACCTACAGTAGGGGTTCCAGCTTGCATAAAGGCCACAGTGTCGTATTGGAAGTCTGTCGGAACACCTATAGAACCCACTGCCGTAGCGGTGATGTCATCCATGGTATATATCTCACGCATACCCTGAAGCTGCTTGGAGCCCAGATCTTTAGTGACATTGTCCTTATCTAAAGTGTGGAACTTCTGCGTTCCGGGAATTATCTCTGCCATAAAGCAAAGATAGGGAACTTATCTTTTAGATTTCTTCCCCACACATTTCCATCTCTTGCGAGATAAATTGTTTGGGCTGTTAGGATTATTTCTTTTACCTATAGGCAACCCCATTTTTATTCCATAGCTTCTTGCACAATAACTATCCCCCTTTGACGTACCAGGCTTTACTCTTGGGCCACCACCCTTAGCTTTACCCGCTTGACCATAGCTAACCTTCTTACCGCTTGCGGTAATTTTTACTTTAGCTTTTCCTTTCCTGGGTGTAGGCATTACTTCTTTATAGTTTTAACCTTGCCGTTAGTGGTTCTTGCGTACTTGTGAGTTTTAGTCTCTCTTATAAGAGTTCCGCTATAAGTCTTGCCACCGTATTTCCAACTAACTTTCTTTGCCATAAAGCAAAGATAGGGAAATTAATATAGTACTGTAACCGTACCGTTAAACTCAAACACTCCAGCGTTAACAGAGCTGTGAGCCGTTATAGTATATACGTACACTCCTGCCGCAACGTTTGCGTCCCACTCGTCTAAGTTAGAGGCACTAATCCAAACAACCTCACCCCATCTATTGTATATACGGGTTTCCCATTGATCCCAACAAGCACCGTCCGCAAACACACCCCACGAATCATTCCACCCATCATCGTTTGGAGTTACAACATTGGGGGCAAAGATGGAAGTTTCATCGCAGGGGAAGTCTTGATCGCAGGTTTCTCCCGTTTCACAATTTATATATATAGACTCAGCCACAAACTCTGTTATAGTATCTGTATTGTAAACGTATATATTTTCATACACCACCGTCTCCACATATAGCGTGTCTGTTAAATAGACGTACTCCACAATTTCTACCGTGTCCAATAAAAAAACGGTGTCCGCAGGTAGATACAAAGTGTCAGTCGTTACCCAATCTACATCTACGTATTCTATAATGGTGTCGGTAAGATATTCAATAACCTCTACCTCCACATACACAGTGTCGCACGCAGGCAAAGCACAGTTGATAGCTAAGTTGTTGGAAAGATCTACGTCAGGATAGTTCTGAGTTTGATTAAACCCACTCCCATTTACTGCCCATCCACCTTCTTCGATAGAGGCTGTACGAGATAAGTTGATTTGCCAGATAACTAATTCAGTACATAGGGTGTCATTTGATAGTATCTCCTCCCAA
>TARA_R110002020_G_scaffold475207_1_pt1 | contig 11119 bp, 14 predicted proteins | sample TARA_R110002020 | Tara Oceans TARA_R110002020 (sample SAMEA4396489) | marine metagenome | biome: Westerlies Biome; feature: [MES] marine water layer (ENVO:01000295) within the mesopelagic zone...; material: water (ENVO:00002006), including particulate matter (ENVO:01000060) such...
TCATCTTTTAATACTAATACACTAGGTTAATATTTGTACAGTTAAAGAGGTTTAATATGGATTCAAAAAGAAAAAAAAGAACCGATAGCGTTGCGGCTCAAAAAGAACTTGTTTCTGATGCAATGCTTCCTGTTCTCGATCCCCCTAACGGCGTTGTATTGTGCGATGAAGTTCGCCCTTATTGGGATATTATTATTAAAGGTAAGGCGCGACAGTTTTGGACTAATCAAGATTTAACCTGCGCTGTAGAGTTGGCATCAAATCTTTTCCATATAGAAAAAATACGAAATGAAATGCTTGATCCTGATTACAGCGATATTGTTGAGACTGAAAGAGGCCCAAGAGAAAACCCTTTAACAAAAGTTTTAAATACTAGAGTCGCTAGGTCAAAGTCTATGATGATTTTTTTGAAGATCCATCCAGAGGCGACGCAAGGTAAAAGTCGAGATGTGGCAAAAACAAATATTGCACAGGATGAAGCGGCAAAAGCTGTATCCGAAGATGATGGATTGATTGCGAGGCCTGGCGTTCACTAATGACAAGAGGTGAGTCTGTAATAAAATTTATAGAATCTTATTGCGTTGTACCTGAAGGTGATTTGATTGGGAAACCGGTTAGGCTTGCCGAGTTCCAAAAGAAATTTATTCTAGAAGTTTACGATAACGAACATGTAACCGATACAGCGATATTATCGATCGCTAGAAAGAACGCTAAAACGGGCACTATCGCATTTATATTGCTGGCTCATTTGGTAGGGCCGGAAGCTGTTCAAAATAGCCGCATTGTTTCTGGTGCAAGATCAAGAGATCAAGCCGCCGAGGTTTACAACCTTGCTTCTAAATGTGTTCAGCTTTCAGAAAAGCTAAGCGGTCTTATTAGAATAATACCCTCTTCTAAAAAGCTTATCGGCCTTCCTATGAATGTTGAATACCAAGCAATTAGTGCTGAAGGTAAAACCGCACACGGAAAAAGTCCAATCCTAGCAATTTTAGATGAAGTTGGTCAGATCCAAGGGCCTCAAGATGACTTCATCGACGCCATAACTACTGCGCAAGGCGCCTACAGCAACCCACTACTAGTTTATATAAGTACTCAAGCGGCCAATGACGGTGACTTTTTCAGCATACAAATTGATGATGCCAAGACTTACAAGCCTAAAAAAACCGTTTGCCATGTTTATTGTGCGGATAGCGACGGGGAGGTTTTAGACCCTGAACAATGGAAAAAAGCAAACCCTGCTTTAGGGCTTTTTAGATCGGAAAAGGACGTAAGGAAACAAGCCGAAAAAGCCGCAAGAATGCCAAGTTTTGAGAATACATTTCGCAATCTTGTAATGAATCAGAGGGTTTCGCTTGTTTCGCCATTCATATCTAAAACCGTGTGGGAGCAAAACAATAGTAATCATTCATTCTGTGAGGACGCTGGAATATATGGCGGTCTTGATTTATCTTCTAGGACTGACTTTACATCACTGGTTTTAATAAGCCCTCTAGATAACGATAAGATATCTGTAGAGTCTTATTTTTGGATGCCAGAAGATGCCGTTTTTGACCGGGCGCACGAAGATAGACAGCCTTATGATGTTTGGGTCAAAGAGGGTTATATAAGAACGTGTGCAGGTAAAACTGTTGATTATGAATACGTGATAAAAGACATTGTGGATATACTTGATGGCAGAGATTTAACGCTTCTAGGTTTTGATAGGTGGCGCATAGATGTTTTTAAAAAAGAACTAGAAAGGCTTGGGCTTGATTGGGAAATGGCAGAGTTTGGGCAAGGCTATAAAGATATGTCGCCCGCCATGGATGAGGTTGAAGCCGACCTGTTAAACGGTAGGATATGCCACGGTGATAATCCTGTTTTAACTATGTGCGCGGCAAACGCTGTAGTGACAAAAGACCCTGCCGGAAACAGAAAGCTTGACAAGCATAAAGCCTCTGGTCGCATTGATGGTATGGTGGCTTTGACTATGGCGCGCGGTGTGCTAAACTTTGAACAAAATAACGCCCTTCCTCCTTCCCCATGGGAGGATGAGAGCTTTTCAATTGCGTAAGGTACTATAAATTTGTTTTCTATATTCAGGAAGCCGAAAAACGCCGAAAAACGCGCAAGCCTAGAAAATCCAGCCGTTCCTATTAATTCTGATACGGTTGCGGGTGTTTATGATTATGGCGGTGTGTCTAGTTCAGGTGTAGTTATAACGCTTGAGAATGCGCTTGAGATACCAGCTATACTATGCGCTCAACAATTCATAGCCAGCACAATCGCCTCACTGCCTCTAAATGTTTTTGTTCGTGGCGAAAATGATGAGCGCGAAAAATCAAAACAGCCTATACAAAATATATTGCATAACGCTATAAATGACGAATGTTCATCGTTTGATTGGCGAAAGTATCTATTTGAACGCGTGCTTACTGGAGGTAGAGGGTTAAGCTTCATTCAGAGAAATGGCGCGGGAAGAGTTGTAAACCTTTATAATATTGATCCTTCGAAAGTTACTATAAAGCGAAGAGGAATGAATAAGGAGTATGTTTATAATAGCGGCCAACAAGATCAAATCACATATTCTTCTAGGGATATTATAGACTTAACTTTTTCTCTTGAAAGCGATATGTTAACGGCTATAAGTCCTGTTCTTACTTGTAAGGATGCTTTAGGAAAGTCGAAAGCTGCTTGTGATTATGGCGCAAGAATTTTTAATTCTGGTGGCGTACCTCCTTTTGTAATGACGGGTAACTTTCAGAGTAAAAAAGGATTAGATAGAGCGGCAGATGATGTTGAGGCGGCGGTTAAAAAATCATCGGCTCAAGCTAGGCAAGTTCTAACACTTCCCGAAGGTCACGAGATTAAATCTTTGGGTTTTGATCCTGAAAAAATGCAGATGACCGAAACAGAGCGTTTTGCTGTTGAAGAGGTTGCTAGAATTTACAATTTACCACCTTCGTTCCTGCAAGATTTAACCCATGGCACATTTTCAAATGTAGAACAGCAAGATTTACACCTGGTCAAACATACGATTCGCCAGTGGGTAACGCAGTTTGAGCAAGAATTAAACCTAAAGTTATTTGGTCGGTACAACAAAACAACGTATGCCGAGTTTAATCTTGACGGTCTTTTACGTGGCGACTTCAAGACTAGAATGGAAGGATATTCGCAAGCTATTAATAACTCCGTTCTTAAGCCTTCGCAGGTTCACGCGATGGAAAACATACCGACGAGTCCTGAAGCTGACGTGTTCCTTATACAGGGTGCAACGGTTCCACTTTCTAGCCAGCCAACAGAGCCAGAAATTCAGCCTAATTCAGATCAAGACAATAGCGAGCCAGAAGGCCAAGAAGAGATCTAAAACCTATGAAATATGAATTAAGAAAAGGTTCGCTTGCAGAATTTAGAGAAGCGGATTCTGGACATGTAAAGGTGGAAGGTTACGCCGCTGTATTCAACGAAGAAACAAATATTGGTGGAATGTTTAGAGAAGTTATAGAGCCTGGAGCATTTAAATATGCCATTGGCCGTGATGATGTTGTATTTCTGGTAAATCATGACGGCCTACCGTTGGCAAGGTCTAAATCTGGGACTCTTTCGCTATCCGAAGATGACAAAGGTTTATTTATCTCTACAGAGCTTGATATGGACGATCCAGATGTTAGGGCTATCGTTCCAAAAATGAAGCGTGGAGATATGGATAAAATGAGCTTTGCATTTCTAGCGACTCGCGAAGAGTGGGAAGAAACAGAAGAAATCCCACTTAGAACGGTTAAAGAAGCGGCTTTGTTTGATGTATCGATTGTAAATAATCCAGCTTATGAAGGTACTGAAATCGGCTTAAGGTCTTTTCAGGATCATATTGATAAAAAAAATATAGACCATTCTTTGATTAAATCAAAAATGAGAATGAAAATTAAATTGGCGCAAGCCGAGGGTGCATAGCTGTCGCTATCACTTGCCTAAAATTAAGCCCTTGGGCAAGGCATAAAAAAGAGCATTTACTATGAGTAAAATTCAAGAAAAGCGGCAGAAGGCGGCAGAGCTAGCCACAGAAGCCCGAAAGTTACTAGATTCTATTGACGAAAAAATGGATTCAGCGAAAGCCAAAGAGGTTGAATCGCGTTTTGATGAAATGATGGCAGATCATGGCGCTATCGAAATTGATATTTCTCGATTAGAGAAAATTGAAGCCGCTGAGCGTTCAGCTAATGCTGTCGATAATCGCGTGCCAGTTGGTGATGATAAAGAGGCTTCGGCAGAGTCGCGAGGAAAAACACCTGAATATTCAGAAGTATTTGAAAAGCAATTGCGCTTTGGTGTTAATTCTCTTGATTTAGAAGAGCGTAGCGTTTTGCAAGGTGGCATGAAAACCTTCTCTGGCGAGCAGCGTGCGCAGGGTACTACGCCAGATACTGCTGGTGGCTATACGGTACCGACAGAATTTCAGCGTGAGATCGACAAGGCTATGGCTTTGTGGGGGCCGATGTGGGATGCAGAAATTGTTCGTGAAGTTAATACCGGCACTGGTGCGGATCTTGAATGGCCCACTGTTGATGATACCGCTCAAGTCGGTGAGCAGCTTGCAGAAAATACCGCGGCTACTGATGACGGAACAGGTGACGTTGTATTTGGACAAAAGGTTTTCCGCTCATACCTGTTTGATACTAAAGTTGTACGCACATCATTACAGCTTATGCAGGATTCTGCATTTAATATGCAAAGTGTTTTGAATGAGTTATTCGGTGAGCGTTTAGGCCGTCGAGCTAATACGGAATTAACTGTTGGTGTTGGTGGCGGTACGGCTCCTGAAGGCATTGTGACCGCTTCAAACTCTGCATTTACTGCAGTAAGCCCAACCGCTGTTACTATGGACGAAATCCTAGATCTTATTCACAGCGTCGACCCCGCTTACCGCCAATCGCCTAAATGCCGATTTCAGTTCAATGATACAACTTTAGCCGCTCTAAAGAAGCTTAAAGACGGTCAAGGAAATTACTTGTGGCAAATGGGCGACGTTCGAACTGGTGAGCCAAATACCCTCCAGGGGTACACTTACAGCGTAAACCAAGCTATGGCGGATTTAGCAACAACCGAAACGCCTATTATTTTTGGCGATCACTCTCGCTATGTTGTGCGTAAAGTTATCGGATTCCAAATGATGACATTGCGTGAACGTTACGCTGAGTTTTTCCAAGTTGGTAACATTGGCTTTAAACGCTTTGATGGTGGTCTTCTTAACGCTAACGCTGTTAAAAAAATCACAATGGCATAATTTTAATCCCCCCTTAATTGGGGGGTTTTTGGTGAATTATGAAAGATGTTAAATTGTTAGTTCCTAGAGCCGGAGTTGGATTCAGTAATTCTATTGGTGACGTTATACCTGTTGGTGATGACGAGGCGGAAAGAATGATTAAAGCAAAGCACGGAATCTATGTAGAGTCGCGAGTAGTAAATACTGAAACAGAAAAATCATTTAAAAAAATTAAGAAAACGAAAAAATGATTCTATTGACGCTAATTTCATCATCTGAAAAGAAATCTGTAACAGTCGCAGAATGTAAAAAAGATTTGCGATTGCAACACTCTATTGATGATGAATATATAAGCGGTTTGATAGATGCTGCGTACGCTTATTTAGGCGGTGTAAATGGCGTGCTAGGCGGAAAGGTTCTTGATACCGAGTCATGGCAATATAAGACTTTGCAGCCTTCAAGCATAGCTATTCTGCCGCTTACACCAGCTCAAGAATTAACATCAATGAGTTATTACGATCTTGATAATAGCGTGCAACAAATTGATATATCAGACTATACTTTGTACAGTGACGAGGATTGCGCATATATAGAGCCTAATCCAAATATTAGCTGGCCAGCAATGTTCGATCGTATTGATGCATTAACTATAAATTTTGTAGCTGGATTTACGTCAACACCGGATAACTTGAATAAGGCAATTAGATTTATAGTTGCTCACTGGTTTGAGAATAGGACAGTGACAAGTGATAGGCCGGTAAATGAAATACCAATGGCGGCTGAATCACTCATAAATATAAGTAGAAAAGGTTGGGTTTCTGCGTGAGTTACTCACCTGGTGAACTAGATCAATATATAAGCATTGAAAGGCTAGAATATTCGTCCGATGGTCAAGGTGGCCAAAATAGCGAAGTTGTTTCAATGGGTTATGATATAAATTGTAAATCTAGACCTATGACGGGAAATGAGTCTGAGCGATACGACAAAATGAACCCAACAAAGATAAATGTCTTTGTTATCCGTTATCGTGACGATCTGAAAGAAACCGACACCATTTTATGGTACGGCACTAAATACAATATTAGGTATATAAAAGATTTTGGCGAAAGGTCTTTGTATTTGGAAATTTTTGCGGAAGCTGGCGAGCCAATATGACTTTTAAAATTTTGGGCACCAAAGAAACTGAAAAGATGCTTAGTGAGGTCGGCCCAAAAAACGCGAAAAAACTTATTACAAATACAAATAGAGCGGTTGCTGCTGAAGTTCAAAAAACAATTAAAAGAAATGTGCCTCTGCATAGAACTGGTGCGACAAAATCAGGCGTTAAGGTGAGAAAAAGAAGGTCTCCACCTGATAAGCCGGTTCATATTGTATATGCGGGAAAAGGTAAAAATAACGTTAAACCTTTTTGGTGGCTATTTATAGAACACGGTACGGGAGGGGAAAACGCTCAACCAGCACATCCTTTTGTTGCTCCTTCTGCGATGAAGGTTTTTCAGAGTATTGATGTTATTTATTCAGTTCTTTTTTTGAAAAAGTTTAGAGAGTTAATGTTAAGAGAATCTAAGAAGAAATGAGTTACCACGAGGCGGCGCAGAAAGTATTTTATGATTCTCTTGTTAATAATAGCGAACTTATGCAGATCGCTAATGATGTTTATGATTTTGTCGATGGCAAAAAAGAATATCCTTACATAACTATTGGCGAGTCGAGTTCTTTAGAGTGGGATACTTTTTACGATGTCGGTAGATCTTTGGTTTTAACCGTTCATTGCTGGTCAGACTCTCGCGGTGCAAAAGAAGTGCAACAGATGCAGGGCTTTATTTATAGTGCCTTGCATAGGGCAAGATTGGATCATGAAGGTTATAACTTTGTGCTGTGCGATTCGGATTCTGATGATTTTTTTAGAGATGAAGGTGGTTTGATTTGGCACGGCGTTCAAACTTTTAGAGTTATTATTGAGGAAATTTAAAAATGAGTGCTAACATAGGTCGCGATTTATTAGTCACAAAAAATGCAGTTGTTATTGCTGGTATTCGTACCGCAACTTTAGATTGGTCAGGCGAAAGCATTGACGTGACAACTGGTGAAGATGCTGGTGTTAGATTGCTTTTAGAGGCTTCTGCACAAGAGCAATTGGATATGCCTATAGAGGGAATCATGAAGTCTGAATTATTGCGAGAGTTAACGCTTGGAGCTTCGGAAACCAGAATTCTAACCGATATAGAAATAACATGGCCTATTGTTACGCCTGGAAATACTACACCGGCTACATTGACGGGAGACTTTAGATTATCGTCTTATTCTGAAGGCGCACCATATAATGAAGCCATTACATTTAGCGGGACGTTAGAAAGTTCCGGTGCATTCGTTTATACACCAGAGGCCGCTTAATGGTATTTGAAGAGATAAAACTAACTTGGGGCGGTGAAACTTTCACTTGCCCGCCCGACCGAGTTTGGAAAATGATTCGCCACTTAGAAAAATCTGGCGTAAGTATTCCAAATATCTCATCAACCGAAGGTATCACAGATAAATGTGAAGCGCTTTCTGAATGCCTTAAATTTCTCGGCATGAATGGAGCGCCAGAACCGGATGAAGTTTATGAAAAACTGTTTTCCGGTGATGAGGTTAATCTTGCTGAAATTATGCTTTCACTTCAAATGATGGTTGTGCCTCCAAATATTCGAAGGCAAGCGCTGAATATGTCGCCTGAAGAAGCGGAAAAAAAAGCGGATGAAGCCAAAAAAAAGCCGGCAAAGAGGCAGAAGAAAGCGAAAGCCTCTTAAAAAGTGTTTATCAGCTTGCCGTGGGTAATCTCGGTATTCAGCCAAGTGAGTTTTGGACTATTACGCCTACTGAATTATGGTGGATTTACGAGGCAAAAATACCTGAAGATCAACGCTTAACCCCAGACGAAAAATGGGGTTCACTATATGAGATGTTAGATTAATGACTTTAGCTTCAGATATCATGGTTCAGGTCGGGGCTGACATTGAATCATTAAAAAAAGGAATGGAAAAGGGTGCGAAAACTGTAGGTGATTTTTCATCTAAGATTGCAACCCCTTTAAATGATGCGGCTACCAAAATAGCTAAAGTTGGAGCTGCTGCCAGTATTGCTGCTGCTGGCGGCTTATTTGCTATGACCAAAAGCGCTACGGCTGCCGGTCGCGAACTTAAAATATTCTCCCAAATTTCAAACACGTCTATTCAAGAATTTCAAAACTTATCTAGTGCCGCCGCTGAATTCGGCATAACCAGTGAAAAGCTAGCCGATCAATTAAAGGATGTGAAAGATCGTGTTGGTGATTTTCTCGCGACGGGCGGCGGCCCAATGGCGGATTTCTTCGAAAACATAGCGCCTAAAATTGGCGTTACTGCCGAGCAGTTCAAAAATCTATCGGGTGCACAATCATTACAGCTTTATATTTCAAGTTTGGAAAAGGCAAATTTAAGCCAGTCAGAAATGACTTTCTACCTTGAGGCCATGGCCAGCGACCTAACCCAATTGGCACCGCTATTCGCGAACAATGGCGCTTTAATTAGCGAGAACGAAAAACGCATCAAGGAAATGGGCTTAGCTCTTTCTGATTTAGACGTGATGCAGCTTGAGGAAGGTGCAAAAGCATTCACTCGAATGAAAGAAAGTTCAGCCGCAGCCGCTAATGTTATTGGGGCCAAGCTATCGCCTTTTGTTGTCGCGGTAACTGAAAAAATGGACGAACTATCGAGGGCCGGCGGGGACTTTGGAAACCATGTAGACGAGGCAATAAAAAAAGCTTTTAACGCGTTTGGATTTCTCGGGGATAGAATTCACGAAATTAGGTTTCTGTTTAACGCTCTTGAGCTTGCCATCAAAGGTATAGGACTCGGCGCCATTGAGGTTGCAAAGTTTGTCACCAAAGCATTCCGAGATATGGGAAACACTATTATTTGGGATATAAATCAAATAGTTGTCGCGATTAATAAAATACCTGGCGTTTCTGGTATTCCATTAATCGAAGAGATTGAGAAAGGCAGTTTTTCAAAAACTCTTGACGAGTGGTCAGATAAAACAGCGGCCTCTATGATGAAAGTCAAAGAGAATATGGATGTTATCGCCTTCTCTGAATATCCAAGCCAAGGAATTTTAGAGTTTTACCAGTCAGCAACGGATGGCGCAAACAAAGCCGCAGAGGCAGCCGCAGCCGCTCACAATGCAATTATTGGTGGTGAGGAAGGCGAGAGCAAAGCTTTAGATAAAGAAAAATTAGAGCATGCTGAAAGGTTGGCCGAGTTTGATAGCTTTTTAGCTCAAAAAATGGGCGTTCAACTAGATCATAACAAGTCTATGAATGGTTTAATAAATAAGCAGTGGGGGCAAGCTGCAGCCGGTACCGCTGGCGCTATGAAATCCATTTTGGGCACCATGTCAACGCAATCAAGAAAGGCTTTCGAGATTTCAAAAGCTTGGGCGATTGGTGATGCTATTGTAAGTACTGCGCAAGGTGTTGCGAAAGGTGTTGCGCTTGGCTGGCCTATGGGTGTTCCTGCAGTGGCTTGGGCCGCTGCAACTGGCTTGGCTCAGATTAACCAAATTAAAAACCAAAAGTTCGGCGGTAGTGGCGGTGCGGCCGCAAGAGGTCAAGGCGCGCCAGCAACGGCACCAAACCCTATTGGCGTTGGTGGCAGTACTGGAAGCGGTGGCGCTCAACAGGGGCAAACATTAACCTTAGCACCGATCGATCCTGGTGCTTTGTTTAGTGGCGCAAACGTCCAGATGCTAGCCGATAGACTCGCTGATTTCACCGCTGATGGTGGCACACTCGTTACAAGGTAGGTTTATGGCAGTAATAATTTCTAATGATGACTTTAATAACGGTAATGTTTTAGATGGACAAACTACCGACAACCCTATTATTTTCTATAACTCTATTTGTACACCTGAACAAATAACCGGCATAACTGAAGATTTTCCAGGCAACCCGGCTATAAATCTATGGAATCCTGAAACCTACAATTCTTGGCGCGGTGCTGGCTATTCGGGAGTTTCTGCGAACTACAATGATGGAATACTTTTTCATAATGTAAATGAAGAAGCCATAAACTTTATGGCTATAGCAGGTCATAATTTGGCTGATGTTGTTCAATCTGGATCGCCTCTTTTTCTGTATGCTGAATCGTCAACAGATGGCGTTTCTTATACGACCATAGACCCTACTTCGTTTTCAATACCTAGCGATAATTCTCCAATAGTTTTTTATTTTAATGAAAATAGTGACGAGTATTTCAGATTACGAATGCAGACCACTACGACGAGTTCTGATAGTCCATATATTGCACACTTCAAAGCGGGGAATGTAACTGTATTACAGCGCAGAGATTTTGCGGGGGTCGAAAGCGGTTCAATAAGTAAGGACTTAAGGCGAACACAGAATATTTCAGATAATGGCCAGTATTTAGGCGAAGTTATTTTAAGCAGTAAGCGAATGGGGCAGATTAACCAAGCAAATAATACGCCCGTATTTGTTCGAGATGAGATAGTCGATTTTATTTCCCATACGCAAGGAGATACCGTTTCTCCAGGTGGGAGCCCGTCAACATTCTTTTATGCGTGGAGACCAAACAAATACCCAGAAGATGTTTTATATGGATGGACTAGAGACACAATAAGACCTTCGCATGAGGCTGGCGACAGTTTTGGTGGTCGAATGAGCTGGTCGTTTAGCATGGAGTGTTTGACTTGAGTAAGAAAATAACTCGCTACTGCTCATTCAGTTATAAAAAATGCTCGTTAACATATGGATCGGCGCCATGTACGGCCTCTATTGGTGTGACTGGCGATTTTAAATGCTATAACACACCAAGAACCTGTCAAGATCCTGCCAACTATTCTGCG
>TARA_R110002020_G_scaffold16871_66_pt1 | contig 11108 bp, 12 predicted proteins | sample TARA_R110002020 | Tara Oceans TARA_R110002020 (sample SAMEA4396489) | marine metagenome | biome: Westerlies Biome; feature: [MES] marine water layer (ENVO:01000295) within the mesopelagic zone...; material: water (ENVO:00002006), including particulate matter (ENVO:01000060) such...
GCGCGGATCGGGCCCGAACGGCGGGCTCGATGGGTTGGCTGGCGCGGGATCGTGCCCGATGCAGCGGGTCGCCGGCTAGTCGAGTGTCAGCAGGCCTTCGGTCGACGGCAGCACGGCGGCGGGCGGCAGGTCGTGATACTCGTCGGGCTGGCCGCCCCGATTGATCCAGACCGTGCGGAAGCCGTAGGCGGTCGCGCCGGCGATGTCCCAGCGGTTCGACGACTGGAACGAGACCGCCTCGGGAAACACCCGGAAGCGGTCGGCCACCATCTCGTAGACCGGCTCGGCGGTCTTGTAGGTGCGGATTTCGTCGACCGAAATGATCTCCTCGAACAGGTCGGTCAGGCCGGCCGAGGCGGCGGCGCTTTCCAGCATCGCCGGCGATCCGTTCGACAGGATGGCCAGCCGGGCGCCCTTGTCCTTCAGGGCGGTCAGCACCTTCGGGATCTCCGGATAGCAGTCGAGGCTGCGGTAGGCCTCCAGGAGCCCGTCGCGCAGGGATGCGTCGGCGGAGGGGACCTTGCGCAGGGCGAAATCGAGCGCCTGCTCGGTCAGCGTCCAGAAATCCTCGTAGCGGCCCATCAGCGCGCGGACCCAGGAATATTCGAGCTGCTTCTGGCGCCAGATGTCGGACAGGAGCTGCGCGTCGGCGCCGATGCCGCCGGAATGCCGGCGGACGGCGGCGTGGACGTCGAACAGCGTGCCGTAGGCGTCGAACACATAAACGGCGTGGGCCATCGTCGAGCTCCCATCGGTTGAGACTTCGTTCTGCACGCACGTTGCGATGGCCGCAAGGCCGTGGCGGCGATCGGGTCGGCCGGTGGGCGATCGGTCGCGGCCCCGCCCGCAACGAGAACGCCGGCCGCGGGGGAAGGATCCTGCGGCGTGCCGGCCGAAATCGGCGCGAGCGCAGGGGACCGCGGCAACTTCCTGCCCGATCGGGCCGGCATCAGGTCGCAGATGAGGATGTTTTTCCCCGCGCGCGCGGCATGGTTGACGGCACCGCGGGATCGGCGTTCGATCCCGGCTCAAGTTCGGACGAAGGATCGGTGCGATGACCGAATGGTCGCAGACGTGGACCTGGCTCGACGGCGAATGGATCGACGGCAACCCGCCGATCATCGGGCCGCGCACCCATGCCGCCTGGCTGGGTTCGAGCGTGTTCGACGGCGCGCGGGCATTCGAGGGGGTGACGCCGGATCTCGACCTGCACTGCGCGCGGGTGAACCGGTCGGCGGAGGCGCTGGGGCTGAAGCCGACGATGGCGGCGGAGGCCATCATGGAGATCGCCCTTGAAGGGGTGGCCCGCTTCGCCCCCGACACCGCGCTGTACATCCGGCCGATGTACTGGGCGGAGGAGGGCGGGTTCATGGCCGTGGCGGCGGACCCGGAGACGACGCGGTTCTGCCTGTGTCTCTACGAGACGCCGATGCCGGGGCCGGCGGGAACGTCGGTGATGGTGTCGCGCTTCCGCCGGCCGTCGCTGGAGACCATGCCGACCAACGCCAAGGCCGGCTGCCTCTATCCCAACAACGCCCGGGCGCTGATGGAGGCGCGGGGGCGCGGCTTCGACAACGCGCTGGTGCTCGACATGCTGGGGAACGTCGCCGAGCTGGCCACCTCCAACATCTTCCTGGTCAAGGACGGCAAGGTGGCGACGCCCGCCGCCAACGGGTCGTTCCTGGCCGGGATCACCCGCAGTCGCGTGATCGACCTGCTCGGCCGCGATGGGTTCGAGGTGCACCAGACGGCGCTCACGGTAGCCGATTTCATGAATGCCGACGAGATCTTCACCACCGGCAACTACGCCAAGGTGGGCCCGGTGACCCGCATCGAGGACCGCGACGTGCAGGCCGGTCCGGTGGCCGGGCGCGCCCGCGAGCTCTACTGGGACTGGGCGCACGGCTGAACCGCCGATCATGCCGCGCCAGCGCACCGGGTGCGTCATTGTGGCGGGGCACGTCAACGGTCTGAACCGATGGACGGCCTTCGGCGTTGTCCCGACAACGCGAGCCGCTTATGGTCTCGCCCGACGGCGGCGCCAGACCCCACCGGGGCCCATGCGGTGTCGCCCAAACCCCGGTTTGCACGGAGGAACACCATGGCGTTCGAACTTCCCGCCCTGCCTTATGACTACGAAGCGCTCCAGCCCTACATGTCCAAGGAGACGCTCGAGTATCACCACGACAAGCACCACAACGCCTACGTCACCACCGGCAACAAGCTGATCGAAGGCACCGGCCTCGAGGGCAAGTCGCTCGAGGACATCGTGAAGGAAAGCTACGGCTCCAACCCGGGCCTCTTCAACCAGGTCGGCCAGCACTACAACCACACCCATTTCTGGAAGTGGATGAAGCCGAACGGTGGCGGCAAGTCGCTGCCGGGCAAGATCCAGGAGCGCGTCGACGCCGATCTCGGCGGCTACGACAAGTTCCGCGAGGCGTTCATCAATGCCGGCACGTCGCAGTTCGGGTCGGGCTGGGCCTGGCTGGCGCTGCGCGACGGCAAGTTCGAGGTGATGAAGACCCCGAACGGCGAGAACCCGCTGGTGCACGGCGCGACGCCGCTGCTGGGTTGCGACGTGTGGGAGCACTCCTACTACATCGATTACCGCAACGCCCGGCCGAAATATCTCGAGGCCTGGTTCGACAGCCTGGTCAACTGGGACTACGTGCTGGAGCTGTACGAGGCCGCCTGATCGGCCTTCGCGCTTCCACACGGCAACCCGCTGTGAAGACGCTGCCGCCGGCTCCCGGCGGCAGCGTTTTTCGTTTCAGCGCCGGCGAAAGGGGCCGGGACGGATCAGTTGCGCGGCTTGCACTCGTTGTAGATCTGCAGCCCGGTGACGAATCCCACGGCCTGCTGGCGCCAGGCCTCGCATTCGGCCTGGGTCGGGAAGCAGCCGGCGAACGAGATGGCGATGGCCCGCCCATCGGCCTCGCGGTTGCCGGAGACGCGGCCTTCCCAGGCATAGGTCGGGTTCTTCCGGCAGTTCGGCGCGGCGCGCTGCAGCTCGGAAATCAGGTATTGTGTGGACGCGGCGGCGGAGACGGGTGCCTGGGCGGCGGGAACGACGAGCACGGCGGCGGAGAAACCGACGATGCGGGCGAACGCAATCATGACCGGAAACCTCGATGGAGCGAGCTGAAATCAGCGGGATGCTAGTCGAGGGCCGGACGGGCGGCGACACAAACTCGCGTGTGGTCCCGCCGGATCACGCAGTTGTGTGGGGGCTCCGGCGGAAGGGCCGGGTCAGCGCGGCCGGCACTCGTTGTAGATGATCCGGCCCTGCATCGAGCCGGTCATCCGCATCCGCCAGAGCGTGCATTCCTCAAGGGTCGGGAAGCAGCCGACGAGGGACACCGCCATCTCGTGTTCGTAGTAGGTGCTCTCGGAGTTTCCCGAGACGCGACCCTCCCAGGCGGCGGTCGGGCGCGCCGCGCAGCTCGGCGTCATCGCCCGCATGTCCGGATTGGAGAGCGGCGGGGGGCCGAACCAGTGCTTCAGGAAGCCGAGTTCCACCCCGGCCGAGGCCGGTGCCGGCGCGAACGCCAGGACGGAAGCGGCAACAAGGCCGGCGGCGGTGCGGCGGAGTGCGGATCGGGTCATCTGAGCCTTCCGATGGTCAGGGCACGCGGCGGATACACGTTTCATATGGGGTCAGTCGCGCCGTTTCGCAGCCGGTCCCAGACTCCCACGTGGCGGCTGGCGGGACAACCGGGCACCGCCCCGGGGGCGCCGTCAGCGCGGTTTGCAGCTTGCGAAGATGAGGCGACCGGTCACGAACCCCGAGGCCGGTCCGAGCCACGTCTCGCATTCGCGCTTGGTCGGGAAGCAGCCCAGGAAGGAAACCGGCACCGAGCGGTCGTTGCCGGGATCGATGGCGTTGCCAGACACCCTGCCTTCCCAGGCATAGTCCGGATGTTCGTGGCAGAGCGGCACGTTGTTCTGAATTCTGATGGCCTGCTCGAACGCCGATTGTGCCATTGCGGCCCCCGACCCCAGGGCGAAAATCACAGCCGCCACTCCCAGCCGTCCACGCATCAGGCCCATCCCCTCCATCGACACCAACCACACGAGACTGTTCGCGGCCCGAGCGCCCAGCGTCAAGGCCCTGATGACGGCAGGTGCGCCGTGGTGGCTCGGCGAACCGGTCTTGATCGGCGCGCGTGATGGGCGAATAAGACGCAAGGTCGCAGCTGGTTGTCGGTAGGAGAGGCCACGATGACGGGTCCGATGTGCGTCACCTGCGGGACCGAATTTCCAGATGCCGCGGCGCCGGAGATCTGCCCCATCTGCGCCGACGAGCGCCAGTACGTGCCGGCGGGCGGACAGGCATGGACAAGCCGCGCGGCGCTTGCCCGATCCCACCGCAACGGATTTCACGAGGAAGAGCCCGGCCTGATCGGGATCGTTACCGAACCCGTGTTCGCCATCGGCCAGCGTGCGTTGCTGGTCATGACCCCGCACGGCAACCTGCTGTGGGACTGCCTCTCGCTGATCGACGCGGCAACGGTCCGGATCATCGATGGGCTGGGCGGGCTCGCAGGCATCGCCATTTCTCACCCCCACTATTATTCGGCGATGGCGGCGTGGAGCGCGGCCTTCGGCGGCGTGCCGGTCTGGCTCCACGGGGCGGACCGCGAATGGGTGATGCACGGCGGCGACGCGGTCCGGTTCTGGTCGGGCGACACGAAGGAGCTGTTGCCGGGCGTGACCGCAATCCGAGCCGGCGGGCATTTCGCCGGCGGCACGGTGCTGCACTGGGCGGCCGGGGCGGAGGGACGTGGTGCGCTGCTCACCGGGGATATCCTGCAGGTGGCGCCCGATCTCCGGTCGGTGTCGTTCCTGCGCAGCTACCCGAACATGATCCCGCTGTCGGCCAGCGTGGTCCGCCGGATCTGCCGGCGCATCGAGCCGTTCGCCTTCGACGGGATCCACGGCGCGTTCCGCGGCCGCACCATCACGCGCGGCGCGAAGGCCGCGGTGACCCGCTCGGCCGCCCGCTACATCGACGCCATCGAGGGGCGCGGGCCGGCCGACGCGGAGGAGTAGGGCAGGCTACGCGGGCGCCTGATCAAGCTCCGATCCGCTCCTCCACCGCGCCGGTGATGGTCAGCGCGAAGGCCTGGACGAGGGCGACCTCCTCGAGCCGCTTGAAGCGGCCGGAGGCGCCGCCGTGGCCGGCGTCCATGTTGGTTTTGAAAAGAATCAACGGGTTATTCGTCGCCGTCGCGCGCAGCCGCGCCACCCATTTCGCCGGTTCCCAGTAGGTCACCCGCGGGTCCGACACGCCGGCCAGCACCAGCATGTCGGGGTAGGGCTGGTCGCTCACGTTGTCGTAAGGGCTGTAGGCGTGCAGCCGGTCGAACGCCTCGGTGTCCTCGATGGGATTGCCCCATTCGGGCCACTCGGGCGGCGTCAGCGGCAGCGTCTCGTCGAGCATGGTGTTCAGCACGTCGACAAACGGCACCTCGGCGACGATGCCGCGGAAGCGGGCCGGCGCCATGTTGGAGATCGCGCCCATCAGCATGCCGCCTGCCGAACCGCCCTGGGCGACGATCTTGTCGGGTGCCACCCATTCGTCCGCCACGAGGCCCTCGGCGACCGCGATGAAGTCGGTGAAGGTGTGGGTCTTCTTCTCGCGCCGGCCGTCCCGGTACCAGTGATAGCCCTTGTCGCGCCCGCCGCGGATGTGGGCGATGGCGTAGACGAAACCCCGGTCGACCAATGACAGGAAGTTGGTGTTGAAGCTCGCCGGTATGGTGATGCCGTAGGAGCCGTAGCCGTAGAGCAGGCAGGGCGCGGTGCCATCGATCGGCGTGTCGCGCCGGTAGAGGATGGAGACCGGGACCTCCGCGCCGTCGGGGGCGGTGAAGTGCAGCCTGCGGGTGGCGTAGAGGGCGGGATCGTGCCCGGACGGCACCTCCTGCTGCTTGCGCAGCGTCCGCTCGCGCGTCGTCATGTCGTAGTCGTAGACGCGGGCCGGCGTGGTCATCGACGAATAGGTGAAACGCAGCGTGGTGGTGTCGTACTCATAGCCTCCCACCAGCCCGAGGCTGTAGGCCTCCTCGTCGAAGGCGATGGCGTGTTCGTTCCCGGTGGCGAGTTCCCGGATGACGATCCGCGGCAGGCCGTCCTCGCGCTCGAGCCGCACCATGTGGCCGGCGAACACGGTCATGGACAGGATCAGCCGCCCCTCGACATGGGGGACCAGCTCGCGCCAGTTCTCTCGGCCGTCCGCACCGAGCGGCGCGGTGACGATCTTGAAATCCTCCGCGCCGTCGGCATTGGTCAGGATGTAGAGAAGGTCGCCGGCGCCGTCCTCGACGTCGTACTCCTGCTCGGTGACGCGGGGCGCGACCAGGCGCGGCGGGCCGTCGGGAGCCCGGGCGTCGATCAGATAGACCTCCGACGTCTCGTGATCGTGGGTGTCGATGACGATGAAGCGGTCGGACAGGGTCCGGCCGACGCCGACGAAGAAGCCCGGATCAGGCTCCTCGTAGACGAGCACGTCGTCGGCGGACGAGGTGCCGAGGGTGTGACGGTAGACCCGCGCCGGACGGTGGTTCTCGTCGAGCTGGATGTAGAACAGCGTCTTGCCGTCGTCGGCCCACACGACGCTGCCGGCGGTGTTCTCGATGGTTTCGGTCTTGTCGGTGCCGGTGGCGAGGTCCCGCAGGTGGACGGTGAAGAGTTCGCCGCCGGTCTCGTCGGACGCCCAGGCGAGCCAGGCGTGGTCGGTCGAATGCTCGACCCCGCCGAGGCGGAAGTAGGCCTTGCCCTCGGCCTCGACGTTGGCGTCGAGAAGCACCGTCTCGTCACCACCGTCCCGGGCCGTGCGGACGATCAGCGGATGCTCGGCGCCTTCCACGAAGCGGACGCCATAGGCGTAGGGGCCGTCCGGCGAGGGGACGGCGGAATCCTCCTCCTTGATGCGGCCTTTCAGCTCATCGAACAGCGTTGCCTGCAGCCCGGCGGTGCCGGCCATCATGTCCGTCGCGTAGGCGTTTTCGGCTTCGAGATAGTCGCGGATGTCGGGGGCAAGCACGGTCGGATCCCGCATGACGTCGCGCCAGTTGTCGGCGCGCAGCCAGGCGTACGGGTCGACCAGCGTGCGGCCGTGGACGGTACGGGTGACCGGCCTGGCGGCGGCGACGGGGGCGGCGGAAAGGACCGTCTTCACCTCAGCGGTCATTCGGAGCCCGATCCGCCGGCGGCCTCGGGTTTGAAGTCGAGCGCGACGCCGTTCATGCAGAACCGTTCGCCGGTCGGCTTGGGACCGTCGGGGAAGACGTGGCCGAGATGGGCATCGCAGGTGGCGCAGCGGATCTCCACCCGGGTCATGCCGAACGAGCGATCCTCGTGCCGGGTGACGGCGTCGGGCGTGATCGGTTCGAAGAAGCTGGGCCAGCCGCTGCCGGATTCGTACTTGGTCTCGGTGCGGTAGAGCGGCGCGTCGCAGCACACGCAGTGGAACACGCCGGGGCGCTTTTCTTCCAGATACGGGCCGGAGAAGGCGCGTTCGGTGCCGTGATTGCGGGTGACCTGGTACTGCTCGGGTGTCAGCTGGGCGCGCCATTCGGCATCGGACTTGCTGACCTTCGTCTTGCTGTCGGACATGTCGGAGGTTCCTGTTCGGGCGCCGCGCGGCGCATGCGGCGCGTATCGGACTTGGCCAGACTTAAGCAGCGCGATCAAGCCGGGCAAGGCGGTGCAAACGGCGTCGTTCGTGCCCATATAGACCGCAGGATGCTTCCGGGGTGCGTCATTTTTCTCCTTCCGGTCGCTTGCCCGCGGTTCGGGTGGACGATATTCACCGGTCTGCGGAACTCGATCCGTACGCCCTTGGCCATGCCAAGCCCATCGATCCCGTCCGGCGCTGACGCCGGCTCTTTCCAGGAGGCGCCCGCGCATGCCGCCGAGTGCGATCGACGGAACGCTCCTTTTCGCGCTTGCGCCGTTCGTCGCCGCTGCTCTCGGTCCCTGGCTGACGGGCATTGCCGGGCATCGTGCCGGCTGGATCCTGGCCATTGTGCCCGCGCTGCTGTTTGTCCACTTCGCCGGCATGCTGCCGACCGTCGCCGACGGGACGGTCCTGCACGCCGCCGTTGCCTGGGCGCCGTCGCTCTCAATCAGCTATTCGATCCGTATCGACGGGCTGTCGCTGGTCTTCGCGCTGCTGATCACAGGCATCGGCGCGCTGGTCGTGATCTATACCGGCGGCTACCTGAAGGGCCACGTCCACCAGGGGCGGTTCTTCTCGTTCATCCTGATGTTCATGGGCGCGATGCTGGGGCTCGTCCTGGCCGACGACCTGATCTCGCTGTTCATCTTCTGGGAGCTGACGTCGATCACGTCGTTCCTGCTGATCGGCTTCGACCACACCCGCGCCGCCGCGCGACGCGCCGCCCTCCAGGCGCTCGTCATCACCGGCGGCGGCGGACTGGCGCTGCTCGCCGGCTTCCTGCTGATCATGGCCGGCACCGGCGCGACCAGCATGACCGACGTGCTGGCGGCCGGCGACCTCATCCGCGACAGCGGCCTCTACGTTCCGGTGCTGGTGCTGGTCCTGGCCGGCGCCTTCTCCAAGTCGGCCCAGGTGCCGCTGCACTCGTGGTTGCCCAACGCCATGGAGGCGCCGACGCCGGTGTCGGCCTACCTGCATTCCGCCACCATGGTGAAGGCGGGCGTCTACCTGCTGATGCGGATGAACCCGGCGCTCGGCGACACCATGCTGTGGACGACGATCCTGCCGATCTTCGGCGGGGCGACGTTCCTGGTCGGCATGGTGCTGGCGGTGAAGAACACCGACCTGAAGCAGATCCTCGCCTATACCACCGTCGCCTCGCTCGGCCTGCTGGTGATGCTGACCGGCATCGGTACCAAGCTCGCGATCGAGGGCGCGGTGCTCTACCTGATCGCCCATGCGCTGTTCAAGGGTTGCCTGTTCATGGTCGCTGGCGCCATCGACCACGAGACCGGCACCCGCGAGATCACCAACCTCGGCGGCCTGCGCCGCGCCATGCCGGTGACGTTCGCGGCGGCGCTCATCGCCTGCGTCTCCATGGCAGGCCTGCCGCCGATGATCGGCTTCGTCGCCAAGGAGGTCCTCTACGACGGGGCCTGGCAGGCAGGTGGCCTGTCGCCGGCGCTGCTCGTCGCGCTGGTGGGCAACTCGCTGATGTTCGCGGTTGCCGCGATCCTGGTGGTGAAGCCGTTCTTCGGGGCGCGCACGGAGACGCCGAAGCACGCCCACGAGGGGCCGATCTCGCTGTGGCTCGGCCCGATCACGCTGGCGCTGCTGTCGCTGGCCACCGCGGTCCTGCTGGCCGCCACCTCGCACTACCTGGTCGGACCAATGACCAGCGCCGTCGTCGGCGAGCCGTTGGAGATCCATCTCCACCTGTTCCCGTCGTCGATCACCGCGCCGCTCGTGTTGACGCTGATCACCATCGCCGCCGGCATCGTGCTGGCGCTGATCTTCACGCCGATGCGGGCGGCCTTCGACGGGCTGGTGACGGGGATCGGCTGGGGTCCGGACCGCGGCTTCGACCAGGTGCTGCGCTCCCTGGTCTTTCTCGCCAGCGGCATCAGCGACTTCTTCCAGCCGGGCCGGATGAAGGGCTACGTGTCGATCACCTTCGCGGTGACCGCGGCGGCGCTGCTGGTGCCCATGTGGCTGTTCGACGAGTGGCCCAGCTTCGCGTTCAGCTGGCCCGACGCACCGTTCTATTTCTGGGTGGTGTTCGCCATCGCCGCAGTCAGCCTGTGGGCGGTGCTGGTGTCGGTGACGCGCCTGATCGCCATCGTCACGCTTAGCATCCAGGGGACGATGGTCGCCATCATCTTCATGCTCTACGGCGCGCCGGACCTGTCGTTCACCCAGTTCATGGTCGAGGTGCTGTCGGTCATCATCCTGACCCTCGTGATGACGCGCCTGAACTTGAGCCCGAGCGACCATCGGAGCATGGGCACGCGGCTGCGTGACGGATCCGTGGCAATCGCCTGCGGCGCCGGATTCGCGCTGGCGCTGATTGCCGTCGTCGAGCATCCGTTCGACCCGCGCCTGTCGGAGTTCTTCGCCAATTACTCGCGGGTGATCGCCCACGGCCGCAACATCGTCAACGTGATCATCGTGGACTTCCGGGCGCTCGACACGCTGGGCGAGATCGCGGTGGTGATGACGGCGGGCCTCGCCATCCTGGCGCTGATCCGGCTGCGCGGCCGGCACAGCGCGGAGGACCTCACCACGCCGAATCTCGGCAACGGGGAATCGCTCAAGGAGGCCGCGCGCGACGCATGAACACGATCATCTTTCGCACCATTGCGCCGTTTCTGGCCGCGCTGGCGGGACTGTTCTCCGTGTTCGTCCTCCTGCGCGGCCACAATGAGCCCGGCGGGGGCTTCATCGGCGGGCTGATCGCCGCCTCGGCGCTGGCGATCTACGGCATCGCGTGGGGCGTGGCGCCGGTCCGCCGGGCGATCGTCGTGCATCCGATCGCGCTCGCCGGCTTCGGCGTCTTCCTGGCCGCGGTCTCGGGCTTCCTGTCCTTCCTGACCGGAAACGCGTTCCTGCACGGGCTGTGGATCACCGTCTACTTCTTCGGCGCGGAGATCCCGCTGTCCTCCGTCATGCTGTTCGACATCGGCGTCTACTTCACCGTGGTCGGGACCATCTCGACCATCGGGCTGACGCTCGAGGAGCCGGGGTACGACTGATGGAACCGGTTTTCGCAGTCCTCGTCGGAATCTTCTTCGCCGCCGGCATCTACCTGATCCTGTCGCGCCGCACGGTGCGCATCATGATCGGCATCGTGATCCTCGGAAACGCGGTGAACCTGCTGATCTTCACCGCCGGGCGGCTGACGGTGGCGGTGCCGCCGGTGATCCCGAACGAGCTGCCGACGCCGGCGGACGTGGTGGCAAACCCGCTGCCCCAGGCGCTCATCCTGACCGCTATCGTGATCTCGTTCTCGCTGTTCGCGTTCCTGCTGGTGCTGAGCTATCGCGCCTTCCAGGATCTCGGCACCGACGACATCGACGAGATGCGCGACGCGGAACCTGCCGAGCGGCGCCTGCCGCCGATGGAGTACTGACGTGGCGGG
>TARA_R110002020_G_scaffold139703_3_pt1 | contig 11106 bp, 6 predicted proteins | sample TARA_R110002020 | Tara Oceans TARA_R110002020 (sample SAMEA4396489) | marine metagenome | biome: Westerlies Biome; feature: [MES] marine water layer (ENVO:01000295) within the mesopelagic zone...; material: water (ENVO:00002006), including particulate matter (ENVO:01000060) such...
GTGGACAAAAGCATATCCGTCAACTTTATCAATTGTTACCTGTGTATCCACACAATCTTTGAGTGATTCAAGATGTGTGATAAGAAGAACAGTCTTAAAGTACGACTTTACAACCTCTAGAATTCTAACAAAGCCTTCCATATTATCAGCATCAAGCGCCGTACCCGGCTCATCAAGAATAAAAATGTCACCCTTTGGAAGACTAGACACAGATAAGAGCGCTAACCTAATAGCCATGGCAGCAATAGTCTTCTCCGCCCCCGAACCCATCTCTAGTGGTCTCGGTTCATGGCTAGGATGCTTAATGAAGATATTTAATTTCTTGCCGTCATCCTCAAAAAAGATTTCAAAGTCTACTATGTTTGCGAGGACTTTAGCAACCTCTTCATTGATCGCCGGAAGCCTTTTTTTGATAACATCGTATGCAATGCCATTGTTGTGCATACACCGCATAAATAAATCATATGCTGAATACTCCTGTCTTAACTCTTCAAATTCTGCCTGCAAATTAACAAGCGTGTTTAGTTTCTCTTCGTAAGAACCGTGAACCTTGTACAAGTTCATAATCTTACTTTGACATTCTTTAAGTTGCCCTTGGAGTTGTCTCAATGCAACTTCCTTATGCTTCTTATCTTGTAGAAAACTCTCTAAATTCTCAATTGCCTCTTTGTTGTCTTGGTACTCTTCTTTCTGTGACTGCAAAGAGCCAAGCTCTCTTTCAAGGTTTTCTATATTATTTTTTCCTTGCTCGATAAGTAGGTTTAACTTTAGAATTCTTTCTGATAAAGAAACTTTTCTTTGAGATAATTCATTGAATTTCTTTATTGTCCCTTTAGCCCCGTCTGGATCAAGATTTTGCATTTCTTTATTCAGAGCTTGCATGTCTCCGTCTTTATCCGGCTTGTCTAGAAGTGCTTGCTCTGCTTCGTGCAAGCACTTGCAACCCTTTAAGAAGCCGGGGTCATCCAAGGTAGATATCTTCTTTTCAATTAACTCTAATTCTCTCTCCAAAGCCTTTATCTTATGTGTGACCTCTATTGCTTTTTCTTTTCTGCCCTTAACATCATCAATGTTGAAACTATCTAAGAAATCGGCAACCTTATCTAGTACACCGCTCTTTTGTTGCAATTCTTGTGTTTGTGCCAGAAAAGAGTCGTTTGCATTTTTTAATTCAATGTTCTTATCTTGTATGCTGGATAAAACATTCTTAATATCAACAAGATCGACTGGTGTTGAGTCAATCTTGTGTTCGATCTTAGATATCTCTTCTCTAGAGGTTTCGATTTCTGCTTTTAGAGTTTCGCATGTCGCCTGCTGTTCTTCTAGCTGGATCTCACTGTCATCAAATATTTCTTGAGCTTCTGCTATTTCATCAGCAAAATTTCTACCCTCTATTCTTTTGATTGCGCCTCTAAGATCGGCAGCATCTTTTTTCGCAAATCTAAATTTCTTTTCAAATATTTCAAGATCTAAGAATTTTGCAAAAATCTCTTTTCTTTTTGTTGACCCCTCTTTCAAAAACGAAAGAGCATCCAACTGCGATGACATTGATGAGAAAAGAAAATCATCAAGTGATCCAAAAACCTTACGAATATTCTTGTCTGTTTCGTTTCTCGTCAGACCATTCAAACTAATAGTTTCGTCAGTCACCTCATCGTAGCAAGAAAAATCAATATTTGTTTTAGCTTCTACAGTTTCATTTCCGTGAAGCTTCTTGGTGTACTTTTCTGAGCTTCTATCGATTGTATATGTCTTGTCACCTATTTTTACACGCACCAAACCACAGCCTTCTTCCTTGTTTTGGTTGATGATGTTGAGATTCTTTCTTTCATTCTTGGATGTAGAATTCCAGATCGTGTATAGCATACTATCAATAACTGACGATTTTCCAGAATAGTTCTTTCCAAAAATTCCCACAATACCTGTTAGTTTAGAAAAGTCTATTTTATTACCAGAGCCGTAGTTAAAAAGATTATCCCAAGAAGAATCTTGTAGACTCCAATTTACATTTCTAGCAACCTCTTCGTGCTCTTCGGCTACCTTGTTATACTTGAGGTTAAGCTTGTATACTTTCTGTAAGGTGTCATCTTGGACTTCAAAATCTTTTAGATACTCGGATATTAGCCTTTCTTGCACTGTGATGTCGCGAAGGTTTTCGTGCTTTATTTCTTGTGTAAGCTTGCTGACATCACCTCGCTGCCCCGCTGCGCGATTTAGAAATGTAATAGCTTCGGGCTTGTACCGGTGCTTGGCTGCCTCCAAAGCTCTTCGCATCTTCACAAGCGGAAGATTATTGTTTGATACGATCCTCAAACGGGCACCAAGAGGCACTTCTATATCATTGGGAATCTTCCCCTTCTTGGTCAACTCAATAGTCACAAACGGCTTAGGGTTTAAAAGCTTGATGTGCTTACATGTAAACTTATCCTTACCCTGAATGTCCCAAATTAAATACCCCTTGTCATTTGACTCGCCATGGTTTTGTTGGACTGTAGAGCCGCAATATCTAACTCTACCTTCTGTGTCGATAATCTGATTCGTTTTGTGAATGTCACCCAAAAATGCAAAGTCGTGATTCCTAAAAATCTCTGGTGTGTGGTCTCCGTGATCCATGACCCACCCAGTATCTGTTTCAACCCCAGAGATCGAGCCATGATAGAGGGCGATGTTTACCCTCTCATCGTCCGATGGTTTAACCCAATTTTCTTCGTCAAAAACAGAGAGCACGTTTAAGCAGAAGCCTTCCTCAAGGTCTACTTCACCAGATTGCTTAAGAAGATGAAGATTGGGCAATGCAAGAGCTTGAGCAATCGGCGTTAAGGCGTCCTGACGGTTATTGTTCTTTAAGTTCCCGTCATGATTTCCTAGAATAATATACGTTGGCGCGATTGATTCTAGGTTACGAAAAAAATCAGAACACATCTCCACAAACTCGGGAGAGATTTGCGTCTTAGTGTGTGCGATATCTCCACAGTGGATGATATAATCAACTTCTTCTTTCTTTAAAGTTTCGTACAACCTCTCAAACACTGCACGGTATTCTTTTTGATACTTTAGATTTCGGATATGAGTATCCGCGATGTGAGCAAACTTCAAGTAAACCTCTCTAACTTCTCTATTAAATATAACATACTATCTACGATAGTCAAGTATAAACTTGGCTAAATTGATGCTAACCTTTGCCATAAATGGTTATCTGAAGTCATATAAACTGCGTCCATCTTCCTTTCTTGATATTTGGAATCTGGCATCTCTGCTATGTCTTCGTAACCCGAAGTGTCGATTTTTGATACCTCGACCCCATACGACATAAGACTTTGGATTATTCTATCTGCTTTATCGTTTGCGTCGGCATCCAAAGCCAAAAATACTTTAGCCCCACTGGCAACGATGGCTTTGAAAAGCTTGCCGCCATCTCGCAAGGTTGAGCCCAGAATTGGAATACCGTTACCCGCCTTGATAGCATCAAACACGCCCTCTACAATAATAATGTCCTCGTGCCAATCGACATAAAGTTCATTAAAGATAATATCTTTGCTTGCAGGCGGGTTCTTGTATTTTTTCCAGTCATCGCCGATAGTTCTCGCCACATAATAATTTACATACCCGTCTTTATTAAACGATGGCACAATAATCCTATTCTTGTATTCCCCATCAGCACAATATCCGATCTTCCATTTGATAATGTCTGCCTTATCCACACCTCTACGAGACAAGTAGCTCATGAAAGGCTTAGCTGATCTTGGTAGATTCTTAATGGCAAGAGATTTGAACTCGGGTGGCAACTCAAGAATCGTCTCCGTGTCTTGTTCGTCTTTTTCACCAAACAGGTTATCAAATCCGTCAAGATCAACTTTTCCTACAATATCTTGCCATTCTCTAAAATGTGTTAAAGTGCCAAAGCGTCGGATTACTCTACCAACATTTCTGCCTCGCTTGTCACATATCCAACACTTGTAGTAGTTTTTCTCTATGTTCACTGAAAACTTGCGTTTGTGGTGACGGCAATATGGGCATGTAAAAAGAAGTTCATCCCCACGCTCAAAAGCATATCCAAGAGTATTCTTTAAGATTCTAACCTTTTCGCTTCGCATACTGCCCCCGCTTTTGCGATTATAATTGAGTCAGCCATATCATATGACTCTGGCTTTGGGTTTCCGTAACGTGTATATTCTATCACGAAACCCGGCAGGTTGTCAAGCAAATGTTTCAAGACAACTGGCTTGGCTTTTTCTCCTTTGGGAATTTTGATTCCGCAGAGCTTTCGAGCACTTGTCGCTGCGAGGTATTCTGGCTTAATCTGAAATAAATGATAAACAAGCCATGACACAATACCATTAAACCTAGACAAGCTTGATAAAGTTTTAGCAGATGAGAAACCCGAGCGGAACGATTGGAGCGACTGCTCAATATAAACGTGTTTAATCTTTCCATTATATTTGTGGTATATCTCTGCAACACCTTTGCTTACCGCCTCTGCTTTATCGAAAAAGTCTTTATACTTTCTAGTATCCCAAGCACCGTATTCAATGACGTCGCCATTCGGCTCTACGATTGTCCAGCCCGTGATACTTGTGGATATATCTAAACCAAGAATCATTTAATAATGTAACCGGATACGCACTAAAAGTCAACTTTTAATTTAAAAGTTAGATCGCGCTCTTCTGTTTTCTTTACCGGGGTTGCCAGCTTGGCGACACCGATAAGGTTTCTATCCTTATCATATATGGCTACTTGAGATATGTAAGTTTCTTTTTGAAAGCTCCCTGTTGGATCTGCGAACGAAGAGCTAACCATGTTCTTGATTGTAAGTTCGTTTTCTTGAAACTGAATCCCGCCAGTTACCGGACTTGTTATTAGCGCGTCTTGCTCATATTGTATGTATGTAGGGTTGTTTGAATGATTCAACTCACCCTTGTTCGCATGTGCCATCATGGTTAGGGCTGGCACTTCTTGAGTGCCTTTAAAAGATAGTGAATAACTTGACGAAGGTATAATCGAAGAAGGGTTGCCGTCGTTGGCTCCAACACCATAATAAAGCCAAGATGGTTTTTTCTTGTTCGACGCATCATTAATATAGTCTCGTGTGATGCTTGAAAAGTCCCAACTACCTGTTAGAAGCAAGAACCCTTCTTTGTATAGCACCACGCCAGCGACAGAACCGGAACCATTAGCTTGAGCATACGCCGAGCCACTTACTTGTATTAGCTCTCCATTTCTGTATTTGTCTTGGGCTTCCGCAACAAGAGTACCAGAAATGTAGAACTGTAATTTGACACTGCCTTTCTTAATCTCGGAGCCGTAGAATATCGAGGGTATCGATATTAGGTTTATGGCTTGTGTGCCCTTATCCCACTCTAACCCAACCTTACTTGAATTATATTGGTACTGCGAACTAAGGGGCGTATAGTGATTCAAGGTATTCTTGAGGGCTGATATTCTTCTTCTAGTGGAGTTTTCTATAAACAACTCTCTCTCTATTGAAGACGAAAGTGGATAACTAGAACTTAAGATATCGCCATAGGAAAAGTCACTGCTGTACTGGCTCGTGCTTATCGTCTTAAATGCTGTTGTGCTGCCCTGCTTCGTGACGAAAGGATAGATCACCCCTTTATCAGGAACGTCTTGAACTATAGACCTGCCTGTTGTCTCCTCAAGTCGATCAACATTCATCTCATACAAGTTTAAGTGACCGGCTGGGACATTGGGCACGCTAGCTGCTAGCGCACCAGACATCTCGGACTGATTGTTAAGAAAAATTCTTCCGTCATAAACAACAAACTCTGTCTGTGGGTATGTTTTTATAACATTGAAAAACTTATCTGTTTCGCCAAATTTGTAAAGTGGCATTGCTTAGCTCCCCTAGTAATCAAGACGGACGCGCAATGTCAACTCATTAGTCGGGGTTTTCTTTAGTGGCTCAGACAGTTTTGCCACTGCGAGCAATTCATTGTCAGCAGAATAAAGACCAACAGATGTGATATAAGAAACTGGCATATCTGTACTCTTGTTCTTTGTCACAATCTTACTGGCGCTTAGATAAGTCGGATTCGATGTATAGTTGAACTCGTTGTGCGAAGCACGACAGAAGTAAATAGTTGAGTTAAGTTCTGTTGTGTTGTTGAACGAAAGAGTCGTAAGAGAGTTTCGAAACCCGTCGCAAGCACCGGATATCGAAGAACCGGAAAGCATTGCGTTTATAGAAGCACTGTGAGATGTAAAGTTGTAAGACCCAGAGCCCGGTGGACCAAACTGGTTACGAGGCTGGGCAGCGGAGCCGCCATCGTTCGTGATCGGAAAGCCGCCGCGCCAGAGAGAAGAAGTAATGACTGCAACACCTGCCTGATAGTAAATGAGACCAGCCTTATGCGTAAGCACATCACCGCCACCACGATTAACATACAGGATACCATACTCTCCAGCAGGAGAGTTAACCCTGTAATCTGTTGCAGAACCTGAATCGTTAATGGAGATGAGAGCATTTGGGTCGGCACTGGTTGAGAATTGCCTTCTTGGAGGGTTGCCTCCAGTCGCGAAGGTCATAGAAAAGGATCCCTTCTTAAGTTCATCCTTACCAAGAAGCCTTGCAAAGTTAACAAACACACAAGCGTCCATCTTAGTTCCGCCTGATAGGTCACCATCGGCATCAAACTTCCTGATCGATCCTGTCTCATCGTGCCCGACAAGAATCTGTGCCATCTGGTTATAGATGTTTATCTTCTTGCCTTGCTGTGAGTAATCATTCGGAGACGACTGCGATAGTGGCGAGGTCGAGTGAAACCCGACTGTAACATCAAAAATGTGATTAGCTGACGAGCTTAGGAACGGGTAATCATAAACTGATTGAAACATCCCGTGAGCATAGTTTTTGATATTTGCCTCGGCTGTGTATGTTCCGCTTGGAATTGTTCCCGTGATTGGAACCGCTTCATGCAAAAGAGTACGAGTCGTTGCGACATCATTATTGAGAAAACTTTTAAATATTGTAGCCATTTTTTATCCCTTATTTCTTCTTAACAAATCTAACAGGAACATCAACTTTGTAACCTGTTGTTGCGCCTGTAACTCTCACAATCGAATCAATGAAGTAGTAGGTAGCTGAACCCCCGGAGCCTGTATATGTAGCCTCTGACCCCAGTTCCGTGAACAGGAAAGTGCTTGAGTTCAGATCAACCGAAGCTTGGAACTTAAATTCTAGAACTGTGCCTCTAGGACCGGATATGGCTTGCGTGCCTGTTGCCGCATCGGTAACAGAGTTTGTCTCAACAAAAAGATTATCAGTCCCAAGTGATAGGTAGTAGCTTGCGATATGATCATCGTCAACAAACGAGACCGAAGCCATCGTTGATCCAGCTTTGTCTACAAGGCTTCCGAATCTGTTGTCCAACTCCACAATGTATTGTGTTTCTGTCAGGTCTGCATCCAAGAGGTTAGACGGGCTTATTTGTGTGGTGTCCAAGCCCTGATCTAGCCGAACATGGTTTCCGTCTTCTGAAGGACGAGCAGCACCTTGGGAGCCTGCGAGTGTGCCAACAAGCTCCTTCTCGGTTGTCTCGTCGACAGCGACCAAGAAGTATCCGCCCGTGTGCATTTTTGTAGAGGTTCCAGAGAATATCTGGTTTAGCTGAATAACTGGCAAGTAAAGTAGGTTTGTTCTTGAAATAGAAATTAGCTTACTCTTCATGGAAGAGGTGTTGTTAGTAAATGCTTCTAAAACAGGAGTCTGCATTATTTCAAGATCATAATAAGCAGAGCCACTGCTATGATTTTTGTTGTAACTTCCGTAATCAACTTCATCGTCTGCGAATGCAAACTTTGCAATCTTGAAGCTGCCGTCTCCCCTTGCCAGTCTCATTCTACCAGTGTCGGTCAATACTGCGTCAAGGATGATATCACCAGAATTATCTAAAAAAGCCATTTTGTTTCCTCTACTCCCTACTCTTTAAGTAGTCTATAATATAAATAGTTACCTGATTTGGTTAGTGCTAAGATAAATACTAATATCCGCCTCCACTTCTAGTGGGGCTTTTATAGTCCTTAGTTGACTTAGAACTCTGCTCCGTGTACTTCCGGTATGCTTTGTACTGGGTCTCGACATCTCTTGAAGCTTTTTCTTCTTCGGTTACGCCGCTAACAATAACACCAGATTTTCTTATCTCTATCTCTTCAGGAGACACAATGTGTTCGTTGGTGAATGTTACGTTCACATCAACCTTCTTATTGGTAGATTTAGATATCATTCTAACTTTAAACTTTTTACCCCACAAGCTTTTGTCTTCAACTCCTAATATATATGACGACGCTGATGTTGCACTTGTTGAAGAATTTCCCGGTAAAGAGCCATCATTTAGCCCAGACTTTTGCATATTAAAGGCACCCTGTGTAATTCTAGGTACAATATGGATAAGTTTTCTAGCGTTTTTTTGCGTATCATAGGGCGTCTCAGCCTCTTCCAACTCTATGGTGTTGATTATTGGGTAAACAGCTCCATCATTGTCCACAAGCTCAACCTCGTAGACATGAGAGGGGTAGGAAACGAGACCGTGGGTATCTACAGACCTAAACATATAATAGTATTTTGTATTTGGCTGGATTTTGTCGACCAAAGATGCTGACGATGCTTTAAAATTCCTTACTCTATCATCAGAGGTTTTGGCTAACTCACCTGTTCTAACAGTTGCTACACTATTTCCAGCAAAATCTGAATAAGCCTCTGGCTTTTCTAGTAGCCTGTAGACTTGGAATTCCCTAACGTAGTCATCCGTTTTGTACAGAAGAGGGTCGGATGGTCTTAGGTTGTTTTTTTGTAATAGTCTTCTGTTCTGTGCAACATCGGATTGTTCAATAACTTGTGGGTATAAATTGTATTCACCCATGTTTGAGTTGAGCCAGATTAGAAGCTTATTATTCTCGCCCTTGTACGGGTATACTTGAACATCTGGAAAGACAGGAGGACTGTCCATTATATACCCTGTCCTAGAAAAATAAGGAACCTTAACTAACTTAAGCAAAGGTCTGGTAGTTACTGTAACTCTTGCCAAAAACGATTCTCTTTGCAGTGACGCCCTGACCTCTGGGGTGGCTTCTTTTTCTAGTGTTATTTCGCCAGCAATAATATTTCTTAGTATGCTTTTTAGATCTCTAACAAATCGTTGAGCAGATATAAGCCCGAGTGTCTCGAACGCATACGCTAAATATCCAACATACAACGGACTAAGGAGAGCCGACCCCTTTCCATATGACACATATGCAGTTGCTATCATGTGTGTGAAATCATAATACCTATCTTCAAGAACGGGTATGACATTTTCTACTATCTTTTCTGCGTCTTTATAAACACAATCTCTCATCTGAAGAGCGGTTGGTTCAAGCGTACACTTTAAGCCGCTCAACATTATTGCAGGCAAATCTTGACAGCCTTGAATTATATCTATATTTAGATTTTGTGGGCTGACTTCAACGTTTGTATAATCATACTCTTCACCGTATACTAACTGATAAGCGTTGACACTATAGGTATATTGTTTGTTGTAGACCACTTGTGTGTCTACAAAGTTAATCACATCAATTTCATTTGAGTTCGGAAACCAATACTTCTGCAACAAACGTCTCGACCGAGTATCATATTTTTCCACACAGTATAACACAGTCTCGGAAGATCGATTTGCAACCCCTTTCCATATATCTTCAAATGATCTAAGGTTTTTCTTTATCTCATCACCTATCTTGCCCGAAAACACTAAGCACTGTATTGCTTGCGATAGATCGTTCTTCTGGGTTCCCGAGCTAACATATACAGAGTAAGTGCTAGGACCCACAATAGTTTGCTTGGAAAAAATGTTTTTAGGCACATTGCCTCTAACATAATTTTCCCACCACTTCAAGATATCCAAAGTTTCACATTTGCCTACCGAATTCTTGCTCCCTACGACGCGACCTTTTGAACTTAAGAGTTGCTCGTTTCTAAGCATTGGTAGTGCTCTTTTGCCAAGGTAAGACACTGATTGGCTGCTCCCCATCTCTGATGCGGCAGCAGTTTGCCTCATCAAAGAAGTGCCTAAAGACGCATCATCTAAGATTTGTGCAAAGTTTGTTGTTTTATCAGTCGAAAACTGTATATCGGTATACATTGGGAATTTTTCTTTTACTCCCAGTTCCGATAAACTCCTTACGTTTTCCGATGGAAAGATAAAGTTTTTGTAGTTTTCTGACCTAGATGCTCGTTCATCTCTAGATATTCTTCCAAGCGCAAACGATGCTTTGAGAAAGTAGTTGTAATCTTTTATATTCTTTCTGTCCGAGGAGCCGTCTTGAGTTTTGCGGAATATTTTAGATAATTTTGCCTTTGCTCTTGGCATTTGACCTGCCATTGTTAATAGGCTTCTCATATTCCTAGACGGCTTACCGAGACCTTCAGATAGAACAGCGTATATTGATGGCAACAAATTTTCTGGCATGTCACTTATTCTATTTTCATAATCAGCGACATAGTAGTTATACTCAAAGTCTACTTTAAAATGTCCCAGACCAGAACCGTCTCCAAATATCTCACCCTTTCCACTATCCAGCGGTGTGTGTATTACAAAAGACATATCTGTAAGTCGCCCACTGCCTTCATAATAAGAAGGTTCGAACTCTGGGGATGGGCTGTCCTTAGTGGGAATCATAAATGTTACAAAGTTTTTCCAATCATCTTCTGTTTGGTCAGCACTTCTCCACTTTTCTGGATCGCCCTGCAAATATACATGTTGTATTTTACTGTGGAAAGGGCTATTTTTAAGTTGTGCGCCCTGAATATCTCCAAAAAGAACCCTAACACCTAGCTTTTTATTCCAACTTTCTTCATAAGCTGGGTTACCATATTTTACTTCTTCACGATTAGCAATCCAGTATCTCCCAAATTGCCTTCTAAACCCGTCAGCCACGCCGGATGAGTCATCATCAAAAGAGACGTTTTGTGAAAAAATGTATGTATTTTTCTTACCTGCGCTCATTAGTAGCTCCTAAACCCGGCGTAACGTGCTGGCGGCGATGAACCGCCTGATGTATTGGTGGATAATGACCCAACATTGGGATCTTCATTCGAGGATGTCGCTGTGTTGCTGA
>TARA_R110002020_G_scaffold47678_11_pt1 | contig 11104 bp, 10 predicted proteins | sample TARA_R110002020 | Tara Oceans TARA_R110002020 (sample SAMEA4396489) | marine metagenome | biome: Westerlies Biome; feature: [MES] marine water layer (ENVO:01000295) within the mesopelagic zone...; material: water (ENVO:00002006), including particulate matter (ENVO:01000060) such...
GCCCGCCGAGGTTCACTCGGACGGAAAAACTTCTCAGGACCGGCAGCTCTCGGATCATCGTGATCTGGCTTTCGTTCACATTCTTCTTCATGGTATTACCGCAGGCATCGAAAGCGAAACGAAAGGCACCAGATGTTTCTCACGTCCCGGCAGTCGGAAATCGTCGAGCTGGCGAAGTCGCATGGCCGCGTTCTCGTGGAAGAGCTGGCGGGCCGTTTCGCGGTTTCACCGCAGACGATCCGGAAGGACCTGAACGATCTCTGCGACCAGCGGCTGCTCAACCGCATCCACGGCGGCGCGACGTTCCCGAGCAGCACGGAAAACATGCAATACGAGGCACGCCGGCAGATTGCGGCACAGGAGAAGCAGGCGATCGGGCTTGCCGCCGCCCGCCTGATCCCCAACAATGCCTCCCTCTTCATCAATATCGGCACCACGACGGAAGCCGTCGGCGAAGCCTTGGTCGATCATCACGAGATGATGGTCATCACCAACAACATCAATGTTGCCAATCGCTTGCGTCTTCTCCCCGCCATGGAGGTGGTGATTGCGGGCGGCGTCGTGCGCGCTTCCGACGGCGGCATCGTCGGAGAGGCCGCTGTGGATTTCATTCGCCAGTTCAAGGTCGATTTCGCCGTGATCGGCACCTCTGCCATCGATGCGGACGGCGCCTTGCTGGATTTCGATTTCCGCGAAGTGAAGGTCGCACAGGCGATCATCGCCAATGCGCGCCACGTCATCCTGGTCGCAGATTCCACGAAGTTCGAACGGACGGCGCCGGTGCGCATCGCCCAGATCTCACAGGTTCACAGCTTCATCACCGACCACTGTCCGCTACCGTCGTTCCGGCGGATCTGCGCCGACAACAATGTCGAGCTGATCGAGACCGATGCGGCAAGGGATCAAGCCGAAGGTTTCATTTGACATTCGTTTTATGTTCGGATCAACTTGTTACTGTTTTCGGCATCGGAACCGTCGACAGCATCCGAAGCATGAGAGGTAAATGTGACTGAGCCCGACATCGACATCTTCGTCATCGGCGGCGGCATCAACGGATGCGGCATCGCGCGTGATGCCGCGGGCCGCGGATACCGCGTCGCGCTGGCCGAGATGAACGACTTCGGCTCCGGCACCTCATCCGGATCGACCAAGCTCATCCACGGCGGACTTCGCTATCTGGAACACTATGAATTCCGCCTGGTGCGCGAGGCGCTGATGGAGCGCGAAGTGCTCTGGGCGATGGCGCCGCATATCATCTGGCCGATGCGCTTCGTGCTGCCGTTCCAGAAGGGCGGCGTGCGCCCGGCCTGGCTGATCCGCCTCGGCCTGTTTCTCTACGACCACCTCGGAGGCCGCAAGCTGCTGCCGCCGACAAAGAGCCTCGACATGCGGCGCGACCCGGCGGGCAAGCCGTTGAAGCCGATCTTCACCAAGGCCTTCGAATATTCGGACGGCTGGGTGGACGATGCGCGCCTGGTGGTGCTGAACGCACGCGACGCCGCCGGCCGCGGCGCGCAGATCCTGGCACGCACCAAGGTGATCCGGGCCGAACACCGCGACGGCTGCTGGTCGATCGAGCTCGAGGACACCCGCAGCGGCGCCCGTCGCAGCATGACGGCGCGCATGCTGGTGAATGCAGCCGGCCCCTGGGTCGATCAGGTTCTGTCGCGGGCGATGGGGCACAATGGCCGGCCGACGGTCCGCCTGGTGCAGGGCAGCCACATCGTCGTGAAGAAGAAGTTCGACGACCCGCGGGCCTATTTCTTCCAGAATCCCGACAACCGGATCATCTTCGCCATCCCCTACCAGCAGGACTACACGCTGATCGGCACCACCGATCGCGATTTCGGCAGCGATCCGACGGATGTCCGGATCAGCCAGGAGGAAACCGATTACCTCTGCTCTGCCGCGAGCGAATATTTCCGCGAACCGGTCCGGCCCGAAGACATCGTCTGGACCTATTCCGCCGTGCGCCCCCTTTACGACGACGGGGCATCGAAGGCGCAGGAGGCCACCCGCGACTACGTGCTGAAGACGGACGAAACCGAAGGGGCGCCGCTCCTGAACGTCTTCGGCGGCAAGCTGACCACCTATCGCCGGCTTGCCGAACACGCGCTGGAAAAGATCGGCGACGCGATCGGCGTCAAGGGAAGCCCCTGGACGGCCGGCAGCCACCTGCCCGGCGGCGATTTTCCGGCAACCGGCTACGAAGAGCTTGTCGACCGGCTTCTGGGGCGTTTCCCGTTCCTGGCGGATGCCCATGCCCGGCGTCTGGTCCGCGCCTATGGCACCGACACGTTCGAGATGCTGGCGGGGGCCACATCGGCGGCCGATCTTGGAGCCCTGTTCGGCGGCGATCTCTATGCCCGCGAGGTCGAATGGCTGATCGCCCGCGAATGGGCCCACGGGGCAGACGACATTCTGTGGCGCAGGACGAAACAGGGCCTGCGCCTTACGACAGATCAAGCACATGCACTGGAGGAGTACATGGCGGCAATCCCGGCGAGGTCGGTGGGATAGCGCATGTGGTCCCCGCGGAGGAGGAGGCCCGGGAACCTGAATGCTGGAATTGCGAAACATCGAAAAGGTTGTCGGGGAGGAGCATCACATCCACCCCACCAGCCTCGTGCTTGAACGGGGAACGTTGAACGTCCTTCTGGGACCGACGCTATCCGGCAAGACGTCGCTCATGCGGCTGATGGCGGGGCTCGACGTGCCGACCGCCGGCTCCATCCATTTCGATGGCCAGGACGTCACCGGCGTTCGGGTGCAGGATCGCCATGTCGCGATGGTCTACCAGCAGTTCATCAACTACCCGGCCATGACGGTCTACGAGAACATCGCCTCGCCGATGCGCGTCGCCGGCAAGGACAAGGCGACGATCGACCGGGAGGTGCGCAAGGCCGCCGAACTCCTGAAGCTGACGCCCTATCTCGACCGGACGCCCCTCAACCTCTCCGGCGGGCAGCAGCAGCGCACGGCGCTCGCCCGGGCGCTCGTCAAGAACGCCAGCCTCGTCCTGCTGGACGAGCCGCTGGCCAACCTCGACTACAAGCTGCGGGAAGAACTGCGCGAGGAGCTGCCCAGGATCTTCTCCCAGTCGGGCGCCGTCTTCGTCTATGCCACCACCGAACCGACGGAAGCGCTGCTTCTGGGCGGCAGGACCGCGACGCTCAGCCAGGGACGGGTGACGCAGTACGGCGAGACGATCGAGGTCTACCGGCGGCCGGCCGATCTGCTGACGGCGAAAACATTCGCCGATCCGCCGCTCAACACGATAGGAATGACGAAGACGGGACAGGGGCTGCATATCGACGCGCAGCAGGCCATTCCCGTGCCACCGCATCTCGTTTCGGTTCCGGACGGCCCGGTGACAATCGCCTTCCACCCGCATCACCTGTCGGTGCAACCGGTGTCCGACACTGCCGCCCGGCTTTCCGTCCAGGCACTGATCTCCGAGATCGCCGGGTCCGAGAGCTTCGTTCACATCGACTATCGCGGAAACCGCTGGGTGATGCTGCAGCACGGGGTGCACGAGGTCGAACCGGACACCATGATCGACGTCCATCTCGACACGCGCCACCTGATGGCGTTCGGCAACGACGGTCGGTCCCTCCATGCCATGACGGGAGACGCATGATGGCCCGGATCACGCTCGACCACATCCGTCATGCCTACGGGGCAAAGCCATCGGCGGACAAGGATTATGCGCTGAAGGAAGTGCATCACGAGTGGGACGACGGCGGTGCCTACGCGCTTCTCGGGCCATCCGGCTGCGGCAAGACGACCCTGCTCAACATCATCTCGGGCTTGCTGACCCCGTCGGAAGGAAAGATCCTCTTCGACGGCACCGACGTCACCCATCTGCCGACCGAGAAGCGCAACATCGCGCAGGTGTTTCAGTTTCCGGTGATCTACGACACGATGACCGTCTACGACAACCTGGCCTTCCCGCTGCGCAACCGCAGACTGCCGGAGGCCGAGGTGGACAAGCGCGTGCGCGATATCCTGCAGATGATCGACCTTTCCGACTGGGCGAGCCGCAAGGCGCAGGGACTGACGGCGGACCAAAAGCAGAAGATCTCGCTCGGCCGGGGGCTGGTGCGCAGCGACGTCAACGCGATCCTCTTCGACGAACCGCTGACGGTGATCGACCCGCACATGAAATGGGTGCTGCGATCGCAGCTGAAGCGGCTGCACCGGCGCTCTGGCTTCACTATGGTCTATGTGACCCACGACCAGACGGAGGCGCTGACCTTCGCCGACAAGGTGGTGGTCATGTACGAGGGCGAGATCGTCCAGATCGGCACGCCGGTGGAGCTCTTCGAGCGGCCACGCCATACCTTCGTCGGCTATTTCATCGGGTCGCCGGGCATGAACTTCCTGCCGGCAGCCCTTGCGGGCTCCATCATCACCGTGGGCCATCAGCAGATCGCGCTGGCGCACCGACCGGAGGTCGCGCCGAATGCGAAGCTGGAGCTCGGCATCCGGCCGGAATTCGTGAAGCTCTCGCGGGAGGGAATGCCGATCTCGATCTCCAAGGTGGAGGACGTGGGGCGCCAGAAGATCGTGCGCGCCAGCTTCCAGGGTCATCCGCTGGCCGCCGTCGTGCCGGAGGACACGGAGATCCCGGCCGACCCGCGCGTTGCCTTCGAGCCGGCCGCCCTCAACCTCTATGCCAATTCGTGGCGCGTCGAGACGGGAGCCCGACCATGAACAAGACATGGAACAACAAGGCCTGGTTCCTGGTGTTGCCGGTGCTGCTGCTGGTCGCCTTTTCCGCCATCATCCCGCTGATGACGGTGGTCAATTATTCGATGCAGGACACCTTCGGCAACAACCAGTTCTTCTGGGCAGGGACCGACTGGTTCACCGACGTCCTCCATTCCGACCGTTTCTGGAATGCGCTTGCCCGCAACCTGATCTTCTCCTTCGTCATCCTCGCCATCGAGATCCCGCTCGGCATCTTCGTGGCGCTGAACATGCCGAAAAAGGGCATCGGCGTGCCGGTCTGCCTGGTGCTGATGGCCCTGCCCCTGCTGATCCCGTGGAATGTGGTCGGCACCATCTGGCAGGTCTTCGGCCGTGTCGACATCGGCCTTCTCGGCCACTACCTGCGCATCCTCGGGGTAGACTACAACTATACGCAGGACCCGGTCGATGCCTGGGCGACCGTCATCGTCATGGACGTCTGGCACTGGACGAGCCTCGTCGTGCTCCTGTGCTACGCCGGCCTCGTGTCGATCCCGGACGCCTACTACCAGGCGGCCAAGATCGATGGCGCCTCGCGCTGGTCGGTGTTCCGCTACATCCAGCTGCCGAAGATGAAGCGGGTGCTGCTGATCGCCGTCCTGCTGCGTTTCATGGACAGCTTCATGATCTACACGGAGCCCTTCGTCGTCACCGGCGGCGGACCGGGCAATTCGACGACCTTCCTGTCGATCGACCTCGTGAAGATGGCGGTCGGCCAGTTCGACCTGGGACCGGCGGCGGCGATGTCGATCATCTACTTCCTGATCATCCTGCTCCTGTCATGGGTCTTCTACACCGTGATGACGAGCCAGGACGCGAAAGGCTAGGGGGCGACCATGAACACGTCAGACACCAAGAGAAGCTGGTCCTGGGTCATCCCGACCCTCTACATCCTGTTCCTGATCGTGCCGATCTACTGGCTGGTCAACATGAGCTTCAAGAGCAACTCGGAGATCCTCGGGAACTTCTCGCTCTGGCCGCAAAGCCCGACGATCCGAAACTACATGGTGATCTTCACCGATCCGTCCTGGTACAACGGCTACATCAACTCGATCCTCTACGTGGTGATGAACACGGTCATTTCGGTGACCGCCGCTCTGCCGGCCGCCTATGCCTTTTCCCGCTACCGGTTCCTCGGCGACAAGCATCTGTTCTTCTGGCTGCTGACCAACCGCATGGCGCCGCCGGCGGTCTTCGCCCTGCCCTTCTTCCAGCTCTATTCCGCCTTCGGCCTGATCGACACGCATATCGCGGTGGCCATCGCGCATTGCCTCTTCAACGTGCCGCTGGCGGTGTGGATCCTGGAGGGCTTCATGTCGGGCGTGCCGAAGGAAATCGACGAGACGGCCTATATCGACGGCTATTCCTTCCCGCGGTTCTTCGTGAAGATCTTCATGCCGCTGATCGCCTCGGGCATCGGCGTTGCCGCCTTCTTCTGCTTCATGTTTTCCTGGGTGGAACTGCTGATTGCGCGGACGCTGACCACCACGGACGCAAAGCCGATCGCGGCAACCATGACCCGCACCGTCTCCGCCTCGGGCATGGACTGGGGCGTGCTGGCCGCCGCCGGCGTGCTGACGATCATTCCGGGAGCGCTCGTCATCTATTTTGTCCGCAACTACATTGCCAAGGGCTTTGCCCTGGGGAGGGTCTGATGGCCGCCGTATCCAGACGCAGCCGCCGCTGGCCCATCGCGCTGGCCTGCATCCTTGCGATCTACGGCGCAGCCGCCGGTTCGCTCGCCCTTTCCCTGCCGGTCGAGGACGGCGCACGCGACTGGTTTGCGCCGCTTTCCCCGGGTGGCTGGATGGCCTGGTCCTTCCCCTCGGCGATGTTCTTCCTGACGATCCTGGCGCTCCTTTGCCTGATGGCCGTGTGGGAATATGCCCGGCCGGGCGGTCACCCGAGGGTCGGCATCCTCGGATTTGAGACGACGCGCGGCGACCGGCTCTTCATTTCGCTGCTGGGATCGGCCTTCATCAATCTCGCATGGCTGGGGCTGATCGGCTCCAGCCTGTGGTGGTCTCTTGCACTCAGCCTGATTTACGCGCTCGCCGTGTTCAGGACCGTCTGAGGCAAGTCGACGGGATGCCCTCAGCGGCATTCCGAGAACGTGCAATCGCAACCTGGGAGGATGATATGCGACGGCATCTTATGACAACAACGGCAGCGGTGCTGCTGGCCATGACCGGCAGTGCCTTTGCCGGAATGGAAGAGGCAAAACAGTTCCTCGACGCGGAAATCGGCGACATGTCGGTCCTGTCCCGCGCCGAGCAGGAACAGGAAATGCAGTGGTTCATGGACGCGGCGCAGCCTTTCGCCGGCTTGGACATCAAGGTGGTGTCGGAGACGATCACGACCCATGAATATGAATCGAAGGTGCTGGCGCCGGCCTTCACGGCCATCACCGGCATCAAGATCACCCACGATCTGATCGGCGAAGGCGATGTCGTCGAAAAGCTGCAGACGCAGATGCAGTCGGGCGAGAACATCTACGACGCCTATGTCAACGATTCCGACCTGATCGGCACCCACTGGCGCTACCAGCAGGCCCGCTCGCTGACCGACTGGATGGCGAACGAAGGCAAGGACGTCACCAATCCGGGCCTGGATCTCGAGGACTTCATCGGCCTGAAGTTCACCACCGCGCCGGACGGCGACCTCTACCAGCTGCCCGACCAGCAGTTCGCCAACCTCTACTGGTTCCGTTACGACTGGTTCAACGACGAGAAGAACCAGGCGGACTTCAAGGAGAAATACGGCTACGACCTCGGCGTGCCGGTCAACTGGTCTGCCTATGAGGACATCGCGGAGTTCTTCACCGGCCGCGAGATCGACGGCAAGAAAGTCTATGGTCACATGGACTACGGCAAGAAGGACCCGTCGCTCGGCTGGCGCTTCACCGACGCCTGGCTGTCGATGGCCGGCAACGGCGACAAGGGGCTTCCGAACGGCCTTCCCGTCGACGAATGGGGTATCAAGGTCGACGAGAACTCGCGGCCCGTCGGCTCCTGCGTTGCCCGCGGCGGCGATACCAACGGACCGGCGGCCGTCTATTCGATCCAGAAGTATCTGGACTGGATGAAGGCCTATGCGCCGGCCGCCGCTCAGGGCATGACCTTCTCGGAGTCCGGACCCGTACCGGCTCAGGGCGAGATCGCGCAGCAGATGTTCATGTACACGGCCTTCACCGCCGACATGGTCAAGGATGGCCTGCCCGTCGTCAACGAGGACGGCTCGCCGAAGTGGCGGTTCGCGCCGTCTCCGCATGGCGTCTACTGGAAGGACGGCATGAAGCTCGGTTATCAGGACGTGGGGTCCTGGACGCTGCTGAAGTCCACGCCCGACGACCGCGCCAAGGCCGCCTGGCTCTACGCCCAGTTCGTCACCTCGAAGACGGTGGACGTGAAGAAGAGCCATGTCGGCCTGACGCTCATCCGGGAAAGCTCGATCCAGCACGAGAGCTTCACGGAACGGGCGCCGAAACTGGGCGGCCTGATCGAGTTCTATCGCTCGCCGGCCCGCGTCCAGTGGTCGCCGACGGGTACCAATGTCCCCGACTATCCGAAGCTGGCACAGCTTTGGTGGCAGGCCATCGGCGATGCGGCTTCCGGTGCCAAGACCCCGCAGGAAGCCATGGATTCGCTGTGCGAAGAGCAGGAGAAGGTGCTTGAACGTCTCGAACGCGCCGGCGTTCAGGGCGACATGGGACCGAAGCTCGCCGAAGAGCACGACATCGAGTACTGGAACAAGGATGCCGTCGCGAAGGGCAACCTCGCGCCGCAGCTGAAGATCGAGAACGAGAAGGAACAGCCGATCACCGTCAACTACGACGAACTGGTGAAGAGCTGGCAGACGAACTAGGCCAATCGAGGGGGCTGAGCCTCAGCCCCCTCTGCCCCGCATGCAGAGACCCGGCATTCGGCCGTCTCCGCAATGAAAATCTGAATTTCAGAGGGCGCGAGAGCACCGGCCGACGGGCAGCTCACGACTGCTGCTGCGACGCTCGCTCCAGGGTCTCGACCCGCATCCTCTGCCCGGTCGCCCAGGACCGCGCAAACTGCTCGTGGTCGAAAGCCTTCTCGGTGACTTCGCCATCTTCACGAATGCGGACGATGAACTTGTCACCCTCCCGGACGATCCATGCGGAATTTCGTTGCATCACGCCACTCCGTACTCGGCTCATGAGGAACTCGGAAGATCAAGGGCGCCTTCCATCAGCCAAGCTTAATGTATGGGCCGCATCTGCATAGTGCGATATCTCGCACTTCGAGGGGACCGTCTGACACCGTACAGAGCTGTCGCGGATCATCCATGGTCGCGTCAGGGATTCAGCGGAGGGTGATCGCCTTGCGGCGGCGGATAGCAGATTGCGGCTGCCAAGGCGGGCGATCGACCGGTCGAGGACATCAATTGCCTTGCCATCGCAGCAAAACCTGATAATCCGCTTCATGTTAAAGGGGCCGGTCATCGAGAGCGCATGGCGGCAGTTGGCTCCCAACGCCATTGGAGACGCCGGCTGTCATGACATGCTTCGTCGCGATGCCTCCTCACGCAGGCACAAACTCTATTCTGCCAGACGCGGGCGGGCTGCTGCATTGAGCTATCAGCATTCGATGACCTGCCATATGGACGGCATCCGAGCACTTGCTCCGGCGAAGTGGCGTGGGCTTGACGGGCTCATGAGCGTCTTCTGGGACGCGGAAGGCCAGGCCGGCGCCCATGCCTATTACGTGTCCCCGGATCCGCGTATCGTGATCTTCTTCAACGACGTCTCGTCGCAGATCCGCATGTCGAACCGGGAGAACGGCTTCGGACGGCATGACCGCCCCATGACACGCGCCGTCTATGTCCCTGCCGGGGTCCCCCTGTGGACGAAATTCACCGCCGGACACCGGTTCTCGCATCTGGACCTGCATCTGCACAAGGACCGGCTGTTGCGATTCCTGTCGCCTTCCGTGGGAACCTCGGCTGCCCGATCGGCGGTGCGGCGCCCGGTGGAGATCCAGGACATCTCGGCGATCGGCGCGCTGGCCAACCTGCTGGTCGGAGAGGTCTCTACCCCGTCCAAACACCCGGTCTATGCGGAAAGCCTGGTCGGCAGCATCGTGACCGGCCTTCTCGACATTCCCGAGCAGGATGGCGAGCAGGGGAACGGCAGGCTGACCCAGGCGCAGATGAACAAGCTGATCGCCCGCTTCAACGGCCAGGGCGACTGCCGCCTGAGCGTGGCCGAGATGGCCGAGACGGTCGGCCTGTCGGAAAGCTGGTTTGCCCATGTCTTCAAGCAGACGACGGGGAAGACGCCGCTACAATGGCAGCTCGGACGGCGCATCGAGCTGGCGCAGCACCTCCTGCTGGAGAGTGGCCTCACCGTGGCCAGCATCGCCGCCCAGCTCGGCTTTTCCGACCAGGCGCATCTGACGAAGGCTTTTCGGCATATAGTAGGTGACACGCCCGCCGCCTGGCGCCGCCTCCAGCTCCTGCGCTGATCCGACAGAGCAATCCCACCCGAAGCAGTTCCGGGTGGGATCGCTTGCGTTACCAGGTCTGGCGCAGCGTGGCGTAGATGGCGCGGCCGGGGTTGTAGTAGACGCCACCGCTATCCTGGCTGGCGACATGCTTCTCGTCGAAGAGATTGCTGGCGTTCAGCTGGAACGTCGTGTTCTCCTGGATCTTGTAGGTGAACGAGGCATCGAACACGACGGCACTTTCCGACGAGATCGTGTTGGTGATGTTGGTGAAGTAGGAGTCCATGTAGCGCGCGCCGACCCCGAAGGTCATGTCGCCCCGTGCGCCCTCGCCTGCCAGCGTGTAGGTACCCCAGACCGAAGCCACGTGCTTTGGCACCCGCATGAGGCGGTTGCCGTCGTTTGCACCACCCGGTTCTTCGATCTTGGAGTCGATGTAGGTATAGGCGGCAATGACCTCGATGTTGTCCGTCACCTCGGCCTTGGCTTCCAGCTCGATGCCGCGATGGCGGACCTCTTCGACGGTTTGCGGCAGATAGGTGACGCTGTCGTAGACCGTGATGTTGCCTTTCGTCAGATCGTAGACGGAGGCGGTGAACAGGGCCGGGAAGGCATCCGGGCGATATTTGATGCCGGCTTCATACTGCTTGCCCGTCGTCGGTTCGCTGCCGATGCCGGGAGGTGCGGCGGATTCGGCATAGCTGGCAAAGGCGGCCAGTTCTTCGGTGATCTTGTAGCTCAGGCCAAAGCGACCGGTGAATTCGCTGTGATCGTCAGACCGCGTGACGCCGGTGAACAGGTTGGTTTCGCTCAGATCAAGCCAGTCGTTTCGTAGGCCGACACTTGCCGTCAGCCTGTCGGAGAAGGTCAGATCCTGCTGC
>TARA_R110002020_G_scaffold38015_19_pt1 | contig 11102 bp, 13 predicted proteins | sample TARA_R110002020 | Tara Oceans TARA_R110002020 (sample SAMEA4396489) | marine metagenome | biome: Westerlies Biome; feature: [MES] marine water layer (ENVO:01000295) within the mesopelagic zone...; material: water (ENVO:00002006), including particulate matter (ENVO:01000060) such...
GAGCCGTCACCGCGTTTCCAGAAGACTTTTCCAAGCAGGATGACCGGCCTGACGATGATCGCGTCGTAGATCTCGTCGAAGTACCACTTGTTCAGCAGGAAGCGGTACAGGTGCGGCTGGTTTTCGGCCAGTTTCACCGGCAGCTTCGGGTTCACGATGTAGAACAGCACGGCAATCCCCAGCCCGATGAGCATCGCCACCGTCGGCGCGATCTTGAAGTACCACGGGATCTCGTGCGCGCGTTCCAGGACGTGGTTGTCCGGGGCGATATAGATCGCGCCCTCGCCCGGCTTGCCGGCATAGACATAATGATGCTCGCCGCCGCCATCGGCCCCGGCCGCGCCATGGCCATCGTCGGACGCAACTGCATGGTCGTCGGTCGCCCCTGCTGCGTGATCGTCCGTCTCGCCATATCCGGCATCGGCGCTGGCCTCGGCCACCGGGATGCCCATGAACTTGCCGATCTGGTCGGTGTGCCCGAAGAACACGTTCAGGAAGATCATGCCCGAGAAGATGGCGCCAAGGGACAGGACCCCCAGCGGGATCAGCATGTTCAGCGGGCTTTCATGCGCATGGTCGTGCGCGTGATGATCGCCGCGGGGTTTGCCGTAGAAGGTCATGAAGATCAGGCGCCAGGAATAGAAGGCCGTCAGCGCCGCGGCGATGGTCGTCAGCCAGAACGCGTACATGTTGCCCGCGCCCCAGGTGCTTTCGATGATCGCATCCTTCGACTGGTAGCCGGCAAAGCCGATATCGGTGAAGGGAATGCCCACGCCGGTGATCGCCAGCGTGCCGAAGATCATGGCCCAGAAGGTCACGGGGATCTTCTTACGCAGGCCTCCGTAATTCCGCATGTCCTGTTCGTGGTGCATCGCGGTGATGACGGACCCGGCGCACAGGAACAGCAGCGCCTTGAAGAACGCGTGCGTCAGCAGGTGGAACATCGCCACGGAATAGACGCCCACACCGGCGGCCGCGAACATGTAGCCCAGCTGCGAACAGGTCGAATAGGCGATCACGCGCTTGATGTCGTTCTGCACCAGGCCGATCGTCGCCGCGAACAGCGCCGTGGTGGCACCGATGACCGCGATGAACATCTTCGCGTCGGGCGCGAATTCGTAGATCGGCGACATGCGGCAGACCAGGAAGACCCCCGCCGTGACCATCGTCGCCGCGTGGATCAGCGCCGACACGGGCGTCGGGCCTTCCATCGCGTCGGGCAGCCATGTGTGCAGCAGCAGCTGCGCCGACTTGCCCATCGCGCCGATGAAGAGAAGGAAGGCCACGACCTCGGCCGCGTTCCATTCTCCCCACAGGAAGTGCAGCTTCGTCTGGGCGATGGTCGGCGCTTCCGAGAAGATGACCTCGAAAGAAATGCTGTCGGTCAGAAAGTATAGTGCGAAGATCCCCAGCGCGAAGCCGAAATCCCCCACCCGGTTGACGACAAAGGCCTTCATGGCCGCCGCGCCCGCCGACTGTTTCTTGTAGTAGAAGCCGATCAGCAGGTAGGACGCAACGCCCACCCCTTCCCAGCCAAAGAACATCTGGACAAGGTTGTCGGACGTGACCAGCGCCAGCATGGCGAAGGTGAAGAAGGACAGGTACGCGAAGAACCGCGCCTTGTAGGGGATGCCGCCGGCGAATTCCGGATCGTCGGCCATGTAGCCCCAGGAATAAAGGTGCACGAGGCTGGACACCGTCGTGACCACGATCAGCATGATCGCCGTCAGCCGGTCCATCCGGATGGCCCAGTCGGTCGCGAGCGTGCCGCTTTCGATGTAGGGCATGATCGGGATCACGGTGGTGTGCCCGTCGAAGGTCAGGAAGATGATCCAGCTGAGAAGCGCGGCCAGGAACAGCAGGCCGGTCGTGATCACCAGACCGGCGGTTTCGCCGATGACCCGCCAGCCGAAACCGCAGATCAGCGCGCCGATGAGCGGGGCGAAGAGGACGATCAGTTCCATGGGCTCACCCCTTCATCACGTTGACATCTTCCACCGCGATCGACCCACGGTTGCGGAAGAAACACACAAGAATGGCCAGACCGATCGCAGCCTCGGCGGCGGCGACGGTCAGCACGAACAACGTGAAGACCTGGCCCGTCAGATCCCCGAGAAAGCTCGAGAACGCGACAAGGTTGATGTTGACCGACAGAAGCATCAGCTCGATCGACATCAGCAGGATGATCACGTTCTTCCGGTTCAGGAAGAGACCGAAGATGCCGATCACGAACAGCGTGGCCGCGACGGTTAGGTAATGTTCGAGTCCGATCATGTCCCTCGGTTCCTCAATTCAGTATGCCTATGGTCCCCGAAACGACCGCGGCGCATGTCATTAGGGCAGCCGTTTTCACGCCACTGCGGCCCCGGCGCCATTGGCCGACCATGGCGACGGGAATGAAAGCGGCTATGGCCACGGCGATCCAGCTTGCGGCCGGCATCACAACCCCTGCCCCGGTTTCACGTCCTTCAGTTCCATCGACTTCGCCGGATCGCGATAGATCTGGGTCAGGATGTCCTGACGCTTGATGTCGGTCCGGTGGCGCATGGTCAGCACGATGGCACCGATCATGGCGACCAGCAGGATCAGGCCGGCAAGCTGGAACAGAAGGAAGTACTTGTCGTAGAGCAGCATCCCCAGCGCGTTGGTGTTGGGAATGTCGGTGGGCGTCACGTTCTGGCGCAGACCTTCCGCCGCGGCGTTCGCATCCCATGCCCCGAAGGCCAGGAAGAACTGCATCAGCAGCACCAGCGCGATCACCAGTGCCAGCGGCATGTATTTCGCCATCTCGGCCTTCAGCTCGGCGAAATCGACGTCGAGCATCATGACCACGAAGAGAAACAGCACCATGACCGCTCCGACGTAGACGATGATCATCAGCATGGCCACGAATTCGGCGCCCAGGAGCACGAAGAGTCCGGCCGAAGACAGGAAGGCCAGGATCAGCCACAGGACCGAATGGACCGGCTGACGCGATATGACGGTAAAGAACCCGCCGACCAGCACGCAGATAGCAAAGAGGTAGAAGGAAAAGGCGATCATGTCGCTTGCTCCTCGGGCTTGTCCAGAACCTGGCGCGCCAGTTCAAGCGCCCGGGTCATGGCCGGGATGCCGGCGAATGCCGACATCTGGCCGATTGTTTCAATGATTTCCTGCTTGCGGGCGCCCGCTTCGACAGCGTGGCGCACCGTCTGGCGGATGGCCGCATCCGCCTGCGCGCCCTGCATGGTCAGGCCGGCCAGCGTCAGCAGAAGCCGCGTCCGGGCGTCGAGCCCGTCCTTGTTGACGGTGTTGCCGAACCAGAATTCCATCATCTCTTTCGGCATGGTCGGCCAGAGCTTTTCCAGCTCCTTCGCGGAAAAGCTCTCCATCGCAGGGTTGATCTTCTTCACCATGTCCAGAGACTGGCGCAGCATCGCCTCGAACGGGTTTTGCGGATCGGTCATGACCGGCCTCCCCGAACGCCCGTAGACGCCAGTTGCCCCGTTTCGATCTGATTGCGTGCACAGGTCATCGGTACGGTGCGTCCAGTTCCAGGTTCCGGGCGATCTCGGCTTCCCAGCGTTCGCCGTTGTCCAGCAGTTTTGCCTTGTCGTAGAACAGCTCCTCGCGCGTTTCCGCGGCGAATTCGAAGTTCGGACCTTCGACGATCGCGTCCACCGGGCAGGCTTCCTGGCAGAAACCGCAATAGATGCACTTCGTCATGTCGATGTCGTAGCGCGTGGTCCGGCGCGAGCCGTCTTCGCGCGGTTCGGCATCGATGGTGATGGCTTGCGCGGGGCAGATCGCCTCGCACAGTTTGCAGGCGATGCAACGCTCTTCCCCGTTGGGATAGCGGCGCAGCGCGTGTTCGCCCCGGAAACGGGGACTCAAGGGCCCCTTTTCATGGGGATAGTTGATCGTGTGCTTGGGCGAGAAGAAGTATTTGAACCCCAGCCGGAACCCTTTGAAGAAGTCGGCCAGAAGGAAATACTTGGCGGCGCGTCCGTAATCGATCTGCGTCATGGATCAGCCTCCCACGGCCCAGCGGGCATACGTGCCCCAGAGCCAGTCGAATTTCGCGGCGAAGGCAACAAAGACCACCCAGACCAGGCTCATCGGCAGGAACACCTTCCAGCCCAGCCGCATCAGCTGGTCGTACCGGTAACGCGGGGTGATCGCCTTCACCATGGAGAACAGGAAGAACACGATGATCATCTTGCCGATCATCCACAGCAGCCCATCGGGCAGCCCCGGCACCGGAGACAGCCAGCCACCGAAGAACAGCAGCGTGACCAGCGCGCACATCAGCGTCATCGCCACCAGTTCGCCCAAGAAGAACAGGACGAAGGGCGTGGACGAGTATTCCACCTGATAGCCCGCCACCAGTTCCGATTCCGCTTCCGGAAGGTCGAAGGGCGGGCGGTTGGTTTCGGCCAGGGCCGAAATGAAGAACAGGAACAACATCGGGAAATGCGGCAGCCAGTACCAAGAGAAGAGACCGAAATCGCCCTTCTGCGAGGCGACGATGGCGCCGAAGTTCATGGACCCGGACGAAATGATCACCCCGATGATGATCAGCCCGATCGACACCTCGTACGAGATCATCTGAGCGGCGGACCGGAGCGAGCCCAGGAACGGATACTTGGAGTTCGAGGCCCATCCGCCCATGATCACGCCGTACACTTCCAGCGACGAGATCGCGAAGACGTACAGGATGGCCACGTTGATGTTGGCGACGACCAGATCGTCCCCGAAAGGGATCACCGCCCAGGCGATCAGCGCCATCACGGTCGAGATGATCGGCGCCAGAATGAAAACGAACCGGTCTGCACCGGCGGGGAAGACGACCTCTTTCACAATGTATTTCGCGAAGTCGGCAAAGCTTTGCAAAAGGCCGAAGGCGCCCACCACGTTCGGGCCGCGGCGCAGCTGGACGGCAGCCCAGATCTTGCGCTCGGCCAGCATGATGAAGGCCTGTGCTACCAGCAGCGGCAGCAGGACAAGAAGGATCTGTCCGATGATGACCAATGCGATGCCGAGATAGGTGTCGGAGAAGAAGCTAGCCATTGGTCCTCACACCGTTGGTATTCCATTTTCCTGGCAGGCTGCGACGATAACTTCGGCGTCCAACGTACGCAGCCCCTGGGGCAGTGCCGGCGAAATCGTGTAAACCGCATCTGCGACCCACATGCTACCCTTTTCCCGCAGATTTGTGCGCAAATGCCGCGCAAAGTTATACCCGCGAACAAGAGCATACTGCGCTGCGGCACAATCCGCAAAAGCCGTCAGATCGGCAGGGCTTCGCGGATCCTCGACCGTCACAATAAACTGCACCAGATCGTCGTCCAGCAGACGCGTTTCGACCGTTCCGTATTCGGGCGGCGGCCCGCCCGCGTCCATGCGTTCTGCCGGGTCGCAGCCCATCAGGAAAAGGCCCGCGAACCCTGCCACAAACGCGCCTTTCGGCATCATTCGGCGGCGATCTTTTCCCCGTCACGTGCCGAGGCCCGGGCCGACATCTCGGCCATCAGCGCAGAGGCACGGGCAATCGGGTTCGACAGGTAGAAGTCCGGCACCGCGTTGCCGAAGTCGCCGCTGACCAGTGTGCCGGCCTCCAGCGGCTGGATCTCGTTCTCCGGAACCTCGTCGATTTTCGCGAGGTGTGGCACTTGGGACACCAAAGCCTGCCGGAGTTGTGCAAGCGAATCAAATGGAAGCGTCGCGCCAAGCTCGGCCGACAGCGCCCGGAGAATCGCCCAGTTCTCTTTCGCCTGCCCCGGCGCGAAGCCCGAGCGCAGCGCAAGTTGCGGGCGGCCTTCGGTGTTGACGAACAGCCCCTGCTCCTCCGTGTAGGCCGCGCCTGGCAGGATCACGTCGGCGCGGTGTGCGCCGCGATCCCCGTGCGAGCCCTGGTAGATCACGAACGGACCATCGGCGATCTCGACCTCGTCGGCGCCAAGGTTGTAGATGACCTCGGCCTCCGTCACGGCGCCCATGCCATCGTCGTTCACGGCATCCACATCCATCGCGCCCACGCGGGACGCGGCCGAATGCAGAACCAGCAGCTTGCTGCCGGTCTTGGACACGACATCCTGCGCGGCAGCCAGGACCGCGGCCCCGTCTTCGCCTTGCAGGGCACCCTGCCCCACGATCACGACGGAGGGCTTGTCCTTGACGTCATTGAAGGTTTTGCCCTGAAGATCGCTCAGCGCCTTGCGGTCGGTGCCCATGTGGACATAATCGAACGTCAGGTCCACGGCCTCGCCGATCAGCGCGACCTGGGCGCCGTGGCTCCAAGCCTTGCGGATGCGGGCGTTCAGGACAGGCGCTTCGACAGCCGGGTTGGTGCCGATCAGCATGACGTATTCGGCGTGGTCGATATCCTCGATCAACGCGTTTCCGACATAGGCGCCACGGTTGCCCGCCGGCAATTTTGCACCATCGGTGCGGCATTCGACGACGCCGCCCTGCCCTTCGACCAGCTGCTTCAGCGCAAAGGTGGCTTCGACCGGCGCCAGATCCCCGACAAGGCCCACGATCTTCTTGCCCTTCATGCCTTCGGCCGCTGCGGCCAGGGCTTCGGGCCAGGTTGCAGGCTTCAGCTTGCCGTCCTTGCGGATGTAAGGCTTGTCCAGACGTTGGCGGCGCAGGCCGTCCCAGACAAAGCGCGTCTTGTCGGAGATCCATTCCTCGTTCACGCCGTCATGGTTCCGCGGCAGGATCCGCATCACTTCGCGGCCTTTCGTGTCCACCCGGATGTTGGAGCCAAGCGCATCCATCACGTCGATGGTTTCCGTCTTCGTCAGTTCCCACGGGCGGGCGGTGAAGGCATAGGGCTTCGACACCAGCGCGCCCACCGGGCACAGGTCGATGATGTTGCCCTGCAGGTTCGAATGCAGTGTCTCGTTCAGGTACGACGTGATCTCGGCATCTTCCCCGCGGCCCGTCTGGCCCATCTGGTGGATGCCGGCGACTTCGGTCGTGAAGCGCACGCAGCGGGTGCACGAGATGCAGCGCGTCATGTGGGTTTCGACCAGCGGGCCAAGATCCAGATCGGTCGAGGCACGCTTGGGTTCGCGATAGCGCGAGAAATCAACGCCGTAGGCCATGGCCTGATCCTGAAGATCGCATTCGCCGCCCTGGTCGCAGATCGGGCAATCCAGCGGATGGTTGATCAGCAGGAACTCCATCACGCCCTCGCGGGCCTTCTTGACCATGGGAGAGTTCGTCTTGACCACCGGCGCCTGGCCTTCCGGCCCCGGCCGCAGGTCGCGGACCTGCATGGCGCAGGACGCAGCCGGCTTCGGCGGGCCGCCCACGACTTCCACAAGACACATCCGGCAGTTGCCTGCGATGGACAGCCGTTCGTGATAGCAGAAGCGCGGAATCTCGATCCCGGCCTGTTCGCAGGCCTGGATCAGGGTCATCGCGCCATCCACTTCGACTTCCCGTCCATCGATGACGATCTTGCGGAGGTCGGACATGGCTATTTCTCCTTCAGCAGCGCTCCGATAGCGCTTCCCTTGGCAATTTCGGCGCGCCCGTAGGCGCAGTATGTCTGCGGGTCGCTCACCGGCCCGTAATCGGCCAGGATTTCCATCCCCTTGGCGCGCATCCGGGCCTTTTCTTCCGGCGACTTCACATAGGCCCGGATCTCGTCATCCGTATAGCCCAACTCATTGGCGCGTGCCCGCAAATTCCACAAGACCCCGATGCCTTTCGTCACCCGACCGGAGATCGAGGGACACACTTCGCGTATTTCATTGGCAACCGCGACGGCAAAGAGCGGATCTTCGATTTCGGGCACGTCGCGCAGCGACGGTTTGGCCAGCGCCATTCCGGGCGCGGCCGCGGCCACACAGGCGAATATGGCCAATGCGCGGCCCAGCGGTCTGGCTGCGGTTCTGAATGTGGATTGCATCGCATCCTCCATGGTTCGGTCGATCGCACCTGGCCCCGACCGCAGCAAGATATGCAATATCATCCCCGTTCACAGAGGGCGAGAGCAACGGACCGCGGTCAAGGATCGCAGCGACCGGTCAAAATCAGGTTACCGTCCGAGATCCGAAGTGCCCCGTCGGGGGCATCAGGACCGTTCGTCCAGATGATTTCCGACGTCCCGAAATTGTGGATGCAATAGGTCGTGCCCTGGTAGCGCCCCGCCTCGCGCGCGCCTTCGACGGATTTGCCCGCGTCGCGCACGACGACTTCGAACGGCGCAAGGCTGTTCTTGTCGGTCCCCTTGGCCTTGCCCCGGAACTGGTAGCCGTCGAATCTCGGCACCCGGTCGTCGATGGTCGAACCGCAGCCCGCAAGACCGGCGAGAATGCCCCCCAGGACAAGAACGGATGTTGCCCGCATTGAACGCGTTCCCTCAATTTCCCTGCGATGCCCCCGCGCCTGCCTTGGCGCGCATCGCCACGGCCCCACAAAAAGGTACGGTGACCGGTTACAGGGAAATGCCCGATTGCGGCAGGTGTTTCAACCTATTGCGCGATCTTCCGCAACCGCCCCTTGCGGCCTAGAACGCGAAGGCACCGATCAGGGCGAAGACGGCCAGGACCCCGCAACAGGCCCAGCCCACCGTGAAGACGATGCTGCGCACGCCCATGTTGGGCTTGCCCAGACCGGCGATGTGAATCACCAGGTGCACGATCCGCGCGATCAGGAAGATCGATGCCAGCCAGTTCACCCAGAACGGGCTCGCCCCCACCAGGATGGCCGAAATCGTGGCCAGCGCGAAGGGGCCGCTGTTTTCCATCGCGTTCAGATAGGCGCGATCGAGACGGTACACCGGATCGGAATAGTCTTCGGGCGGCGTGCCGCCGGCCTCGACCCCCGCCGCGGACTTCCGGGCCGCCGAAACCGGGCTGAGCAGCAGCACGATCAGGGCATAGAGCGCCAGCGCGGCAATCGCGTGCGAATAGGGTGCAAATTGTTCCATGACCATGAACTCTCCCGGACTGGTTCCACGGGGAAAGCGTTAGCAAAGCCCCCGGCCCGCGTCGCTGAATGAGTGCAGGCTCACACAAACGTTACAGCGTGGCCTTATCGCCGGGTCATGCGCCGCCCCAGGAAGCGGACAGTGTCGAGATTGCCGAAATCGACCGCATTGTCCCATCCCTGCTCGGTTTTCAGGTTCACCGTCCGAAGCGGGATTTCCGGTCCGGGATATCCGAACAGTTCGAAATCGCGGGCATAGAGCGCGGCCAGCCGGGTCACGTCTTCCGGCGCTTCGGGCTTGCCCTGATCGGACGACCGCCGGTTGCGATGGCCGACCTCGCCTTCCGGCAGCGGCGCGCCCTGCTCTTGCAGGAACCGGTTCAGCCCGGCCTTCCAGTCCGGATCCTCCAGATGCAGGACGGTGTCGGCCAGTTTCGTGTCGCCGATATGGGTATAGGCGTTCATCGGGCAGAAGTGGATGTACGCGGGATCGTGGCGGATCTTGATCGACGTGATCTCGTCCAGCATTTCGTCTGCGGTCCTGCGAATCCGGTAGCTGTGCTGGTGGAAATGCTGCCCCACGGCCGAGGCAAAGCGCGCAACCGGATCGCGGACGATGGCGCAGGTGGGATAGGTTCGGACCGCCTCCAGATCCTTGTCGGGCAGGTCCAGAAGCGGGCGATGAGCCATGTCGACGAACCGCTGGAACCGTTCGTCCCAATCCCAGCCCCAGTAGGAGACGGCGGAAGGATCGGCCGTCATGATGTACCGGCGCACCGACTTGCCCGCACATTTAGGAATGTGGAGGAAGACGAACCTGTACGTGTGGGAAATGATCACCGCGGGTCCCTGCCTGCCCTGTCCCGGTCTTGCCGACACGGGATCACCGTTACCGGAGAGCGGCCGAAAAGGTCAACGCACGCCAGGGTCAGGACCCTAGGACAGCGACAAAAGCCGGCCCACGGCCGTGCCCTTTTCGATCTCGGACGCGCCCACGGCACAGAACGACTCCCGGTCGCCCTTTTTCGCGCCGCGCTCGTCCATGTAACGCACGGCGTCGGCCGAGATCCTGTCGCGATTGATCGTGTTGAAAGCCGTCTCGATCTCGGCCTGGGTGAACCCGGCGTCGATCAGTTGCGCGATATAGGCCTGGGTCATCGCATCGCGGTCGTCGAAGGCGAGCGTTATGCCGTAGGCACTGCACGATTCCGCAATCGCCTGCGCGGTCGACACCACGCGGATATAGCTTTCGACGGCAGTTTTCGCAGTGGCGCCGGGCGGCGGCGCCATGACGGGAACGGGCGTGGCCGTGCAGCTGGCGAGAGCCGCGGCCAGCGCACCGGCAAAAAAGATCCGTACCGGGTTAATCATCATTCGGCCGCGATGGCCTGGCCCTTGATACGCTCTTCGATCTCGTCGCGGAAGTTGCGGATCAGGCCCTGGATCGGCCATGCGGCCGCGTCGCCCAGAGCGCAGATGGTGTGGCCTTCGACCTGCTTGGTCACGTCGAAGAGCATGTCGATCTCCTCCACGCTGGCATTGCCGGTCACCAGCCGTTCCATCACCCGCATCATCCAGCCGGTGCCTTCGCGGCACGGCGTGCACTGGCCGCAGCTTTCGTGCTTGAAGAACTTCGACAGCCGCCAGACCGCCTTGATGATGTCGGTCGACTGGTCCATCACGATCATGCAGCCGGTGCCGAAGCTCGACTTGTTCTCGCGCATCCAGTCGAAATCCATGATCGCGTCGTCCAGCTGATCGGCCCGCAGAACGGGGCACGAGGCGCCGCCCGGGATCAGGGCCTTCAGGTTGTCCCACCCGCCGCGCACGCCGCCGCCATGCTTTTCGATCAGCTCGCGCACCGACATCGACATTTCTTCTTCGAAGACGCAGGGCGTGTTCACGTGGCCGGTGATGGCAAAGAGCTTCGTGCCCGCGTTGTTCGGGCGCCCGAAGGACGAAAACCAGTCCGGCCCGCGGCGCAGGATCGTGGGCACGACGGCGATGGATTCGACGTTGTTCACCGTGGTCGGGCAGCCGTAAAGGCCCGCGCCGGCCGGGAACGGCGGCTTCATGCGGGGCATGCCCTTGCGGCCTTCGAGGCTTTCCAGCAGAGCGGTTTCCTCACCGCAGATGTAAGCGCCCGCGCCGTGTGTCAGGTACAGATCGAAATCCCA
>TARA_R110002020_G_scaffold113246_2_pt1 | contig 11100 bp, 13 predicted proteins | sample TARA_R110002020 | Tara Oceans TARA_R110002020 (sample SAMEA4396489) | marine metagenome | biome: Westerlies Biome; feature: [MES] marine water layer (ENVO:01000295) within the mesopelagic zone...; material: water (ENVO:00002006), including particulate matter (ENVO:01000060) such...
TCGGCTGCTATCTCAGCAGTACCTACTGCATTATCTGCTAAATGTTCATTATCAATACTTGTTGCTGCATAATGTTCACTGTCTATTGTGTCATCTGCTATCTTTGCTCCAGTTACGGCATCTGCTGCAAGTTTTGCTGTGGTTATAGAACCATCTGATACTGTTCCTCCACCATATCCGTACCAATAACTTCCCTTCCTAATTAGAATAGTTGGTTTTGTAGTTGATAGAGTCTCATTTGCTCCACTAACAGTAAAAATATGACCTGCTGCACTTGGGCTTGCTGTGTGTGTAAGTGTAATAGTATCACCTGTGTCTGCGAATAACCATAATAAATCATACTCATTTGTATTAGTTGTTGCTACTTTATCTAAAGTATCACTTGTACCTGATTCTGCTGCTACTACTGTAATAGAATCTGTAATAGTTGCTACACCACTTGCTATTGTAATAGTTGATGTTGCTGGTGTTACACCTAACATTCCTTGTGGATCTGGATCTGCATTCCATTCAGTTGTTCCTACAGGGCTTGAACCATCATCTGGGTAAGTAGTTGCATCTACCTGTGTTGCGTGTTTGTAAAGAGCTTTTCTAGCCAAGTTTTACCACCACTGTCTCTCCGACTTTAACTTTATCATTCATACTTTCTTGTGGTGTATGATTTAATCTTTCCATAATCTTGAACAAAGAACTCATTGTTAGGCGTTTAGCCATTATGTTAGACTCCGTTGAATGTGTGATTTACGAATATTTTCAGAGTGTCTGAAGCTGTCTTGTTAAATGACGTGATACTGAAATGTGATAATACTTTTGTTCCACTTGCTGGGCTTGCTCCTCCTACGTGTATACAACCACCAATGATTGCTGTTGCGTTGAAATCAGATGTTGTCCAACTTGTTCTCCAAGTTACAATATCTGTACCTGCACCTGTGTTGTCACTATCTCCATCATTGGTTTTTGGATAGTTAGTATCAAGAGCTTTTCTTGATGCTGTTACTGGTGTAGTTACATCTGAATAAACATTACCTTTTGCTGGTGTTGCTGAACCTGTTCTAAGTTCCATTCTACCAGATGATCCATCAAAATCACTTGTTGGTGTTTCTCCTACTGCTTGTTGTGCATAGAATAAATCTCCATCATTAGTTACAATATTCTTTGCATAAAGCCATGATTTCTTACCAGTATTAATGTTTTCTTTTACTATACATATATTCAAATCTGGGTTAATTTGTGTTCCTATAGGTTTGTTACTTTCTGTGAGTGTAATCATGTGTATCGTTGGTGGTTAGAGTATTTAAAGATTATTCTATGTTCCTAGATCTTCATCAGTCAATGAAGAATATATATAAATTTCAACCCATGCACGTACATAAAAATGAGTTGTGTATGTACCACTAGAAGCCGCTGTTTTTGTATACCACACATTAACATTCTGACCACTACAAGTGTGATGTGTAGTCATAGAAACATGATGATTTTTTGTCGCTGTGTTTAGGTAATAATTTTCGTGATATTCAACACATCGTTTCCTTTCAGCATCAGTTGATGGAAATGATGATGCTGCTGTGACTCTTTCACCAAAATGTATTTTATATCCAGAAGTAGTTTCATTATTAGTATCAACACTAACTAAATCAAAATGCCAATTACAAATTGCCTTCCTTCCATCATTTGGAAGAGATAACCAATCTATAGAATTATTACCAATCATTGCAAACCCATCTGTAACAGCAGCATTTTGAGTTGAAGCAAAATTTTCATAATTAACATCAAAAGGATATGAATACCATCCAGTTAGAGTACCCCACTCAGGTGCAGTTGCACCAGAATTCATAGAAAGATTTTGTTTTGCTGTTCCTTTTGGGAGTCTCACATAATCAGTTCCATTATTATATAATATATCACCTGCTGCATCACTTCCCATTGCTATCTTTGCACCTGTAACTGCATTGTCTTGTATATCAACTGTCTTAATTAGGTTGTTATATGGGCTTGTAGCTGGTGGTGCACTTGTAACTGATGTTACCTGACCACCACTTGTAACGGCAGTTCCTATCTTAATACCGTCTGTTGGTGTTGATCCAGTAGTGTTTGTTGAAAAACTCCAAGACTCTGCCTCAGAGTTTCCATCTCTAGCTAATACTGCATAAATATGATTTGTTGTTGAATCTGACAAACCTGTGACAGTTTCAGTTGCAGTACTTTGTACATATAATCCCTTAAGTCTTAATACCCCTGCTGCAACTGTGCATTGCAACCCATTGTTATTATCAGCAACTGTAAATCCACTCTTTACATAATCTGCTACTATGTCAGATGAATTAAAACCCTCAAAATCAGATGGTTCTATAACTTTAGCTGATATTGAATCAGATCTTGGTATTAGTATTTTTGTCAATCAAGCCACCGTAACTTGCCATTCAACAATAGCCCTTTTACCAGTAGTCTTAACCAATGGTGAACCATCAATTACTCTAGCCACTAACAAGGGAGTTCCCTGGTTGTCTCTTAATCCTATTTCATTCCATGTAAAGTTTGCTTCAGAATATCCAAAATCAACACTAACATACAAAGTTGTACCTACGTAAACTCTATCAGAGGAACCTATTGTTTTCCATAATTTATTTGATGATGCCTGTAAATCTGTTTGACCTGCAGATGCGGCAGTAGTTGAGTCTCCAGTACCTATTCCATTTATGTATCCACCACCTGTAATATTTCCTAAATATTTTAATATGCTTGCCTTACCAGTTGTCATTAAAAGATTTTTTGATGTTGTATCCTTTACTAATTTTTCAGAACCGTCATTTTGTTTTTCCCAGGCACGTATTCTAACCTTACCTGAATATTTTAATTCACTTTTCATTATACACTTCCATACACATCTTGTGTTTTTTTAGATCCATAATTTGAACTTCCGTAAGTAGCCCTATTCTTGTCATATATAACTGGTGTGATTGTGCTATTTAAGGTTTCTGTGAATTCATTAGTCGTAACATTATTTCCAGATACTGTAAATGTCATAGTTAATTCTGGGCTTTCATATTCTCTTATTTCTTTTATGGTTGTTAATGCACTTTCCAGATTATGTAGTTTTTGAACTATTTGTTTGTCATATTCAAAATAATCAAAATAATATTCACCAATATTTAAAACAGTAGTCATTTCTGGATATTTCCATTCTATAGATTTAACAACAAATGTTCTATAATCAAATCCCATATTTGCATTAGTTATAAAAACCATATCATTTTCTTCCAGATAATTTTCATGTTCTCCTATCTCCACTTTTACTTTTTGTGAAATATTAGAATATCTTTCAAGATATGATTGTACAAATCTTACTCCATCTGCTCTAGTTGTGATCCATCCCAACTGTAAACGTTTTGCATGAACCCCATAAGTATCTATACTGGAATCTCTCTTACCTCTTATTATTAAAGGAGCCTCATAATCATAGTCTGCAACAAAATCCCCTGATTGTGTAGTAGAAAAAGTAATAGTCTTACCAACACTGTCTACCTCATAGTCTTCTTCTGGAGTTAATTCAGTTCCATTTTTTGTTATTTTAACTGTTGTAACACCATAATTTAATGTCCATGTAGTAGCGTTTGACAGTGTTTGTGATTGTACTGTGTTATATTTTAAATTCTGACCAACAACAGTTAAATCATTCACTATCTCTGTATCATCAAATCCATTATCAAGTATTGATGAATTTACACCATGTGTCAAAGCAACTACTGTTGTCGTATACTCTTTTGGTTCAAAAATAAATTGTTCTGTTGCAGTTGTATAGAAAATCTTATTTGTTAATGCAGCAAAATCTCTTACTATATCTAAAAGTTTTCCGTCAGCAGTATATTTTTCAAGTGTTATTCCAGAATTTACCCCCCTTCCTATATATTCAAAATCTGTATTATTTGTCATTAAATTATCAATAATATATTCAGGTGTTTTATTATCAAAAACTTCCCCTCTAATTTCTGACTCACCAAGAACCTTCCCAAAACTTTGTGCAATTATTTCCTTATGTGATGTAAGATCTTCAATTTTTGTTATACGACCACCAAACTTCATAGTTGATCTGGGATTTTTTTTGGTGTAAAGTTTTGTTGCCTCTATATCTGTTATTACATTATTATATAATCTTAATCTGCATATTTGACCATTAAAGAAATTACCATTAAAATCCTTTCCTATTAAAAGAGAATTTGTGTCTGTTAAGTTTGTTGAAACTGTTGCTGTTCCCTTTGAAACATTGTCAACATATAATGTAATGACATTACTGGCGTTTCTTGTTACCCTAATCATATGCCATTCACCATCATTATATCCAGAAGATGAGCTTGTTATATCGGTTGATCCTATTTTGAAAGTTATATTTCCCGCAGTTGTTTTATTAACTGATACAGCCCATCCATTAGAAGTTGCACTTCTTTTTGATACCAGATATTGTTCAGATGTAGAAGTCCATTTAGTCCATATTATAATATCAAATTTACCAGAAAAATCCAATGTTGCAGCATCACTAACCGTAACAACAGTACTTGATCCATTAAATACACCAGAGAATCCATTCCATTTTCCCACTCCATATGTTAAGTTTGATGCAGTGCCATGATTGTTATTTCCACTTTCATCTTTTACAGATGTATGAAAATTATAAATTGCAGAGAGACTGTCAAGCGTTACATAGTCTTGCAACCAATGAACTTTCTGATTTGTCGACAATGAAACATTTCTTGGAACAGATATACTGATTTGATCAATAGCCCTATCTCCTTCCTTTTTTAGTTTACATAAAAGAGGATCTCTTTTTACCCCATCTATGAATAATTTTGTGATCATGTTACTGTTATATCATTACCCACTGTAAATTCGATTGTGGCATTATAAATTGCTGGGTCTGTGGCACTTTTTGCCATTGTTATTCTTGATATTATACCATATTTATTAAGAAGACCTTGTGATGTAGCCACATCATAAATTTCAAATCTATACTTATAGTTATCTGAAACACCTAATTTTTCAAAGAAATTAACAAACCATACATATCCTCCTTCTGGTGTTCTTGGATCCCATGTTGAATTGTTTCCTACTATATCTGTTACAGAGAATGAATTAATAGCAGACCCACTTGCATCCAAAACTGGAGATGTATCCTCATCTTTTATTATCCAGGAAAAATTAACCTTTTCTGTGTTTCCCTCTGCCTTTGTAAGAATTGCCTGATCTGTATCTGTTTCTGGTAGTGCCATAGTTTGTGTTGGAACATCAATAGATTGGTCAAAAGAAGTTATGTTTCTTGCCTCATATTTTCTGTCTACAACTGAAGAGTTACCAGACGTATATCTATAAATAAAAATCTTCATTACCATGATTAAACAATACCTCTCCTACTATTTGCTTCTAAAATCCATCTTTGTATAAGTGGTTTTAGTTTAGCAAAATCAGCATCTTTTGATATATTACCTATGTTAATATTTATGATGTTTCCTACTCCACCACTTTTATTAACTGGTGTTACAACCTCAGAACCCATTTCTCCAAATCTATATCTTTTACCACTTCTTCCAACCCCAAATATTTCTTCATTAATTACACCACCATGAGCCATACCAATCTGCACACCACTATTATGTAAAAGATTTGCAGTAGCTGATGTACTCATCCACTCAGATGCTACCTTTGGATCACTAGCATAATCCATCCAAGTTTTTAATGACCCATCTGAGTTGTAATTTTCTGCCTTTAGTTTTTCTTCTAAAGTTCTATTATCAATAATTAGATTGCCATCATCATCTCTGGCTGTTTTTGAATCTGCAAGAAGTTTTTTATTCCCATATTTTGAATAAGCAAAATTCACATTACTTTTTGCCAGAGCATCCACACCCATTTTACCATAAACACCTAAACTATCAACAATAGAATTACCTGATGTTGGTTTTGGAACACCATCAAATCCCCAACCATGTGCTTCACCTGGAGAAAGTAAAGAAGTTAAAACACCAGATTGATTAATCATCTGCTGGGCTCCTGGTGATCTTTTTCCTGTAGAAGTTGTGGGCATACTCATTCCTGTGGCTTTTAATCTTGCTTGTAAATTGTCTGATAACTGTCTTAACATAGAATCCATATATTCCATAGACTTTGCACCATCTCCAGCGTGTGTGGCAGTTAATCCAACTAACCTAGAAAATTCTGCTGCATCATCGGCTGTTACTTCACCACTGTTTTTAATTTTTAAAAAGAATGACTCAACATCTTCCATCCATTTAGAAGACATTTCTGCATCTTCTTGTATTGTTTCAATAAACTTACCTCCAATCCCTTTTGTAGAGTCACTTGTTATTCCAGTACCCATTCCCATTCCAGTTGTACCTCCCATCATAGTCTCAAGCCAGCCTTTAATTGAATCCCAACCAGTTTCTTGTGTAGCTATATGATCAATAATACCTTGTTTATCATCAAGTCTTCCTGCTTCAACCAATCTATCTAATTGCCAATCTGCTACACCAGAATATGATTGTGCAAGGTGTTTGTCAGCATCACTATACATTGAATTTAATAATGGTATTTCGGAAGCCCATCTTACCAATGCTGCATAAAGTGTTTCTTGTGGTTTTAATAAGAATCCTAAAGCTTGCTTTCCATACATTTCACCAATGTTTCCAAGACCTTTTCCCATTTTGTAAAATGGAATTGCAATATTTTTCATAAAGAATAACATCAATGGTCTAAGGAACCCACCAATAAAGTCACCTATTGGTCTGAATATTAACATAACAGATGTGTTAAATAATTTCATCATAGCTTGTAATAATGGTGAAGAATCAAATAATTTCTTTCCAATAACTCCCAATATACTTGCACCTACTGCCATCTTTAACATACTTTTAAAACCATCTGCTATTGGATTATTTTTATCTGCTGAGCCTTTGTTTGCTTGGTTAAACTGTCCTTGAACCATTTTCAATCTATTTTGCCATCTTTCTCCGAACCCAGCAAGTGTTGGATTTTTTCCACCTCTTGTATTGGAGGCAGCAATTACATTACCCTTAGCAGATAAATTTTTTGCACCTTTACCTATAAGAAAGTCATTTACCTTACTTTTTTTCTCATTTGCTTTATCTTTTACGTTACTTACTTTTTGTTTTTTTAATTCTGATAAAATTTCTTTAAGAGTTTTTCCCATATTTTTAGAAATTTGGGATGTATTATAGGCTTCCTTTTTTTGTCTCATAGGCTGAAGTCCTATGCCAAACCACCTCTTTCTATCACGAGTTTCTATTATTTTAAATTTATTTAGTATTTCTACTTGGGCTTTAGTCTGTTGTTCAAGCAACTTTTCAAATAGAGGTTTCTTAGTAGCCATATAAACTATTAATTCTTTCTCTTATTTAAGTTTCTTTTTCTTGGTCTTTTAACCCTCTGATCCCCAAGAGGCTGATAAGCCTTACCAGTAGATTTCTTATGTTCAATTACCAGATATGTGAGTAATTTTTGTAGGTGTTTTATTGGCTGTCTGTCAACAGTATCCTTATCCCAATGAAATTTCTCTGCACAGGCTACGTATATTTCTAAGATAGCTTTGTCTCTGGCATTGAGTCCTCGAAGGGCTTCATCATTTGGCTCAAGTAATCCCCTAAAGGGTAGGATTCGAGAATTTTGTTTCCTATCTCGGTGATGGTTTTATAACCAACTGTCTCAATACCTTTTAATGAAATATCAAAAGGTGCCTTTATTAAAGAATTTAAAACTATCTCTTTTCTATACTGTTGAACGTTATCCAGGAGTTTTGATTCTTCTGATACATTTGCACATTTTTTAATAATCTGCTCAAACTTTCCGAATGGCATATCGTCCTCAAATTCAATAGTTTCTAACTTTCCTTTTATTTCAACATCAAAGGTTTGTATTGTCATTAAGAAATCTTGTGTAATGGTATATATAAATCTTTGCTTACTTTGCTGTGGCTGTTGGGTTGACTGCTACTACAGTTGCTCCACGAGCTTCCCAATTAATAGTCTCGAAAACTGGTTCTACTGGAACTATTCCGTCTACACTATGTGAGTCTATTGAAACACCGTAAAGTGTTACCTTGATAGATTTTTCTGTTGAGCCTACACCACTGTTTGTAAAGAATAATTCTAATGCTGCGTTTGAACCAGAATTAATTTCTGATGTTGGTGGTTTGTCTATCTGATCAACTAACTGTTGTAGTTTGTTATTATCTTTCCATGATGATTGGAATGATCCATTAATATCAAATCCTTGCCTATAACAAGCTGTTGCTTTGTGAGAACCAACTGCATATAGTAAGTTTGCGTTTTGTGTGAATGTTGCGTTTAATGATTGTACTTCTGCTACTGTTGCCAATGATGAACCATCATACCATTTTAATGAACCATGTGCGAATGTATAAGGAAATGCTATATTGTCTGTGGCTGGAGTTGAATCCAAACTTGTTGTTGCATCTCCTTCTGAACCAAATGTTATATCTGCTGAACAACTAACTAAATCATCTACTGATGTTGTTAATGAAAATCCAGTTAATAAACATCCTAAAAGTTTTCTTGAAATATTTTCTGTTTCCCCAGCAAAACCCACCTCTGTTGTGAATGATTGACAAGTTTTTGGTTGACCGTTTGATGCGTGTGGATATGTATGTGTATATGGTGCTGAACTACCTGTTGTTGATGGTGTTCCATAAAGAGCCTTGAAAACCCAAGGGTTTGATAATACAAATTCAACATTGACTGAACCAGTTTGCTGTCCATAAGCGAATGCTGATCTTTCTACTTGATTTAATTTTCTAATATCTTTTCGACTGTTACTAAGAGTTACTGATCCTACTGCCTGTTGAAGACCAAATGCCTTATCATATGTACTTGTTACAGAACCAAAAGTTGATTCCCAGCCATATTGAATATATCCATGTGCACCTGTTCGTACCATGAATTAAATATATTGTTAGAGTATTTAAAGATTATTAGGAAGGATTTATCTTTCTATATGAAATCTCAATAGCGTGCCTAAACATATTTCTATATAAATGACTAAGTGGTTCACTTGCAGTTATTCTCAAGTCAACATAACCATCTCTCCTTAAATTATCTTTGATAATTCTAATTAATTCACTTACAGTTATATCGTGATTATAGGCACTTAGATATGTTCTAATATCCAATCTTATTGTAATTTCATGGAGAAAATCAGTTCCGTAAAGATTAAAATAATCTATATCCTCTCTTTTTGGTTCTAATAAAATAATAGCTTCTCTACTGTTTCCGAATCCAATTGTCTTTTCATCCCAAATTCTAACAACTCTTGGCATGATACCACCATCTGTAGAGCCTGTGTTCCATTTTGTCTCTATTAAATCCTTAATATCGTCGACAGAATCATATAGTGATGTAGCCATAATTTATATAAAAGTTTCTATTATTTAACTATTGTTTTTTATATACCCAAAGCCATTACTGCTTGTATGCTTTTTTCTTCTAAATTATCCATTTGTAAATTACCAATCTCATCCTCACTTAATTCTTGTGAAAATTTTGCTTGATATCCCTCTTTATACCATTTTTGTGATATTAAGAAAGCCATCCTATCAACTTCCTCTTCTCTAAATTTTTCTCTCATGTCTTCAAATGGTAAGCCAGTTCCTATTGCTTTACCCCTCTTAATTCCAACTTCTCTATTTATACTTGGATCTGTTGGTTGAATATTTTTTACTTCAAGCCAATTTTTAATTGCATCCATATCAACCCAAGTTCCTGGTGGTATATTAAATCTTTCTATATTTAAATAATCTTCAGCAGAATCAAGAGTTAGTTGAGTCTTATAAGTAAGATTACCTTCACCATCTAATTTTAAATCAGTATAAACCTTTGAATTAGGATCAACACCCAAATCATCTAACATAGTTTTTTTAATCATTTCCAATCCTTCTTCTCCATGAAATTGTGATATGAACTCGCCTCCTTTTTCTTCCTCAAATTTTTTTCTTAAATGTCTTGTTAGGTGACCTAGAACAGTCCTTGCAGTATAATCAACCAATTATGTAATCACAAATAATTCTCTTCTATTATCGATACATTTTTCAATGTCTTGTCTTAAGTCTTTTTTCATTTGTTGTAGGTCTAACCCTGTACCACCTACTGGTAGTCTATCCATTCTAAGACTTGTATTCAATAAATCAAGAGATGTCATTTTAACAACACAATCTTCAATGTCTCCTGGGATAGTTGAATCACCAGCAAATCCTTCTCCACCATATCTGTATGTTACTCTTACTCTGTTTTTTCTTAGAATTGAAAATATAAATCCTCTTAAATGAACAACACCTCTCTCATAATTAGCATCATACCATTGAGAGTTATCTAAAATATTTTCCCATTCAGAACTTGACCCCTGCCAAATTTCTATTTTGTCACCTTCATCTAAATCAAACTCATAGATATTTCTATGTTTCAACCATAATGGAGTACCCCAACCAAATGTATAAAGTAATGGTAAATCATGAAGTTCTCTTGTTATTTTTTTGGATCTCCAAGCATGACCCATTCTTCGATCTAACTCATCTTCTTTCCTAATTATTATTTTTTCAACTTGTGTTTTATTAGGAGTAGTAGTAGCAGTAATGGGGATTCTGAGAAAATCAGAAACATCCTCGACTGTACAATAAGTTGTAACCATGATATAAATAAAGTGGTATTGTATTTAAATTTACTTAAAGACAACAGTAAACTCGGCTGATCCAGTTACATCTGCATAAATACCGTCTTCAAAACGCCTATTTATACCAACATATGTACCCTGTGCCTCTGAAAATATTGTAAATTCTGTCGTACCTGAACCTGATGTTCCGTTCTTGAAGATACATTTGGCTCCAGAACTACCAACTTTTGAGACATAAACGTTTACAATAACCCCATGTGCTCCTTTTATTAGTGTATCAGAATTAAAAGACACTACATTGTGGTTTAGTTCTACCATATACATATGGAGTATGGCTCCATATATAAAGTTTTTGAGAGAAAAAAAAGTGGCTTTTTGGACTCTAGTAGCCTATGACTAGAAACTCGAATACTT
>TARA_R110002020_G_scaffold15555_39_pt1 | contig 11096 bp, 5 predicted proteins | sample TARA_R110002020 | Tara Oceans TARA_R110002020 (sample SAMEA4396489) | marine metagenome | biome: Westerlies Biome; feature: [MES] marine water layer (ENVO:01000295) within the mesopelagic zone...; material: water (ENVO:00002006), including particulate matter (ENVO:01000060) such...
GATGAACAATTTATGGGTCGCAATCAACGTCAAACTGGTCAATCCGGGTGAGGATTGAGCAATTTTCTATGCACTCACCCAAGGGTAAGCCGCTTCTGCCGCCTGGGCGGCCCCGCACTTCCCTTCGCGGGATTCGGTGATGTCTGACGATTTCGTTGACCGGCTACGCGTTTTGATCGGCAAAGAGAGCGTACGATCTTTTGCTCACAGGGCCGGCCTTAAGAGCAGCACACTCCAAGCTGTTTTGAAGGGTTCGAACCCCACGCTTCCAACCCTCATCGCAATCGCGGAGGCTGGCAGTGTTCCCGTGGGTTGGCTGGCGGTTGGGGAAAATGTGGGCGAGGCTGAGCCGGCGTTCGCATCGACACACAACGTGGATCCGGCCGTTCTGAGGTTGATCGCACGAACCGTTCGCGACGCTCATCAAACGGAAGGCGTGAGCCTGCCCCCCGATGCTTTGATCGAAGAGACCGCAACCGCGTACAACGAGCTTATGACCCGGGCTGAGGATCCTGCTGACCACGAAGAACTAGAATCGCTTCTGCCCTGGTTGGAAGCCCGTCTTCGTAAGCGTCTAAAAGCGGCACGCACGGAACCAGGGACCGGTAAACGCTTGGCTTGATGTTGGTCCACTCCGCAACCTGATGCTGCCGAGACGGCTGCACAACCTGCAAGATGCAGTGGGAGGTTGTAGTTAATGATGGCCGCGCAATGCATATGCATTGCATCGACGCCGCGATTTCCGACCGTTCCACTTTCGAATTTGCTAATGTACTGGTGTAGCCGCCAATAGTCGCGCCATTTCAACGGCTTAGCGAATGTGGAATGATCGGCACGGCACTGTCGCTCGTCGTTCCACTTTCTTCAGGCCTGATTGTTTGTTTTCAACGACTTAGCGCGGCGCGCGATTTGCGCGGCCGGCCATTCTGAAAGGCCTGCGCAAGTTTGGTTGGCACTCTTGACCACCCGGACGGTGCATGATTGCCGCGCCCGGATCCCGGTCATGCCCTTGAGATCGCGTCGTTTTTCGCGTGATCCCGCCTAATCCCGGAAAATCCCGCCTAACCCCCGCCTATGCCAACCGAAGTTGCGCGTTACATCACGCACGGTCGGCAGTGGATGAAGGTGCGATCGCGAGAAGGGCCGCCAGGCCCGCGAGCCCCAGAACGGTCGACAGCACCAGCGCGCCGGCGCCGTAGCGCTCCATCAGGAGGGCGAACAGGAATGGCGCACCGGCCTGTCCGAAGCGGGCCGGGACCATCAGAAGCCCCTGGCGAAATCCGTAGCCGGACGGGCCGAAGATCGCGAGCGGCAACGTCCCCTTCGCGATCGTCAGAATGCCGTTTCCGGCGCCGTGAAGGAGGGTGAAGAGGATTGCGGCGAGGGCGCCGAACGTCATCAGCGCGATCGCTCCCAACGGATGGGCGAGGGCGGCCAGCCGCGCCGAGAGCAGCGGGTGGAAGCGCTTCAGGAAGCCGAACTCCAGAAGACGGCCCGCGACCTGTGCCGGCCCCACCAGGGCCGCGGCCGCGACGGCAGCGGTCGGTGTGGCGCCGGCTTCCTGCAACAGCCGCGGCAAGTGCGCCGCCATCGCGGTGCTGATGAACCACGTCACCGCGAACACGATCGCCAGGAGCGTCATCGTGTGGCGCGGCCGTTGCGCAGGCCTGTCCGCAGATGCCGGCACCGTCGGTGCTGTCGCAGGCGGTGGCGGCTGGGTGCCCACCGGCACCAGAAGGCGGTTGAGCGGCAGGCCGATGACGATGTGGGCGCCTGCCCAGACGAAACACACCATCCGCCAGCCGGCCTCCGCTTCCAGAAAGGCGGAGATCGGCCAGCAGACGGTGCTTGCGAAGCCCGCGAGCAGCGTGATCCCGGTGATGGCGCCGCGGGCCTTGGCGCCATAGATGCCGGCGAGGGTGGAGAAGGCCGCCTCGTAGAGCCCCATGGCCATGCCGACCCCGATGATCAGCCAGCTGGCAAACAGGAGACCTGCTCCCTGGGCCATGCCCAGCAGCGCGAGTCCCGTTGCGAACACCAGACTTGAGACCGCCAGCACATCACGACCGCCGAACAGGTCGATGCGCCGGCCGGCTAGGGGGCCGAGGCAGGCCGCGACGAGGAGCGCGGCGGAGAATGCGCCGAAGACCACGCCGGTCGAGACGCCGAGGTCGCGTGCCATCGGCGCGGCCAGGATCGCGGGCAGATAGTAGGTGGAGCCCCACGCCAGCGTCTGCGCGCTGCCGAGCGCGATGACGACCCACCTCTGTCTGGTCGGCGCGATCATGAGGCGTACCCGTAACCCTGTGGAGCGGGATTGGAGGCGGCAGGCACCGATCTATAGATCTCTGGAGCGAAACGCGCACGTGCATTCGGACCTGCCGTACGACCGCGTGCAAGCGTCCGAAGCCGCCTTGCGGGGACCGATCCGGCGCGCCACGGAATCGATCCGCCCGGCAGTCAGCCGATATCCGGATCGGGTAGGCCAGTCATCTGGGCGGATGGAGGTCGCGAAGCGAAATCCGTGGCCGATCAGGCGGAGGCGAGGGCCGGTGAATTGGCCATCACGATGGTGTTCTTGCCCGCGCTCTTGGCCTGATACATGGCCGCGTCCGCGGTCTCCAGCAGGGCGTCGCGGGTCAGGCCGTGCTCGGGATAGAGCGCGATCCCGATGCTGACACCGACGCCATGCCCCTTCCAGGAGAGGCCCCGGATCGCCTTGCCCAGCCGCTTGAGCATCGTGGTCGCCGCTTCCACGGATTCGGCTTCGGGGAACATGACGACGAACTCGTCGCCGCCCATGCGCGCGGCGACCGGCGCCGCAATGGTGGCCTCATCGGCACCGCGTGGTGGAAACGCCACATATTCGCGGATCTTGCGCTCGATCGTCTGGGCGATGTCGACGAGGGCTTCGTCGCCGACGCTGTGGCCCAGGTCGTCGTTGATCTTCTTGAAGCCGTCGATGTCCAGGAAGGCCAGGACGACGGATCGTTCGTGCTCGCGGGCGCGCTTGATCTCGACGTCGAGCTGTTCTTCCAGTGACCGCCGGTTGGCGAGCCCCGTCAAGCTGTCGAACCGCGCCAGGCGCTCCAGCATGAGGCGGTAATGCCGCGCCTCGGCGAGGGCGAATGCGGCGGCGGTGGACCCCAGGAAGCAGAGGGACAGCACCAGGCCCACATAGAACAGTTTCGCGCGGGAAGGTTCGCCGACCTCGGCGTCAAGCTGATCGGCGTCGAGGAAGGTGCCCACGTACCAACGGCGCGGGTTGCTGCTGCTGCCCGCCGCGGCGCGGGGCGGGACGAATCCCTCGAAATCCTGCACGCCGGTCATGATGTCGCTGACGGGATCGACGACGCTGTAGCTGAACAGGCCTTCGTCGGTGCGGATCTGCCCGGAGGTCGCGGTCTGCGCGGCCGCCCAAGTCTGGGGATAGAGGATGTTCATGCGCTCATCATGCTCGTCGTCGAACATGAAGCCCCAGGCGGGCGGCGGCGTGCGCGAGACGAACCAGTAACCTGCCGCATTCAGCATCATTGGATCGCCGCTCGACAGGTCGGCGGCGCTCTCCACGGCGGTGAGCATCGAGGAGGCCAGGTAGTTGAGGACGATGACGCCGACGCGGTCGCCGTCGGCGGTCTCCAGCGGCGTCGAGATGCGGACGGTCGGCTTGTAGGGGCGGACCACCCGGCCGTCTTCCACGTTCAGGTCGAGCGGTGACACGTAGATCTGGCCATGGCTCATCGCCAGCGGCGCCTGCACGTAGGTTCGCTCCGACTTGTCCTGCAGGCGTGTTTCCGCCGCGATGATCGGCGAGCCGCCATTGTAGTTGACGCGCAGATATTCCTGGCCAGACGGCAGAATGATGCGGATCTGGTCGTAGATCTCGCGGGATTTGGCGAAATTCTTGAAGACGCTTCCGGCCGTCGTGCTGGTGCTCTGCAGCGTTTCGCCGGGGGTGTTCAGGAGGTACTCGACCTCGTTGCGCAGGAACATGAGATCGGAGCGGACCAGCTTGAGCCGTTCGCGGATCGCGCCCATCTGGGCGAAGACGATGCCGCTTTCCTCCGACTTCACCTGGGCGAGGCGGCGCGATTCCTCGCGGTCCTGCACGATGTAGACACCGGCGCCGGCCAGCATCATCGACCCGACGAAGAAGATGGCGAACCAGACCAGCACGGACTGGCGAAAATCAGGGTCGGCGGAGAACCGGCTGGTGATCTTCTGGCGCGCACGGCCGCTGTCGTCGTGCGGCCGCTGCTCGGCCGGAGACGCGCTTGCGGCCGCTGGGTCGGAAACTGAACCCATGTCCTGTCCTCTACTCACTGACGGACGCGCCCCGCGAACTGGCGCCGGCGCCGCTGGCTCCCGGCGGAGCATGTGTTCGCCCCCCGTGCACCATGGTGAGCGCCTTCGGCGACCGATGCAATGGAACGGTCGCCCGCGCCGGCCATGCAGGATGCGGGTTGCGGTTGGTCACGCGGTCCAGAAGCGGTCCGTCGGCAGTGGCTCCTCGGCAAGCAGGAGACTCAGCGGCTTGGGCGGCGAAATGAAATAGCCCTGGGCACGGTCGGCGCCAAGCCGCTTCACGATCGCCAGGGTTTCGGGACCCTCGACCCATTCGGCGACGGTGGCGATGCCGAGCGCCCGGCCGACGCTGATGATCGCCTCGACGATCTGGGTGTTGGCATTGTCCTCCTCGATCTGGCGGACGAAGCTGCCATCGATCTTCAGTTCGTCCACCCGGAAGTCCTTGAGATAGGAGAACGAACTCAGTCCGACGCCGAAATCGTCGAGGGAGATGCGGCAGCCGTGCTGCTTGGCCGAGCGGGCGAAGAAGGTCGCCGAGGCCAGGTTGTTGATGAGCGCCGTTTCGGTGATCTCGAAGCAGATCCGATCCGACGGAATTTCCGCATAGGACAGCTGCTCGTGGACGAACGGCCAGAGGAGTGGATCGTCCAGAGAATTGGCCGAAAGGTTGATGGAGATCGACAGCGTCGGATCGCGTCTCAGCGCCGCGGCGTGGCCCTGCAGGACCTCCACGATCACCCATCGATCGATGGCCGCCATCATCCCGTAGCGTTCGGCGGCCGGAATGAAGGCGCCGGGCGACAGCAGCTCGCCATGCTCGCTCTGCATCCGGATCAGGATCTCGATGTGCCGTCCGGGCGGCCCATGCTTGCCGTTCAGCGAGATGATCTCCTGGCCGAACAGCTTCATGCGGTTGGTGTCGAGGGCCATCCGCAGCTTCGCGGCGACGTTGATCTCCCGATGGTGCCGTTCGGCGTCGCTCTCCTCGGCGAGATAGAGCGCCACCTGCCCGCGCCCGGCCGCCTTGGCGGCGTAGCAGGCAACGTCGGCCTCCTTCATCAGCTCCGCCGGGTCGTGGTTGCTGTTGCTGATCTCGGTGATGCCGATGCTCGCGCCGATATCGTAGACGTGTCCGTCCCAGTGGAAGACGAAGTTCCGGATCGCGTCGACCAGGTCCTCGCACACGCCTTTGGCACGCTCGAGCGAGCAGCTGGGCAAGAGCAGGGCGAACTCGTCGCCGCCGATGCGGGCAATGAGGTCGCCGTCGCGCAGCGTGGACGTCAGCAGACGGCCGATGTCGCCGAGCAGGGCGTCGCCGGCCGGATGTCCCGCCGTGTCGTTGACGATCTTGAAACGGTCGAGGTCGATGAAGCACAACGCGTGGCGGGCGGTGCTGTCCTGGGCCGCCTCGCAGGTGGCGGCCAGCGCCTCTTCGAAGGCGAGACGGTTCGGTAACCCGGTCAGGCTGTCGGAATGCGCGGCGTGGAGCAATTGCTTCTGCAGCACGCGCGTGCGGGTCACGTCCTGGAAGATCAGCACCGCGCCGATGATTTCTCCGTTCGGCGCGCGCACGGGTGCGGCGGAGTCCTGGATGTGCAGCCGGGCCCCGGTCCGGGTGAGCAGGACGGCCCCGTCCTGCAGATAGTAGGGCTCCAGGCTGTTCATGCAGGCGGCGACGGGGCTGGCGATCGGCAGGTTGGTCTCGTCGTCGAAGATCCGGAACACATCCGACAGGTCGAGGCCCTCCGCCTGCGCCAGCGTCCAGCCGGACAGGCTTTCGGCGATCGGGTTCATGAAGGTGATCTTCATGTCCGCGTCGGTGGTGATCACGGCGTCGCCGATGGAGTGCAGGGTGATGCGGAGGCGTTCCTTCTCCTCGAAGAGCTCCGCTTCCATGGCGCGGTCTTCGGTGACGTCCCACTGGGCGCCGATCACCTTTGTGGGTGTTCCGTCGGTGTCGGAAAGGACTTGGGCGAGGGCGCGGATATAGCGGATCTCTCCGTCGCCGCGCAGGATCCGGAAATCCAGTTCGATCCGCCCGCCGCGATCCACGCCTTCCTTGAACGCTCGCTTGGCCTCGCCGATGTCTTCCGGATGGACCAGCCGGGCCCAGGTGTCGCGCTGGCCGTCGAAGCCGCCTTCGGGAACCCCGTAGAGCTCGTAGGATCCTTCCGCCCAGGTGATCGTCTCGGTGGTGAGGTCAAGCTCCCAGATCCCGATGCCGCCGGCCTCGACCGCAAGCTCGATCCGGCCGTTGGCGATGCGAATCTCCTCGTCCCGCTGCTTGCGGCGCGTGATGTCCGTATGTGTGCCGATCACGCGCACCGGCTTGCCCTTGGCGTCGCGCTCGATCACGCGGCCCCGGTGGAGCACCCACATCCATTCGCCGCTCTTCTTGCGGGCGCGGAACTCCACGACCGTTTCGTTGGCCCGGCCTTCCAGGGTCGCGCGATCGGCGGTCAGGAAGCGTTCGAGATCGTCGGGATGGATGAGCGCCAGCCAGGCATCGCGCTGGGCAGAGAGATCGCCCTTGGTGTACCCGAAAACCGAGTACCAGTAAGGCGACCGGTAGACGACGCCGGTCTCGAAGTTGCGGTCCCAGGCCCCCTGGCGGGCGCTTTCCAGGGCGAAGTTGCTGCGCTCTTCGGAGATCGCGAGCGATTCCTCGGCGTGTTTGCGGTCGGTTATGTTGGCGATCTGGGAAATGAAGAACCGGGGGGCGTCGGTTTGCTCGTCGCGCACCAGGCTCACCGACAGCTGTCCCCAGATGATCGCACCGTCCTTGCGGATGTAGCGCTTCTCCATCTGGTAGGTGGAGCGCTTGCCCTCCAGGGCTTCCGCCAGCAAGTCCAGATCGACCTCCAGGTCGTCCGCGTGGGTGATGTCTTGGAAGGTGAGGCGGCTGAGTTCCTCTGGCGTGTAGCCGAGCATCGAGCTAATGGCGTCGTTGACGCGCAGCCAGCCGCCCTCGAGCGTGATCAGGGCCATGCCGACCGGCGAGTCCACCATCGCCCGGGTGAACAGCTCCTTGCTTGCCCGTGCATTGCTCTCCGCGCTGACGAGTGCGTCGCGCTGGAGGGCGAACAGGAAGGGGGGCACGGTCGCGAGCGCGATGCCGAGATAGCCCGCCAGCAGCATGCCCTCGCCGAGGTTGGCCGGAATGACAGCGATGGCAACGTAAGTCGCGGTCGCGACCAGTGCCGCCACGGCTGCCCCCAGCGCCCCGACGCGGCTGGCGGCGAGCAGGATCGGCAGCGCGATGACGACGAACGGATACGGCAACACCTGCAGGGTCACGGTGGTAACGACGGCCGTGAGAACGATGAGCCCGGCAAACTCCAGGCAGGCGCGACCGGCTGTCTTCTGGGATGGGAGCTTCGGGCTGGCGCTGCTCAGCAGGAGCGGAAAGAGGGCCATGGCGGCCATCGTTCCGCAGGCCCACCACACCATCGCCATCTTTCCGAACGGCGCGGCGAACAGGGCCTGCAGCACGCTGGCTCCGATTGCCGCGCCGATGGCGGGCGCGACGACGCCGGCCACGCCGGCGGCCAGCAGGAAGGACGGAACGCTGAGGGGAAGCCGTGGCCGCCAGTTCAGAAGCCGCAGGGCGAGCACCGCAAAACTGATCTCGATCGCGTTCGCTGCGGTCAGGCCGACCGACAGCGCCAGCCCATGGCCCGCCAATAGGTTCGCCGCGAAGATCGCCAGCGCGACGGCAACGAGCCGGCTGGCCAGTGCAGCGTAGTTCCAGCGCAGGATCAAGCCGATGGCGAGCGCGTTGGTGACCCAGATCATCGCGATCTGGCCGGGCTGGCGGAACTGCCACATGCTCAGGACGGACAGGACGAGGCAGGCCGCCGCCAGAAGCGCGGTTCTGGCCCATTCGGGCGCGTCGCAATGTCGTTCAAACCAACGGACAGCCATTCATCTGCTCCCGCCGCGCAGTCGCATTCCGGGCCTTCCATCGGGCAGCTTCTGTTGCCTGCTGGGGTAACGCAAGGCCTTCACCTGGAGTGGCCGTCGCCGGGGCACGGTGCGGCGGCGACTGCCGGGCCGCACCGTCTTGCAAGGAGAATAGCCAAACGTGGCTGGTCCAAGGCTTGCACCGCGAATTGTGTGCATGGGCGTCCTGTCGGGATATCCGGCGCGCATTTCACGATGCGCTTTCTGCGGTCTTGTGCTCGGAGGTCCGGTTCCGGTACGTCCCGTTGCCGGCCATGGATTGGCTGTCGTGTCGTCGCCGTCGGCCGCACCCGCGGCCTGAGCGCAAGGAAACCGCCCGGTGAAAACCTATCTGCTCCTGTTCGCGGCGATCGTCGCGGAGGTGATCGCCACGACCGCGCTGGCGCGCTCGGAAAGCTTCACCCGGCTGGCTCCCAGCCTCGTCGCCGTCGTCGGCTATGCCGCCGCGTTCTGGTTCCTGTCGACGCCGTTGCGCACCATGCCCACGGGCATTGTCTATGCGATCTGGTCCGGCCTCGGGATCGTGTTGATCGCGCTGGTCGCCTGGGTCTGGGCGAAGCAGCCACTCGACAATGCGGCGATTGTCGGCCTCGGGCTGATCCTGTCAGGCGTCGTCGTGGTCAACGTCTTCTCCGACACCGTGAAGCACTGAGCCGTCGGGACATCGTCCGGTTACCCGCGGGCCACTTCTTCACTCGACCCGGGTTTTGATGGGCCGCCCTGGCGAGCCAGGTGCTGCCCCTGGCGGCGCGCCCGCGGCGTCAGGCAGTCGGTCGTGGAGGCCTGGCGCGGAGCGGAGGGGCGGAGCTGGCCACTGCGGGTGCTGGACCGGACCGGACCGCCGTGCGGCCCGAGACCGTCTCGACCTCTCTTCCTCCAATAGCGCCTTTGATGTATGATGCATCATAATGCGCGGCGGCGTCGCTGACCATTGTCCCGGCAGTCGCTCTGACGGGCTGGATTGGGAACTGGCGGATGAGGCGCGGGCGGGACCGGGGCAAGCGCGACCGGCGCCGCCATCCGGCGAGGGCCCTGACAGCTGACCGCTTTCGTGTCTCGTGCTGACCGACCGGCGTTGCAGCGTCGGGAAGCATCCACCGGGTCCGCGCAAATGGGTCACAAAGACGAGGTAGGGCTGAGGTCCGGCGCGATCGCGTCGGCCACCGTGCCCAGGCAGAGGTTCAGGCGATGACCGTTTCCCCAAATTCCCCCGAAGCGCGCGACGTCGCGTTCCATCTGCACTCCTACACCAACGCCCGCGCCCATCTGAACACCGGCCCGCTCGTCATCGAAAAGGGTGACGGCATCTTCGTCGAGGACAATCAGGGCAAGCGCTACATCGAGGCCATGTCGGGCCTATGGAGCGTTGGGCTCGGCTTCTCGGAGAAGCGCCTCGTGGAGGCGGCGACGCGGCAGATGAGCAAGCTGCCCTTCTACCACACCTTCTCCCATCGCTCGCACGGCCCGGTCATCGACCTCGCCGAGAAGCTGATCGGGATGGCGCCGGTGCCGATGTCGAAGGTCTACTTCACCAACTCCGGCTCCGAGGCCAACGACACGGCGCTGAAGTTGATCTGGTACCGCTCCAACGCGCTCGGCCAGCCGGAGCGGAAGAAGGTGATCTCGCGCCAGCGGGCCTATCACGGCGTGACCATCGCCTCGGCGAGCCTGACCGGCCTGCCCAACAATCACCGGTCCTTCGACCTGCCGATCGCCAACGTGCTGCACACCGGCAGCCCACATTTCTGGCGCAGCCACCAGCCGGGCGAGAGCGAGGAGGCCTTCGCCACCCGTCTGGCCGCCGAGCTGGAGGAGCTGATCGTGGCGGAAGGGCCGGAGACGATCGCCGCCTTCTTCGCCGAACCGCTGATGGGGGCGGGCGGCGTCATCGTTCCGCCGGCGACCTACTGGGAGAAGATCCAGGCGGTTCTGAAGAAGTACGACATCCTGCTGGTCGCTGACGAGGTCATCTGTGGGTTCGGCCGCACCGGCAACATGTTCGGCACCGAGACCTTCGGCCTCGACCCCGACATCATGGTCATGTCGAAGCAGCTGTCGTCGTCCTACCTGCCGATCTCGGCGCTGATGATCAACGAGCGCGTCTTCGAGCCCATCGCCGACGAGAGCGACCGGATCGGCGTGCTCGGTCACGGCTACACCGCCGCCGGCCATCCGGTTGCCGCCGCGGTGGCCCTGGAGAATCTCAAGATCATCGAGGAGAGGGACCTGGTCGCCAACGCCCGCGAGATGGGCGCGCACATGCACGAACGGCTCGCGCCGCTGAAGGATCACCCGCTGGTTGGCGAGGTGCGCGGCCACGGGCTCATCGGCGCGGTGGAACTGGTCGCCGACAAGTCGCTCGACATCCCGGCTGCGCCGACCGGCAAGCTGGGCGCCGCGATGAACGCCATCCTGATCGACAAGGGGCTCATCTCCCGGCCGATGTACGACGCGATGGCGCTCTGCCCGCCGCTCATCGTCACCCGTCCGGAGATCGACGCCATCATCGACATCATGAGCGCGGCCCTGGACGAGTTGCAGGGGTCGGGAGCGGCGGCAGCCTGAGGGCGGCAACGATGCCGGCGCGAACGGGAGAGGCCGGCATCGCCGGCCTCGCAAGGCCCGGAGCGGGGACCGGTCCCGGTCCGGACATCCGCGCGCTCGATCACGCGAATCTCGGCGGCACGGTCTATCTCACCCTGAGCGACGCCATCGTGAAGGGCCAGTTTCAGCCCAACGACCGGTTGCGGATCCGCGAGCTTGCCGACCGGCTGGGCACCAGCGTGACCCCGGTGCGCGATGCCGTCCTGCGGCTGGTGCAGGAC
>TARA_R110002020_G_scaffold158318_4_pt1 | contig 11093 bp, 9 predicted proteins | sample TARA_R110002020 | Tara Oceans TARA_R110002020 (sample SAMEA4396489) | marine metagenome | biome: Westerlies Biome; feature: [MES] marine water layer (ENVO:01000295) within the mesopelagic zone...; material: water (ENVO:00002006), including particulate matter (ENVO:01000060) such...
CTGTGATATTTGAGTATTAAGACTTTCATATTCACTTCGCAATATTTTTAGCACCTTTTCCTCAAGAATTTGTGACCTGTCAAATTTAGTTTTTCCGATCTCCCCCCGATCCCTAAAGATATCCGCCAGTTCGTTCGTAACTGCTTGCATACCTGCTGTCGCAGCAGCCGCTTCGGGAGTTTCGGGTGCTACATCGCTCTTTCCTGCTCCCCCAACCGCTCCTCCAGCCCCACTGCCAATCAAATCACCAAGAAGTATACCGAGTCCTGCCCCAATAACTGTTCCTAGTATGGGGGCTATCGTCGTTCCCATCGCCGCCCCTATCGCCGCCGCACCCGCCTTTCCAGCCATTGCCCCAACTGTCCCTCCTACGCCTTGCCCCAGCATACCTCCTACAGCACCCCCTCTTTCCGTACCCCGTTGTTTAGCACTTATTCCTGCTCTATTGGCATGTTGCCACTCGCCAACTGCATTCGTTATACTGACTGCGGCGGTAGTTAAAATCGCAGCCGCTCCAATAATTTTCCCTGCGCCTGTGGAAAGTAGCGGCCCCGCTTTTAGAAGCTTCGCGTTCAACCCTTTCCCACCCGCTATTACGCCACCCATCGCCATATCCTTCGCTCCTTGAGGAATAAGCATCCCAACCGCACCAAGCGACATCATTGCGGTAAAAGCTACGTTAGCACCGTCAGCTAACGCAATAAGCCCTTTCTGTGACTCCTCCGCCGCCTCTACTTGTCTTCGACTACTCTCTACAAGCCGCAATTGTTCTACAATGAACAATTTGCTGCCTTCAATTTCTTGCTTTTGTTGATCGTGGGTAGCTTGCCATTCTGCGTTTAATCCTCTTGCTCTCTCACCCAACATTTGTATTCCCATTTGAACACCAAACAAGGCCGTCGTAAACCCCATCATTCTCCCCGTGGCTTTTGTCGTCTCCTTAGCTAACTTTTTTTGCGGCTTGCTAGTGGCTTCTCGCATCTCTTTGGGGTTAAAGCCCCCATAATTAGGAATAAATCCACCAGCAGCCATAACATCCCTTAAACCATTTTGCTCATCATCTGTATTTGTAACTGCCATAGGCATTCCGTTTTCACCAAAATGCGCTCTAATCTTATTAACAGGAATACCAGCGTTTCTTTCTCTTTTTATCGCCGCGTCTAATCCGCCTCTAGCAAAATTGGGAATATAACCTCCAGCCCTTTTTTTCGCCCCAGCTTTTGGCGTTGTTTGTGGGTTTTTTAACGCATCTAAAGCAGCATCGTATTTTTTATATGATCCTACCTCTTTTATTATTTTTGTAATAAAGCTTTTGATATTTCCCTCACTTGAGCTAACCTTCAAATCACCCCTGTCTATCGACTTACTTTTTATCTTAAATAAGTCTTGCACATTCTTTTGCCCTGTAATATTTCTTACGTCAAAGTCTCCCTTATCCTTCCCCGCAGAGGGTTCCTGCAAACCAAGGGCAGCAAAAGTAGCGGCCTCAAAGACCGCACCCACTGCTGCTTGCATAGCTCCAAAGGCTCCCTTGTTGCCGCTTTGTTGTCCTATGCGCCTTTCTATCTCTTTTTCTATCTTACTTAAATCAGTCCCCTCCCGCGCATCCTTGGGTATTATTAGTGTTTCAGCGTATTTAGCGCCAGCTATTACAGCGGCTTCGTTAATATTTTTACTAAGGTGAGAGGCTTCTGGTTCTTGTTGACCATCAATCTCTGATGGTGTTATTCTTGGGTAATAAGTTGTTAAAGAGTCTCCTAATACAAAGGGGTAAGCCTTGCCCCCAATCTTATCGGACATCCTGCCCTTTTTTCCCCCCCAACCCTTGGAGGCGACTCCTTTTCCCTTGTTGGCAGCAGCCGCAGATGGAGTCATGAAGGCGAACGGATTTGTATAAACATTTATCGGGGGCGGAAGCTTCTTGCCAGCACCCCTCTCTTTTCTTAACTTAGCGGCCCTGTCTTGCCGTTGCTTAACGGTCATCCCCTTCGTACCTGCTCGGGTTCTTAAGTTGAACGCCGCTTGACCATGTTTGCGGATAAAACCAGCTTTACTTAAGCCGCGAAAATCTGCCGCCTGTTGAGCACCTATTGCATAATTAGGAACAAATCCACCAGCATAACGGGGGATAATCGCAGAGTCGCCATTTCTGCCGACATTATGAAATATATCTTCCTCGCTATTAACTACAACATTCTGCTGTCTGCCATTTATTTGAGCACTAGTCCTTTTGGCCCTTGGGTTTTTAGCCCCCATAGCTTTAGCCATGAACTCCTCTTCTGCAAACCCTCCAGCAAATTTCTTACCGCGCTTACCTGTAAAGCCGCCTTGCCCAAAACCCGTAACTCCTCTAGCAGCGGCGGCGGTAGCTAAGGTTCTCATCAACGCCGCTTGTTGGGTTAACAAGGCGTTTTCTCGCTGGATTGCCGCAATAACAGCCTGTTCTTTTTGAGCTTGTGTCGTCGTGCTGCTTGTAATCACTTTTCGAAGAGCACTGTCTCTTGAAAGTAGTTGAACAATACCTCCTTCTATACCTTGAATTTTTTGAGTTTGAGAGCCAATTTGAAAAACCGCCGCCAATCCCTCTTTTGCGAATTTCGCCACTAAACCGAATATCTTTACAAACGCAGCAGTAAATATAACAATTGCGGGGCCACCTAAAAAAGCCCCAATCGTCTTAAATAAGCCCTTTATAAACACATTCCCTTTCTCTGGGTCTAACGCCTTATCAAAAAAGTCTGAAATTTTTGTAGCAATGCCAATCAAATTCTCCAAGAGGGGGCCGAAAGTAAGCTTCCCTATCTTTTCGCCCACGCTTGTCAACCCCACTACTAAAGCATTAATTTGAGAAGACAGGGTTTTACTTAAGGCTGCATTTTTTTCAAACGCCTCATTTGTCGCATTTGATGCTGTTTTAGCCGCTGATGCGAAAATAGAGGTATCTGAACCCAAGTCTTTTAACGCAGCACTAACTACGTTTATCTGGAAAACACCACCAGCAAGCTCTTTAATTTGAGAGGAAACAGTCGGATCAGATATTCTCTCCAGAGCCGCAGAGAGGGCTGAAAGCTTTTGTATACCAGTTTGGGTTGCGTCAATCTCAACTCCTAGTTCTTTTAATTTGTCAATTGTAGAACCCCTTGCAAGACGGGTAAAAATAGATTTAAATGCGTTACCAATAACAGCACCACCTCGGGCCGTTCGTTGCTCCACCGCTGTAACGAGGCCCAAAAGTTCATTGAAGCTTACCCCAGCATCCTCTGCTGTAGACCCTGCTCGACTAAACGCTTCAGCCAAATCCTGCGCCGATACAGCAAAGGCTATATCCACAGCGACCATTTTGTTGACAATTGAATTAGCTGTTAACCCAGCCGACGTAAAGCCGTTAATGGCAGCAGTAAGCGCCTTAACGGACTTTTCAGCATCCAGCCCAGAGATACGGGTAAGAACCAAAGCGGCTTTGAGCCTCTTGGCTGTCTCTTCGGCAGTCAAGCCCTGACGAGCTAACTCAGCAGCACCATCTGCGACTGTCCCAAACGCTTGGCCAGTTTCCTTGGCGACCTTAAAAATAGAATTCCTAAACCTGTTAAAAGTGGCATCTGTTGCTTGGAAAATTGAATTAATTTCAACAAGCCTTTTCTCTACCTCTATTGTAGTAGCGACAAGCTTCTTAAAAGACTGCGTAACACCGTTTAAAACCGCTGTAGTAGCTCCAAAAGCAAATACACGGGCTGTAGAAGCATCCAGCGACTTCTGGAACTCAGAAGCCTGTCCTGTGATTCTGCCAAGAGCCTGTTGAATCTGTTTTGCAGAAGCGTTGACGCTTGCTGAATCGAGATTTACACTGGCATTAAGTTCGAACGCGGAGGGCATACACCATAAATTACACCCATTTAAGATAAAAGGTCTTCTGCTTTAAGCTCTCCGCCCCTGCTCTTCATTTTTTCCCTTAAGTCTTCTACGCCATGAGTAACCTTGGCTCCCTCATTGTCTTTCGGCTCTTCATAGTCATACATCTTTATGGGGTCTCCATAAATTTCGTCAGGTATTCGTGTATTTTTCATTTTGCTGAAGAGGGCGTTCGCAAAAGAAAGTATATTTTTTTGGAAAACAGTAAGATTCATAAAATCTGTCTGAAAAAGTGCTAGGGGATTGGAGCTTTGACAAACAAACACATCGAAAAAATAAGTAAGATAAACAGCTTTTAATAATTTATTTTTATCAGATAACTCGCCAAATTTTGAGAAAACTACAGTAGCAACTAATTCAACTTTTTTTTCTTTAATCGGTTTTTTGAATTTGTCGTCATAGAATAACGAACTCGCCGCCATCTTAAGAAATCTTTTTTGATCAGCAAGATGCTCGGCGCTGTATGAACAAATTTTTCTTCTTTCAAAATTTCTTTTTTCCAACTCTTTTCTTTCCCTGTCTATTCCTTCAGAAAACGCCTTTCTTTGCCCTTGATCCACCATTTTCGCAAGGGCTTTGGTAGAGTGATTGATAGTCCACTTTAATGATTTTATTTTTTCTTCCTTTTCTAGACTCCACACCTCCATTTTAATAGCCGAATCAATCAACTGCTCTTCGGTTTGAATCCCTGCTTTTTTAGCTTTTGCGAACTCTATTTTCTCAAATTCATCAAGCCCCAGCATTTCCCCCACGGTAAAATGCTTGAAATAATATGTCTCTCCGCTAATATCGAAAATACTATAACCACGGATAATATCGAGAAGAATCAAGGAAGACGAGTCTTCATTTTTCATCAGACTCAAAGAGTTCTTTTAATGTCTCATCAATAGATTTTTGGTCAACAGCCATTTTGTTATACCAAATGCTTATAACTCGGATTAATGTATTAAAGGATTCTTCAAAAATCTTTCTAGTTTTAATAAAGTTAACATCCTCAATGTCGCTATCCTCCTCGATAAGCTCTAAATAAAAACGTCTCTTGTCCTTATAATCCTCCCCCTCAAAAATAGGGAATACCTCTTTTTTCTTATCCACCTCTTCCTCAAAAAACGAAAAGTTAAACACAAACCATTCAACAAGTTTTTGCTCTGCCTTGGAGTCGGCAGTTTGGTTAAACTGTTCTCTAAGTGAGGTTTCAAAATCATGAATTGCTCTTTTTGATTCTGCAAATTTCAGCTTGGCATCTTCCAGTTTTTCCCTTTGCTCTTCCGATAAGGTTTTCGACCCTCCGTAAAATTGTATTACCCTAGAGGCATCCACATTTTCCATGATCAAGCTTTGCACTTGCTCCTCGGTGGTTTTAGAAGACATGCCTCCAATATCTCCCATTTTTTTACTTAGCATCGCCCTAGTCAAGAAACCCGCATTAATATACTCGTTGAATTTCTGACCATAAAAAAATTCGGCATTTTCCACATCAGAAGAGGAGGGCTTCTGAAGGATAATTCGGTTTTTCAAGGTTTTCTTAACTTTTTTGGTACTTTCTATGGGGCCATTTTTACCCTTTCGGGTATATGGAACTTGCTCCTCGACTTCTCTTTTGACATCAAATGAATATAATTCTTTCATCTATATTATTATAGATATAAAATAAGATAAAATCAAAAAAAGCTTAAAGCCCCGCGCCGTTCACTGACACGTTAAGCGTGGAATTGCCGTATTTTTGAAATTCTATTTGGTTGGCCTTGTTGGACATTTCATTTAAGACACCAGTAAATGATTTTAAATTATTAGCTATTAAGACATCTTCGAAATAATACTTAAATCCCGTATTCACCCAATCATAATGAATAGATATATCAAATGGAATCCCGCTCTGGTATCCTCCAAAAAAATTACCGCTCTGATCAAAAATATATCCTTCCTGCCCAGAAAATTGTATTAAATCCACAGCAGTCGCCGCCGCCCCCGTTTCCATAATAGAAAACTCAAAACCACTCAACGGGTTATCCACCACAACGGTAACATCGAAGATAGAATTTTCAAACTGAGGTAAACTGCCGCTTGTTTCCATATTAATATTGTATTGAAAAGACGTAGGAAAAATCCATAGTTGCGTTCCCATCTATCGCCAAAGACTCGCTCACAGACGTTAAAGAGCAACCGCTGGTTACAAAATCCATCATTGAATTTCCTTCATTATCTTGTAGATCAATTGTTATAGTTCCTTTGTCCAATACTAAATTGGCCATATTGATTCCTGTAACTTGATTTTTTATTACCGAAAAACTTAAACTTCCATTCGCTGGCAATACGGGATATCTAAAGCTCGGTATCCGAGAACCAATTCTGGTCTTAGGCTCTCTAGAGACATTAGCGGAAAGGCTAAAGTCTTGAATGTTTAAAGAAGCAGAATCCATCGCCTCACTCTCTAGCCCATCTGTAGTAGCGATAGAAATATTTCGGGGGCGGAAAACCTGCAAATTAGCTAACGAATCCGCAGGGAAATCATCAGCACTGGTCAGGGGATGGTCGGAGTTAAAAGTAACTGTATCCGCGTCATATTTGGTGGTAGCATTTACCACCTCCCCGACAGCCCCCTTTAATTCGTAAGAAACGGGATAAGCCCCAGTAATGAGGGTTTGCCCCGCATTATCTGAAGCCATAAACTTATAGTTTTCTGTAGAAAGAAGCCTTCTCGCTTGATCCTGAAGCGTATAAAATGGATAGCCATCTGAAGACGACGGATAAAACCCACTCACGCCAGTGCTTACCAAATGACTTAATTCTACATTAGTTATTTGATTAGAATTTAAAATTCTATTGCTTGTGTGGTATTCCCCAAGTGCTTGCAAGTCTGTAACATCCTTCTCTGTACTTATGGTCAGAGATTGGAGTAATGGCAGTCTGTGGGTTTCGAAACCAAAAATATCGTTTACAAAAACCTGAGAATCACTTGAATGTACCCGAGTAACAGCCATATACCTATTTTACACAAAAAAGCCCCACATCTCTGTGGGGCTTAAATATTTTGCTTATTGCTTTAGATTATCCGCGATTGTGGTAGAAAAGGTGGCTGGGATCATCTAGGTCGTCCATGACCAAGAAATCAGCCCTAGTGGAATAATCATTTTGGGCTGTCCCCGTATAGAAATTACCCGAATAGAAAAGACCATTCTCTGATTGGTTAGCCCCCCCAATTTGAGCAGAGAATGTTAAATCCACTGTCTCGTTATCATCCAACCCCAGCGCAAAATTCTGAGAGTCCAGAACGCAATTCTGAAGCATGAAGTGATGAGTTGGCTGTTGGTCTGAATTATCTATCTTTACTGCGATATTAGTTTCTTGCGCGTCTGCCGTCCCCGTAAGGATTAAGTCAAGCGCCCCGTCATTAAAGTTCTTTAGAAGGGCGCTAATTGACATTGTGACATCAATCGGGAAAGCGATTGGCCTAGCTACTGCCCTTTCAGCGCCAAGCGCCTCGATATCATCTCTTGCGAGAGGAACTTCAATGGTGGCACTCTGGGCATGAACATCCGTAAAGTTTGTTCCACCGATATCAAAGTCACCCACCGAGAACGAAACATTTACATCGTCAGGGCGCAAAACAAGAACATCCATATCACCAGTGCTTGGCAAATCCAAACGGAATACCCCTGTATCTGCTCGCGCCCCCTGAAGATCAAGAGCGGGGTTAGCTAGTCCTGAACTTGCCCCCGTATAAAAAACAAGGTTATCAGCCGTCCCTTCAACATCCACCCTTGGGATTTCTCCCACGGAAAAGTTAGCCGTGTAGCTGTTAAAGAAACAGTTGCCGAAAGCAACCACATCATGGAAGCCGCGTGTGGTAGAAAAAGTATTAGAATCAAAAGCGTCCTGACCCTCTTTGACGGTGATACAATAAATATTTTTCTCTTTTTTCTTAGGGTCTTCTGTCTGCATTCCAGAGATAAATTGGCTACTTCCCGTATTGGGGTCTGTTGAATCTATGCCTTCAATATTAAAGCCCAGCCGCGCCTCATTTTCGCCGTTACCTAAGTAGTAACCTATAGAGAAACTTGGGGCGACCTCAGACATAGTAACGACTCCGATTCGCGCCAATTGGCCAAATTCCCTAACATCCGTTCGCGCTCCCGCCAAATCGACATCAAAGGAAAAAGTATCTATCCGATGGAGTTGGTCGGGGATATACCCTGATTCAGCGTTCGCCAGTGCGTCTACATCGGCAGGTACTAATATCCCCGTAGGAGAAACGTAAACAGCCTTACTTTGTGAAATTATCCGTGTTCTTGAAGCCATATTCTATAAAAATGTATAAAAATTGTTTACACATCTTTACACCCAATCACAATCTAGGGAAACGGTAAGTTGTTAAATCAAAGTCTATAAAGGCAATTGAAATGTTTTTATTCAACTTTTCCCTTAATTCTTCTGAAACAACTTTGGAAACTGAAACTTTTTGAATATGTGATATCATGGGCGAGGACTGAGCATCCACCAAGTCTTCATAACTATAAGGAAAGTTTTTTATGGAAAAAGAAAATCCATAAGGGAAATCTTCATAAGGTATATGCGTCATATCCTCTCGCACAGTATCGCGTAGCAACGACAACACCCCATCTAATATATAATTATCAAAAGAAAGCAGCATTACTCTTATCCGTGATTCAGTATTATCTTCTCCCCCGAAAGAAAAAGGCTCATTATCTGAAGAGGCGATAGAAATAAAACAGGCTGGCAAAAAGTAAATATCTTCGTCTAATTCGCTCGTTTGTTGATATTGATAAGGCAAACTGCCGTCCTTGAAATCTGATTGCAAAATCATCTGCAAATCACTGTCGTTGGATATATAGGTATTTACTTCCTTTACTGTGGAATTCGCGGTTAAATCCATAGAGGTTCCCGAAGCAGCGGGAAAAATTAAGCGCCCATTATTATAATCTGTATAGACACCTCCATTCTCATCATAATCGCCTGTTACAAAACCGCCATCTTCAAAAAAACCAGAGTTCTGTTGGTTAACCCCATGATCCGCCACTAACTGCCTAAACTTTCCTTGATACCCAACATGTGAACTTGGTATATCAGGAAAATCGACGTATTGGAAGGCATTGTCCATGTTTATAGAATATGCTTCAGCTTTGGACGCTAATAAGCGCCTTTCGAGCCATAAGTAAAAACTCGATAATAAATTTTGATCAAATTGAGCCTTCATTTATCTAATCTCTTTAAACGATTCTTAAAATTGTCAAGTAATTTTGACACATATGGAGTGTTCTTGAAACTTACACTAGAAAATGGGGTTTTGGTTTGTATGGCCGTCCCAGACGAAGAAGAACTAAAGCCGCTTGCGCCATACAAATAACTACCTAAGTTGCTCATCCCCTTTTCAACTCCACTTACCCAGCTTTGCCCTGATGCCCAAGGCAAAGGCGTTAGGCTGTAAATTTCTTCTATAGATGGAATATAAAATGTAATCCTATATTTCCCAGAGCTATTTTTCCTCCTGACTCTAAATTTTATTTTTTCACTAAATATTTTTTTAATTACAGCGGCAGGATCGCTCCCAGAACTAAAGCCGATAAAGGAAAAAAGGTTTCCATATCCTCCTAGAGTTCCGCTAGAATTTCTAGCTGTTGGCCCAGCGTCGATCTCTATAGTGATCGGGTGAGCCTCAAATTTTTTGACTAAATTCTTTTGTTTTGTTTCTAACTTAGGTTCAATGAAGCGCCTTAATTTCTGCCCCATAACCTTTGCGTTCTCGACATGTATCTCCTTCAGAAGCTGCTTTCGATTAACCGTTACTTTAAACGGCGACATCTTCATAAAGGCTTTTTTAGCCATTAGTTTTCGCGCTTTAAGTAAATTGAATAAAATTGAGCATCAAATGGCCCAATTATTTTGGGGTCTCCGTCTACGACATATAAATTACTGTCCACCTCTATTCTTGAACAAATTTTGATTTTTTCATAAGCCGCAGATGCCACCTTAATTCTCACCTTTCCATCAGAAGCGACGAGATTCATGTCGGCTTTCCCGTCAACAAGTTCTTCGGGCTGTTTGTCTTCGTAATAAATTCTTGCCGAATATGTGTATTTGACCAAAGCTATATTTGAAGATATTTGGGAAGTATCTTTAGTGCGCCCATATAAAGGATTAAAATTCAACTCCGCTGGAATAGTGGTTGCTTCTTCTACAAATATATAAATATCACGGGCAAAAGTATCGTGTATATCGTCCAGCGCAGATTGTATACCTGCCTTTTCGGTCGCTGTAAGGAGAGAAGCCATTTATCTCCTTAAGTTGATACGCCCGAAAGAGTGGTTGTTCCGTCTTCTCCAGCGACTTGCAAAGGAGAAGATTTTTGATAATTGTATTGATAAAGAAGGTCGTTCAACCTTTGCCGCGCTTGATACTCAAGATCGTTGTAGGTCTTGGCTACCGAATTTTTGTTTTGCCTCTGAATTGTTGTGTCGCCCTCTTTTATAGTGACCCAATCTACAGAGTCGGTATAGGTGAAACTCCTCAAAGACTCTCTAGAAGACTTTTGATAATAATGTATCTCGTATAGCGTAGAAAAAATATTCTTCTCTACAGGAAGCAACCCTCCAGCCCCAGTATCCAATGAAATACCGCCTGTATCGTTAATTCGAAACTCTTCGTGGCACAGCCCATTTAATTCTCCGATATTGGTCTCAAGCCACCCTGAAACATAACCAGTATTATAACTTCCCGTATCATTGGGAAAATCGTAAGTTATGATATTTACAGCTAATTGCCCAAGATCGTTCATAAGTTAAATGTCTCCAAATAACTTTACAGCAGAATCGTAGTCTGGGGAACTTGGATCAATCACAGGTTTAGCTTCCCCAACGATACTCACGTTGTGCTGCTTAACAAAAATATCAAAAGATTTTTGCAAATCTTTGCGGAGCAGCTTGGCATGTCTGGCGGGAGTGACTCCGACCCTAACCGCTATATCAGTTAATTCAGCTACTGAAGCGTTCTCCAGCCTTTCTGCGAAAACATCTTGGCTTAGAGTTTGGTAAGGATTGCATTGAGGGATGCCCAGAAGCTCCTCTAGCTCCCTTGTCTTTTTAATAGCCTCTGCCTTTGTGTCACGGGCTTTGCCGTCCACCACATCAAATTCTTCAAGTGATTCTTTGTCCATAATATATTGTAAT
>TARA_R110002020_G_scaffold149353_1_pt1 | contig 11089 bp, 6 predicted proteins | sample TARA_R110002020 | Tara Oceans TARA_R110002020 (sample SAMEA4396489) | marine metagenome | biome: Westerlies Biome; feature: [MES] marine water layer (ENVO:01000295) within the mesopelagic zone...; material: water (ENVO:00002006), including particulate matter (ENVO:01000060) such...
TTGGCGGCTCGTTTAAGTTTGTTATGGATTTTCTTTGGCATCTTAATTTTACGGAGTGTCTGCTACCCAGTCGAAAAATGATTGATCCATCTCAGGATGATTAATAGATATCCATACTTGGAGAGGCGTTCTGACCTCCCCAGAAAATTCTTTGTATGCATCAGCCAACTCTTGCATATCCGCCATCGTTTTTGCACCAGGCATCTCTAAAGCAAATTGAGGAAGTAACGACTCAAGCTCAGAATCTTTAAAAGCCAAAATAGGCGCACCTGCTTCCTCGGCGGCAACCACACTATCAATAGCCTCATCTTGGGTTGGAACCACAGGATCAGCTATCTCAGCAAGCTTTTCAGCTTTACGCACCTCTGGATCGTCCGATTTAGTTCGATTAGCTGTTAATCGCTTGAGGATCTCGTCTGAGCTACTTTTCTCATCCTCCGGTGTCAGTACACCAATTATGTTCTTTTTATCGATCCTACGTTGAACTGGGGCCAAGTTTTTTGGCAGTTTATCCAAAGAAAGCATATTCTCCACATCAGCGAGGTGTTTCACCAAAACATCATCGAGAATCGACTTATCGAGCTTCTTTAGTTCTGCCTCGGTGTATTTCTCTTGTACGTTGGCTTTGATCTCGCCGAGGAGATTGGCGGCTTCAGTTAATCGGGGAAACATCCTGGCGATGAAATCATTACGCTTGGGTGCTGGGGATGAAACAAATTGATCAACGTCATATTCATCGACGCTTTCCGCAAGAGGTTGTTTAAATCGATCACTATCAGTGTATCGTTTAACCGTAGTAACTTCCTCCACAACTGGCGCAGATTCTCTCTGCGACATCTCCATCAATCGTTGTCCGCCTTTCTTTCTCATATCACCAATTACGGCACGACCAATAACGTGCAGTTAATTTACTAGGTTTACTATCACACTTATGTCTAGCCCGGAATGATTTCTTTCTCGCTGGGCTATCTCGTTTGATTTCCATGTTGGCATCGCCATACCGGATGACTTTAGTCTTGTCTCCGACTTTTGCGTTTACCACAAATTTCTTTTTGCCATGCCCCGGTTCGCCTTTGCGGATTCGCCTCGGGCTATTGTGCTTTTTTGGTGTTCCTGTTGGCATTCTTATTTTTACTAAATTGTTTAAGTATTTCCATCGCCCGGTCTTTGCGTTCTTCTTTATCTTCATCCGGTAGTCGATATATCTTATCTGTCACCAAGTTAACCGACTGACTCGTAGGAATTGATTGAGCAGGTGTTCGAGCGCCGGGGGTGGATGGAGTAAACCTCACTTGACCACCCATGACTCCATCCTCACCTCGCATTTGAGGTGTGATGTCTATGGCTTTGAAGTTAGTTGCCTCAACCTCATCAGCACTAATTCCAGTCAGTGCAGCTTCTTCTGGATCACTTAAACGAACCTCCACATCCTCGACTTTCGCACCAAACTTCTTGCCGTATTTCTTGAGAAATTGCGGGATCATTTTGTCGTACAAATTGAATGCCCAATCGCCGCCAACTTTGAGGTCTTCGCCTCTAAGTCTTTTGGTTTTTACGTCTTCCGCCCCAGCCGGCATTTTGTCTAACGGTTGGTTCAATAATCTCTCCGCCGGTTCTTTTCCTATGTAATCTGCAATCTTTTCGGGAGGCACGCCTCTCTCAAGTAACACGTTCTCCCCAGCTTTGTCGTATGCGTAAAGTGCTTGAGATGTCTCGTTGTACATCACCTCGCTGATCTTCTTACTTAAATCATATCGATTAGCAGTCTCCGCCCCATCGATAAACGCCAACTTGTCATATCCGTTCTCAGCGGCATAGCGCAGCATTCTTTTGGTTGCTAACTCATGCCATGATGACTTGAATGGTGCGTCTGGGACAGATGACATATCACGTTTTGCCATCTCTTTAAGTCTTGCATAATTTTCTTCGCCAATCCGTGGAATCAGGTAATCTTTATGAACAAAATCTGACAAAAATTCTTGTGCCTCTCTTGGAGTGATAGGTTCAACATTTGTTTTTAATCCTCTCTTTTCTGCATCTAAGTTTAATAACTGATCTAGTTCTTTTGCTGCTTTATCAAGACCTCTCTCAGCGTCGCCATACCCACGCTTCCGTCCTTCGTTGTGCCAATCAGATTGCAGTTCCTCAACGAATAAAATCTTTTCCCCGTTTGGCCCGGTGCGGTCGTTGAATCGCACATGAGCTAAGATGTTGGGTTCATCGAAATGAGATGATCGAAAAAGCGCAGGATCAACTTTTGTAACAGTTTTACCTGGACCAGGAACTTGATGTCCATCTCTCCAGTATTCTCGAATAGTTTCAACCGGTTGCTTTGAATTAGGAAAACGCTCTTTGTACGATTTCAAATATTCCGCAAATGATGTTGATGGTCTGCTCGGCAACCTCAATAGCATCTCTTTGTAGCTACCATCTTCTGAGCCGGGTAGTTGGTATTCTTCGTATTGGGTTGGAGAAGTTTCTTTGTTAGGATCAATCGGAGTATACCGATCACCGCTAAACATAGTCTCTTCCAACTGAATATCGTTCTCTCGAATGAAATCGGTTAGTTCCTGTTTAGTGATTTGCTTCTTGCCTCGTAAATAATCCTCCAAGCCTAGCCATTGAAGTTCTTCTTGCTTCACGCCTGGTTGCTTCTTGATCGTCGCTAACATCTGATCGCCCGATCCTCGATTTGGGATCTTGTCGCCCATAGCTACCTGCTCTACTCGACTGAAGAAACCTAGATCATCGACTGGCGGCCTGACGGATGATTGAGGTTCTAGTCCTCCACCCGGCATTAAATTCTTCTTTAATTTATTGTAGGCATCCGATTGAGTTTTCATCGGGAGAGGTGTACCTGCTCCGTATTTAGTTATGCGATTCTTCTCAATCTTGTTAATTCTATCAAAACGCCTAGATCGGATTATGTTTTCGACTTTTCTTTGTTTGCCTGTTCGTTTGCTTGCTTTTCGAGCGTCAGTAATCGGATTGTAATCTTTTGCCGTTGCACCGAAAAAGTCGTTGATGATATTGCGTTTTGTTTCTGCGGTTGCTGGATTAGCGTCTAAGCCACTTTCACCAGGTCGGTCATTCTTATGATTCTCAAGATACTTAAACATATCTTGTTGGAATAGTTTTGAGTCGCCATTCCATAGATCAAGATTCTTATGTGTTTTGCTGTCAGGATTACCCCAGTCACTTAGCTTTATATTCATTGCGCCAAGATCGAGTGTTGTAATATAAAAATTCTTTGACTTACTTATATTGAAACCAATCGGAACAGCAATCCTCAATCCACTGCTTAGATTACTGCTATATCTTTTCCCGCTTCCCATCGCTGGATTGTAATCGATGATGATAGATTGTCCTGGGGTTTTCATCTTTTCCACGATATCCGTAATCGTGTCTTTCATCCCCGGAGGAATAATATCATTTGGAATATCTAGAATCGCTTTTAGTTGGGCATCAGATGGAATCCCAGACCATGAAATTTTCCCATCTACTTCACTTGCTTTAGCCGTCATACCACTCGGATCGTCAATTGCGTCAAGCGCATCTTGAATCTGATTAGCCCGGTTCTCTTGCAATGCTTGAATCTCTTTTTCTCCAAGCAATATTGGTTCCCCAGTTAATGCATCATATTTGATTTCACCATTCTTCTCACGCTTGAATATATCGTTATTATTGAAATGAGATACTAATAGTTTACCGTCTTTCGATTTCAGTGCTATTTCAACTTTCTTACGTCCTTCTGCTTTACGCTTTGCGCCAATCGAAAGAGACGGTGTTTCGCCTCCTTCATCTTCCATCATGCGCCGAGTCACTGAATCTTTAGCTCGAACAAAATCACGCATAACACGATTAAGTTCACGATTATTGCTTATCGGTTTGCCTTCCTTCCAAAACACGCCAGTAGGATTTCCATCTGCCCCAAACGGAACACCAGACTTTTCCAATACTGCACGGAGGAGTCTTGTTTTCTTTAAGTTATCTTGAAGCAAAAACCGATCCACAATCCGTTGGCGGATAGTTCTGGAACCTCGAAGGAAAGTCGGGCCTGATTCTTTAATGAAGTTTGCAAATGACTCAGCCTCAACCTCCTCCATTATGTATTGCCGTTTTGCGTCAAGTGTAGCTTCTTTATCTGTGACTAATGTTTTTTCTGCGCCTTCTTCTCTTAATACGTTAAATTGTTCTTCCCAGGAACCTCTCATTTCTTCTGGTAATCGACTGAGGTACTGATCGAAAAACACATCAATATCTCCATCGCTATACATTCCTTCTTTTAATACGGTTCCATCATCTGTTTTCTGATCGAATAAAACTGAGCGAAGTTCTGTTCGACTATCGCTCATCTCATCAAACTTCAACATTCCATGCATCATCTCATGGAAGATGCTTCTCGGCCCATCGTAACCGCTATTAATGAATACTGTTGGAGTACCATCCACTGACGATTGCGCTCCTCTTGTTCCCACGGGGAGTACGTCAGGTGCTTTTCCATCAATCATTAATTCGGGGTGAATTTTCTTGATGTACTCAGGCTGAGACAGGTAAACGAAATTAATGTCGCTTATTTTCCCATCTCCAATTATCCCTCGACCAAGTAGTTCCGCCATCGCAACATTGGCCGCCTCAATAGGAGAGAGTCTTAAATCTTGAATTGCTTTTCTCTCGTCTTTACTTTTGCTTTCAATCCAAGCTTCAACCGTGTTCTTAGCTTGTTGCTGGGTTCGAGACTTGTCTCCTATTACGTTACCGGAAACACCCCCGAATCCGCCCATTGTTCCACCCGTTCCAAATCCTCCTCCAATAAATTCTTCATCGCCACTAGGAAGTGTTAATATTCCTCCGGCTTTTGATCCTTCAATTGCTCCGACTGCCAGGTTGTCAACCAACGTGATTGCAGGATCAAGATTCGCCGATTTCTTTAATATATTTCTCGACGATTCGCTTTCGGCAATTCGAGATGCTTGTTGTAGTGTGCTTTCTAGCGTCTCAGGTTTTCCGATTACTTTACCAATCGCCTCAATGCCTTCACCGGCTATCGTGATTGGTTTGCCAATTTTTGTGACGGTTCCTAATTTCGGTAATCCATATTTACCTCCTACCGCTCCCGCCACTGCTCCGGCTATTGGCCCGACGCTTTCGGGTGCTAAAATTGCACCACCTACAGCACTTACACCTGTCGCCGCTGGTTCTACAATTTCAGCATTCTCGGCGGCTTTTGTTTCAAGTTTCGCAATCGTTTCATCGATCCACTTGCCTGTTTCTTTTATTCTTCGTCCGCTCTTTTCAAGTACCGGCGCAGTGATGCCTCTAGTGACAACCGATTTCTGTCCAGCTTTAAGCGGAGTAGCGGCAAGACCTACCGGAAGACTAAGATCAAGAAAATAGCTAGATCCTTCTGCTACTTCTTGATTGATGTTAGGTAAAAGTTCTTTGTCTGCTTTCTCTCCTAGAAATTCACCTAGAATCGTTTTCTTTCCTTCGCGAGCTAGGTTTCTAGTGTTGAGGATGTAACGCATTGTACGCCATCTCTCAATACGCTTCTCGGTTAGGTTGTCTTTGAAATCCGAAAAATATCTATTGTAATCTTTCGGGTTTTTAAAATTTTTATTACCGTCATAGAAAACTTGATTAAAACTAACTTTGTCTTCTGGATATTCTTCGTTGTGGCGTTTGACGATATATTTTACTCGTTCTCTCGTAGATGGATCTCCAGCAACTTCTTGGAACTTGTCGGTCATCATTTTACCGAGAGTTGCTAAATCCCAAGAACCTCTAGCGAAGCCTTCAGCTAGAGTTGCATATTTTCTCTTAGAAATTGGATTATAGAACTCTGGGTCAGTCACTGCCGATCCAACCGCTTTAGTCATGTCGCCTAAAGCTGTTCCTACGGCATTTACAGTTGCGTCCCAGGTCTTTTTAAATCCAAACGGTTGCTTATCTTTATACGCAAAATATTCTTTAATCTGATTCTTGCTAGGAACGAAATTTAAATCAGAATCGATCTGTTGAACCAATTGCTCGATAGTCGGAAGTTTAGGTTTACCGACATTAACTAATTTAGTTTTCGGCGCGGGTTTCGGTTTGCCTACATCAACTAAAACTGGTTTAGGTGCAGGTCGAGGTTTACCTACATCAACTAAACGAGGTTTATAAAGTTCACTTACATTCTTTTTGTTCAGTAAATCAGAATCAACTGGCGGCGTATTGGTTATTAGGTTTTGCATTATTCACCAGATTCAACAATACCATCTTGAATAAGACCGTTTGCGTCTTTATATTTATAACTATCCCCAACTTTTAACCTACCAGAATCAACTGCTTGTTGAACTTTATTTAAGTTGTCGTATTCTACTGGATCTCCGGTTGTTTCATAATCAGACATCACTGTTTGATTAGTTGCGATTGCTCTCATGTCTTGTTCGACTTGCCTACGCAAATTCCGCTTGTACGCAATCACTTCTGGACTGTCATTAATGAGCGGAAAATATTCTTTAAAATCTTGTACATATTCTTCTGGTTTAATTGCTGCACCAGATAGTCTTCTTAACTGCGCTCCAATCCAGTTTGCTCTTGCCGCAATATATAACTTTTGATCGTTAGTCATTCCGACTTCTGGAAGAACTGCCATTGCTATGCTTGTTGGAATTGCTTCTGGTTTAAATCCTCGTTGTTCAAGTTTAGCGATAGTTTCTTCAGCTAGTTTCAATCTCCCAGAGAAAATATAATCTTTTGCTTGAGACTCAGTAGGTGGTTTTAATGCCATCGATTTTTTAGCATCAGAAGTCTCTTCTTGCTTCCGTATTAAGTCATTAATCATCCCAGTAACTTCCGCCATGTTTCTGTATCCACCTGCGGTTGTGTCTGGTACTAATTTATCCTGCAATTTAAACGCTTCCAAACCTGCTTCAGCCATTAATCCGGCAATCTTCTCGTCATGAGCGAATGTTCTATAAAGTTTCTGATCTTCTGGGTTCTTAGGATCAAGCGCAGGATTTTTAACAACATCGCGTTGCCATTTTTTAAATCCAACTCGGAAATCTATTTCGTTTTTAGAATCAGCGGTATCAACTAACTTGTCTACTTCTCGCTTTCTTTCTTCATCTCGAACCATTTCAGAAGCAGCACCATAATCAGGTTCAGACTTGGTTCCAGTAAGCGGATCAGTCGGAGTTCCTGGAAATTGTTTATTAGGAAACATTTCTCTGAATTTAACTTCAATACTTGTGTCAACATCTCCAAGTTGTTTATTTTTATCTAATTGACTTTCACGTTGAAGATTCTGCTTCTGCATTAAGTTGTAGTTTGTTTCTACTACACCGTTATTATCAATAGTAGGCGGCATCATTCCATTGTTCCACTCTAACCAAGTTGCCTCAATGCCATCTCGTTTGTTTTTAATTTTGTTCCATAACTCTAACTTTCCGATGTTGCCGAGGTTCTTATTGAAAGCTTGAAACTGTTTGAAAACGGAATCATCACGAATGATGTCAGGAAAAAACTCATTACTTGCGTTTTCTACAATTTCTCGATCTTCTTTTTTGGTAAAATCGATTTTACCTGGGATCGATGATAAATATTTTTCATATCCTTCTTGGGACGCCAATTGATCTTCTAATTGTTTTTTGCGTTGTGCTTGCTCATATTGAAATTTCGTTTTGAGCATATCCATACGCTTTCCTGCCATCGCGTTACTGACAGCTTGGTTCCAAATGTTTTGTCCCGCTCTTACTCCACTCGCAAATGCTGATCCTGCGCTCATTGTGTTATTAAGTTAAAAGTTTATCTGTTATTTTTCCAGTTGCTACACCCGTTGCCATCCCTAAAAGTTGCGCTCCAATTGGTTGCTGATTAGCAGCAAAATTCATTCGAGTGTTGTATCCGCTCATCATGTAGTTAGCACCTCTCGCCCCAGCACCTGGGTCTAATGCTAGTCCCGATTGAACGCCTACCGGATTAAACGGACTTGCGCCTTGTTGCGCTCCACTTATTTGTCCGAACTGAGCAATCGGTGTTGTGCCGCTCAAGAATGATGCAGCATTAGCTAATCGTTGTTGTTCTAAGCGGAACCCAGCATCTCCCATAGACATAGCTTCCGCCGCCGCTGGTGCTGTTCCGTAAATGTTACCTCGTGCTGCTTGGGCTGCCTGTTCACGTTCTTCTACTTGTGCCGCCATTTCGGGGGAGAGTTGACTTCCTAATTCCAATCCTCGTCTTGCTTTTTCGCCAAGCATTTCTCGAACTTCATACCCAGTCGGATCGGCGGCTTTTACTTCTTCCATACGTTGTTGAACAAAATCTTTTCCGTACTTCTTCTGAATATCCAGCATCGTCTTAGCCATTTTATCCGCTGACTCGGAAGCAAAATCCATGTCTGCTCTTGTTGCATCTGCATCTGAATAACCAGCAAAATCATATGTAACAGATTTAACCCCAGTCTTGTTTCCTTCACCGTCAAATGTTGGTACTTGTAGATCGATCTTCTTGCCAAACTTAGCGGCATTATTGATCATCTTCCTAATCGCTAAAGTCTCGGCATCTGCCCATACTCCGGCTTCGTTTGCTCCCGCCATATTTGGAGCGTCTACATCTGGCGCAGATGAATATAAACCCATATCTAAAATTCCTCCTTTATAAACAATTCTCTAATTTTTAAACTTACGTTTCTCATATGTTCGTTTCCTCCGGTTAGATATGCTACCAGCATAACCAACTCAGTAATTTGATCTCTAATAACCAAAGCGTAATTCTTTCTAGTCTTATCTTTTTCCATCCAATCGTTGCTGTCTATCCATGCGTTTAAACTTGTTAAATGCAATGGCAATAAAGACGTTTTATGTGTGTGAAAGAATGAGTTACTCGGTAAATCCACTAACAATAATTGCGCCAACTTGTATTTAGTCTCAGCATCAACTTCGCTAGGCTTGTCTACCAAATCGTCAATAACTCTTGCGACCTGCGATATAATAGATAAATAGTTCCAAGCGTCATTGTTGCCGTTGGAACTTAATCTGATCGCTTCATGCACTTTCTCGTCGTAGGTCATGATTCCTCCCCAACACTGTTAAGAAATCCACCAGCGTAAATTGATCTTAACGCTAAGTATTTGCTTTCTGTTCCAGCGTTATCTGATTGTTGGAATTTAAACTGTAACTCACGGAACTCCGGGTACTGAGTCATCGAGTATCTGTACCTAGTTAACAATCCGCTACCTAATGTTGATGGTAACGTAAAAGTTAATCTTAATTCGCCGGTTCCAGTGTCTAACTCGTCTGCTAAATTGTTCGATTGTTCTGCTCCATCAAGAATAACCCCAATGTCAATAACAGCATTGCTTCTATCAAATTCAAACTCGGCGAACTCCGCATCTTTGCTGGTAGTCTGCTCGTTAAATGTAAACGCTCTAGTTAAAGCTTCCCAACCAGTGTCTTTATAAGTAGTTACAAGTTTGTCTTGGAAATCTGTATCTACCAAATTTTTATCTTCAACAAAATCTCGGTACTGTAATGGGTTGCCTACTTTATCCAGGCTAATTAAATACGGTTTACCTCCACTAAACTGAGTAACTGCATATTGGTATGGATTTATTGTACTAGCTGGAACACCACTTGTAACAGTCACATCTCCACGCCAAACGCCCATCCATGATTGAGTATTTGTATTATAAACTATTGTAGTGTCGTTGACTGTACTTGCCCCGGTTGGGACAGATAATAAATACCTGTTATTCCAAAATACTGATGTAGCGTTTTCTACGGCAGCCCAATTAATTTCGTCAATCACATCTTGGATTGGGTAACTAATCACACCCACATCAGACGCAACCATGTTTTCCTCCATAGTGCGCCTAATCGAACGTACTCCTGTGCGAGAGAGAAAGAATAAGTCTTCTCCTACCTGGGCGATAGAACCGTGAGAAACGCACCCCGTAGTCGCTGAGATGGTTCTGATTGTAAAATCCGCTGTGGTTGGGGCATTACCGTTTGCCGCTGGGGTTCCTCCAGTGTCAACGACGTAACAACTATTTTTACAGAACACTACTAGATTGAAACCAACCCAACTAGCCAATCCAGTGACCGGATCACCTAAACCGACTTTAAATGGCAAGTTAGCCGCCCCACCGAATGTAGTTTCATAGGCTGGAGCGATCACAGCATTACCGTCTCCAGCATGACTAGGAACTATCGTAGGAAGAGACGTGTAACCGCTTCCTCCGTTAGTAATAGTAACTGTTTTAATTACTCCTGTATCAACTGTATAACTTCCAGCAAAACCTGATCCTCCTCCTCCAGTGGCACTAAGTGTTCCAGAAGAATAACCAGTACCACCATTAGTGATCGTTAAAGATCCAATCGCTTGAGTGTAATTAGGAAGAAATTCAGAAACATATATTTGATCATCGCTAGGTTGGTACGCAAATATTCTAAAATTATTATTAACCAAATATTTCGAGTTAGTCGGGCCATCAACTATTTCTTTAACAACATAAGTAGAACCACTGTTATCCCAAGATATTTGACCTATTCTATTATTACCAGAATGACTAGCAAAAAATAATTTGTCAGCAACTTGACAGGTGTATACTCGGTTAGTTGTGCTATTTATTATTGTTCCAGTAAGACCGGTAGTAGATATAGCCCCAACATTGTTGATTGAGAAAATTTCTGCATTTACAAATGCGATTAGTGCTTCTTTTGCGTCAGTATCAAAATAGGCAATCGTTTGAGTCTTTGTTTCGTCGGGGGTTGTGCTGGCAATTAAATCAGCAAACCGATGAAATCCTCGTCTGCTTTTTAAAACACCGTTCTTTGGTGCGTCTAAGTCTTTGAGTGATTCTGCCTGACTTTCGTTAAGTAGATTCTCGCGGAAGTTGCTTATTTGGCCGCCTACAAAACTCGCTTGACGGTCATATTGAACCGGGTCATCGAGTCCGTCGTTATAGTAGACTGGCATGATTTAAAATCCGAAGTCATTTCGCGTATAACCCATCCCGTAAACGTCTGGGATCAGGCGGACTTCTTTTGCGCTTTGGTTGTTCTCCTGGTCACGCGCAACCTGCATCAATGCGTTAGCTTGTTGA
>TARA_R110002020_G_scaffold90434_3_pt1 | contig 11086 bp, 13 predicted proteins | sample TARA_R110002020 | Tara Oceans TARA_R110002020 (sample SAMEA4396489) | marine metagenome | biome: Westerlies Biome; feature: [MES] marine water layer (ENVO:01000295) within the mesopelagic zone...; material: water (ENVO:00002006), including particulate matter (ENVO:01000060) such...
ATTCCAACTTTCGTCTTTCCACTCTAGTGGGATCCCAAGCTTATTAGCAAGAAACGGCACTGATATGTACGTCCTCTTGGGCACAACTAATTTGTCTACTTTTTTATATCTTAAACACAATTCTAAACCATGAGTACACGAATCAACCGCTACTGCATACTTTGAGCCAAAATAACCTGCTATTTTATCTTCAAATTGCTGGACAGCCTCAAAACTCATATCGCCCCCTTTTCACAAAAACTCTTTATCTAAAGCTTGGCCTTCATACGGCCCTGTCTTATACTCGTATACCATTGTGCCTTCTTCAAGAATCTCATATGTGTGACCGCCGTAAAGAGTAAAACTAGCGTCCCCTGCTTCTAAAATAGGTGATGCTATCAGTGTATTATCAATGTCATAAAACAAACACTTCACCCTACCCCTTATAACAACCCACGATTCTTGAGCAATCTGCTCCGTATAGTGCCTTTCTTTTGTGATGTGTCTGTGTGGGCGGAAAGTTTTTGATTCCTCCATCACTAAAAGCGAGCATTGTATAAAATTGTTAGGTGGCACAATATCAGTTCTACCTAAAGTTTGTGACGCCCTCTTTACAATATGCAATAATTTCTCTGGCTGAATCTTTGAATATATTTTTTCCATTTTAACATTCCTTACAGAGCTTCAACGAAGCTTATCGTTATTTATAACTCTCTCTATTGATGGCCATATATTCCATTTAAAAAGAAGTGAATTTCTAGCCTCCTGTAGCGCATTGATTTGTGTGTTGCTGGGAGGCTCTTGAATGAAATTTACTATGTCTTGGGTATCGCAATTCTCAATATCTAGATTGTAATAAGAATCTTCAGGAAAATATCTATTAATATTACTATCACCTGAGTATATTGGTAGAGCCCAGCATAAGTAAGAATCGGCTATCTTCTCCGTCCAAGAGTTTTTTAGCATAGTGTTTTCGAGCACTATGCTGTACTCGTAATCAATAAGCCCCTTCAACTTACAGTTACCATTATAATTTAATTCTCCTTTCCATCGGTCGCCCAAAAACGCACCTGTCCCTCTACCATAAATGTCAATGTCGTCATAACGTCTAGAGAAGTGGTTTAAGAAATTAATTCTATTATTATATTCTTTCATTCCCGTCTTGCCGCTCGTAATAGAGCTAATTTTTTTTGTTTTTGTAGGATATTCTAATTTTACAAGCTCATCAAAATCAAGATTTATCCACCAAATTCCAACATCATAGAAACTTTCATACGTGCCTTTAAAAAATATGTTTTCTGGGAACTCGTGCTGCATAAAATATGGCCTAATCGATGCTGGTTCCCTCTGGAAGTATATCACCCTAGACCAATCAATAGTGTCTATTAACTGGTGTGGCATGCCATCCATTACAATATAGAAATCTGCCTCTTCGAAAGAAGTGGTGCCCTCAATAGACCCCCACACACCTCTATTCCCAGGTGTTTGCGCGGAGTACCTTTTCAGCAAAGTTTCTGGGCTTTCTCCCCAATTGTTCAAAAACATTACTTTAGTCATATTGTTATATCTCCTATCATAAAACTTGTTTCGTCACGCACAGGCACGTACATATTTAATTCTTTTTTCATATACTTTCTATTAATCGAATATCAACACGATCTTTGTCTTCATTTCGTTTTAGTTTCATATTTTTAACCGCTTCTAAACTAGCAAACTTAACGCCATACAGGTAGAAGTGGTATCCTGGGTTGTAAATAATCTCGTCTTTTTCTATTGTATAGTGATGTACCCATCCATTGTGACATTCTATATCCTTAGAGAGGGGAGAAACGTCCCTTAAGTGTAAAAAGTCTAAATCTCGACAATCCCTAAGGCCATACGCTGATAAGACAGCGCTAGAATCCACGCAATAGTCGTGTTTGTCCTCCATACATTGCACAACTCTTTGATACTGATTTAAAAAAATCTCAAACTTTGGTGTATGGCCGTTTGTCCTATTGTTCAACAGGTGAACGCTATTTTTGTTAAACACAGAGCTAGCTATTCTCCAAGTCTCTTGTTGTGTATCGTTGATGTGAATCGAATGTTTTCCTACGCCACAAACATCTCGTAAATTTTCTTTTAATTTTATTAGATTTTGCACATCATTTTCTTCTATCAATAAGACAGTGATTTTATCGCCTTTTGAAAAACAGTATGATGATTTCTCCAGCACTCCTGGATACCCAGACTCTTTACTACCGACCCACGGTTCACCGTAATACAAGTTATGAATATAATTTTTCTTTCCATTCTCGCTCAATGTGACTTGTTTGGAATATACTATATTATACTTTCTCTTAATATCAGCTACTACTTGTTCTACGGGAACATTATGTGAGGGAAAAAGTGTTATGGCGAATACATTCTTTTTATTTCGACAATATTCTAAAGCCATCTCGTCCAAATAAACTGCCTGTAAACCTTCACTAACAAAATCCCTCTTATCCCTAAGATACTCATAATTACAATGATATTGCCCCTCCGAGAGGTTCGCCGCCCTAACTATAGGTGCCTTGTGCAGCGCAATGCAAGACGCTGCCCTATGCGCCCCGTTTAGAGGGCTTCCATTAAAAACAGGAATTGCTCCTTTCTTATTAAACCCGTTGTCTTTAATAGAGGTGAGAGTTTTGTGAAAAGAATTTAAAAATGATTGTTGCCCCTCTTTGGGAGGCTCTTGTTCACAAAAATTGTTCCAAACCTTTAGGTGCTCTAGGTACATCCTTTCTGCAAAGGATGATTTATCACACCTTAATAAAGACTTGGCGTATGCTGTTTTAGCTGCTATATCGAACCTAAATGGCGTTAAAAGAGTAGTTGGGTCTACACCAATCTTACTATATTTTTCTTTGTTCCTTATGTCAAACTCTAGGCTTTGTTGTAACTTCCCGTCCACCTTATGATCGTTTAACGGGTTTCCGAGATTATAGACATACAGTATATCATTTATATATTTGGACTTATCTCCAGCCATCTCCAACATTGGGAACATAAAAGCAAGATCCCATGCCATTCTGTAGAAGTCCCCGTTACTATCCAATAAGTCTTCTTTCTTTATTCCAGACCACAAATGGTGTTTAAATGTTCTTAAATGCGATGAACACCATTCATTCTCTCTATAAAGGTTGTTTTGTATGACATGCCTGGGAATTTGCTTGGCAAACTTTCCTCGGGACCCACTAGGATATTCTGCGTAGCTTCCGTATGTAAGCCAGCAATCACTCTGCGCGTATACAGCGTTGAGTTTATCTAGTACATCCTTGTTAGCTAACCAGTCGTCACCATCTAGAGTAACAATTATGTCTTCTTCGTAGGGTTCTGACAGATTTATCGCATCGTATATGTTTTTTAAAGCATAAGCTTTTTCCGTATTGCGTACCAATACAAATCTATCGTCGCCTGCGATCTCTTGTTCGGCTATCTCAGCGCTTCTGTCAGTAGAAATATCATCAACCAGAACACATTGGAAATTTTTATAGCTCTGTAACTTAACACTACGGATACAAACTTTTACCCACTCTTCTACATTGTAGAAGGGCACTATAATTTTGAAATGATTAGACATCAAGACTTTCCAGAACAATATTTACTATTTCTTTTTGCCTATAACGCATAAACTCAATTAAGTCAAGACCTTTTTTTGAAAACCACTCTTCATGAATAGCTCCAATGTTATTGGTAGTCTTTGTCTTCATGCCCATCATCCTAGCCTCCACGACGATTCTAGAGAGCGTCTCAGGCGTTTTAGGGAAGAAGACCAAAGTAGAGTGGCTGCCTAAATCGCGCAAGAATGTAGGGGTGTCTGAGGGCGGGACAAGCACATAGCCTAGCCCGAGGGCGTTGCAATATTGTACCGCCTCTTGAGTGTTTTTGTGTGGCACGGGGGAATTCATAATTGCACAGGTATCGGCCTTAGGCTGCTTGCTAAGTTCTTCCAACAAAGAAAAGTGTTCTTCGGACCACAAATTGCCGCCCAAACTTACGATGTTATCCAATTCTAAATTTTTTCTAACTATCTCAACATGAAAATTGCTCTGGCACAGCACAGCTTTCGCATTTGCATAGAATTCTCTATTGATAATGTGCTCCTTAGGGGCCTGGTAGTTTGGGTAGACGTTGGGGTTCCTGTTGGGCAGATACTTATGATCATGTTCGTAAATAATATAGTCTCTACTTTGTAGACCTTTCTTGTTTTCTTCTGAAAGATTTATAAAATTTGAAACAATAATGTTCTTATTGTATAGCAAATCCAGATGCTTAACTTGATGACTGTTAATCCTTCGAATGCTGTGACCCTGCTTATGCAAGTTATCCATCAGGACATCATTATTTAATTCTCCTCCGCCAGGCACTTGATCCGCAAAGAAGTCAGCTATAAAAAGTATATCAGCCATGCTCTACCAAATCGGTATTTAACTCTTCAAGCCAGGACTGTACATCGATTACTTCTCCGTATACCGAATCTGCGAATAACTGATGCTGTTTGTCCGAGTTAAATTCCTCAAGGACCCATTCTTGTAATGTCCTGGCCCTCTTAAGCCACTTATCGTAGCTCTTACGAACTTGTCGTAGGCGCATCTTGTAGTGGCCCTCATGAGGATAACACCACATGCTATCCTTCTGCACGACACCATCCCAAACAGCAAAATCCTGCACTGGTGCAATGTCATAATTAACATCTGCGAATAGCGCTTTCTTTTTGCCACTTTTCTGCGGCATATACAAGAAATCGCAATGACCGGACCACCCCGGTGCTATTACAGGAACGCCATGGCAAGCCGCATCAAATATTGGTAAACCAAACCCCTCCCCGTGACTAAGGTTAATCAAAACCTTAACACTATCGTTTATGTAAAGAGATTGCATCTGTGCTTCCGTGAGGTCACCATGAATGAAGTAAATCTTACATTTGTAGTCCTCGGGCAGAAAACCATCTATAATTCCCTTTAAGTTCTTGTGAACATGCTCTCTATCCATTAGAGAATTGTTCTTCAGGGATGTTTTTATAATTAGCCCCACTTCTTCATCGTAATTTTCCTCTATCCACCACTTGATAGCATTCTCTAAATTCTTTCTCGGTCCCCATTGTGAAACCATGAGGTAATTAAAATCACACTCCAGCTCAATATCCAAAGTAGATGGGCCTACTTCCTTTACAGGGTAGTGTACAATCTCAACTGGTACCTCACACTTTAGAGTCAATGGCTGCTTAGTCTCTCTATGCACGCCCTGATAGAGGGTGCTTTCTAGCACCTGCTTAGAATGCTCTGAGATAGTAATAACCTTATCCATCATGTTGGAGCGCTCTAACCATACAGGTGCCACCTTAGTCGTCTCAATGCCTGCTGTGACTCCCACATTGTACGGAGCCAACCTCTCCCACTCATTAGGGATAGAGACCTGAACAGACATATCAAACTGACCGCCACTCCGTGCGTAATGGTGCGTCTTTAAAATAATCTCGTCAATCCACTTTCTTTCTTCGGTATCCTCAGATAGCCATCCTGTCTGGCCCCACCCCAAAGACACGAGGTAGACATCAAACTTATCAGGATTCTTCCTTAGTGAGCGCAAAAGAAAACGAGTATGTTCGCCATAGCCAGACTGTGTTAGTGCCGGGCCTCTTACCAATATTTTCTTAATCATGTCAGCTCCCTTATTTCCCAGTTCTTGTAGCCCTTCCTATTCTCCCAAGAGCCATGCTTTTCATGTACTTCCGTCATTATCTCGACCCAGCCCTCACAATACTTCTCAAAACTGTAGTTTTTTTCGACATGTTCTCTGCCCTTTCTACCCAGCTCCTTCCGCTCTTCTGGGGTCATATTGTATATCTTGTGCAATGCAGCCTTGAAGTCCTCTTTGCTTATACGGTCCTCATATATGTAAGGAACTTGCTGTGATCCAATAATGGCTTTAGAGGAAGGTTCAATGCCAATGCCAAACCAATCTTCTCCATCTGTCACTTGTTCTTGCAATCCTCCCGTCATTGTAACAATAATTGGCGTCTCGCAGGACAAAGATTCAAGTGTAGCCAAGCCAAACCCCTCAGCGTCAGAGATGTTAAGAGTACATGACGCCATGTTGTACATGTCTGATAATACTTGTGGGGGCACCTTAGAGTTAGATATCATCATTGTACCATCGTTACCAAGTTTTTCAATGATATGCTGGAGTGGTTGTCCGTGTACATCGTTTGGGTCTGTGTGCATTATTAGGCGCACCTTGTCTCGGCCCACTTCGTTTGCAAATTCGTCAAACCAGAATAGTAAAGAACCGCTCTGCTTACGGCGTGCGTTTCTATTGTTCCAAAAGAACAACATCCTATCATCTTTGTCTTGGGGGAAATTGCTCTGCTTCATCTGTTGAATTTCTTCATTCGTCTTGGACCTGAAGATCGTTGAATCAACTGCGTGAGGATGATAAATATTCTCAACCTCTGGTGCTGCCTCGGAGACCACATCACGAGTCACCTTTGATATTGATACAATCAAATCATTTGATAAATAAAACGGACGGTTAAACACGGGTGCCGGATGATTATCCCATACGTGGTAGTACACCATTGGGATCAACGGGCGAACCTCGTTCTCGATAAACCAAAGCCACTCATAGAAACGAGGGTCAGTCATAAACCAAAGGATGTCTGGTTTCTCATTTCGTATGATAGACCTAATCTTCTCTGCGTCTCCATAGCCGTCGACAGGAATAACCATCCAGTCATCCTCATATGGAGCTATTTTCTGTGCATCATAATTATCATGCTTCATCGCGCCGCCCAAACAAATAAATTGAAACTTTCCAGTCTTCAGGAGAGCTTCAATAAAATATTTTGTTTGGGTTCCGACACCAGATGGCGACAAAGGGTGGTCTGATAAAGTCAGAACCTTAATTTTCTTTTCCATTAATTCCTCAGGGACAATGTTCTGTTTCGTAGAACGGACAATACTTACAAGACAATCTATTTTTGATATATCTTTTATTTGTTATATTATAAAGCGCTTTGTCCAAAAAGTCAAGTGAATTTTTCGTTTTTCTTTCACCGCTAGTAACTCTGAACAATTCGATTCTGTTTTTCTTGGCCGTTCTCTTAAGCAAACCAAAGTGTGTAGAAATAGCTCTTGGATTTATATCGAGCTTCTTAGAATAGAAATATTTGTATAAAACAAGCTGCCTTACATACAGAATATCGTTCTTCTTTCTAGCATTCCAGCCCCACGAACACGTCTTCCAGTCTATAACATGATAGTGTCCCTGGCCGTCTTTCAGCACGAGGTCGATAAAGCCTTTAAAATCATAGCCCTGCACTCTAGATTCTGTGATAGATTCCTTAAGTGCTTCTTCTGTGGCTACCAGGGACCACCCACCCCTATCTTTAAAATACTCATCTAGTGAGGGCTCAACTAATTCAAAAATCCCCTCCACTTGTTTTCGCATTTCTGTCTCTAGCTCAGACCCTCGTGGTACCCCTGCTTCGGACAACTCCTTATCAAATACTTTATGAAAATATTCATACGGGTCCGTGATATTTTTGAGAAGCATCTGTTCTACGGTTTCATGAACTGCGGTTCCAAAAGAAGTATGCTCGTTCCCTTGAAAAGCCTTGAGGCGATCAACATAAAGAAGCTTGTGTCTCCACGTACATTCTGACCAATTCTTCAGTTCAGAATAAGAAATATGGGGCAACCTACACCTCGTCCGTATTACATATCATGGCGACCTTTTTGTAGGCTATGGGGCTTAATTTCTTTAAATACACTGGGTCCTCCAAAAGGTAGTGCTCTAGTGCCGTAGCAAAGTATTCTCTTATATCAGTTGCAGCATATGGCCTTACAAATAGGCCTGTGCAAAAAGTCTCTAGTTTGTCGTACCCCAACTCTTTGTATAAGAAATCGTCCAACTCTTTAGAGTATTCTAATTCTGTGAACGAAATATCTTTGTCTCCCAAATAGCCATATTGAAATATTAAATCTCTTAGACGCTTTCTTTTTCCTAAAAATTCCTGTTGTATAAGGTTGTCGGAGTAAATATGCCTTGCGTGTATCTCTTCTGCCGCATGTGCCAACTCATGGATTAAGTCATCAATCATGTCAGCATCGTTATCTTGATCGCTGGAAACATATATAGCGCCATCACGATACATAGCATTTACTTGCTTTTCTTCAAACTCCTTAAAGTTGCCCACGTAAAAAGCATCAACCTCGTTTGTTATATGAAAAGGAATCTTTTCTTCTACTTGTGCAATTACTTTTACAATATCTATATTTTCTGGGAGCGGGTCTTTAATATAAAAGTCAATTACTCCAAATATTTTAAAGTGCTTTTGGTTTCTTACACTTTTATGTGATGAGTCTTTTATAAAGTCCTTTAATTCGTCAGACATTACTTTTCCTCAAAGACCTTTAGGTCTTCCAGGCCCTGCTCATACCCTCTAATGAAATTCTCTTCAGCAAGAGATAAGGCGACCTCCGGGAATTCATCCGCCAGGACATTTATGACCATTTCTACAGTAACGTTATCATCCTCGGGCTTTAATTTAGTGCCGACGTACTCCACCAAGTACTCTTTTAGATTGGATGTCTCTTCCGAGAGATCTAAGTTATTCTCTTCTTCTTCCGGCCACTTGATTATCAAACTCATTTTAACTCCTACTACAATATAACATTCTATAACAATATGTCAAGAGACTCCTACAATACCTTCGCAGCAAGCGTGGCAACATTGGACCTCTCACCCTTCTTGAGAGTTATATGTCCCGATAGTTCAAAAGACTTTAATTTCTCGATAGCGTGAGTAAGTCCAGAGGACATCTCATTAACATAAATATTATCAATTTGTTCAATATCTCCTGTCAGAACAATTTTAGTTCCCTCGCCAACGCGAGTTAAGATAGTTTTAATTTCATGCGCCGTCAGGTTTTGGGCCTCGTCGATGACAATAAAAGCATTAGCTATTGAACGGCCTCTTATGTAGGTGAGAGCTTCCACTTCTATTAGACCTCTTTCCATATAATCGTCCAAAGTAGTTTGATCATCGCCTGTAAGGAACTTCAAGTTATCTTGAACTGGGGCTAGCCATGGAGCCATCTTATCCTGCATAGTGCCTGGTAAGAACCCAATGTCCCTCCCCATTGGCATAACCGGCCTAGACACCACTAGGCGCTTGTAAGGAGTCCTACAGAAGGTCTCATCTTTAAGTCTATCCTTAACCTTCTTGTTGTTCAGGACCTGCTCTAGGCCTGCTGCAATGGCCATGAGCGTTTTACCTGAGCCGGCTTTTCCAATTAGTGATACAACCTGAACTTCGGGGTCCATCAGCAAGTCAAGTGCAAACATTTGTTCTTTATTTCTTGCTTTGACTCCCCAGATGCCATCTTTAAACTGGAGGACTTTCTCCAATGGGGTAGAATAATTATAAAAACGAGACAAGGCCGTCTTCTTTTCATTAGAGCTGGAAACCAACATAATAAACTGGTTTGGATTAAATCCGGGGTTTTCTTCCTTGTCTAGGAGGATAGACTCCCCATCGTAAAACAGATCTATTGTCTGATCATCTACAAGGCAGGTTGAAAGGCCCGAGTATAAATCTGATTCTTTCTTTATTACTTGGTTTTCTACATAGTCTTCTGTCATCAGACCTATAGAATCGCAAATAACTCGCATATTAATGTCACGACTGACGAGTATTGTTTTTCTGGTTCCGTTGGCCTCATTCTCTGCAAAAGCAGTAGAAATAATAACATGATCGGCTACTTCCCGATCAAGGTCATAAGGAAGCTTCAGTGCTGCGTGATCTAGAATTTTTATCACGCCCTTTCCTTTGCCTATTCGCACACCAGCCTGTAGGCTACCTTTCGCACGAAAATCGTCGAGGGCTCGGATTATCCTTCGAGCGTTAACCCCTACACTATCTTGACGTTTTTTGTGATTATCTATTTCTTCTAAAACTTTCAATGGAATAACAAGATCATTGTTTCCATAGTTATAGATGCACTCCGCATCCGTTAAGCAAACGCTTGTATCAAAGACATATGTTTTTTTAGCCATGTAATGTAGTCACTCCATCTACTGTAAATAGTTAATAACATTCGATATCAGTTGGTTTTACCCACACAACATATTTTTTATTTCCTGTGAAGTCTGGCCCTTCTAGGGAGCCCCCTGTTACTCTAACTGCAACCAAGCCTTTTTGCGAAGTCCAAGGAGGCCTTACTATTATCGCGTCAGATACAAAGATACACTCATTTTCGTGGTCGGGGTAGTAAAAATTGTAATAACCAATGTGCGAGGTTTTTGCGACTGTCCCTTTTTTTACCATCTTGGTTCTTGAACTGTACATGTTTTTCCTTTATTTGATTCTATCATTAAGTTCTTGTTGTAAACAATCTTGTATTATTAAGATATCCCTAGCATCATAACCTAGAGCACCATAGCACATAGAACAAACGACTGTAGCTACAACTGCTCCAATTACAGTGCCCAATAAAACACCAATTTCAAATTTTATAATTTTTTTCATAATACACCCCCCGTGCGACCATGTCAGAAGTACTCTAACAGAAGCCTATTTGTATAGTGGTTTTGGTCTACTGCTGTTTTCTTTCTGTGGCAATTAGCACAGCGAACTTCACACTTACTTGCCTCTTCCAAGATAGCCTCCCATGAGTATTCTTTACTCATTAGGGTGCTTACATTATGTTTTTTGTTATTGAGGTGATCAAAATCTAAAACTCTAGGATCTGTTTCCCCACAATCGGTACATGGATGTGACCTATAGAAATTCATCATTTTTCTTTTAATTGACTCTCTTCTTTCAGAACGCTTGCACATGGAATAACTCCCTTTTTGCGTAGGCTTATCTTCTGAAGGTCTTGTTGTCAAGTTTAAACACCTCGGCTCTATTTGTAAATAGTGCTGCAAGGTGGTTTTTAAAGCTTTTATAAGAGTGGAGATGGCGGGAGTCGAACCCGCGTCCAAAGCAATTTTAAATTCAAGTCATCCACAGGCTTGATTAGTTTTTTAAAACTAATAAAATTTGTTTGTTAAATCCAGTCACCTACAAACATCAGTGA
>TARA_R110002020_G_scaffold213204_1_pt1 | contig 11084 bp, 10 predicted proteins | sample TARA_R110002020 | Tara Oceans TARA_R110002020 (sample SAMEA4396489) | marine metagenome | biome: Westerlies Biome; feature: [MES] marine water layer (ENVO:01000295) within the mesopelagic zone...; material: water (ENVO:00002006), including particulate matter (ENVO:01000060) such...
CTATAACTATCTCATTAATTTTATCCACTTATTTTCCTTTTTTAGCAGGACTTGGATCGTCTTTGTTAACAATGCGTACATCTGTAACTTTATCTTCTTTAGATCGTTCTAACTCATTAGCTCGTATGTGTAAACCAGCAATGTCAGACTTATATTCTTGTCTAGGGACAGTAGTGTGTTGTAACTCGTCTATTCTACGGTCTACTTCATGTATCAATCCTGCTTGTCTACCTACAGTAGAACTATCGGCTTTGTCTTTTTCTAAAGCATCTACCTTAGCTGTGATTCTGTTAATAAAGAACCATCCTATAGCTACAAATAATGCCCATGCTGACTCTAGTATTTTTTCCATTCATTTTACTTTAGGAGCGCAATTAGTTGCAGCATTAATTTCAGCACGAATTAAATTGTTATTGTTTAATGTGATTGTCCAAATAAAAAACAATAACGAACCAAGTATGCAAGCTACTACTAAAGACATTCTAATCATGGTTTCAGAGCTTTAAGTTCATCTGTAGTTTTTGCAGAGTCAACGGAATTGGTAATGTCTCTTAGCCTTTGCTTTTCCGTCACAATATCAGTTGTATCAGCCCCACTCTCTTGAGCTTGCATAAACAGAATATCTTGTTTTACTAGTAAGGGATGACGCTCTTCCCTTAGTCGGGTTTTAGTAATTACTTTAGCTTTATCTAGATTAATTGTAATCATTCACCCACTCCATCTGTCAGTTGTGATTCATCTACTTCCCAAGCGTTACGAAAATCTCTGTCGCTAGGAACTTCAGAAGCATCAACGATCTTATATTTCTTCCCTGTTGGCACATCTTTTTTTGCAAGTGCATCCATTGTGCCTTCCCAATGTGGTGATGGGGTAATCACTGACACCCCATCCCCGTTTTTATAAATTATTTTTTTACCCATCGTTAATCTCCGAAAACAATAATCGAAATATGTACCTCATCTACTTTTGTTCGGTTGGCTGTTGCATGGACATACGAAGTAAATAATCGAACCACTGTGGTCGTTGGCAGATTCGTCGAGCTAATTTCTAATGCCCGTTGCCCACTGGCTCCATCAGTACAAGTCACTGATCCTGCGATGGCATAATTTGCGTTTCCCAATGCTGAAGCTAAAGTAACCGAATAGTCACCTGTCCCATTATCAGTGACTGAACTCACGCCCGTATGTCCACCGCTGTCAAGCACTGCCAATGTTCCAGAACCATTAAAGGCTACCCACGCTTGTGCAACTTTATTTTCACCAGTAGCAGAAATATTTCCCAGATCAGTGTTTGCGCCACTTGCAGGGAGAGCTTCAAAAGCGGGAGGACTCCCTGCACCCGTGCTAGTTAATACTTGCCCGTCAGTACCGGGGCCGACTGCAACTGGATCACCTGATGCATCATAGGTAATAATTTGTCCATCGGTTCCTCCAGCCATCTTAGCTAATGTTACTGCGTTGTCTGCTATTTCATCTGTATCAACAGCATTATCTGCCAAATGTTCATTATCAATACTAGCTGCTGCGTAATGTTCAGAATCTATAGCATCATCTGCTATATGGGCATTATCTATAGAGCCATCAGTATAATGTTCTGAATCTATAGCATCATCAGCTATCTCATCACCAGTAATAGCATCTGCTCCAACAACTGCTGCTTTTATAATACCTGAGCCTCTACCTACATTATTTCCTACTATTCCACTCATAGATTATTACCTCTCACTTATAATGTTTGATCTAAATAACTGACACATACGTCAATATCAGATGAACTTCCGGTAATAATGGATAAATGATCGGCTGCTTCCATTACAAATTTACTTGTATGTTCAAAGGTAGTTTTAGCTGCAAGAGCTTGATCAAAATAGATATAAGTATCTGCTCCTCCTCCTCCATCATCAATCAATAATTTGAATGTTTCTGCTGCATTACCTGTTTCACATATAGTTATACTTAAAACGGTGTAAGTATGTCCAGTTGCTACTGTAAGTAGAGCTTGAACAGAAGAGGCATCACCCCTGAATGTTGCTAATTTTAAGACTTCACTTGCCATTATTTATAATCTCCTAGAATCCCATGACTAAAGCTTTACCAGTACTTGTGGTGTATGAAGTCCACGTTCCATCAATTACAGGACTTGTTAATGTTTTATTAGTAAGAGTTTGAGTTGCAGCTAAACCTACAATTGTATCACTAGAATCAGGTATAGTCAAAGTACGAGTAGCACCTGAAGTAATACCTGAACATTGAAATTGAGCCTTCTTAGTATTATCTGCATTATCTAGTAAAGTAAAGTTATCATCATCTATATTAGCTATAGTACCAGCTTCAATAGCAGCTATCTGTGTTTGAATAGCAGAAGTAACACCATTAAGATAACCAAATTCTGCATTACTTACGTTACCATCATGAATCTTACTAGCATCTATAGCAGCACTATTATTAATGTCAGCATTATTTATAACTCCTGTAGCAATAGAAGTAACACCAGCATTAGATATAGTTACATCTCCTGTAACAGCTACATTATCAAAATCTGTACCATCAGCTACGAGTATATGAGTATTAGTAGCAGCATAAGAGTCATCAAATAGAGCTATCTTAGCTCCAGTAATGGCATCATCAGCTATTTTAGCGGTAGTTACATTTACATCAGCTATATGTGCAGTATCTATAGATCCATCAGTGTAATGCTCCGAATCTATAGCATCATCAGGAATTTTAGCACTTGTGATAGCATCGGCTGCTATCATTGCAGTCTCTACTGTACCTGCACCTATGGTAACTGCTCCTGCTGTAGAGATAGTCACATCACCTGATACTGCCACACTCTTGAAGTCAGTACCATCAGCTACCAATATGTAACCTGAGGTAGCCTTAGCGTCATCATCAAGCAATGTAAGCTCATCTAAGGACTCCTGAGCCATATAGAAGGCTTGCTTACTGTCCAAATCAAGGTCAGTCTCAGTCAAGTTACTGCCATCTACATAGTCAACCAAGCGTGTATCTTGAGAGGTACTTCTAATCAAAAGTACAGCCTCACTACCACTTAAAGTAGGAGATGAGATAAGGATCTGACTATCATTGTTCCATGTAAAAGTAGCAGCTACACCATCTACTTCTACACTTACATGAGACCTACTGATAAATGGAAAGGTTACAGCAAAAGATTGTGTACTTCCATCAGCTGTATATTGTACTTTTGAGTTAGCCATCTATTGTTGTCCTAAGTTAAAGAGATTAGCAGCACCAGTTTTAGGAATAGTCTCAGTAGACATATTCATAAGATCATCTATTTCATTAGCCATTGAAGCTGTCATAATTCGAGAAAATTTAGTTTCAGTTTGAATCTGTGCTATCTGTTTATTAATTGCTATGTTCATTTCAAGTTCTTCTAATTGTGCTCCTTCAGCCATTCTATCAAAAGCTTTAGAACCAGCTCTTTTTTCTAGTTTTTTATTTAATTCAGTCCATGCTTGAGCAAAGAATTGGTGTTCTTCTTGTGATAATTTAACTCCATTAATACTAGATACTAGTTCTGGGCCTTGTAAAGTTGAACCTAAAAGAGCAAGCTTATTCATTACAGCACTCTTTGACCTTGTTCCTCCTGCAAGAGGATTAAACATAGTATTAAAAGTATTAGAAATAACTTCTAAAGGTTCAACATGAAGATCATCACTAGTAGAAGTGCCAGGATAGAATCGTTTTTCTCCTACTAAATTAATAGAAGCTGGTCTTTCTGATCCTACACCAGGAATTAAAGATAAAGATGTAGAAAACATAGAGTCTAATTCTTGAACAATAGCTTGATACCCTGCTGTAATAGGATCACTAGCTTCTAATTCTTCTTGTTTTATTTTAGTTTCTCTAACTGGATTAATCCCTCTATCAATACCACGTCTAAAACTAGAATAAAAACTTGCAGTAGGATCAACAGCCGTAGCTAAGTTACCCAAAGCTCTACTCATCCCTCTTTGATCACCTGTAACTAGATCAATCATATTACCAAAACCTTGTAAATAATGACGATCTGTTACCATTCTAGTCAAACCAATAGCTGCATCAGCAAAAGTAGTTTGGTAAGCATCAAAGATTTCTTGATCATAGCCTCCTTTAGCACCTTGTTCTGTTAAGGTTACTAAAGATTTAGCTAAAGTAGCCATAGTAGTAGCACCACTAAGAACAATACCAAGAGGATCAAGTCTATTGTAGTTAACCCAACCATCATCAGTCATATAGGAATACCAAAAAACTCCACCCATAGCTTCTTCTTGTCTTCTTCTTAGGTCTATATCAGCAGGAGGAGCACCAGTAAAGTTTCCTGTCATAGCTAAACCAAAAGCGGTCATCCACATCATATTACCTGTAGCAATTTTAGCTTCTGCAAGTTGTCTAGTTGCAGGATTTTGAGACTTCAAATCTGCCATTAAAGAATCACTCATTCTCCTAATTAAAGGAGTTCGTTGTCCTGCATGAGATAGTAAATTAACTGGAGTTTGAAAGAAAGGTATAAATACTCTCATTAATCCAGTAGGGTCTCTATCAATAAGCTTTTTAAATGTCCTAGACATTCCTCCTACTTGGGTAATTTCTCCTGTATTAAAATCAATTCGATCAACTTCTGGTAATTTATTAGTAAATGTATTAATTTCAGAAAAACCTTTAGCTTGCTCCATTAAATCAGGATGATCTAACATATTCTTTTTAATATCACCCATTGTTTCAGCTAATATACGTTTATCTCCAATAGCTCCTACTTTTGATTTAGCTTTTCTATAAGCTAAAGCATCAAGTTCAGCTCTATAATTTAGCATTTTAAAAGCTTCATCAGCAGATAATAAAGCTCTACCAGGAAGATTAACTGCTTTACCAAAGTAATCTATAGCTTTTGCAACATTACCTTGAGCATTAAACAATTCAGGAGTAATGGCTCTATCATGAGGTTTAACCATGTCTAGTTTAATTGCTCCATCACTAGGGCCATGCTTCATAGCATAAGTAAACTGTCTAAAGAAATCAGGTAAAGTTGCTACATAAGACCAAGTTAACTGTGCAGCTTCTCCTAAAGTCACTCCATCAGCTGAGACATTTGTAGCTGCTGCATACCACCGTTCAATAATACTAGACATAATAGCAGAAGTATTACCAGCTACATTAATAAGACTTGTTTTAACACTAGATAACAAGCCATTAATATAGATTTCAGATAATACATCTCTAGTTTTAGCTTTAGTAGACATTAGAGTACTTTTAAATCTAGCCCTAGTCTGCATTTGTTCTGCTGAAAATATATCAGATAACTTCTTTTCTGCTTTAAATGCTGTAATTTGATCTATTATTTCTTGTTCTTTTGGTGTTCTTGTTCTTTTAGAGGTTTTATCTTTACCAGCTTTTAAATCTTTTAAATATTGTTCTAATCTTTTAATATTTCTATCAGCTAATTGTTCTTCAGTTAAGGGTTTTCTAGGAGCACGTTTTTTAATTAATCCAAGTTTTTCTTGAGCTTTTTTAATTTGTTCTTTTAAAACTTTTTCTTTTTCTGTGATAGCTCTTTTTCGTTTAGGATCAGGAATTTTACCAGCTTTTAAATCTTTTAGTTGTTTTTCTAGCTTTTTAACATTTCTTTCAGCTAGTTCTAGATCATCAACTTCTTTTCTAAATCTTTCTGGATTTTCTTTCTTTTCAAACTCAGCAATCTCATCTAGTTTAACCATAACTGAGGCTCTTTTTTTACCTAATTCTGGTGTAGATGTAATCACTTCATTCATCATTTTAGCTTTCATCAGATCAGTTTGACTAGCTAAATCACCCATGTCAGCTATATGTTTGAATTCAGCTAGTCCTCTACCAAAAGCTGTACCTAATCCACTAGCTCCTCTTGCTGTCTCTACTGAGTTCACAGCAGCAGCTGTAAAAGCTTCGTAGTCTTTAGGGTCTTTACTTTTTAAGAAAGCTCTTCCTAATTTAAGACCTTTTTGTACTTGTATATCTGTAATTAACTTAGAAGATTGAATATAAGATATAGCATTGTCTACAGAACCAGTAACAGTCCTTAGATGTTTTACAAAAGCTACAGGATCAACTCCCCAATACTTAGTAATTCTATTTATCTCTTCATCTAAAAACTGTCTTCTTGCTTGTTTACTAGCTTTAGATACATTTCTAGGTAATTTATCTTTCATGATCTCACCTAACTGAGAGATAACTGAAAGACGTTCTTGAGGAGAGTTAAGTTTAGTTATATTAAAAGGATTGAGAAGGTCTAAATCAATGTCACTTAAAGTCTTACCTTCGATAACATCTGTAAAAACTTGAACATATTTATTCTTTTCTTCATCAGAAGCTTTTGTATAAGTAGAAGCAAAGTCTTCAACATCTTTATTAGCTTCTTTGTAAATTGCAGCATCTATATTATCCAACTTAGAACTAACATACGCAAGTTCTTCTTGTGGTAAATCCCTCATGGGATTAACATAGTTTTCTACAAAGTCTTCTGACAACGTATCTGATAACTCTTTAGCTGAATCTTCATCATTAACTGTTTCTTTTACAGTTACTTTAGATTTAGAAGTAGTTTCTTTTTGTTTACCAAAAACAGTATCTCCTACAGAAGGATCAGTTTTAACAAAAGATGTGTCTCCTTTAGTTATATTTTGTACAGCTTTAGTTCCTGCTTTTATAGTACCACCCATTAATTTTATAAAGCGTTCAAATAAAACAGTACCAACAACACCTGTTAATGCGTTTTTAGCTTGAGCTAAAGCTTTTGGATCATTAGTTTGTACTGCAAGATATTCTTTAATAGCAGCTCCAGCTCTACTATCTTCAGATATACCTAGAGCTGATACAGCAAAGTTAAACATATTGCCATCCTGAGGATCAAAAGCAAAGGCATCTACAGGCATACCAGCAATCATAGAGTCAGCAGCAACTTTTAATTTAGGAGATTTTTTAAATATACCAGCAGTTTTAGTAGCATAGGATACTGCCTTTACACTACCAAAATAAGGTATTCCAAATTGACCAAAAGTTTGAACTATAGCACTAAAAGTATCATCAGGTTTATTAAGATTAAATATATTCTCAGGGCCACCAGCAGCTTCAACAACTTCACCAATACCTTTAAGACCACCTACAGCTACATCTGGTATTATCTCAAGAATGTTTTGAAACACACTATCTTTACTATTATTATTTTGATTCTCTAATTCTTCTTCTGCTAAGGGTGCAATATGTTCTTCATGAGCTTTAGTGTATTCGTCAAGTTGCTGTTGTTCAGACCCTTGGTAATCAGCTTGTGCTTTACCAAAAGTATGAAAATCACTTGTGATACTTTCTATATCAGGTTTGACTATATCTACCATTATTTATCCCACATCTCCTCTTCGGCTTTTCTACGATTAACTAAGCCTTTATTAATTACTCCTGCGGATTTAACAAAACCTATTCTCTTATCAAAAGCTTGCTTTTTAAATTCCGTATACTTACCTTCTTTAAGAGCTTTAAAAGCATTAGTCTCTTGGCCTCTTGAATTATATCTAAAACCGTCTAAACCTACGTTATAGAGTAAAGAAATTAAAACTATTCTTTGGATAGGAGTTATTGGTTTTTTAAGAAAAGGTTTTATATGTTTATTAAATTGAGGAATTTCAACTTTATATAATCTCTTTTTTAAATCTTCCGCAGCTTTCTTACTAGTAATTGTATCACCTAATGCAGCTCCAGTTTTAGTTTGTCCATAACCAATAGTTACTTCACCATCTCCAATATCTTCACCTACTGGATTATAATTTTCAAAAGAAACTAAAACTTTAACTAAATCATGATCTTTTTTATCAAATGTTTTTTCTAATTCTTTAGCATTAGCTTCAGAAATAGGTTTCCATTTTCTAAGTATCTTAGCAACCTTTTTCATTAGAGGTTCTTTGTCTTTTGTTAATTCACTGCCTTTTCTGTTATCAGCTTCCCCTATAAAATCAAAAGAATCAGAAGTCGTTTCTATAGGGGGAACAAAGGGAGTAGTATCAATTTTGGTATCCCCATCAGATACATCTGTATCAGCAGGAAGCTTAGGACTAACTTCATTTAATTGTTTCTCCTTTTGTAAATCAATTAGTTTTGTTGGTTTATCTCCTTGTCTACGTCCAACAAATTGTTTAAGACTTTGTGCTACATCTTGAGCAGCTGGTTTAATAGTTTCAGATACTTCTTTAGCTCCTGCTTTTAAACCTTGCTGTGCAACCTCAGGCAGCATAGTAACAAAATCTACAAATTTATCCCAAGCAGAAGGTTGATCAAGTTTCATAGGTTGTTGTATTTTAGTTTGTCCTGCTAGTTTTTGAACAGCTAAGTATCTTCTAACAGCAGGATCAGGATTAACTATTGCTGCAATCTCAGGGATTGCTGTAGCTACTTTTAAGTTTTCAGGACTAGTGCCATACTTAGATATCATGGCTCTTTTTTGTTGAGGAGTAGCTACTTTAAATTCTTTTTGAATCTTTACTAGTTCTGCTTTTGCTTTATCGTAAGCTTGTAGTTCATCTATACTTTGTTTTACATAGTCTTCTATAGCTACTGGTTCTGTAGAAAACAATCCTTTTTTAGAATTTATTATAGTTACAGGTTTAACATCTTTTAACTCTGGATTATGTTTATCTTGTCCTTCAACTAGTTTTTCTTCAAGAGGTTTTACTTTTTCTTTACCTGACTCTGCTACAGCTGTACCAAAAGGTTGTTCTTTAGTAGCATCTACTATTAATCCTTGAGCTTGTTTTTGTGCTTCATCAATTAATTGTTTTGAGTAAACAGGAAGATCAGGATTATTTCTAATTAAAGATTCTAAAATAGCACCTAAAGCAATCTTAGCATCTAATACACGCTCTATTTGATCTATTTCAGCTTTACCAAGTAATTTAGCATACTTGGCTTTCATTATAGGATCACTTAAATTAATACCTTTGTCTAAAAGTGTTTGAAATTTAGATGTTAAATTCTTATCTTTAAGTACCTGTTTGATTGTATCATCAAAACTTGCTGATAAGTTTTTAATAGACTGCTGATCAAAAAACTCTTGCCTTCTTTTACCACGTCTTGTCTGTGGGTTAGCTTCTTCAGCAGCAGTTTTTATAGCTGAGGTTTTAAAACCTTGCTCTCCTGCATACTCATAAAACTTTACCGTATCAAATTTATCTGTAGCTGCATCATAAAAATTCTCAGCCCCAAATTTAACTAAATCTCCAAAGTCAGCATGACCTACATCCTTTTTATTCTCACCACTAAAATGTTTATTTACATGATTTTCTACAGCTCGTTGTTCAGAAGGATTATTAATAGAACGTGCATGAGATAAAGCTTGTTCTTTACTTATATTATTTAGATTGTCTTGAATATAATTAGAAATTCTATCATCTCTAGCTGTATCATTGGCAGTTCTAGTTTTATCTATAGCAGTTAGAGTAGACTTCAATCCTGAATTGTAATCTTTATATACACCTTCTAATACTTTGCCAAACTCAGACTGAGAATCTATTTCGTCTTGTAAAGTAACACCTTTTGTGCTTCCTTTAACATTAGTTATAATGTCTCTCATTAGTCCTTCATTGACTAACTCAGGATTTTTAGCTATTTTTTTAATTAATTCATCACCAACTATAGTTAATGCTGTAGCTTTAATATCTTGTATATCAGCTCCTACATTAGTTCTAGAAATTTCAGCTACTGCTTTATTAAACCATTTAGAATTAATGTGTTTAGCAGTCCAACCTGAATGAAATTTACTAAGCTTTTGAGCGTATTGACTAGCAGATAATTCATTTCCCAACTCATCAGTATCAGAAACTTTAGGGGTAAGTTCTTCCATAAAACCTAAATGTTCTTTAAATAACTGTCTAAAAGAACTAGAAGCTGTAGCCATTGCTTCTTGTTTCTTATCTTTAGCTAAAAAAACATTAGCTTTCCCCATGATTTGACCAAACATGGTATCCATGTCTGCAAACATTTCTGCTGCATTAACATTAGAAATACTAGCTTTGCCTCCATTTAACAATGCTAATAACTGATTTTTAAAAGAAGTTGCTCTAGTTTTTCTGTCAACTCTATTATCACTTAAGATATCTGTGCCTTCAATTAACAGAAAATCTTGCATTTGCTGTATAATTTTACCTTTAGTAGTTCTATCTACAGCTGTAGAATAAGCTAATTGTGCCTCAGGTTCTAAACCACCAGGCATTTCTTGCTCATAAGCTGCTGCTAATTCAGCAGTAATAGTATCATTATGTATTTGATCTGCTTGTCGTGTTCTAGCTAGTCTTGTAAATGAATCAGACAGAGAAGATAAACCTGTTGCTAATCTTTGGTCATTTCTAGAAGTATCTAAAGGTTGCTGTACTGTTACATTAGTAACGGGAGCTGTTAAATCAGTTCGTATAGGATCAATTTTAAATATATTATCTTGAGGCATTAGTCACCAAATCCTCTTGCTTTAACTTTACCATCAGCACCTGTGTAATATCCAAGATCAGTGTATTTTTCTATACCTAAACCTATAGTTTGTGCTACTAATCCAGTAGCATCTGGTACAGAAGTTAAACCAGAAAATGCTTGATTGTTTTTACTTAAAGTTTCAAGTGTCGTATTCTTACGTCTTGTTTTAAAATCGTTAAGTTCTGTTTGAAAGTTTAAATCTTTTCTAGCTAAAGCTTCTAACCCTTGTCTTTGTATATTTTGTACTCTTGCTAAACCTGAACCTATAGTAGAATCTCCACCTTGAGATTCCATTTGAGCCATAGCAGTAGCTTTAGCAGCTCTAATTTGTTTGTATATAGCTGTAACATCAAAAGATCGTTTAGCAGTAGTTAACATCTGTTCTTCATTAATATGAAGAAAAGAATTATAAGCTAATTGATTATTTAGTGCAGCTTGTCTATTAGCTGTATCTATACGATTGTAATGATCTCTAACATCTGCTTGATAAGAAGTATATTGATTCATTACACCTAAACCAAAAGATGCTAACTGTAGCATTTCGTATGACATCAGGCTAACCTACAGAATTCATAGAACTTCACGTTATTAATAACCTTT
>TARA_R110002020_G_scaffold230092_5_pt1 | contig 11076 bp, 11 predicted proteins | sample TARA_R110002020 | Tara Oceans TARA_R110002020 (sample SAMEA4396489) | marine metagenome | biome: Westerlies Biome; feature: [MES] marine water layer (ENVO:01000295) within the mesopelagic zone...; material: water (ENVO:00002006), including particulate matter (ENVO:01000060) such...
AGGGCATCATCTACCAGTTTGAGCTTGGCCACCCAAGGCATTGATATTATCGTCGGAAACTTGCAAGAAAGTTCCCCCGGTATTTGGCGGGTTATTGCCGACCCTTCCAATAATCGATGGGTGAGTGAGTTTACGCCTTTTGACAGCCTAACTATTAATCCCACGGTTAATTTTATCCCTTTGAATGATTCGGGTAACTTGGGTGATTCTCCCTTACGTTACGATAGTGGCCAAGATATTGTTATATCCAGTAAATCGATTCAAACCCCTGCGGCATCGGTCAAGATAGGGTCGAATGCAACCCTTTCGGACAGTGGTAGTGGCATCGGTTATAGTCTGGGTGCCACAGGCTCTACCTTTGAGCTGTCAGGAAGCCAGTATAGTGCGGCTAGCGGCACATTGTCGGGGCTTACTATTACAGAGTACCCATCGGCGGCGATTGATATTAATACGCAGGTTGATGACTCAGAATCGCTAACGATTGATTATTATCAGTGGAAGGCAGAGATAACAGGTATTCCTGAAGACTTGCTTAGGGTGTACGCGGTTACGCTAAGAGGCGCAGCAGGCGCGCAGGCACCAGTAAGACTACGTATCTTCATTGAAGACCCCATGCTTAACCCCAGCGCAGTCCCAATTTATAACAATGTAGATGAGTCTGAATGGGAGAACGGCAATGCGGGGTTTATGCTGGTTGACGGTATGGATACCTTTGTTGATTTTGAACAAGGGCAGCGGTTGAGGTCAAACAGTCCTTTTTGGATTGTCCATGATGTTCCTGCTGGTGAGCAATTCAGCATTAAGGGCGCAACGGTTGATATTGGGTTCGGTGCGGTATTTGTACCTTACCAAGTATCTAATGTCATGGCGGGCAATGAGCTACAAGCATTACCTACGGATGATAGCTCTACCGGCAGCAATAGAAATTTATCAGCGCAAGAAGTAGACTCACGCATTAGTAACAGTGGGGCTGGTTATGTTCTTGCAACATGGGGCGGCGACCTACAGAACACAGGACGATACCCTACGATAAACGGGGCATCCAACACAACACAAGTCAGCGGCTTAGGTGTTAATGTCTCTGCTCCCGTTCCCGCAGCGGGGACAATAGACACACTCACCTACTACAACACTTCTGGCGACGCCACAACGGAGCTTCAGATTATTAAGAACGGTGTAGTCATGTATACGTTTACCTGTACTGCATTCTACGGTAAAGAAACTGGTATCAATGTTCCAATTGGTTTTGTTGGTGGTGTACCTGACAATATAGCCATTAGGTATTCAGCAGGAACGAAACCCGCAGCAGGTTTTTACTCGATGTATATAAATTAAATGGCAGACGATCTATTTAGCAAAAAGAACCTATTAAAGTACACGCCTACAAACGTGATTAAGTTTTGCTTTGCGATGGCGTTTATTACTTTCTGTCTGGTGTTTATGTTGATGATGGCTAAGGCAGCCGACATTCCTATAGGTAGGTATTTCAATGCGGTCATTGATGTGAATGTCGAGAAGATGCACGGAGCGATCACCATTATTGAATATCAAGAATTAATGGAATATGTGGATAAGACTGAGGCGAGACTAAAAGTGCTTGAGGCTCAATCTCACAACCCTAAATCTAAAGACGACATAAAGTAGTCATCCACAATTTTTTATGCCATAATTCGCATACTATCGTCATAACAACTAGAGGAACGAACGATGATTGCAAATGATGGGTTAGAAATGCCAGTAATGGGCCAAGAGCAAGAACGTCTTTATGTAGAATTCTATAAAGAAACCGTCCAAGACACCGTAAAGACTGCCGAAGCCGGTAGGCCTATTTTCCGCGACGCGGATTACATCAAGATCATGGCACCGGGTGGTAAAGACAACGTTGTCGTCCGTGAAGTTCGTCGAAATGGCTGTAATAACCCTAATCTGAATGATGATAAACGTTTTCCTCAACAATGGGCCGCGTATCAAAACGGTCAAAGCCAGCAGGAGAATATAGGCACCCCCTGTTCAGAATGCCCCGCCATTTCTAACAGCATGGCCGAAGAACTCAAGCACTTTAATATCCACACCCTCGAACAATTAATTGAAGCTCCTGACAATACTGGTATTATGGGCTTTAATAATATGAAAAACGCAGCGGTAGCATATCTGGATATAGCTAACGGGGTTGTTCGTGCTCAGGAATTTAAGAAGCAGGAAGAGAAGATTGCAGACCAGCAGAAGCAGATCGATGAGCTTCTGGCGGGACAGAATGGCGGCGGTGGACCCCAATCTACCGAAGGAAGTCAAGACGACTCTGCGGCGGGAGAAGTACCCACGCAAGAGACAGCGGGTGGGGAAAGCGAAACAGATGGAACTCCCGCTAAAGGCAACAAACGACGAAAACGATAGGTAATCATTATGCGATACCCTCTAGCCGGTGACATAATCAACCGCGTAGCTCTCGAGACGGGACTCATCACTAAGAAATTAGCCGATCCGTTCACGTCTGATGACGCTAATATGACGCAGTTGATTGAGTTACTGGCTATTGCCGGTCAAGAAATGGTATCGATGCACAACTGGGAGGTGCTAGTCCGTAATCACCAGATAGTGACTCAAAGTACGGATTCTGGTGATTATCCACTCCCTGACAATTTCTCCCACATGATCGATCAGACAGGCTGGGAGCGTAAATCAAGAGTACCGCTATTTGGACCACTCAGCGCACAGGATTGGTCCTACTTAAAAGGCCGTAAATTAGCCAATTACACCATCTACGCCAGTTTCAGGATACAGCAAGGGCAATTTACTGTCTTTCCTAATGATCCTATCGGTGATGGGTGGGATATTAATTTTGAATATATCAGTCGGGATTGGGTTGAAGACTCAACTAACCCCGGCACGTTTATCGATACACCGAAAACAGCAGCCGACACGATTCTCTATGAATATCAAGTCATTAGCCGCTATCTGAAGGTTAAATACCTCATGGCTAAGAATCTTGACGCCACAGCCGCGCAGGATGACTTTAACCAGGTATTCATGAGCTGGACGGGTAAAGACACGGGTGCTGAAATACTCAATGCAGGCCACGGTGGGCGGAGATACCCTTATTTAGACACCTACCGTAATACGGGCGATAGTAATTATGGCAGTTCATTCCCCTAGGGCGTCACGGTCTTTTACGAAACCCAGACCACAGACGGCTATTAGTGCGACATTACCCTCCCCCATCAAAGGGATGGATGGTCGTACACCTATATCCAATCAAGGGCCTGAAAACTGTCTCTATGCCTACAATATCGTGCCTTCAGAGTACGGAATCAGGACTCGACGTGGATACCGTGAGATCGCTATTAATGTACCCCAGACAGCCGGGATACAGACTATTATACCCTTTGACGGTCAGAACCCTGCTGGTACGGGTGATAAGTTGTTCGTCGCTACCTCGTCTGGGATCTATGACGTTACAACCCCTGTAGACGCGCCAACACCCGTATTTACGTGGCCTCTACCTGTCAATGATGCGGCGGGGTATGGTCAGTTTACGAACTTCACGAACGATAACGGCGACCATGTGTTGCTCTATGCCGACAGTATTCACGGCTTGCATATATACACTGAAACCACAGGGCTATGGACGCTGGCCACAGGCATTACTAACGCCACGATAGCCGATATTCGCTTCGTCATGATCCACAACCAACGGGTCTGGATTATCGAGGAAGGTGCCGCTAATGCTAAGTATCTACCCGTAGGTGCTTTTGCCGGTGCAGCGACAAACTTCAATTTCGGGGCTTTATTCGCCGTGGGTGGTGATTTAGTCGGGTTATGGAATTGGACGCTCGACGGTGGTAACGGTGCAGACGACTATTTAGTGGCTATAAGCCGTGGCGGTGACGTGGTGGTATTCAGGGGTGAAGACCCCTCCAGTGCCGTGACATGGACTAACACGGGCGTCTTCAGGATCGGTAAAGTACCCGCAGGACACCGTATTGCGGTTGAATTTGGGGGAGATTTACACGTCCTGTCGTCCTTCGGGATTACGGCCATGAGTGACCTATTACGCGGTGTGTTCGACCCCGGTGATAGGGGCTCTATCGCCTTCCCTATAGCCCGTCTACTCAGGGCTGAAATGGAAGACACCATCACTCAGATTGGATGGGAAATATACACCTATGAGACTGAAGGACAATTAGTTGTCAACTACCCACAAACCTCCGGCAACCCCAACTTACAATTCGTCTACAATATCACGACTGGAGGTTGGGGTTACTGGCGTGATTTACCGATGTACACGGGTAATACATGGCTCCAGAATCTCTATTTCGGGGGTACAGATGGGACTGTATATGCCTATAATGGCACGACAGATAACGTCAAATATGACGGTACTGCGGGAAGCCCTATACAATGGTCGATGCTCCCTAATTACAACGATTATAACTCTCCAGGCTCCTTTAAACTGGCTCAATTTGTCCGTCCTTATTTTCTAGCGCAGCAACAACCCGACGTAGAGGCGGTTGCTTACTTCGATTACGACCTCAGTCAGTTAGGTAACCCATCTGGCGTATTAACCCCCCAAGGCGACGTTTGGGATACTGGGCTTTGGAACGACGCTAAATGGTCATCCGGTGAGGTATTACCCTTCAACGGTGTGATCGGTCTTTCAGGTACAGGAACGGTCGTGGCGATTGGCTTTAGAGGTCAATCCCTTGAACGCACCACCCTTACGGGTTGGGATTTCGTCTGGAGTGTTGGGGGTGTACTATGAAGGTTGAATTTCGATCCCTTACGTTTGGTGATATTACGTGGTTTAAAGAGCGTAATCACATTAATGTTATGGAAGATACTGTCGGTATCGTGGCAATGGATGAAGATACCCACGAAATACTCGCCATGTGTATTATGGACTCATGGACGAAGACTAGCGTCCAAGTCCACCAAGTTATCGAGAACCCTATGGTTCTCAGGCATGGGTTTTTTGAAGAAATCTCCCATTTTGTCTTCGTAACATCATGGCGTCGAGTGATGGTAGGATTAGTACCTGCAAATAACGAAAAAGCGATTAAACTTAATAAACATATAGGCTTTAGCGAAGTTGCCAGAATTAGAAATGGCTATGACACCGATATAGACTATATAATCATGGAAATGCGCGATGAAGATTGCCAATTCCTGAAGCGTGATAGAGAGGCCGCATAATGGGTAAGTCAGCACCAGATCCACCAGATTACACGGGCGCAGCGGAAGCTGAAGCGGGCGCGAATCAGGACTTAGCGAACCAACAAACCTTCGCTAACCGTCCGAATCAACAAACCCCGTGGGGGAATATTAATTGGGAAGCGTCCCAAGGTATCGACCCTGCGACGGGTAAACCTGTTACGACGTGGAATCAGACGATGGGCTTGCCCGAGGATGCTCAACGTAGCCTCGACTCCCAGAATCGTGTGTCTGCAGGACGTAGTGAATTAGCCGAATCGCTTCTCGGTCGAGCGGAGGGTGAACTCGGAGAATTCGACTGGGCGGGATTACCCGAGCGACAAGGGCTTGAATACGACCCTACAACGCTCAGGGCTAACGCTGAAAACGCGATGTATGATAGTGCTACCTCCAGACTCGATCCTCAATGGAATCAACGCACTCAAGACACCGAAATCAAGCTACGTAATCAAGGTTTAAGACCGGGTGACGAGGCTTATGATAATGCTATGGGGAACCTAGAACGCGCCAAGGGCGATGCGTATGCTCAGGCTCAACGTGCGGCTGTAGGTGAAGGTCGAGCAGAAGCGAATCAATTATTTGGTCAGCAACAGGACTCTGCAGCCTTCGGTAATACCTTGAGACAGCAGGCTATGGCTGAAGAGGCTAAACGTCGAGGCATGAGCCTGAATGACATGAATGCCCTACTCTCAGGTCAACAGGTCATGCAAAACGACATGCCCGCCTTCAATAGCGCCAGTCGAACACAAGGCCCCGCGTATGGCCAAGCAGCCGCTAACCAAGGGACTGCAGCCAACAACGCATGGTCAGCCCAGAACGCCAATACCGCGAATATGTTTAGCGGTGCGGGCTCTCTCATGCAGGGAGGCGCGGATATGTACACCGCGTTTAAATAATGCAGGATTACACAGGACTTGACCCAGCAGCCGCGAACTTCGCGCAGCAGACCCAGATAGCAGACGCTTTGACGGGCGAACCTAGGCGTGTCAGTGGCGGGTATAAAGCCGGTATGGCCGCACCACAGCCCGGTCCTCAAGGGATGAGCCCCATGCAGGCCGCTAGGCTCGGGAAAAATATGTATGATGCCTATAGCACTCTTTCAGGTGCGGGTGTACCGATCAATCAAGGGCTTGCGAACTCGACAGGCACTATCACTCCTGCTAGTAGTGGGGGTGGTGGTGCCTGGGCGGGACCATTAGGCGCGGCGATTATCGGTAAGATGGGTCATGAAGTGAATCGCGGTACGGTCGATGAGTGGGGTGATTACTTCACTAATCCGGGCGATACCTCAAGGCGTGTGGCTGCAGCCGATAGAGACGATTTCGGTCAGGTATTTGGTGAAGGCGCAGCGCAAGGTATGTTCGCCCCTATTGAGGGTGGTAATGCACTAATCGATGGAGATTTAGGAGGTTTCGCAGCCTCGTTTGATGATTTTCTCCGCGCTCCGTTGAACGTTTTTGACGACTGGTTTTAGAGGTTATTATGGAAGGCGAATACACACCTAATGAAGTATACGATTTTGCAATCAATGAATTGGGGATGACTGAAGAAGACTTAGCTAATGTGCTTCGTGATTACGAGGGTGAAGGGGCTATACTCCAGCAGCAAATGGCTATGGCAGACGCCATGAAACGTAAGCAGCCCGAAGGCACCTATGCTGGTGGTATGTATGTCGCACCCAACATCATGAGCAACATAGGAGCCGGTTTGAGTAGTATTGCGGGCTCGAAGATGGGGCGTGATACCTTACAGAGTCAGCGTGACCTAGCGAGTAAGAAGCAGGAAGGTTTAGCGGCTGCGTTGGGGCGTCGATCTAATATCGATCAATACCTCGCTAATGAATCAGGCACGATCACCCCCTTGGGAGGTATGTAATGGATCTAGCTCAACTATTAGCCTCGGGTGAAGACATTACACCCGATCAAACAGCGGATTATGGCGCGGCATTACGGGGTGAGGCACCTCGCAATATGCTATTTCAAGCCTCGGGTATAGACGCCCTAAACCGACTGGGAAAAACTGGTGCAGCCGCCACTAACCAAAAACGTCAGGGCTTATTGAAAGCACTGGAGGCGCAGAAGAAAGCGACCGCAACTAAAGACTATCGAGATTCTACATTAGGACTCCAGAGATCGTCTCAAGAAGCAGCGCAAGCCGAGCGCGTGAGAAAACAGCAGCAAGTAGAGAATACGCTTTCCGGTGGTGCTATGTATAACATACCCGGTTTTGATAAACCTCAACATGTGAGCAGCAACTATTTAGGTGATAAAGTTATCACCCAAACCCGTGAACCTGTTGATATGACAGGGGCTAGTAAGGTGTATAAACCGAGTGCTGCAAGTACTGGCTTCAATAAACCAACGGCGAAACAGCAGAAAGAATTTGAAGCGACAGCAGCACTAACCGATAACACCAATGAGTTAGTCAGTAGCTACCGGCCTGAATATGCAGGGGGTACTGTGCCTGGTGGTGGATCACTCAGTAACTACGTATCACGCGAAGCGCCTATACTGGCGAGTGATGAAATGAAGGCTAAACAAAACTGGTGGGCTAACTACAAGAAGCAACGCGAATTAACGGAGAGACATGAGTTATTCGGTAGCGCATTAACAGCCACTGAGCAAGAGCAATGGCGTCAGGCGACAATCAACCCTAATATGGAAGACTCGCAGATACAGACGTCGATTAATACTATGCAGCGGTTACAGAATAAAATCGCTAAAAAAGCAGCCGGTAATGCCGCCATAAAAGGCTGGGACCCTGAATATATAGCCTATAATTTTGATGTTGAAGAATCACCTAACGGAGACGTAACCACAACAGAAATTGATTTTTCGGTTACTCCTGAAGGCGAAGACCCTCAAGAGTGGGCTGAATTAACGGATGAAGAACGTCAAGAGTATTACGAATAATGGCGACATTAAAAGAACGTATCGCAGAAAAGAAAGCCGCTAGATTAGCGGGCGGTAATTCTGGTGGCTCATTAAAAGAGCGTATCGCCGCCAAGAAAGCAGCCCGTCAACAAGCAGCGCCTCAAGAGCCTCAAGAAGCCGAGCGTAATTGGTATGATCCTGTACGCGCGGTGACTAGCGGCATGACATTAGGCTTCGGTGATGAGATAGGCTCCGCTGTTGCAGCTGCAGCCGCTAAGATAGCGGGATCGGAAGAAGAATACGGTGAAATCTACACGGGTATGATGGAGTCTTTACAGGATGAACGTAAAGCCTACGAGAAAGCACATCCCGGTGAAGCACTAGCCTTGAATGTTGCGGGTGGTTTAGCGACGGGTGGTGCTAGTCTTAGTCAACTAAAAAATCTAGGTAAGACAGGTAAATTCATAGCGAGCGTTGCTGAAGGTACTGCCGGTGGTTACGGCTCCGCTGATATGGACAAACGCGGTCAGGGTGCTGGTACGGGTGCTGCAATATCAGCCGGTCTAGGCGCTATACCTGTCGTCGGGCGGGGTTTGGCTAACACAGTGTCTAAACGACGTGTGGCTCAAGAATTAGGTAAGGGTGAAGACTTCATACCTCTCAATTTAGCGGCGGACGGTGGGTTAAGTAGCTTCTATAAAAACACAGTAGGACGTGCGTTTGGAGGTGAAAAAGTCCTCGACCAATCCAAGCGTGTCTTGAATAAAGCTTTGAATAAGCAGGGTACGCTTCAACGTGAAGTCGATAACCTCAAGGGCTACGCTAAACGTGAAGCGGCAGACACCATAGACAACATAAAACAACGTGCAGATGATACTGTCGGTGTGGCTAGTGTCCAGGCCGACGACGCTATCGACACCACGAAGAGATCGTTAGTCAAGACTGTAGACGGTAATAACCAAACCTTCAGGGATACCGCCTCGATGGACTCAATGCCACGCGGTCTGGATGACGAGACTAGAGTCGTCATTATGGGTGGTGATCAGCAAAGCAGAAATAGGCTGATTAACGACCAGTGGAACAATAACAGCTTCGGGATGATTAAAGACCGTCAATTCGCTATTGATCAAGATGAGATACTGGCGCGTGTTGCGGCGGCTGTCGATGACCCAGCGTTAAGCGATGTACTACCTGAATTAAGAAAAATCATTCAGAATAAGGTCGGTGACAAAATGGCTAAAGTCACCAATAAAGCCTCGGGATACTCTACAGGACTCCCTACCCCAATACGCGGCACTATGTCAGGTGCTGAAGCGATGGAGGCGAGAAACGCACTTAAACGACTCGCTAATAGCCGTGAAGGTCTTGGCAGTAACGCACTTAACAGGGCAGCGGGGATCATCGACGACACCTTGACAAAACAGTTAGACCCTCAGACAGCCAAGCAGTTCACTGACGAATTACAGGCTTACGGGACTTTCCAGACTATGAAAGCCGCGACGGATAAAGCCGGTATTAAGAATCAGGGTAATTTCACCCCCGACGACTGGATGAGTAAAAGTAACTTTGGTAACTACCGTCAAGCGGGGACTGCTAGACTTCAACAGGAAGCCCAGGGCGTTCAATTATCTAATACAGACGCGGTGGTTGAGGCTGGTGCTAGTGAAGCGGCCACGAAGTCCGCATTGACGAAAACAAAAGCAGCGGCGACGAACCTAAAAAATACGCAGCTTAAAAACGCTAAAAAAGCTGCAGCGGTTGATCCTCTATCTGGCAGATTACAGATGCACCTTGACGCTGCAGATAGGGGTGTTAAAAGTATTCAGGAAAATATGCCGAATGAGAAGGCTAATACCTTCATGAAAATATTTTCTACTGGCCTGCTGGGTGCGCCTTTTACGGCGGGTGTGGGTGGTGCTGGTGGTTTGCTTGGTCCTAATTTACCCGTCGGCTACGGTGTCGCCAAAGGGCTCTCGACTGAGGGTGCTCAACGTACACTAGCAGGACAGACGGACGCGCAGAAAAAATTAGCAGAGCAGTTAATGAGATATGACGCTTCAAGTATGAAGCCTTTACTAGAGCAATTTGGTCGTGGCGCAACGCGCGGGACTATTGTCGGTCAGGAGTAATAAACAATGCCAAGAGATTCATCAGGAAACTATACGCCCGACGCCTCGAACCCGGTGACAGCCGGGACGACGATTGAGACGAGCTGGGCGAACCCGACAGTGGCGGATTTCTCGCAAGCGGTTACAGACAGTCTGGATCGTAATGGTCGGGGTGGTATGTTAGTCCCCTTCAAGAATCTGGACGGTACAGTATCGGCTCCGGGTATGACGTGGAATTCAGAAACCTCGCTCGGGATCTACCGCGCCGGGACTCAGGACATGCGCGTCTCGGTCGGGGGTGCAGACGTCATGCGCTGGATTGCGGGGAAGATTCAAGCGTGGGATGGTGCCGCGTGGCAAGACGTAAATAATGCAGGTGATGGTTTTGCTCCACTGGCTAGCCCTGAGTTTACAGGTACACCGAAAGCGCCTACACCTGCTCCTGCTAATAATTCCACAGAACTAGCTACGACTGAGTTTGTTAAGAGTGTATTGCCTGTTTTGCCTGATTTGCCAGAACCTAGAAGGGGTGTTGTAAATACAGCAGCTAACACTATTACAGGTGACAAGGGTATAGCATCTGTATCGAATGGCGGCACAGGTATTATCACGATCAACCTAACCAATGCAGTATCCAGCACTAATGAAGCAGTAGTGACTCTTGGTGTCGTTTTGGCCGTTATTCCTGCTATTGTTACTTATACATGGGTTACGACTTCACAGCTTCAAATAGCAACCTACGGACAGAATGGTACAACTAAAGATTTTGATTTGCTTGGAGGTGTTGCCAGTTTCAATATAACTGAGGGTGGCGCTTAATACAGCAGCCTCCATGCGTTCTCGGCAGTTATCATAGATGCCTGATTGGTTGGGTGAACACCGTCGAA
>TARA_R110002020_G_scaffold28792_3_pt1 | contig 11068 bp, 4 predicted proteins | sample TARA_R110002020 | Tara Oceans TARA_R110002020 (sample SAMEA4396489) | marine metagenome | biome: Westerlies Biome; feature: [MES] marine water layer (ENVO:01000295) within the mesopelagic zone...; material: water (ENVO:00002006), including particulate matter (ENVO:01000060) such...
CGCAGAGTCGCTGAGAGCAACAGGCGTAACGTCTGTCGCCTCAGTAAGTGCCGTAGTCTGCTGAGTCATATTCGGATAGAACGTGAATTGCACAGTAGCCGCATTGTGGCTCTGAGCAGTCGAACGAACATCCGCAAGCATCTCATAGAGAGGCTGTGAACGTAAAGCAAAATAGGCGATCTGATTGAACGCCGTAGTTACCTGATCGTCTAATTGGGTAGTCCCGGTCGGGTTAGTTAAAGATAGAGGTGGTGTATAAGCCACAGTGAGTCCTAGGGTTAGGACTCCAACGACTTAGCGAACGGTCAGGTAGCTGCGCCCCACAAGATACCATTCGACTCCAGCAACGCCCGAAGTTCATCTTCATTGTTTGTTGCTCTAATTTGCGAGTCTAAATCAGGTGGTAACACCGGATCTCCGCCTTCACCTGCGATTAGCATTCGCTGTTCCGCATTCAATGTGTCATTGAGAGCAGAATTTTGAGCTACGGATGTTTCACCACCCAAGAACCCTGCTGCTTCAGCTTCCTGACGGATAGCTTCAGAATCGAGTTCACCTTCATAGCCCTTCACGAAATACTTGACACGTGCGTCATCAGGATCAAGTCCTGCTGAACGAAATGTGTCACGCCGCTGGATAGACGAAAGCTGTAACTCTAAATCAGCGGCTTTTTGTTCCGCTTCCTTAGCACGAGTTTCGAGTTCTCGTCGCCAGTTTGGCTTCGATTCGGTTGAACTGCCAGAACCAGTTTCACTGTTGCCAGTGGAGTCGGAATCTGTCATATGTCACTCACCTGTCCTTACGCATCCTCAGCGGTGGTACTTCGGATGGGGGTGTCGCACGGCGCACCTCTAAAGGGCCGAACTACATACATATGTATAATGCAAGAACCGAGTGATTGCAAGTATCAGGTAGCTTTACCCATACCTACAACACCGCCAGATGTCGTCAACGCACCAGATTGTCCTGCGAACCCAGCGACTCTGCTTTCCCTACGACGCCTTAAAGCAGTCGCGCTATCTGGATCAAGATTGAAAGCACCACGAGTAAGTGTTCCCCCGCTCATAGTGCTTTCACCCAAAAGACTGCTAGATAAACCAGACATAGGTGTAAGAACACTAGCCAATTCACGCTCTTGAACATTTGCTCGTTCTAAAAGAGAACCAAGTTCAGCTTTTACATTACGGGCTGTCGTTGTACCAAGAATCTTGTCAGCCCTTGTTGCCAATCCGGCTCCAGTAAGTTTACGGCGAGCATCCACAACGCTTTTTATCTTGTCACTTTCAAGATAAAGCGCTGTAATATCGCCTTCCGTAAACCCGTACATCTCTTTAATAGCTCCGATTGTTTCAGGATCAGCGATTGCGGCTGCTTCTTCAGCCAAAACTATTCTGGCTTGCCATTCATTTAACGAAACGTCGTTAGTCAACAAACGAGTTATATCGTTTACATCCACAAATTCATCTGGGATACCTGCTGCTTGGGCAAGTTGACGATAACCAGTTTCAAGATTAATATAATCCGTTTCCGAAAGAGGTGCTTGCCCAGACGCTCGTCGTGCTTTTTGTGCAGGGAACCTCACCGCATATTCTTCAGTCATTCGTAACTGTGAAAGAACCGCCGTTACTGGCATTCCTTGATTAATCATTTTATTAACAAAACTAGATAAATCAGTATCGCTATCTGGGCCAAGTCCAAAGAAATCAAGATACTCAGACATCATGCCTGAAGCAGTCATCATGTCCGGATTAACTACAAAGGCTGGACTATCGGGATCAAGAGCATCATAGTCTTGGGGCTCATAAGCAAATTCGGCATTGGCATCCCCATAGGGGGAAGCTAGATCGTCAACAAATATGGTGTCTGCGATTTCATCAAATTTTTGACCAGGATCACCGGGAGTGGGATCACCGGGAGGGAGATCACCAGGGATAGGGTCACCAGGAGTAGGCACACCAGGAGTAGGGTCACCAGGGGTAGGGTCACCAGGATCACCGCCAAGAAGATCAGCTTCAGGCAATTCAAAAAATGGTTCAGCAGGAGGAAGAACACCCTCATTAGGGAACCCAGGCATTGATGCAGCATCAGGCCCAGTCCAAACCGGAGAAGGCGGTTCCATCCCCCCATAACCCTCTGTATCAATCAAAGAAGGACCAATAGCATTAATAACTGCTGCAGTTAAAGGCCCAACAACCCCATCAGGCGCTAACCCATGAGCCTGTTGAAATCCTTCTAACGCAGATTCCGTTCTCGGACCAAACTTGCCATCCCATTCATCTGGAGATTGCGGAAAAAGTATTTGTTGAAGCTGAAAAACAGTCTCATTGTCGCTGCCACGTCGAAGCATTTCTTTTGCCATTAGATTGCTCCCATCCCAGCACCTACAGTATTCAAAACATTAGACATTTCAGCTAACGCATACCCAGAAGAATCAAATTCGGCTGACATACGAACAGCCAATTCTGTTTCACGAATCGTAAATGGACGTTGAAGATTTAATTCTGGTGGAGCAGCATCAGCCTGTTCTGCCCAAGGACGCAAAATTGTTCGATCGCCACCAAGAATTGCTTGCCCAAGTGAATAGTCTGTCCCATTCCATTGCGCTTTACGACCTAACAATTTGGTAACAACCGGATCATAAGTTTGCAAAAATTCTTCTGTGGTACCACCTGCATCATAAAAATCAGCAAGTTTATCGCCATACATTAAACGGGCACGTTCCTGCATGAGTGTACGCAAGTTCTTTGGGTCTAAATCTCCAGTAAAGATTCTGCGTGCGATATCTTTTTCAGTTGCGGCAGGCAGTTTTATTAAATATTCGTTTCCGGTTGAGCGAATTGTTTGGAGTATTTCTCTGATCTCACTACCGGCTGCTGCTTCGCCCCCGAGGAGTACATCCCCATAGTTTTGACCATAAACAGTACCCCCAGTGAGGTAACGCCTTATTTCTTCATCATCGAAACCGAAAAGGTAAGCAGTTGTAGCAACCTCATCTAATTGTTCAGCCGTGTATGTTGCGCCTGCATTACGGGCATAGCCTTCGATATCTCGGCGAACGTCTTCTATGAGGGCTCTACGTGCTGGGTTAAGCTCATCCCAATCTGCATCGACACCCTGTTGATACCAGGTTTGGCTATTTGTTCTAAGTGTGGGACTGGACTCTTGCCACCATTGAGTAGTTGGCATCCATTTATTAATAAATTCCTGAACTCTTATCGCAACTTCAGATGGATTAAGATCCTCCGCAACCCACGTAACATATTGCTCGTTAAGATAATCGACTATATTTACTGTTTGCCCGCCAACATTAATATTGGCTCGGGGATCTCCGATTAAAAACCCGTAGAAAGCATCACCAAAGTCACTCGTTTCGCTGCTACCAGATCCACGCCTCGGCCAACCTTCGAACGGTTCGTCAATAGCAAACGATGAATCTCCATCCCAGGGAGCAGGCGCTCCCGGCCCGGCCTGTCCTGATTCATTTGGATCACCAGGTGATACAGGCGTTGTAGACGAAAGTAATTGCAGATCCTCAGGACCAAGATAAACTTCCCTATCCGGCATTTCCCCTGGACTACGAGTACCAACTCTTTCGGCAGTACCAACTTCAGGGTTCTCATACCGAAAATCGGCTGCTGTTTCTATAGCAGCATCAATCTTTCGAGTATTGGAAGCACCCCAACCCACAGCACCTTCGAAACTACCCCATACTTCTAAATCTTTTACTGCGTCTTCTGACGCCAAAATTTCTTCAGGTGTTGTTCCCTCAATGAGCAAATCAATTAACGCACTGTAATCATGGACAGTACTTTTCGTTAATGTTCTAAATGCTGCCTCTAATCCCTCTTCACGATTCTTATAGTTTTTAACTCCAGCATCATTAAAGTCTTCAGACTGAGAACCTTTAGGTTCCATATCCCAAGATGTAGCTAAAGGATTAAACCTAGCTGCAGTACCTTCACGGCCCATCCAATGCAAAATAAATGAAACATTACCTTTACTTTTAGGTGCTTCCAACAGACCTAAAAGGTCTTCGGCCCACCTCACTCTGTTTCTATAAGTCATCCTATTCATCGGACAAGCCCTCTGGAATTACGAGTAATATAATCCCCTAACGCACGACTAATTAGCGGACCAGAATTTTGTAGTGCTTCTTCTCTATTAACCCCAAGAGATCCTGTTGCGACACTTTCCAAAGTACCATCCGGCATTCTTCGATTAGCATTAGGGCCTATAACCGAGTTTTCTGCTGCAACAGTCGCAGCATTTAGAGCAGCACCTTGTTCATCGTCATTTGCCGAACGTCCGTACACACGGTAAGCCCATTGGTTAGTCGCATCAATTATCGAAGGTACGTCAACTTGTTTAATGTAATCAGCTTTTTCTCGTGCTTCTTGAAGAAACAAATCCCAATCCTTGATGACAGCTTTTTCGTTATCGAACAAACCGCCTTCATAACCAAGAATAGGTAAATAGCTATTGCGTAATTGGTTAGTTGTGTCAAGACCTTTCATGCCAGCATCGCCAGCTTCCCAGCCCACTCGTTCTGCTTGCGTTTCGGCCACATTACTTAATGCGTAAGCTATAGCGTCTTCATCAATAATTGCATCTGGATTGACAAGCCAATCAGCATTATATTTTTCTAGATTGTCGCTTCCAAATCCCATATACCCAAGAGCAACAAGACCCATAGCAAAATCTCGCTGTTGTTCTGGTTCCAAAGCTTTGTAATGGGCTAAAGCATCATCAATGCCATAATCCATTTCGGCTTCACGTTCTTCATAACGCCGCCCAAGTCCAGCTTCAGGTAATTCTTCTTCTGGACCTAACATCTGACGCCCAATTATTTGTTCTTCACCAATCTGATCTTCGTCATAAAAAACACCTTGGGTAGCTCGACCAGGTTGTTGGACTAAACCCAATCCAGCCTGAATGGCAGGTTCCGAAATTGGCGCATAGATGTCGTACCAGCGAACAGTCATCGCTCCCAATGTGCGTCCTGCTGAACTAGCTAATGGGGGTACCAAGTATTGATCTAAATCTGCTTTATCTCCGGCACCCTCAACAATGGCTTGACCAGCTACATCGGCTGCTTCGGATTCTGCGAACATTCCTTTATCAGTAAGTTTGATATTGCCATAGAAAAGAGGCATTTCAGTTCGGAAATTAGAATCGTTCATTCCTGCTTGTTCTGCGAGTATCGCATAGTCAGCAAGCCCATACCCTTTATCGCTGATCTCCACTCCTTCGCTTATTTGTGTGTACCCTTTAAGTTCTTTTTCAAGTTCGTTTTTGGCTTCTTTCAAAAGCTCTTCTTCGCTTTTATCATCGCTACCTATAAAGTCAAAGGAAGTTGTGTTGGCAAGCCCCATCCCCCCAGCAACTCCATACCCCGTATTCGCAATAAATTTCATTATCGTACCATATTTGGTCCCTTTAGCAGCGGAAATGAATTTCGTTGGGGCTGTAGCAAAATCAATTCCAGCACGAGCCGCATGAGAACGGATAGCAACACTCAATGCGGCTCTTCCCCCCATAGCAGCTACACCGTAACCTCCGGCTGCTGCTGCTCCTACTGCAAGAAAACTAAACGCTAAAGGAACAGCCCAATCTTTATAACCTCTATCTTCACCAGGACGATCACCTGTCCATTCGGGAAGCTCTGACTCATAATCAGGCGGGGTCATCATTAATTCATTATCTGAACTAATACCACCATAGAGAAGGGCATCGGCGATTGAGTTGTAAACATTTTCAGGCTGGTTGTATCGTTGTTCTGCTGCACCTGTTTCGTCTGTCATGCTGCTTCACTTCTCGTAACTGTCGGATAATTCCAAGCAAAGTTACTTTGCGTAACCGTGTCAATATTAGATAAATAGCGACTATAGAGATCAACAAAGTCTGGTCGTAATCTTAACTCTAAATTAGCATTATGAAAATCTGCTGCGATGTCTGCATTCTTTTCAAATCCTAAACGAAGATAATTCCGATCGCCTGAGTCCATATATCGTTCCCACATAATGAAAGCTGTGTTGTCATGGTTATCAACCCACCTCTCAATCAAAGGCCAATCTGGACGATAGTTAAATGTCGGGTCAAGTAAGAGATCTCTAAGACCTTGAATAATTTTTGCTTGATTCAACGGATTCTGGGGTTCCATATATTCTTCATACCATGCGCGATTAGTTTGCCCCATCACAACTGCAGCGCTTCTACGCAAATCTAAAAGTTTTGGGTGAGCTTGGATATCAGCAGATTGTCCCATTAAAGCCGCAGCTTCTAACTGTTCAGCAATAAAATTTTCTACCTGATTCCATTCACGCCAACCTTTAGTAGTTGATGCTGCCGAATAAATACCCTTAGGCGTATTGTCTGCTCGTCGTCCTTGTTGTTCTTCTCTAATCGCTACTGCTCGACTATGTTCAAATTTAATATCTTGTGGTCCAACTCGCCCAATGATTAAATCTCGAAGCAAAGGATTGTTATCTGCATATTCTTGATGCTTTTGATATGAGGCTTCGCTTTCCAGAGTGCCACCGGCTACCCCACGAACCGCAGTTTGGCGTCCCGTAATAACCCATAAGTCAGCATGGTTATGGAGAAGCCATGTATCTGCTGCTTCGACACCGGTCTCTTTAGCTATTTCGTAGTACTCGTTAATCATTCTCCAATGGGGAGATTGGGCACGAAAAGACATCGGCAAAGACATTGCCCCAAATGCACGTATTTCAAGTATTTTTGTTGTCCGTCGATAAACTTCATCTTCGAAAACTTTCCAGTCAGCTTCGTTTTCGATGACATCACCGTTTGCTTCATATTCGTAAGCTAAATCTGCTGTGATGCGTACAAGAGTTCTGGATCGTTCAGGTGTATCCAGCCCTAAACCACCAGCCATTGCTTTACCCCATGCTGGTGACGTTGCATCAAACCAGCGTGCTAACACACTTGTGCCTTCATTTATCCCGTAGGGAAGAATCCAATCAACCGAATTTTGTAAAGATGGGTTCTCAATAACTATTTCCGAAATTGGGAATGAAACTAAAGGGCCAATCCCAGGAGTGCCACCAATCATTGAGACTGAGGTAATTCTGAAGTCCAATGCTGTGTCTGCAAGAATGCTTGCTTTGCCTAACATTTTGCCGTCTGCGAAAGGTATAAGTTTTCCGGCTAAAGGTATCTTCATTTTGAAAATATTTGGCATCCGAATAACTGATAACGCTGATCCGCTTTCGTCTTCTGCTTCAAGTATCCGCCAGTTGCGAACAACACGAGCAACTAGATCAGGATTGTCAATAGCTATACCAGTCCATCTAGTAATAACTTCTTGCCAGGCACCAACGAAAGGCATGTAGTTTGCTACTACTTCTTCGAAGCGGCTACGTTCAGCTAAATCGTAAAGAAGATCTTTGCTTTCAGTTACCGCTTTTGATCGGGCACGGTTCTGAATGATGTTGATATCGTTACCTGTAAGAGTGAATATGTCACCGTCAGGGCCTTTAAGAGAACCAAGTTGACGAGCAACTTCTCTTTCATAAATAGTTTTGAACAATGGGCTACGGGTAAGTGCATCTGTCGGCAGTGTGCCGATATTTTCAAACGCATCATTAATGCGATCAACAATATGCATCTGCAAGTTTCGTGTGTCCGCCATATCTTGGATAGTTGAATCTGCGACAATTTTTCCAAAATCATTGGTTCCGGCTGCGGCACGAACGGCATCTATATCGCCGCCATAAACCCGATCCACAACTGACATGATGTCTCTCTCCCAATCGACTTCATTGCCATCTACAATATTGCGTCGTACATCTTCGAATGCAGGAAGATCAGGGACAATACCTTGCACTTCTTCACGGAGTGTCGCTATAAGATCTCTAGGATTTCTATTCCATTGATCTGCGTAGGCTTCTCTAACGACGGAACCTTCGTTCTGTAAGAACCTAAGAATCTCGTCATCGGAAGATCCGTCCCAAATCATACGCATAAACGTTTGGCCTTCACCAAACGAACTATTGCGATCTCCTTTAGGTAACCATTGACGATTCACCGTATCGTTATACGCTTGTGAAAAAACTTCGGTATGTTTAGCGTTATTTATATCGTACTGTTGACGATCTCTTTGCCGAGTAGCTCTCCGCGAAGCTGCTGATGCACCTTCCCACATTTGACGGCTAGAACTGTCAGAAGAGATATTGTTTTTATGGATTGCTATAGCTGCAGGTGAATTTCCAAACGCATTTTCTACGCTATACCCACCGAAATATACGTTGTTGTAATTTCCTTCAGCAGCAAGCATTCCTACTTGATCGAACTTATCGTATAGCTCTAAATTTTTTGTTTTAAGATTATCAAGTAACCATTTGTCATGTTCTTCAATTACTTCTGCACCTCTTTCCAATATCCGAGATGCGGTCTGTAGATTTTCTGCCTCTTTAGTTAATGCTTTTGCTGAAGCTAAATCATCTGGATCAAGTTTAGATATTTGATCTCGGATTCTTGTAAGCTCACGACTTAGATCTCCTCGCGCAGCTTGTTGCAACATAAACTTTTGATTAGTTACTATTTCGCTACGTGCGACACGTCGCATAGTATTTCTACCGTAAAGCGAATAAAGCCCTCCGATACCTGCACCAACTGGTCCCGCTAAGAAAAGACCTAACCCAGTAGTAAGTGCTGTTCGTTTACGAGTTCTTTGTATTCCGTATTGTTTCCCGATTACGTCAGTTACTAATTCTTGCATTGTCCGAGGAACAATCCCAAGTTTTTCTGCTTGGTTATAGGCGTGTAGAAGTTCGCCATAATCGTCAGGAGTTAATTCCCAAGTTGTTTCTAGCCAATCATCCCATCGGTCATTCAAAATACTTCCAGGGTCTAACTTACTGGCCTCATCAAATGACGGATTAGGGATCCGGGCACGTTTTTTAGCTAGATCCAATTCTTCTAAGATTTCTTTCATCATTGGCCGCCCAAGATCAATACCTTGTTTGCGGAACCAAGCAACTCTTAGATCATGGAATCCAGCCATTACCCCAGATAAGGTTGCGCTTGCACCCATTGTCGCGGCGTTACGGGCAACTTCGTCGATAAGAACTCGCATCGGCCAAGCTGGTCGCAGTAGCACAGCCTTTTTCCAGATAGATGTAAATCCTGTCATTATATGTTCTACATTGGCTCGAACTTTTTTTGAGGTTGATGACATCGTGTCACCGAATGCTTGTTGATACAAGTCGTAACGTGGTATAAGACTAGATTCACGTAACTGTGCTGGGGTCATCGGAATATGGCGAGCCATAGTTTCGCCATCGCTAGCGTAGTCAAGCCGACTGTAATCCGTGTTTCCGTAAGCCTTAGTTGCTCTAGCGTGAGTCTGAAGAATCTCTTGGGCTGATCCGTATTGTCGTTGCAATGTAGTTGACATTTTTTCAAGATCATTTTTATTTAAATGTTTTCCAAAAAGTTCAGGCAAAGACTCATTTAGTTTTTTGACTTTATTATCAAAAAATTCTCGCCGCCCTTTTTGGCTACTAATTTGCATGAACTCGCCTAAAACACCATCAGCGGTAAGGCCCGCTTCATCCAACAAAGTTCGTCCGTCATATACAACATTGCCTGCATCTCGTAGCATTCGTTCAAAGTTTGTGAATTGTTGTGCAGGATCATCCCAGTTCATTAACTGGTGAGGTGTTTTTTCAACTATCAGCCGAACTGCTGAGTTAGCTAAGAATCCTTTGCCAAAAGGCGAGTTCTGGATATATGTTTTTACTCGGATACCTGTATCGGCTGCACTATTAATCATGGGGATTGGCTCTAATAAATTCACATTATGATTCATCAAAATTTCGTCAGCAGCCGCAGTCACTAACGCAGGATTGTCGTTAATGGCATCATTAAACCAATTCAAACCTTTATGCGCCGTTGTCGGATTGATAGCCTGCGACAAATTTTTTGCTAAAGTATGCAACCGTTCTTGTTTCAAAATGAGAGCCGCTGCAAAAGGCATATGTCCATAGCCATCGCCAAACAATGATTGTTCTAACGTGCGTTGACGTTTCAACAACCGATCTATCGTTAGTTTTCTTGTTTCAAAAATCTCTTTTGGCGTAAGTTCGGATCGTCGTATCATCCGCTGTAGTTGCGGCGGAAGGGTTTGATTTGCTTCTTCAGTCCAATTAGCTCGTTCCATTTCGTCAAGCCAATCAAGCTGATCGTTCACAGACATGAGTTCGTCGTAAACATTGGTATTCAATGTTTCGTTTACCCAAACTCGGGCAGCCTTTTCCATGTCAGCTATTGCTTGGGTATCACCTAATTGGATTCGGATCATGTAATCGAATGCTTGATCGGTTCGCCCGATATCTAAACCGCCGGAAAGAGCAGCGTAAGTTTGTGCTTCGTCCCACGTCATTTGACGGAATGGGCGACCAAATTTACCTGCTCTTGCTGCACGCCAAACGCTTGTAGCTAACTCCCCAATTTTTGTTTCGTCGGCTGCTTTGAACCCGTTACCGTTGGTAAAACGTATTGAAAGACCTTCATGGGAATCAGCAATACTTTTAAGAGTTTGTTTGAATCTTTGATATCCAGTTGTTTCTAAAACAGCCTCATAGTTTCCTGAAGCTACTTGTTGTTTAAGGTGCTCTGTTTTTTGAATGTTCTTTATTCTTACGGCTTTACCAGCAATGTTTGTCGGATCAAGCCACCATTGCATTGCTGCATCGACTATGCCAGAACTTAATTTGTAGAGAGCAGTTCCTTCAATTCTTTCGACTTCTGTGGGATCAAGAATGTTTGCTTGATTAACCATTAAAGCGAATGCTTGCCCGGCGCTTCGTTCACCACCTTCTTTATCTTCACCATAGAATTTAGAACTAAAAAAATCGCCCCAATCAGCGGCATCGAGAATATCGTTAGCCTGTTGCCAAACTCGTGGATCAAGATAATTTGTGATAGTCCCATCCATAAGACCAGCATTAGCAAGGGTAAACAGAACTGCTACAGGCCGGTCAATACCCATTTCGTATAGGGCATCTATTGTGTCAAATGTGGCATTAAAGATCGGTCGCCCAGT
>TARA_R110002020_G_scaffold358348_1_pt1 | contig 11061 bp, 7 predicted proteins | sample TARA_R110002020 | Tara Oceans TARA_R110002020 (sample SAMEA4396489) | marine metagenome | biome: Westerlies Biome; feature: [MES] marine water layer (ENVO:01000295) within the mesopelagic zone...; material: water (ENVO:00002006), including particulate matter (ENVO:01000060) such...
AAATTAGTTACAGATTATAGAAAAGCATCTATTTCTGAATCAAAATAATCGGAGACAAAAATGGCTGAAGAACAAAAACAAAAGTTTGCAAGTGAAGTAATTGATTTACCAAGTAAAGGTAAATGTTATCCAAAAGATTCACCACTTTCTAGTGGTAAACTTGAAATTAAATATATGACTGCAAGAGAAGAAGATATTCTTACATCACAGAATCTTCTAAAAAAAGGAATAGTGATTGAGAAATTATTAGATTCATTAATTTTAACTGGGGGAATTACCACAAATGATTTAATATTAGGTGATAAGAACGCAGTTATGGTTGCAGCTAGAATATTAGCATATGGTCCAGATTATACTTGTGAAGTTACTGAACCGAACACCGGACAAACTATTGAACATACTTTTAATTTAGCAGATTGTCCATTTAAAAAAATAGATAAAAAATTATCAGTGAGTGATACATTTTCAGTTACATTGCCTATATCAAAAAAATCTGTGAAATTTAAATTATTAACAGGTAAAGAGGAAAAATTAATAGAGGAAGATGTTAAAGCTTTACACAAAATAGATTCCAATATATCAAGATCCTTTAGTACGAGATTAAAATATTCTATTATAGAAGCGGATGGTAACTCTGATAGATCAGCCATCAGTAATTTTGTAGATAATATGTTATCTCGTGATTCTTTATTCTTAAGAGGTGAAATTAATAAAGTTTCACCTGATATTGAATTAACTCAAGAGGTAGAGATAGGAGGGGAGATGGTCACGGTTACAATACCGATGACCACTAACTTTTTTTGGCCTTCAATCGAGTTATAAAAAAAATCTTCATCAAGAAATATTTCAATTAGTATATCATGGTCAGGGGGGGTTTACTCACTCGGATGTTTATTCTATGCCTGTATATCTTAGAAAATTTTATACTCAACAATTAATTGAATATAAAGAAGAAGAAAAGAAACAAATCGATAAATCAAATAAAAAATCCAAAATAAAAAGACCAACATTTAAAAGATAAATTTTTTTTAACATATTTGATATTTATATATGAATAGATACATCTAAATTGGAGAAATACGATGTCAAAGAAAAAATCATATATGAATATAAATAATATTCTATCTGAAGGTATGTTTGGAAACTTTTTTAAAGGACTATTTAGAGGTAAAAAATCTTTAGATAGAGATGTTGCACAAGCTAAAATAAAACTTCAAAAAAATGTCGATAAATCTAATGACTCATTAGGTAGACTAGAAAAAGCAATTCTAAAACAATACGGAAAAAAAGTAAAATTCAAAAGACAAGATATGGATGACTACTTAGATAGAGCGAAGTTGTAGATAGATGGCAAGAGATTATGTAAAACAACGAGCTGATGTTCAGAATTTAAAAGCTGAGGTTGAAAGTCTTACAGCTGCTCAAGGTGGTTTCTTTTCTTCTTTAACTACAAGTGGTGAAAAATATTCTCAACTTGTAGACATAGCTAGACAACATTCTGAAGTTTTATCAACAAGTAACAAATCTAGTAAAGAAAATAACAAATTAGCACAAAATCAAACAAAAGCTGCAAGAATTTTAGTATCATTTGGAAGAAAACGAAGTATTTTTTCTAAAATAATAACTAAACAAAAATTAAAACAATTAAAAGCTGCACGACAACAACAAGATTTTGAGGATGATATTACTGATTCAATGATCGAACAGGCTGAAGCTCAAGAAGATGGACTTCAAACAGCTGGAAAGATGAATGCTGCTATCGGAGTTGCCGATGGTCTGTTTTCTGGAATAGGAAGTAAAATACAAGAAGCAATAACTAATCCAATGACAGCTGTCGTAGGAGTGGTGACTAAGTATAGTGAGTTAACTGATAAAATAGGTGCAACATATGGTGGACTTGGTGGTAGAACTTCAGAACTTAGAGCAAATATAGGTCAAACTGCTATTGAAACTTTAAAATGGGGATATACTACTGACGATATACTTACTTCAATGAGACAATTGAATTCTGAGTTTGCAATCAGTGCAGAAGAAGCTAATGAATTACAAATTTCAATTGCAGATTTATCTAAATCTACAGGAGCTTCAGTTCAAGAAGCATCTAAACTTGTTGGGTATTTTACAGAAACAACTGATATGTCAAAAGAACAAACTGTAGAACTTTTAAAACAAACAGAGGCATTAGCTAAACAAAATGATGTTGCACCTGGAGTAGTTTTAAGTGACATAGCTGAAAGTACAGAAATTTTTGCTAAATTTGGTGGAATTGGAACTAAAAACTTATTAAGAGCTGCAGTTCAAGCTAGAAAACTTGGAATGAGTTTAGGTCAAGTAGCTAGTACTGCTGAAGGATTATTAGATTTTCAGTCATCATTAAATAATGAAATTGAAGCTTCTATTATGTTGGGTAGAGATGTTAATCTTTCAAAAGCTAGAGAATTAGCATTATCTGGTGATATGGAAGGATTACAACGAGAAATAGTAAAAATTGTTGGAAGTGAAGCTGATTTCAATAGAATGAATGTTCTTCAGAGACAATCTTTAGCTAAAGCGGTTGGAATGAATGTTACAGATTTACAAAAAATAGTTAGTGCGGAAAAAGAACAAGCATCACTTACTGGTTCATTAGCTGAACAGGGAGATATACTTGAAAAGATAATGCCATTAGAATCTATGTCAGCACTAACTGAATCTTGGAATAATATACAATCAAATGCAATGAAAATAGCAGAAGAAACAGGACCAGAAATGGAAAAGACACTGGAACCAATATTACAACAAGTAAATAATATGGTGACAGGTGCAGCAGATATGGTATTAAAGTTGACTGATGCTATTGGAGTTGGTAACATATTAAAAGGAGTATTAGCACTTGTTGCTGGTAAGTTTATAATTGGTGCTATATCAGCTATTTATTCAGGCCTTGCCGCTCTTGGACCTTTTGGTGTTGCTGGAGCTATAGCGGCAACTGCTTTTCTGATGTCGAGAGTAAGGGCTAATGAAGCTGCAGTAGCTGGTGATTTAATGTCACCTGCAGATGGTAAAACAATGATATCAACAAAAGAAGGTGGATTATTTGAATTAAGCCCGAATGATGATGTTATGGCTGCACCTGGATTATTGGATAATAATACTAATACTGTTACTGCTAATCCTACAAATATCGGAGGTGTAGAACCACAATTAAATAAATTAATTGCTTCTGTAAATAATCAGTCAAAAAGTACAACAAATGTTTCAGAACAGAAAAAGATTTTTTCAGATGCACTTACACCTTTATTTAGAGAGTTAAGAACTGCTATATCTGAAAACACACAAGTTAATAAAGATATGAAAGATGTTCAAGAGGATAATCCAAGAAAAGTTAGTGATAAGATAATAGATGGTTTAGCATTTAGTAGATATTAATAGGAGATAACTATTGGGTTTAGAAAATTTAAAAAGTATATTTACTGAGGGTATGAAAAAAATGACTCATTCAGACCTTAGGGAAATCTCTAAAGGCCCTAGTACACTTAGAGGTAGTAGAGCATTTCCTAAAACATTATTATCGGATAGAGAAGGACAAAGTAGTTTTGATAATTTAAAAAATACAAAAGTTACTGATATTCGTGATTCATTAACTGAGGGTAGATTGGAAGGACAATTATCTATTACAGATATGCCTAGAATTGGAGGTGGTGGAAATGAATTTTCAGATAATAATCTTACCACAGGAAATACTCCTGATTATAAGTCTATAGTATACGATCCTAGAACATCTAGAGGTAGAGATAATATAACTCCAGCTGGATATGCAGGAACAAGATTTACAAAAATAGGACAAATGGGTGACGGTGAATCCGGTATTGGTTGGTTATTTAATATTGGTGCAAATATAGAGGATGCTAAAAAATATTCTACAGGTTTTAATATAATAAATTCTCCTCGTGGGTATGGGACTTCTCCAACTGGTAATGATATAATAAGTATAGGAAATATGGGAAGTCTGTCAGCTGATATTCCAGGTGGTGGATATCTAACAAAAAAACCTTTAATGGATATATATAAATCGGTTAGAGATATTAAACCAACAAATACATATTTTCCAGCTGGAAGTTCTGATATAAATAGTGAAAGGACAATTGTAAAAGATAATATTCCATCTTTCAATAATCTAACTTTAGGACAACTTCATACTGGAACTTTAGGTGAAGATGGTGTGGATATATTAGTTTCACCATTAAATAAAAAATTAAGTAGTACATCTTGGAAAGATTACTATAATGAAAATCATACCTCTAAACCAGATACTGGATATCATTATTCTGCATTTGTTGACAGAGACAAGTTAGATATTAGAGATACAAATAGTGGAGATAGAGATCAAGAACCTTATATAGTAACTAATATAGGTAGTAGAACAAATAGTAATCGTTTTCGACCAAAAGATAGAGCTGGAACTGATGTTAAGAGATTAAGTAAATTTTTAAAATCACCTGAAGGAATAAAATTTTTTGGAAAACAAAATGCATATAGATTTGTTAATACATCTGTTGTAGAAAGTTCTCTACCATATGTTCGTGGGGGATTCTATTCATATTCACAATTACCTATGGGTAAGGGTGTAAAAGAAAGTTCTCAGAGATTTAAAAAATTCTATAGTCCATTAAGTACATTAGCAATACAGAGATTGAGACTTATAGGACAAGATGCTCCACAAGTAAAATTATCAAGAAATTTTCCTTTTGGATTTTCTATTTTTGGTGATGAGGTATACGAAGATAGTGCTAAATTAATAAATATGAAATACATTTTCACACAGGAAGGAGGAGCTCTTATACCTCCAGCTGATGAAGAACAAAAAGCACATTTTAAAAAATCAGGTACATCAGGTGGTGGTTTATTTGGTTTTTCAGGAGGAAAATTATATTCTTATGGGGATGTACATACTTTAACTCCCTTATTAGTATCAACAACAGATGCGACAAAATTAGAAGATGTTACAGAAGTAAAGAGAGTTCCTACAATAGATGCTGATACTGGTGCAATAACACATGATAAGCCTGGAGAAGTAAGACAGGCTAGTTATGTAGACACATGGGATGGTTCTCTTCCCTTCTACTTTAAAGATTTAAGAGATAATACTTATGTTATATTTAGAGCATATTTGGATGGTATAGTAGAAAATATAGTTCCAGCTTGGAATCCTACTTCATATGTAGGAAGAAGTGAACCAGTTTACAGTTATGCTCAAACTGAAAGAGATTTAACATTTAATTTAAAATTACACGCTGGAAATAAAGCAGAATTAAAACAAATTTATACAAAAATGAACAGATTAACTTCTATGTGTTATCCTCAGTATGCTCCAGATGTTTCTGCTCAAGTAAAAACCGGTGAGGATACTGAAGGAAAAGCTCAAATTAGAATGAGACCACCATTAGTTAGATTAAGATTGGGAGATTTATTTGGTGGTGGTGGTGCTGATAGTAATATGATGTTAGGTTTTATATCAACTATTTCTTATACTGTTCCAGAAGAATCAACTTGGGAAATAGATAAGGGTATGAAAGTACCAAGATATATTATGGCAACTATAATGTTTAGAGTGATACATGAAACAGTTCCAAGTTACACAAGTCAATTTTATGGTAAACAAATAGGAGAAGTATCAGATAATGAAGGTTATAGAGGTGGATTTGCATCTGAAGTTCCATCTTAGGAGAAAATATAATGGCAGGAAGATATGAAAATACTCGTACAACTACTATGTATGATAAAAAACAAGGAAAAGTTAAAAGAAAATATAATACTACTATTTATCCAAAAATAGAGGAAAAAAATAGTGATATGTATTTTATTGCTCAAAACGGAGACAGATTAGATTCTTTAGCTTTTAGATTTTATAATGATCCTGAGTTATGGACATATATAGCAAGAGCAAATAATTTAAAAACAATTAATGTTCCAGCTGGAACTTCTTTAAGAATACCACAATTATCATTATAAGATAGGAAGGTTATGAATGGCAAATAATCAAGCAAAAACAATAGCTAAAAGACTGTATGGATCGAATTTCACTCCAGAAGTTCGTCAAACACTGAAAGAAAGACAGCTTTTGGCTAAAGAGCCTCAACCAGGAGATTCCTTAACACAAACCAAAGATTTTCAAACTTATGCTAGTTCTGATGGTAAAAAACTTGGTATAGGAGGAATGTCTGCACAAACACCATTTATTAGAATGTGGACTGCTATAGACATATATAGAAAAACTATCACTGACCATACATTTGATTTAAATGTTGATACAATAAAGGATGGTAAGAAGATAGAACAATATGGTATTGAAGGTGTTTGTGGAGAGAGAGAAAAACATGGTGAACCTAGTGATTCTTATTGTCAAATTGAATTTGGAAAAGTTTATCATATAGAGAGAATTGGAAGACAATATCATGAACTTGGAAATCATACTTTATATGAAATGTTTCCTGAATCTAATAGATCTACTTCTACTGCAGATGGTAAAAAAAATAATGACTTTTTAAAACCAGCTGCTGGTATAATATCAGCAAATTCAAGTACAGAAGGGAGTATGGGTATAATTAAAAAAACAGAAGTTAGTTTTAGAGTTCATAATTTTAAAGATTATAATGACATTTATAGTAAATATTTTTTAAAACCTGGAGCTGTAGTATTTGTTGATTTTGGTTGGAATAAACTAGCTCCGGTTAATGATGAAAGTTGGACAAAAGCTGGATTACCTGAGTATACACTTGGCCAGTTATATCAACCAAAACATGTTATAGAATATGAAAATAGTGCTGGATTTTTATATGGAGAACATGTTAGTGCAACTCCTCATATGGGTTGGATTGATTATCAAAAAGGAAATGTAGAAACTGTATATGGATATGTTACTAATTATAATTCTAAACAAAATCCTGATGGTAGTTTTGATTGTAGTATTACTGTAACATCAGGTACATCTGCTTTAAATAGATCAGTTGATAAAAATATGAACAGTTGGATGTCTTCTAAAATAGATGGAATACTAGAGAATTATATGTTAAATGCAGGTATGAAACTTCCAGAAGGATTGTTAGATGAAATGACAGGAATGAAAATGAATCAGAACTATGAAGGTATGGATACTGACAGTGAATATGAAGTTACATCTGAAGATAAGAAAAAACCAGTTGCTAGAGAAGAGGTAGATAGGTATTTTAATCAAGTGATAACTTCTAAACAGAGTGCGTTTCTACCAAAAAAATTCAATGTTCAAACTGGAATTACTGCGGTTGAAGATAATATTTATATTAGTCTTGATCTTTTTGAAGAATTAATACTTAATCCACTTTATTCTGAATCTCAAATAAGTCGAAATGGTGAAGGATCAATTGAATCCGCTCCTAAATTTAATTCAACATTTGGAATGATGAAATGGTCCTCCTTACTTCTTGAAAGACAACTGATGATTGGTAGAGAATATGGAGCAGATTATGCAGCGAATATGCCAATTTTACATCCAACATGTATAACTGATCCACCATTAAATGCACAAAGTCCTAAGACTGACTCAACATCAAGGGCTGATAATATATATTATAATTCATCTGAATATCTCAATGCATTTGGAGAGAATAAAAAGGTTGATTTAATTAAATCATTTCCTACAGCATTTCAAACACCAATCGATTATGTAATGATGCCAGATTTTACTTCAACATCAGGTGACAGTGGGACTGACTGTGTAATCCATCCGTTAGCTGTAGAAGGTGATTGGTATGGTTTTTATAATAGTTGGATAGGAGATCTTTTTATAAGTGTAGATGTGATAAAAAGAGCTTTTTCACAAACTGATTCTCATGATGGTGGTTTAGGTATAATGACTGTTGTAAAGAATTTACTTAAAGATATAAATGAACGAACAGGTTATATGAATCTTGAAATGGTGAGAGTAAATTCAACTGGAGACGGTCAAGTTATGATAACAGACACAAATTGCATAACAGGTATAGAAGAAATTCCATATATAGAATTAGCAACTGATGATAAATATGATTCTTGGGATGACATGTTTGTATTTGATGTTACATCTGGTAATTCTATTGTTAGTAATCTTGATATAAATTTTTCAATGCCTTCAGATAATATATCAAATATGATAGCGATTGGATCTGGTGGTACTGGTAGAGGATTTTCTCCAATGAATCGTTTGGAAGATGAAGCAATAGCAACAGAATTAGCTACCTCGGGATTAGATATTGACGAAACAGGTAAAATTGTTGATTTTTTTACTGATTTTAAAGGAATGGTAAAACCAAATCCTGATGAGGTTTTATTAAGAAAAATTGCTAGGGATAATTTTAATTCACATATGGATAGAGTATTTGAACTTTCAGTAACTGATGTATATGAAAGAAAAGGAATGAATCATTTTACTCCGGTTACTAAATATGATATAGAAGCTTATATTAAAACAAATACAACTGGTTATGATATGGAAAAATTATCAGAACCAGGTGCGTATATGGATTCATTGAATAAAACAGACACAATAGAACAGAATCCTACAAATAAAATAAAAGAAAATGATAAAGCTGTATATTTTGAAAAAGAAGGAACTAATCAAACCAGTGATATAGCTACTTGGTATAATAGAAGAATTAAAAATGAATTATATGCAACTTTTATCAATACTGTAATGCCATTTAAGTTAGGAATGACAATACATGGATTAGCTAATATAGATTTCGGGAATATTTTCAGAGTAAATTTATTACCTAAATCATATATAGATACAACTTATTTTCAAATAATGAAAGTTTCACATACTGTCGATCAAAATGGGTGGAACACAAGTTTAGATACTCAATTTAGAATGAGATCAAAAAGTAAAAAAGATTCATCTAAGGTTGATAAATATAAACAAACTTATTTATCATCTGATTGGGTAAGAAACAAAGTAACTAATCCAGCATGTCATAATAGATTTCCATGGCATGCTATGTATAAGGTAAAACCACTGACTGATCTTATGATATTCTTCAGTGGAAAGGATAATCCTGGGTCTTTAGCGGAAGCGTGGGGGGGTGAAACGGTAGATTGGACTGACCAAGATTCAGTTAATAATTGGAGAGAAAAATGGTTTGATAAAACTTATAAGTATGTAAGTGTAACTGATGATTCGCCAAGTGGTTTGCCACATCTGTTTGAATTTGAATGTAGATTTGATCATGATGATGGGGACATTGTTAATGGTTATTTGACAAAGAATAATATAGTTGGACAATATGGCACTACTGTAAGAACTGAATTCTATCCTGGAATGCAAAGATATGAAACAAAAGCGGTAGAGGGATCAGACACTCTTTTATACATAGACCCATATACTGTACTACAAGTTTTTGAAGCATCACAAGTATATACTGTTTCAACCCTTTCTGCTATATTCGATGGCGAAGGAGGCATCCATTCTTCAACTGTTCTGTCAGATACAAATGTTGAGTCAGATACAGGAATGGAAGCGTTAATAAATGACTTTAGCACGAGGTTTATATTTGGAGAACAGCAGGAATCATATTTTTCATTTGGTGGTTGGTCTACACAGGACATATTTGATTCTATCTCAAAAGAATGGGAATATGCAGGAGGAATGTTTTCTACCAGATTCACTGAAGAGAAAGGTGTAAATGTAAATGCATGGGGAGGCGTTGTAAGTACTAACACAGCTGATTGGAATGGTAATAGCTATGATTATAATTATTTATCATCCCAGCAGGCTAATGGACCGAGTTTTGATGATATATTTCAACGGCCTGAGCTTGATTTTAAGTATGAGGTTCAGGACAACTTAGATAGTTCTGACCATTACAGACTTGACTATAAAATAGTCAACGATGATGTGGAGACGAAAAGAAATAGTTTTTCAGGTTATATTGGATTTGTACCATATGTTCCACATAAAAAGAAAATGATTGGATTTATTCAGTCTGGGGTATTTATTTTTTGGGAAAAAGAATGGTGGGATAAACTTATGGGAACAGCAGGACCTGATTCAAATGGTTTTCAATCTGCATATAAATTCTTACTTTTTTGTAAATTATTTTGTTCAAAAACTCCAAGTGATAAAGTTTCGGATACTTTTGGAGAAACATATAATCATTCAATATTTTTTGATATGAAATTAACACCATATAGTCCTTTAGATGAAAATGGTGATTTTGCTATGGACGATGTAGGTAATTTATTTGATAATGGAGCTAATTTATTTAATGCAAGTAAAGTTAATAATGCCAATTGGTTAAGTGGTGAAAAAGTAGAACCAACACAGCAGGTTTCGTGTAATATTGAAGATGGATATTATGATAATCCAAGTTGTGAGGATGATGAACGATGTTGGTGTGATGTCTTAGGTGACGCAAACATCGATGGTTGTATATGCTTCCCAAAAATATAAAAAGCTTGTTTTTTAACTAAAAAGGTTATATATTGTAGTATGGATAAAAGTTATATTGTTATACCTGTGTTTACAGACCCCTTCTTACATCCTTTACATAAGAACAATAAGTTATCGTTTTTATATGTAAGGGAAATTGATTTTAATCCCCATAAACTTGGTGAAACTCGTATTTTATCAGAATTAAATTCTGATTGTACAGAGATGTGTGAAGATATTAGTTGGTTATCTGAAAAGAAAGGATTAATAATAACTCCTGATTCTAAAATACTTCAATCAATATTACCAGAATATAAAAATTGTTTAGATGTAACTCACGCTTATTGGTGGATACACAATAAACCATTAGATTTAAATATACGAAATAATGCTATAGAGTTCTTGAGTAACAAGTATTACAATGTAAAAAAACTCAATGAAATCATACCAATTTCGAAACATAAAGAGTATTGTGATGAAGTATGTGAGAGAATTGGAGATTTTCTATTTAAAGATTTAAGAAGATTAATGAGAGACGATAGTTGGTTTTATAATGAAGGTAGTATTGAACCACTAAAAGCTTTTTCTAATATAGAGAAACAAGGTATAAAAGTATCAGATGATGTATGTGATATATTTGA
>TARA_R110002020_G_scaffold41249_4_pt1 | contig 11058 bp, 15 predicted proteins | sample TARA_R110002020 | Tara Oceans TARA_R110002020 (sample SAMEA4396489) | marine metagenome | biome: Westerlies Biome; feature: [MES] marine water layer (ENVO:01000295) within the mesopelagic zone...; material: water (ENVO:00002006), including particulate matter (ENVO:01000060) such...
CGTTGTTATATCTAGGTTTGACAACGGTACAATTTTACAGGCTGATTACAGTCAGCTTGAATTCCGTGTTGCCGCACAGATGAGCGGTGACGAAAATATGATTAAGGATATTTTAGATGGGGTCGATGTTCACAAGTACACTGCGTCAGTTATTTTCGATAAGCCAGAGGCTGAAGTTACCAAGGAGGAAAGAACGGATGCGAAAGCGCACACCTTCAAACCTCTCTATGGAGGGTCTACCGGCACACCAAGTGAGATGGCTTATTACAAAGCGTTCACAGATAATTATCCAAAGCTTGCTAAATGGCATCAAGATTTGCAGACTGAAGCTATTTCACATAATAGTGTCACTTTGCTTACTGGTCAGCAATTCGCTTTTCCAGATGCTAGACGCCTTGCTTCAGGTGCTGCATCGGGAGCGCCCTCCATCAAGAACTACCCTGTACAAGGTATGGCGGGTGGTTGCTTGGTGCCGCTGGCAATGCTTTCGTTGCACAATGCACTTAGACATAATGGCTGTAAGTCTATTGTCATCAATACGGTCCACGACTCTATAGTTCTTGATGTATTTCCTGGGGAAGAAGCACTGGTTGCTAGGATTACGTATAATGCAATGACTGGTGTGACTAAGGCTTTTGAAGAGCTATATAATGTCAAGTGGGTGGTGCCACTTGAAGTCGATGTTGAGGTAGGAAAAAACTGGCTAGACATGGACACTTTTACGCTTGACTACCAACAAGCAATGTGATAAAACCTCTATTCAAACTAAGGAAGGGTCAAAAATGACTTCATTACCTACTATAAATAAAGGTCTATCTTTTGAGCAGTTGGCTCAAATTACTGGACAAGAAATGCCTCCGAAGAACAACAACAGCCTAACGGTGTTGAAAATTAATCGTGACTTTGAAGATGATAACGGTAATCCGTTGCCATCGGGTACGTTCACAGTTAATGTGGATGGCGAAAACATTTATGCTAAAACAGTTAAGTTTCAATTGTTTCAGCAACGTTATCAGTATATTCACTATGACCAAACTGAAGGTGAGTTCATAGGGAAGTCGATTATGGCAAACAATCTGTACCCGCAGACAGAGGTTCCTGACTCAATTGGAACTATGCGCTGTGGTTCAGTGCCATCATCTAAACGTGAGAACCTGACTGTAGAACAGGCCACTAAGCAGAAAGATATTAAATGCTTCCGTATGCTTTTTGGCAAGATTACATTCAATGATGCGGTGACAGCTAGCGGTGAGAAACGTGAAGTTGTGGGTATGCCGGTATTATGGAAAGCACGCGGTGCTAACTTTATGCCTATCTCCGTACCGTTGGATGCGTTGACTGCCCAACGCAAGCCATTCATTTATTATGACATGGATGTTTCCTTGAAGAAGGAAAAGAATGGTTCTGTGATTTACTATGTCGGTACATTTAAAGTGGGGAATGGTCCACTTGACTTTACTGAGGATGACCAGCAATTGTTGATGGATTTTAATTCTTATATTGAGTCCGAAAACAAAGATGTGATGAAGGATTACGATTCTGCATTACGCTCCGCTGGAAACATAGTTGACGTAGAATCAACCACTGTTACAATGGATGATGTACTTAACGATGACTTACCGGAGTCAATGGCATCATGAATGTAAACCAAAGTCGCCTTCTTTCATTCCTTTCAAAGGCGGCTCGTGGGGAGGCAGAAATGTCTCCTCACACCCTTGATAGGTTTGCACAATACGCGCGTGATGCTATGGAGAAACAATTCACTCCAAAAGATAAAGCATTTACATTGCGTATGAGTAACATCGGTAAGCCAAGCTGCCAGCTACAGATGCAAGCCAAGGGCGTACAACCAGAATCCCCATCATATGATTTTAAGATGCGTATGATTATGGGAGACTTAATGGAAGCTGCCATGTTCACATTGATGGAAGCGGCTGGCATCGACATAAAATCTAAACATACAAAAGTATCCCATCAAGTTGGTGACACAGTTATTAACGGTGAATACGATGTCGAACTTGATGATGGCATCTGGGATATTAAAACTGCATCACCATTTGCGTTTGAGCAAAAGTTCAACACGCCTGATGGTTTCAACAGAATTAAAGACAAAGATTCATTTGGTTACGTAGCACAGGGTATTGGCTACGGTATGGGCGCTGGAAAGCCTTTCAAAGGATGGATTGCTTTAAATAAATCTACTGGAGAAATTGCTTTTACTGAGGCCACCGATAATGATACGGAGAAGGAAGAAGTAAATGAGAAAATACAAAAATCTATTTCTGCAACAAACTCCACTGAGCCGTTTAAACGACAGTTTTCTGATGCTCCAGAGTCTTTCTACAAGAAAGAAACCGGAAATCGGGTATTGGGGTTTGAGTGCACATGGTGCGACTACAAAGAACATTGCTGGGAAAACTTGGAATTCAGAAAGCAACTACCAAGCAAATCCAAAAACCCCAAGTATGTCTGGTACACACACATCACAGACTACTGGCGTAATCATGACAATACAGTACAGGACACCTGATGGTGCTGCGTCAGCAAAAATCTTTAAAACGACTGAAGCGGAAGCCTACGACTTCATCACGGAGCTCAAAGAAGGCGTCCCCTTCCCCACGCTCTACTGTGAAGGCCAAGTCTGTGCCTTCTCAGCGAAGCACATCAACGAAGTCCGTGCCGAAAAAACGGATGTCGGTGAGGTCAGCGAAAGCAAAGGGTCGTAAGTTGCAGAACTGGGTGGCAGAGCAGTTGCTAGGTATTCTAAAGAAAGTAACTTCTCTGGATGTCCGGTCTACCCCAATGGGTGTCAATGGTGTTGATGTACAGATGTCAACCGCCGCCTACGTACAATTCCCCTATGACATAGAGTGTAAGAATACAGAGCGTATGACCACGCTTTATAATTATTACGAACAGGCAATTAGCCATGACTCCGGTGGAGAACCTTTGTTGATTGTAAAGATGAACCACAAAAAGCCTCTTGCTGTTGTAGATGCAGAGCATTTTATAAAGGTAGCCGTATGTCAGAAAAAAACCCAGTAGACTTGAATCCAGGTGATTCTGCCGTTGTCGTACGCCATGAAGATGGAAACGATGGATTTGGAATTGAGATATATCATCACCCATTAACGAATATGGATGAAGAAGATTTAATATTTTACACTTTGCTAACACGAGGTATGGCATACCAAGCCACTATAGATACTGACGCGGTGTTAGAGTTTGGTGAAGAAAGTCTCACTGATGGCAAAGATGTCAGCATAACGGAGCATTAAATGGCAAATATAATTAAAGCGTTATCGTCACATGCACAAGGCAGCATTGCTTTGCATAAGACAAATATTATGGTATATTTAGAGAATCCAGTTGGCATCGGGGAGCATTCAGATATACTTGAAGCTATCCAAGGTGAGCTGGATAAAATAGCTGTGCATCAAGACCGTATGGACTTGTTGCGTGTTATACAAAAGGAAAGTGAAAACAAACTATAACAGCATGTAGGAGTCGTGTAGTGAGACACGTAGATTTGTGTAGTGGTATCGGCGGCTTTGCTCTAGGATTTGAGCAAGCTAATCTTTCAACCCCAGTTATGTTCTGTGATATAGAACCGTGGTGTAGGAATATACTTAAACAACACTGGAATAACGTACCTATTAAATCTGATGTAAAGGAATTAGCTAATGACCCAGACAACCTTGTTCCCGATTGCGACATCCTCACAGCAGGATACCCCTGTCAGCCCTTCTCCCAAGCGGGTCGCCGCGAAGGAGCGCAAGATGACCGCCACATCTGGCCGTACATCCTTAAAATTATTACATCCAAAAGACCCTCTTGGGTTGTTCTCGAAAACGTTTATGGTCACATCAGCTTGGGGCTCGACCAAGTGCTCCTTGACTTGGAAACCAAAGGCTACGCCACAAGGACGTTTGTTGTTCCAGCTAGCTCCGTCGGCGCTCCCCACAGAAGGGACAGAGTCTGGATTGTGGGCTACACCGAGGACAACAGACGTGACGGGCGGCCCTCGCCAGTTGGACGAGAAGGGTCGCAGGATAAGCAAGACGAATCCAGACCTGAAGTTCGGGGCGAATCTAGCAGACCAAGTACGAATGTGGCCAACCCCGACGACCAGAGACCACAAGGGCGGCTATCAGGGTGGCAGGATACGCAACGGCAAGGTGTCAATGGACACGCTGGATGTAGCAGTCCAATACACAGACAACCCAACCAAGAATGGTGGACAACTGAACCCGATGTGGGTAGAGTGGCTAATGGGATACCCAAAAGGGTGGACAGACTTAAAGGACTAGGTAACGCCATAGTTCCCCAAATTGCACAACAAATTGCTGAATCAATAAAGGTGGTTGAAAATGCCAAAAGATGTTAGACGTAGGCTAGAAGCCAACAGTTCTTCAGAACTACAAGAAATTATAGATTGCTATTACCGCTTGTACCCATCACTAGGCTACGATACAAGGGTTATCAAAACCGCCCAAGAAGATGCTAAGTACGTTGCGTACATGTCCCGCATGGACTCCTGTGATTAATATGGAAAGGCATGAGCATTACATGAAGCGCAAACTTAAAGAAGTAGACATGGTTAATCACCCACCCCATTACAAAAAGAATGGGATTGAGTGTATTGAGGCCATCAAAGCTGCTTTGACTACAGAAGAATTTAGAGGGTATTGCAAAGGTAATACTCTCAAATACACGTGGCGTGAACGCTACAAAGGCAAGTCTATAGAGGACTTGCGGAAAGCGCGGTTTTATTTAGACCGTTTAATTTTGGAACTAGAAAATGAGCAGGAAGATAAGAGCTAACATTACAATATCTGCTTCTATTGATTTAGATGAATTTAACGCTGACGTTGATGAAATTTCTGATACTGTAAAAGACTATATAGAAGATTTACTGTTTGATGTTGAAGGTATCAAACCTGCTAAAATTAGCGTGAGGATGACACATGAATAACCAATTACCTACAGATTATCAGAATTTTATTGCCCTGTCTCGTTACGCGAGATGGAAGGAAGACGAACAACGTCGGGAGACTTGGAGTGAGACTGTATCCAGATATTTTAATTATATGGCTGACCATCTGCATCATAAACACGGTTATAAGCTTCAGCCTGCACTGAAGAAAGAACTGGAAGAAGCTGTACTAAGTCAGTCAATCATGCCCAGCATGAGAGCCTTGATGACCGCTGGCCCCGCACTGGACCGCTGCCACGTAGGTGGATATAACTGCTCGTACGTACCCGTAGATAGCCCACGTGCGTTTGACGAGACCATGTATATTCTTATGTGCGGTACAGGGGTAGGCTTCTCAGTGGAACGCCACTGTATCGAAAAGCTACCCATGGTAGCGGAAGAATTTCACAACACAGACACCGTAATTAAAGTTGGCGACAGCCGACCTGGGTGGGCGAAGTCCCTCAAAGAACTTATTGCTATGCTGTACACAGGCCAAGTCCCTAAGTGGGACGTGTCTGATGTGCGTCCGGCTGGTGCTAGACTCAAGACATTTGGTGGCAGGGCATCAGGTCCACAGCCATTGGTCGAGTTGTTTGAGTTCGTTGTACAGAAGTTTAAGGGTGCCGCAGGGCGCCGGCTATACCCAATTGAGTGCCATGACATTATGTGCAAGATTGGTGAAGTTGTAGTCGTAGGCGGTGTACGCCGCAGTGCGTTGATTTCATTGTCTAATCTCAATGATGACCAGATGGCACATGCCAAGTCCGGTCAGTGGTGGGAGAATGAAGGACAACGTGCGTTGGCTAATAACTCTGTAGCGTACAAGACTAAGCCTGAGATGGGTACATTCATGCGTGAATGGTTGTCATTGTACGACAGTAAGTCGGGTGAGCGTGGCATTTTTAACAGACAGTCGGCTAAAAAGCAGGCGGCTAAGAACGGCAGACGCGATACCGAGCACGACTTCGGGTGTAATCCTTGCAGTGAGATAATATTACGCCCATACCAGTTCTGTAATTTGTCAGAGGTAGTTGTACGTGAAAACGATACGATTGAAGTTCTGAAGAACAAGGTGCGCCTTGCTACCATCCTTGGTACATTCCAATCTACACTGACTAACTTTAAGTATCTTCGTCATGTATGGAAGAAGAATACTGAGGAAGAAAGACTGCTTGGCGTGTCACTGACTGGTATCATGGATAGCACGGTAACTGCTACGGCTGGTAATAAGCTAGAGACCCTGCTTGAAATGCTACGTGATATTTCTGTGCAGACTAACAAGGAGCTTTCTACTAAGCTTCAGATTCCCCAGTCTACTGCGGTAACATGCGTAAAGCCTAGTGGCACTGTGTCACAGCTCACAGATGCTGCCAGCGGTATTCATGCAAGGCATAATCCTTATTACATTCGTACTGTACGCGGTGACAACAAAGACCCGCTCACACAGTTCCTAGTCTCTGAGGGTATTCCAGCAGAGCCTGATGTAATGAAGCCCGACAGCACCACAGTGTTTAGCTTTCCAATGAAGTCACCACAAGGTGCAGTAACACGTACTGCTATGACTGCTATTGAACAGCTCAAGCTGTGGCTAACTTATCAGCGCCACTGGTGCGAACACAAACCATCGGTAACAATTTCTGTGAAAGAATCGGAATGGATGGACGTAGGTGCGTGGGTCTACGAACACTTTGATGAGGTTAGTGGTATTAGCTTCCTGCCATTTAGTGAGCACACGTATCAGCAAGCCCCATACCAAGATATTGATGAAGTACAATACAAAGAGTTCTTGACTAAGATGCCGAAAAAGGTAGACTGGTCTAAGCTACAGGACTTTGAAAAAGAAGATACTACATCAGGTGGACGTGAGTTAGCGTGTACCGCAGGTGTGTGTGAAATTGTAGATATTTCAGCAGGGTGAGGATACAATGGCTAGTAACAAAGCGGTGGATAGGTTTTATCATGAAGGACGTAAGTCTTTCAGTGCAGTAGAAAAATGTGGTAAATACTACCACAGTGCTGCCAATCCATATTCAATGGATTCCTTTAGAGGGAAGGAATGGCAACGTGGGTATAACCTCAGCTATTTCCAAAACTTAAAAAAGGTTCAATCACGATGAATGCAAGAGAAAACCAAGTCCGCCGCTTTCAACAAGCCATGGAACAGCCCATTGATATACCAATGTCTAGCAAAGAACTAATGTTACGTATGTCCTTTATTGATGAAGAAGTAAAGGAGCTACGTGATGAAGTGGTGACTGCAGTTAAGGAGCTGGGGAATACCGCAGAGGTTTCACATGAAATACGTGTGAAGCTATTGAAGGAACTGAGTGACGTTATGTACGTGGCCTCTGGCTTTGCTGTAACTTTTGGCTTGCCAATATCTAGGGCTTTTGATAGGGTACATGCATCAAATATGAGCAAGATGGTTGACGGTAAGGCTATCAAGAATGACGAAGGCAAAGTCATGAAGGGGCCGAACTACAATCCACCATTACTAGATGACCTAGTAAGTAACCAATTAGAATTATTTTAGGAGTATACTGTGTCAGATACAGAAGACATAATTACCATTAATGGTACCGAATATCCTTACGTTGAGCTGGAAGATGCTCAACAGTACATGGTCAATCAAATTCGTAGTCTGAATGCTAAAATTCTTAAAGCTAGGTTTGAATTGGAACAGATTAAAATAGCGCATGAAGCATTTTCTTCACAGCTTATTCAATCTGTAAAAGAAGCAGAACCAGAAAAGGCTTCGGAATAAATGCAAGAATTAGAACCAGTAAAAAAAGACCGTAAAAAATTTGACTTGGATTTGCAATACGGCAAAGTTCGTGAACAGCGTATCGCTGACATGCTTCAGAATAAAAAGATTGAGGTAAAATCAGAAAGAGATATGTGGGCACGTACCGGCAATATTGCCATTGAGTACCAATCGTACGGAAAGCCAAGTGGCATCGCTGCCACAGAAGCTGACTACTGGTTCCACAATCTGTGCATCGGTGATGACACCTTTGCTACACTTGTGTTTAGCACTGAGTCACTGAAAAGAATTATCGCTAATCTTGATTACAAGAAAACAGTTAAGGGTGGTGACAACTACGCCTCTCAGATGTATCTCCTAAATATACAAAAGCTATTTTCATCTGACGTAATTAAAGCATTTAAGGAAAACGAAAATGGCATCAATGAAGACGCTATCAATACACAGTGAGCTAGACGTACACCTTAGCATAACCAAGCAAGGCATCGGTGTAACTATATCAGGCGAAGAAGCTGAGACTTCATTCAGTGAATACACATGGGATGAGCTGTCTGACGATATGATTGACCAACATGCTGTGCCTGTGCTAGCCAGCAATGACTACAAAATCAGTAAAGATAGCCGCGACTTTATCAAAGAGGCGGCACAAAAAATGCGCTATGCCGCTAGTAAAATGGCACAGCGCACTGATAATATGGATGTTGTTGATATTAGTTAGGGATTAGTACTTCCATACATACCTTGAACTGACTGGGATGCTGCGGAACTATTCTGTAGCATCCTTTCTGTTTGGTCTGCATCAGATTCACGTACGCCCATACCTTCCATAGCTACCTTAGCAATTAGAGTACCATACGCGCCAGCCCCAAAGAACATCTGTTTTAGTTTATCTGCAGTTGTCTGTGCTTTACCAGTTCCTGTTACTGCTTTAACAAACTCATCATTAGCAAGTAATCTTGCAACTCGTGCCTGTGAAGCGAGTCTAGCTAATCCGGAAGCAAACTTTCCGGGGTCTACTGTAAACATTTCACCAATAATTTGTGCTCCTGCAAGTGCAGAACCTGCATCAGCGCCATCCCTTGTGACCACTCCAGCGTACTCAGTAATGGCATCTAGAACTTTTTCATCTGTTTCATTTAGAATATCCCTGAATACACCTGCAGATTTAAGCTTTGTCATGACTTTTTGTAGTGCAGCTACATCTATTGTTTGTTGACCTATATCTGCATACGGTGATTTACTTGATACTTCTTTTAGTACGCCACTTTGAGGTGAAATAATAAAATTAAGCAATCCCTCGCGTAAATTTGTGGCTACCTCTTCTTTACCTTCTGGAGTTGCTTGTCTACGCCCTACTGCCAGTAGCTCATTCAAGGATACACGAATTTGTGCAGAGTCTCCGCTAAGTGCTGTCTCGAATACTTCAGCCATTGTACCTGATGGTGGCGCACCTAGTATTTGTTCTAAACTTCCCCCACGTTGCAGGTTAGCAATTACAGTTGCATCATTACGTAGCTGTGCTTCTTGTGCTTCATCAATACCCAACGCACGTAGTTGGCGTGGTTCAAAAGAATCAAGAAATCTAGCTACATCAGTTGCACCGGTGACATCTGCCAAATCTGTAGGATTCATACGTGCCAATTTACTACTTAATACGCTAGCAAAAGAATTTTTTAAGTCAGTGGCAGCACCTATAACTTCCGGCCCAGTTTTAGATGGGTCAATCTTATCTATATTTTGACGTACATATGCTTCTTGTGCATTGATGTTTTCCATAGTTATAGTTGCTGGTAAAGCACGACCACCCCCGCCTGGAACTGTGGTTAGCTGTTCTGCTAGTGTAGCGGGTTCAGGTGTTTCTGTACTTCTACGGCCTATACGAGCTTGTGTCTGAAGCCCAGTGCCTGTTAACTCAAAAGTTTCTTTATAGAAATCATTTGCTTTTGCTAGGTTGTCTGCTACTCCATCAATTGGTTTTACAGGTTTACCAATTAAGTCAAGAAGTGCATTACGCATTTCCATAGCCTGTCCAAATAACTTTGGATTAGTTGCTGTACCCGCAGTGCCAAATGTATCACGTGCCAGCTCACCGTAACGAGATGCATATAACTGTAATATTTTAGCTGGGCTGTCCACAGATTTAGCATCAAAGTTAAATCCTGGGTTATCTTCTGCAAATTGTTTTACAGCAGCTCTAATTTGTGATGGATTAATCTGACGAGTGCCATCTTTTTGCACTTTACCCATAGTGATAAGGCTATCCATGAGATTACTCATGAGCCGCTCACCACGTACTTCTGGTGGCAAATCTGCAGCTATCGTTGTTTTATCAAGTTTAGTTGCATCCGCTGGCGTTACAGGAATAATAGTTGTAGTGTTTTCTGGTAGAAATGCACGTATATCATCTAAATTATATGATGAATTTTTAACTTTATCAAAGACATCTGAGTATAACCCACGAGCCTCAACAGCACGAAGCCGTAAAAACGTATCTTCTAAAGCACCTAGGTTCTCACCTATGGTAGTCAAGTCTGGGCGTTCACCTACCGGTGCATCCTGTACAGATTTCAGTGTCTGTCCGATACCTGCGACGTCTTGTTGAAACTTTTTAAAATCGCCCTCACCTACATTATCACCGTATTTTTTAAGATACGATACAACAGACTGCATCTGTTTCTGTGTTTTAAGAGGAATAATAAGGGATGTCTGTTCTGCTAAACTTGCCACACGACCAATTAATCGGTTAGGTGACACCTGCTGTAGCATCAAGTTTTCTAATGGAATGCCAATATCCATGGCGCCACCAGCTGCTGTTTCTGCTACTGTTTCTTGTGCTCTAACTGCAGATTCATAAGTTGTAGGTTTGATTTGTCCTTTAGAACGCACACTACCTATGGCCAGTTTCATTTTGTCTTTTAGGCCAGGAATTAAGGCAAAAGCAGTTTCTAAGGCGCCAGCAATTTCACGTTGTTTTTCAGCTTCGGTAGCTTCACCTGCTTGAAACACCTCTGGAACAGTCAGTTCTTTAATTAAATCTAATGTTCCAGAAAACTGTAGGGCTTCTTCTTTGTTTAGCCCAAGTTCATCTTGTAGGTATTGCCTACCAGCTTCTACAGATTTTCCACCAACGTATAGTGTGTACCCAAACATTATTGGGGCAGTAACAACAGCAAGAGGACCACTTACGGCAGCTGTAGCCGCGCTAGTAGCAAAAGCGGCTGGCACAATAGCTAAAGAAGCCCCTGTTTCAGCAAGTACACCCGGTGCATAACGTTCCACCATAGCCTCAGCCCCAACAGTAGCAGGAGCAAAGTCG
>TARA_R110002020_G_scaffold142572_11_pt1 | contig 11050 bp, 7 predicted proteins | sample TARA_R110002020 | Tara Oceans TARA_R110002020 (sample SAMEA4396489) | marine metagenome | biome: Westerlies Biome; feature: [MES] marine water layer (ENVO:01000295) within the mesopelagic zone...; material: water (ENVO:00002006), including particulate matter (ENVO:01000060) such...
AACACTTCCCAACCATCATCACCAAGACCTTCTTCATCTACCCATAAATCGTATTTATTGTCGGCTGTGGGTAGTCTTTTGTTTGCTGACGTAAGTTTTATGATAATTTCTCCCTCTTGAGCGTCTATCTCAAAGTCTAGTTTAGACAAGGGGATGCTTGTCGTTTGACTCCAAGGAGAGCCATCTTTAATATCCGATACAAACCTAGAACCTCCATTACTGTATTGAACTAATTTCTGTTCCCCTAGATTGTAGAATCCATTTGCATCAAAGTTCTGCTTAGATTTAATTGTCACAGCTTCCTTAATCAACTCTAAAGTATCCTCTATGCTAGTAAAAGCAGGGATAAAAACATCGGTGTTTAGATTGTACTCGTACCATTCTTTCGCTACATCTCCTTGCGTTAAAAAAAACATACCTTCGTTTAAAGAAGGTGAAGTTCTTTTAATCATTATAGGCGTTGCCTTGAATCTTATGTTAATACTTATTGGGAGTTCTTGGTTGGATGGAGGAAGGATACTAAGCCTAGTCTCTCCCCACAAAGAGTTTAATTGATTAGTAGTGTAAAACTCTTTATTTACTCCTGGCAACCAATTTCCAAACGCATCCTCAAACTCTGCGTAACCATCTGAACCTCCCTCGCTAACTTGAGTGTTAGAAGTTGTGTTAGATGTAGTATCTAGCTTTGTGTTGAAGTAATTAACTTCTATGTATACAGGAGAATTTACTATCTCTGTAACCGTATAGTCTACATCTACATTTAATTTCACGTTATCATAACCTTCCACAACATTTCCATAGACTAACCTTGATGGCTGTATAATAGATTGGGTTTGCGCTAACAACGGTACTCTTGAGTATTGTTGGTTAGACTCAGCTAATGGTACAGACAACGCTTGATAGTTGTTGTAAAAATCTATTGTATGGGTAGAGGAAGTAGGGTCAACATCGTCTATGTCAACAATATGACAAATGTAAAAATCCTCTACATTACCTACCCTAACAGCTACCTCAATGAAAGAAACATCAGAATCTCCCTTATCTAATGTTACTTTAACAACATTGTTGACGTATGAAGGATTTGTTGAATTAATATCCTGGTCTCCGTATGGCACAGTAATGTCAGATATAGGACCAAATGTAGACCTATCATTTTCATCGTAAACATATCTATACTTAAACTGAAACAACTTTCCTTTGATTGCGTTTGCTTTCCTGTTTTCATCGGTATCTACTGTAACGGAAGGTGGTGCTGTTGGTGGTTTTTTGTAAACTTGAAGAAAGTAATTTTCAGTCATGTTGTTGAACTCGCCAAGAATAGCTTTTTTTACGTTCAGTCTTCTAGGTGGGTTAAAGTTGTCTGTAAAAAACAAGTAATCCCCAACTAGGTCAACATGATTGATCTTGTTGTGTATGTTGAATCCAAGTAAATCTGAAATCAATAATCTATTTAATTCTCGTTTCTTTTTGTCGTATCTAAATATAGAATGACTACCGCCAGAATTATGGATGAAATAATATAAGTGTTCGTTAATATCGTCATAGAAATCGCCTATTACTGTGTTCCTACCTTCAGGTAGGTATTCGTTATCAATTAATCTTGTGCCTTTTATATTAGTCACAACCCCCTCTGAGTTCTCAGATTTTTGGGAATTGCTAATATTTATAGCATTGGTGTAATCATTTGCAGGTAGAGTTCTCTCCGAATCGTCAAAATTCAACCCACCTAAGAACGTTCTTTTATCTATCATCGTTTAGGGGTTTGTGAGTATGCGTGTCTAACCGCTTGCTTTAATTCGCTGATTGTAAATGAGTTGAATAATATCTTAGACCTGTTGGCTTCGTTTCTATATTCCTTTTTAAAGAACTGTCTTGTTCCTGGCTCTTTAGCCATTTTAAACAAGCAAAAAGATTTTAATGTCTCTACAATAAACGGATGAATCATCGTGTTTTCTCCAACCTCATGCTCGTTGGACATGTAATCTACTAACACACATCTATCTCCTATAGATGAAAAAGCAATGTACCCTTCCATTTCTTTGTAGTAGCCGTAAGGATTAAACTCTTGATTAGTTAAACCGTAAGCTCGTCCATAATTGATTCCTGTGTACACTCCGTTATCTCCTGCGTTTCTTACGGGAAGATTCTGGTTCACTCCTTTACTTGCACTAGGTTGTTTCCTACCTGCGTTATTAGGTCGTTGATACATGGTATCTAATCTGCCTAAATCTGCTTTTCTTTGGTTTCCATCAATCGTGTAAATCTTAGTGTACGCTATGTAGTCTTCAGGGACAATGAATGAATCTGTTGCGTCTAACTGAACCTCTACAGTCTTGTAAAAAGGAGTTATACGGTAGTTGCACTCACGTAATCCAACTTTCATCATCTGTAGAACTTTAGGGTAGTATCCCATGTTTCCTTCTAAGGATTCTATGATATGCTCACGAACTATGTTGTCTAGGCTGTATTCTACCATTATACGTTGTCATTTAATTGGTCCTCTGGCGGTGCAGGTGCGCCAAAAAAGTTAACTGCTTCCTTCACTAACATTTCCTGGACTTCAGGGAGTAGAGTGAAAGTATCATCGGTATCTAGTCCGTTGATTGGTGCTACCATACTTATACTCACTGTTTGCTCAGTATCTAAGTTGGGGTAGTTATAGAAGTATAGCTTATCCTGTTTGTAGTAATAGCCTACTTGTCCTTGCAGACTGGATGAAGCTAGGTTGCCGTACAGTGTTTTGTAATTACTAGGTAAAGGGATCATAGCTTGCTCCGAATCATCGTCAAAACAAACTTCTTGTATTCCCCTTCCCATAGGTAATCCAATAGGTATAGCAGGTAGTATAGCGTATTTAGTTTTATCTCCTTGTACCTTTATGTTTGAAAAAGTATAAGACAAAGAACCATCTACCTCTTGCATTTCATCTTGCTGCGCTAAAAGGAAAGCTTTCACCACGTTCCCGATATTCTGAGAAACGTATAAAATAACCTCTTGCATCGACAAGTCTACTTCACCAGGAATAACTTGATTACGTACACGTAAAAGTATCTGTTCAGCTAAACCATATTTGGTTGTGTAAATCATAATCCACTTTCTTTAGTTTGACTGTAATTAATTAACTCAACATCTCTCAAGTTTATCCCTAACTCACTCAGCGTCAGCAAAGCAATTTGATTCTTTGCGTCATGGGGTGCGTCAAGGTCGATAGAGTTTGTTGCGTCATAAACTGGCTCTCCATCTTCAATTGTGTACGTCCAACTACACTCGTTAGGTTGACGCAAGTAATTGAAGTTTAGCTTTGTTATGTTTCTAGGTAAAACGTCTAAGTAAGTGTCTCTGAAAGTTACTTTAGGAAACCTTTTACTTGGTGTGTTCACCATAGAGCTATCTAGTGTGTTAAACTCATTATCCATAAGGACTTCGACAGGGTAGTTCTTACCTGTATCTGTTCTTATATCGTATCCGTAAAACGAAATAGAACTAACATGTAGATACTCAGGAGCAATACCGCCAAGCACATCGTATACTGTACGTCCATCTGGCAATTCCATTTTCCCATCCACCACGAATAATATCTTACTGACCAACAAGTGTTTCAAATCATCGGAGAGTCTTTGGTTTACTTGCCATCCACTTCTAGGTACTGGGTTTCCTGGTTGGTATTCTTTATCGTTAGAATATTTCTGATTGGTCCACCCTAGTACAGCCGAGTTCACAGCTATGTTAAACTCAGAGGGAGAGATGCTTCCCATACCCTCTTTGTTCGCTAAAAAATAGACTAATTCCTTTACTTCGTTTATGTTTATCATCTTAGTCTGGGGTGTAACACAGTGTAACGTAACCTCTGTTGAACGATGTAGCGTTGTAATCCTGATCGTCATAAATACCAATATCTAATCTGACTAGATTAATATTGGTAGCGTCTAAATTAATGTCTTGCATACCATTTGTATGATAGCTTCTAAAAACTGTAGATGAATCATTAATTATTATTAGATTGACTTCTCTTACTGATAGCAACTCCGCAGAACTTAATCCATGAGCTATAGAAACGTTAGTTGTTCCTTCCATATCCCAATCTCCTATAACGTATTGCTTTCTAGTTATCTTAGGGTCGCTTCCGAACTGGATGGTATCTGTCTTTACGTTGTCAAAGTCGGTAAATGTATTCGCTCCGTTTACTGAGATGTAATTAGTTCCATCATAAAAAACAAATAAAACCGTTGTATCATTGTCTTTCGGTTCGTAACGTAAATTATGAGTATTTAAGTTTGTGAACGTTAAGGCTCTAGCTGTGCTAGGTTGTACTACTATTAACTGGTAAATTTGATTTGTAACCCCTCCCGTTAATGTTACGGCTAAAGTACTAGGTACAAGCGTTAAGCTAACCAAAGCTTTATCGGTTACATCAAAGTTTATGGTTTGCGTTGCACCTGTTGGTGACAGCGTTGTAGTTGCTGACACTAGGTTTTTTTTTATTGAAATACTTCCTCTAAATTCCATCTTATGCTGTGATTATAACGTAAATTGTTTCTAATGCTTCTAATGCAGGGTATATATCTACTTCACATGTACCGCCATCTACAGGTCTAGTTTGGTCAAAGTAGAAAAATTCATTATCTACTTGGCTGTATCCTACAACTTGATATTTGTAAAAAGTAGTTAGATTCAGTCCGTGGCTTACTGTATAGGTATTGGTTGTCCCTCCTTTTAATTCCGAATCTGTAATAGCAACCGAAGCTGTCTGACCTCCTGAAGTTGGTATCGAAACCTCCCAAGAAATATTATTGCTTCCATCATTAACTAAAACCTTGCTTATCCCACTGGAATCCGATGGTATAGATGTTGCATACCCTCTGATTGCTACCCAATCGTTAGAACTTGTCCCCGTGCTTAGATATATATAATCCGTGACTAAATCATGGTAAATCATCCCTGACCTTGTTGGAGTAACCGAACCTACTGGTGTTCCGTTACCTTGAGCAGCTTCATTTAAGTCGCAATAACCTTTGGTTGTTAGCGTGGTAGATGTGTCCGACACAGTTGTTGCTATACCGTGAATTGGACCGTTAAAATTACGTTGACCACTCGTTAATATGTAATCACCAAGTAGTACGTCCATCTGAGCGATAGTATAAGCATCTAAATTGTTTTCCAATACTAACCAATTTGTGCCATCTGAGATATAAGCTAATCCATTATTTGAAGGAGTTGAGTCGCCTGCTACAACATAAACCAAGCCTATATTTCCAGTATCTGCTACTGGTCTACCCGATAACGTACCTGAGTTCACTGAAGCTATTTGTAAATAACCCCAACTCAAAGCATTTGAACCATCGTTCTTTAATACCTTCACTTGACCACTTAAGTCTGAAGGTAAATTATCCTCTTTGGCGTTTAGTGCAGTTTGCAGTCCCGTTACTTTGTTTATGTCAATATCAGGAATATCAGCATTTGTAAGACTTGTTCCGCTTGTAACTAATCCATTAGCGTCATAAGTGATCTTAGTCTTAGTGCTTGCCGATATTGGCGTAGGAGCATCTAGCTTTGTATTATTTAAAATCCTACCTTGATTTGCGCTTAAAGCGTTAATTGCTGAAGAAGAGGTTAATGAGTCTATTACATTAATCTTGTCTCCACCGATTATCACCCAAGAACTACCTACGTATATGTAAGAACCTATAGCTGTTCCTCCAAGGATTGTTCTTAAATCCCCTACTTTTGGCGTTATCCCAAAGCTAAGTTCATTTTGCAGAGCTATGCCTGAAGAGGAAGAAGTAGCAATATTTGGGTAAGCAATGACTCCCTCTGAAATAACTACAGAAACCCAAGTTAAATTACCACTACCATCGTCTTGCAGCAAGGTTGTTTCTCCTGAAGTGTTTGTAGGTAAAACTCTGCTAGGTAATTCTGTCCAGTTGGATGCCGAACTTCCGCTTGCAATGAACATTTTACCGTTAGTGGTATTGTAATACTGCTGACCAACATACTGTGGTACAACTAGGTTTATTGGTGTAGTAGTTCCTGTCTTTGTGTAGTATACACTAGATTGACTAACGTACTCCGCATCATTGTTTAGTTCGCTAATATTACTTCCTGAAACCAGGACATTTATTAGTTTACTGAAGTCTTCCGAACTCAATAATCCATCTTGGTTTGCGCTCGCTAAAGGAAGCTGTATAGAAGTACCATTAGAATTAACTATGGTATTAGTCGCCGTGTCATACGTTAAATTGGTTGCTCCAACAGCTGCGTTTGCTGCTGAAATCCATTTATTTTCAAACAGATTAGCAGTGATTTTATCGGTGCTTAATTGTTTATCTACAATAATTACACCTGCAAAATTCTTCTGCAATCCTGTTACTGCGTCTACCGAGGAAAGTGAGAATCCTCCACCTGTAGAATCATCTGCCCAGGCTTGGTAAACAAAGTTACCTTCAATATTTATCGTGGTAGAAGGATTGCTTACATTGCTTCTGCAATTCCCTCCACATGTGTTTGTGTTACAATTTGAACAACTCATGGTTTAAAGTATTATGAATGTTGAATCATCTAATGTTGCTGCGGTAGGAAGTGTTGGTGTTGAACCTCCTGAGTTATCACTTGCGTATCCAGTATGTATAGATAGATTTAAGTAAATCGTAGCGTTGGTTAAGATTGATGTATTCTTGTAAGGAACTAGAGAGATTACGTTACTACCTTTGTTTACGTATATTCTTTTATTCCAATATAGGTTCGCATCATCATCATCTGTAGGTGAATCAAGTATCGCTGAAAAACTAAGATCAGAAGATGTTACGTCTGAAAAAACAGAAGAATAGTTAAATATCTGCGCTGACCCCGTAGAGTTCACGTTTACAGTTATTTTCCCTTGTAGATTAAATCCTGAAGGAGTTCTTTGCATTTGCAGTTTCGCTATATTAGTTACCCTGCTAGTTTTTGTAATTGACGAAGAAACATCAAACCACTGACCGTAATCTTGACGAACCCATCTGAAACTTTGATTGTTATACCCCGCTTTAGTGTAAACGTACCATCCTTGAGCTTGACCCCCAATGAACTGACGTAAATCTCCTACCTTAACCTTGTTGTTGTAAAGATTATCCAATAATGCGCTTTGTAACGAATCTCCTGAAGCATTGATATTGCTTCCTGATCCTGTAATCGCAGGATGAATCAAAGGCATACTCACTAATGGTGAGCCAATCCAAGAAACATTATTGCTTCCATCATTAACTAATAGCTTGGCAAATCCACTAAAGTCGTCTGGTATAGATGTTCCATCTTCCCCTCTTAAGTCTCCTGTAGTGAATTTAGCTCCATCCGTATAAGTAAATGTAACTTTCCCACTGTTTTGGTCGTAAGAAGACGACTGGATGCCGTTACCTGTTACGTTGCCTATATTGTCTTCACTTGAATCGCTGTATAAAACGATTAAATCATCTCCTTCAAGTCTTGTACTTGTTATCCCTCTACCATTTTTTCCTTGAGCTGCACCTGCATCCTGAACATAACCATCTGTGTAGGTTATTATTAAATGCCCTTGAGAATTAATAGTCGCTGTACTTACACCTCTACCATCTAAACCATCTGAAGGCAAGACTATTGTCCCGCTATTGATAGCATTTAAAACACCTCCTACTCCTACAACAACTTGTGGTGTCTTCGGTTGAGTCTGGCAATTAGGATTAACACCGTTACCTAGCTCTAGTATCTTTTGTGCGTATTCTTCAACATCTTTGGTGTACCCGCATTTAATTGAAGTGTCTATGGTGGTTAATAGAGAAATCTGCTCGTAGAAAACTGCCTTTATTTCTTGTGATTTTTTCACATCTCTACCTTCATACGCTTGCCATTGGTCGTAAGTGTTCCTTATAACATCATAAACAGCGCATCCATCTGAAGGGTTTACTACATCAATATTCTTAACACAAACAACAGAGTCTGTCACCCAATAATAACTAGCGTATTCGTATGTAAGTAAAGAATTTAACGAAGCCTGGTGTTGTACTGAGTTCAAACCCATAGCATAAAACTCTTGTGTGTACACGTTGTTTTCCGTTGTTACAACAGGGTCTTTGTCTAAGGATGCAGGATAGAACAACTGAAGCGTTCTGTCTAGCGTTGGCGCAACTGTAGTATTGTAAGAAGTTTGATCTACCGCTAAAAGCATTGGCATGTATACATCTACTGAAGTGTTCATTATAGCACTTGGCGTAGTGTGATTAAAGTCTAACTCAATCGTAGAAGACGCAATAGTTGAGTCAGAAGAGTCCTGAGCCTTATAAGTAATGGTGTAGTCACCAGTAATTATACTGTTTTGTAAGTCTCTTGGAATAGAAAAAGACTTCTCAGTATTGATACCAGGAACAATGTCTGGATTACTGAAGTTTTGATTATTGTAATACTGACCTTCTGAAGTTGTTATATTAATAACACCTTTAATGTCTGAGGTTGCAACGTTTTGTGCAGCGTAATCCGTTAAATCCTTGATGATTAAGGTGTTAGCGTTATCACGTAAATTGAACGTTGCCCGAATAGTAACGGATACGAGCATGTTGGGTTTTTGATTTGGGTTTATGTAAAAATAACCATAACACATTTAAGTATCAATTATTTACATAAAAAAAGAGGGACGCTCGTTTGCATCCCTCTTTACCACCTGAATTTTAAAAACGCAATTGTTCCTAACCTTCCTCCGTTTCCGCAAGAAGTTTTATAAATAATGCCGAATCTGACTTCAGCTTATTTTCCATTGTTTCTAGTTTACCTTTTACGTTTCCGTAATAGTATAAACCTGCTTTCAACTCCATAACACCTGCTTCAAGTGCTTCGTTGATTGCTAATCTGTATACGCCAACATTAGGGTCATATTCCATTTGAGGTTTAGCTTCCTCAGCTTCACTCAAGAAGATAGGTGAAAATAAGTTTTGTACGTTCATTTTCCTTGCTAAATCCTTAATAATAGAAGCGTAATCAGCGTTATCTAAAGCTGTTAAAGCAATCTCATCAATTGGATTTTCACCCATTGGTGCTTGCTTAATTAAAGCTCCTGTATTCGCCCATTTAAGCGTTCTGTTTATTGGTGTGTACTCTAAGAATCCTTCTTGAACACCTCTCAACAACACAACTTTATTAAATACGTTATCTGACTTGAAATCTATATCAAATAAGTTAGCGTTTCTGTCTGCCAATCTTAATAAGTGCTGTTGTATTTGATGCACGTCCCAATCGTAAATCTTTCTAACCATAGTTCCTGTAGAATCTAAAGCTAAAGCAAAATGCTTTAAATCAGTAAAAGGCATATTCATAATCTTTGCCTTTAAATTGATCTTCTTTCTTTGCTTGTCAATCACGTGTTTCGCATCGTCTTCTGGCTGTACGTGTCTGTACCAAGAGTTCTCATGGTATTTTACAGATGTATTACTGTTCTTACAATAATTAGCGGTCATTAAATACTGAACTAAAGCTTGATTTCTTCCAGGTACTGCAATGACACCATTGGCGATTGTAATAGAGCCTGCCTTAGCATCTTCTGGTTGCTCGTCAATAAATATTGACTTACTTCCTTTTACATATCTGATTTTTCTTGGGACAGCGTTTGTTGTATCTAACTCGCCATTCGCCAAAACTGGCACATCTAAGATTGTGTCTTCGCCAGGAATTGTGAAACTTGAAGGGTAACTATTCTTCGGCATCACACCGTTAGTTCCACTTTCAAGTAACGCAAATGTGTAGGTTTTTGTAATGTCTACTTTCATTTTAATTTGGGTTTTATTAAAAAGAGGGAGTAGTTAAACTCCCCCTTTATTTGGGTTTTTATTACGTTAAAGACACGTAAGTCCATCTGTTTAATGCAAACATCTCTAATGCACAATCTGATAGGTAATTCACAGAATACTTATCTTTTGCTTCAGCAGTTTGGTTAAATTCATCAATCATTGATTTTTTAACTAAACGAGATTTAGCACCTTCTTCTGAAGTGTATCTAATTCTCATCGCTTGAGAAGATTCTCCTGTAACTGCATCTGACTGCATATCCATAGGAGAAATGATAGCTTCTGAAGAGAAGTTCATCCCCGTTGCGCCTAAAGTTTGAGAATCGTTAAATGTATCGAAATTCTTCAAGGCGAAATTATAGCCACCTACAGAAATATTCGACATTCTTAAATTCACTTTTTGAGCTTCGTTGAACTTGTAATTTCCATAAACTAACGCCCCGTTTGTAAATTCAGAACGTACAAGATCGTCTATTTCCAAACCTAAGTTGAATCCGTAAGACATCATGTTGTTCTTACTTCCTTTTTGCTTATCAAGGTTTCTTGCAATATTCTTAAAGTTGTCTAAGGTAAATCCTGATCCACTTGTGTAAAGCTCTACGTTACCGTTAGTGTAGATTTGGTCAATAGCACCTGAAGTAGTAGCGTTAGGCTCACCTGCTGCTGCTGTAGTGTCGTACCAAGAAGTATTCGTTGCTTTTTTAGAAGTCAACAAAGTTAAATCTTGGTAGTTTTTGAAGCGGTAGTAACTGTCTCTTTCTCCTTCAATGGTCCAGTAATCCTTACCATTAACTTTGAACCAAATTTTGTTTACTTTAGCTCCACCAGATAATGCGTATCTGTTCTTAATCACTTGAGTGTTATTGATATACGGAGTTACAGTTCCTTCTAAACTTTCGTTCATTCCGCTACCTTCACCAAATGCGTTACCATAGATAACTACCTCTACAGCAGTTGCTCTTTCAGCTAATGTTACCGTACCATCTAAAGGTCGTGCGGTAAATGTTCCTGCGCTTACGTCCACGCTTGTAACAATCGCATGGTCAATACTCGCCCATGCAGACGTTCCAGTTGCAGGTGGAATTAAAATAGTGTCATTCACTCTTACAGGTATTGCGTCTACAACTTCTGTAGAACCTGAAGGGAAAGGATCATTGTTTTGTGGGATTTCATACTGAATAGAAGAATCTAAAGTAAAAGTAGCTGCTGCACCTGCTCCTGAAGCTACAGCGTTGGTACACTTCAACTTAGGCATTAATCTATCTTTC
>TARA_R110002020_G_scaffold2196_4_pt1 | contig 11048 bp, 4 predicted proteins | sample TARA_R110002020 | Tara Oceans TARA_R110002020 (sample SAMEA4396489) | marine metagenome | biome: Westerlies Biome; feature: [MES] marine water layer (ENVO:01000295) within the mesopelagic zone...; material: water (ENVO:00002006), including particulate matter (ENVO:01000060) such...
GTACAAAGAGTTAGAAAACTCTAGTTTAGAAAGAAGCTATCTTTATAAAGATCTTTTATTAGATCTTGAAATGGATGTTTATTATAATGATCAATTACAATCAGGTCAACAACTAAGAGATTTAAAGCCAATATTTGATTTACGAGCAGTTAAAAACAGTATAACTAATATATTTTTAACTTCACCAGGACAAAAAATATTGAACCCTTTATTTGGTATAGATCTTCGAAGACATTTATTTGAACAGGTTACTAAGTTTGAAGAAACTTGGATAAGAGCAGATATTGAAACCCATTTACCAGCTCAAGAGCCTAGAATACAATTAGAAAACGTTGATGTTGTTGCGAGACCTGATGAGAACCGGTTTGATATATATTTACAAATTAATGTACCTTCACTTAATGCATATGGCATTACTCTAGAAGGTCGCTTAAATAAAGAAGGATATTACATAGTTTAACCATGGCCACAAGCAAACAAGACAACAAATTTTTAGAGTTTAATTTACCTCAAGATGCCTATGTAGCATTCGATGCTACTACATTAAAGGATTTTATTATTCAGAGGTTGAATGAAAATGAAAAGTTCACAGATCAAAACTATGAAGGTAGTAATTTAGCAGCTGTTATTGATATAATTGCTTACTCCTATCATGTATTATTATTCTATTTAAACAACACAGCAGCAGAAGTTGATTTCAATCAAGCCACTTTATATGAAAATATGAATAGGATAGTAAAGCTTATTGGTTATAAACCTACTGGTAAGCAGACTTCTATTGTGCCTATTAAAACTGTTGCTGGCCAGGGTCTTGGTAAAGGTAATTACACTATTAGAAAGTATAGTTATTTTCTTGCTGATTCAAATACACAATATACCTTTATAGATGATTATTCTTTTGATAAAACCCAAGATGGTAATCAAGAAATAAAATCATTAGACAATACAGCTATCCTCTATCAAGGTACAATAGGAGAGTATCCAGATTATATTGCTCAGGGAATGGATTTTGAATCTCTACCTATAGTAGTTGAAAATGTAACGAATACTAATGAAAATAGATTTATAGCAGATAATACTATTAGCGTTTATGTTAAAGAGATTTCTTCTGATAGGTACTATGAGTATAAAGAGACTGATAGTTTATATTTGACTACTGCTAATGATAGAGTCTTTGAAAAGAGATTAAACGAAAATGGTTATTTTGAAGTTAAATTTGGAGATGGTTCATTTGGAAGAAAGTTAGATAAAGGAGATACTGTTGCTGTAAATTACTTACTGTCAGATAATTTAAAGGGTCTAATTAGTAAAAACGTAATTAATGGTAATAAACTATTTGTATATGACTCTCCAAGACAAAGACAAATTTTTAACGATACTTATACTAATCAAGACGATACTGTATTTGTTAATGTTGATAATGGTTCTAATTTAACTATAAGTAACCCAGTCAATTCCACTACTTTAACAAATGAAGAAACTGTTGATCAAATAAGAGAAAATGCTTCAAAGAGTTTTTCTTCACAATTAAGATTGGTTACTGGGGAGGATTATGAATTCTTTATAAAGAAAAACTTATCTAATGTAGTTAACAGTATAAAGGTTGTAGACAATAAAGAGTATTTAAATGGCTATATACAATACTTTTATGATATATGTGTTGACCCTAATAAGGTAAATAGAGTAATTTTAAATCAAGTTAATTTTGCTGATGCTTGTGACTTTAATAACGTAAATGTATTTGCCGTGCCTAATTTTACTTTAGCAGATGATGGTTCCTATCCTCCATTTTTAAGCGAATCATTTAAAAATTTAATGATATCTACTACACAAGATAGAAAAATGATATCTAATGATGTTGTACCTCGTGATCCGATTTATATGGCGTTTGGTTTAGGAGTTAACAATACTGAAAATTTAACTGAAAAGGTAATAGATAATTCAAAGTTATATCTTGTAAGAGAGAACACTAATAAAATAAGTAAAGCTACTTTAGCTAGTAAAGCTGCTGCTATTGTTAGAAAGTACTTTTTACCAGCAAATAACGCTCTTGGTCAGCCTATAAAGATTTCAGATATGGCAGGTGAGTTATTATCTATAGAAGGTGTTAGAAGAATTTATACTAAGAATGAAAGCAGTGGTGTCATTTTTAATGGTGTCTCTTTCTTATCTTACAATCCTCAGTATCCGGAAAGTGACATTGATTTAGTAAATCAAGATACTACTTTGCCATACTTTAAGTTCCCTTATTTAATTAATACCCAAACTATAGGTAATCAAATAACTGTTATAGATGAGTAATGTAAGAACAAATTACGCTACTATTAGCGCGGTAGATTATAGAGGTGAGCATGTTCTCTCTTCATATAATCTTCCTATAACACCGTTAACGTTTTTTGCTAATATTCCTACTCAAACGGGAGACGAATCTTTAACTATTAATAATACAGAAGTTACATTTGACTATGGGGATGGTGTAATAGAAGAAGCTACTTCAATATATACTTTTGAGGGTAATCACATTTTAAGTACAAGTCATACATTTGACTATCCTGGATTATACAATGTTAGAATGGTGTTAAGGGATTGTAATAATAATGCTATTTTAGCTTCTCAAACTAAACAAATACAAATTGAAGATTATATTACTAACACGTTTACCGTATCGTGTTTAGATCTAGATCCAGGTTATTTTTTAAATCTATCAGCTAATGAATACTCTACTCCTCTAACAGTAGACTCACAAACTCCTTTTTATCAAGATTTTCAAAGTATTTATTTTTCTGTTTCAAATACTAATTGCCCTAATTACTTTAATCTAGATGATAAAAAATTTAAACATTTACAAAATTATTTTTCTTTTTATAAAAGAGACTTTTTACCTAATTTAACTGCTTTTGAATACGTTGAATTAAAAAATATTGCCCTCTCCTCAGAAAATATATATGTAAAATTAAACGGAGATGAATTAGTTTCATCTACTACATCTTCTCCGTCTTCCATTCTAGCTGGGTCATCCGGAACACAGATCGTTTACTTTAAAACCCAACAACAAGATGTGTTAGGAGGAGGCGGTGGTTCTGAACCGGTTTATTTAAACTTTTACAAAGATAGAAAAAATATATTCTCACGAGGTAAAACAGGGTTTTCTAACAACAACTATCTTAATAATTTTAACGTTAGTGTATCTGCTTTAGTCGGAGATACTTCATTACAAGAATTAGATCATATATCTATAACTTCAAATGGTCTAGATAATGAAGGAGAAGAAGTAAATTCTTTTGAGATTAATCCAGTGCAGTATAAAAATACTAATATTCCATTTTTGCTTAAACCTAAAAACAGTAAACAATTTACTATGAATGCGGTGCAAGCTAATACCCCTGAGTTTGTTCTTATAAACAATGGATCAAAATTACTACCTCTAGCTGTAGGAGCAATAGCACCAGATACAGAGGTAAGCACAACATACTACTATATCAGTAGCTTAGGAGATACATTATCTTCAATAGGGACAGATTTTTGGTATCGGGGATACTTATATTTTGATGATAGTTTCTTTGCAACTACTAGTGCGGTTGTAATGAATGTTACATTGAGCTGTAATTGTCCTTATACTAATCCACGTACTAGTTCTACCAGCAGTGTAAGTGGAGGTACTAGCTTCAGTCTATACCCTAAAGACTATTATTCACTATATAAAATTAATGAAGATTTTGACTTTGAGCAAATGATAAAAGATTTGCGCTTCCAGGAGTTTTTATTAGATGATAATGTTTTCTTTACTGACTTCATAGGTTCAATCTTTGGAGGTATTAGTAGTAATGAAACCTCGTTAGGAAAGACTATATACGAAAGCATAATTAATTTTGTTCAAAACACATCTGATATTGATGTTTGTGAGATAGATGCTCTAGAAGGCATGAGTAAGTTGGTTAGTAATCAAAATCTTCTTTATGATAGTAGTCAGCCGCCAGCAATTAAGCGCTTAATTAATCTCTTTAGTGTACAATATAATAAATTTAGAGGCTTTCAAAATCAATTTAGTCAAAATTTTGATCCAAAGAATAGAACATCAAAAGAAGTATATGGAACTAATTTGGGGGATGAAATAGATTTTCTTACTTATGTTATATCATCTGGATCTGATATTGTAGCTTATGAAAAATTTAGCGGAGATTATACCCAGCTTAACTCTTATCAACCATTAAGCTTGTCGGGTTCTTTATCAGCTGAGCAAACTCAAATACCCGGTACATTTCCTTTTGGTATGGGTGGGTTCGGAGATACTGGAGCTTTAACCTATAGTTTAAGTACATATAATGAAAATTGGGGCTGGCCGTTAGTTCTTCCTAGTAATGTATTAACTAGTAGCACCTCAGCGGATACAATTGGTCATTTTTATGATTTTTATGAATATACCACCGGTGGCAACAATACTATACAAAATAATACAGTAGATTGGAGTAATCCACAGACTGGGGTAATAGATACCCCGTATCCTGGAGGCGAAGCTGCTGGTGAACCTACACACAGTCAAGGTAGTATACCTTTATCCTATGATACAGGCTTAACCGGACTTGAAGGGGATAATAAAATATTCGATATTATGATTAGAGACACGTTAATTAGTAGTCTATCTCTATTCGAAGGATAAATATGTTAAATGGACGAAATAATTCAAGGGTATCCTGAGGTTAATTTATCAATAACCAATCCTAATGTAAAGAGAGAAAATGCATTAGATAGGAATGTCGCGTTTACTTTTCTAGAATTTATTAAAAACGTTCCTGAGTTTTATGAACCAGATGGTCTTCAAAATTATTATAACGAATATATAAGAAGATATAATAGAAAATCTGTTTCTAAAAATGCTGACGATAAAGAAATAATAATTGAAAGATATAGAGAATTTTTAAGAGACATTACTTTAAATTACTCTACTAACGCTGAACAAAAATTTCTTTCACAAATAGATTTTAGTGATGAATATGATTTGCAAATTGCTGTAGCATTTTACAGTAAAAAAATAAGAAGTATTATATCTTATTATCAGGTTAGACGAGATAAATTAAATTTTTCTACAACAAGGGCTAAGTTAAAGGGAAGTAACTTCGGCGTACAACAAAATGCTTATGAATTGGTTATTGAATTTCTTTCTAACAGAGACACAGCAGCTAAAGATTATAATATAGATGATATTAAGAAAAACTTGTCTATATCTTTAACTGAGTACGTAGATCAATATACAAAATATTTTAACATTGAACCAAGTGAAAAGGATTATGGTAGAAATTATCTCGAATATAGTCCAGATGGTTTACCAGATAGTAATATATTTTTAAGCAATGATTCGGTTTTAGTAGAAGAGGTATTTGCAGATTCAGATAGCTTTTTACGCGAAATAAAAGAAGTTAATGAGGTTTTTGATAACAAAAGACAACAAACAGAAAAATTTATAGGAGCTGATTATTATTATCTATCTACTAATAATATTGGAGTAACAGAATATGGTCAGTTGTTTGAAGCTGATGCACCTTATGCTAATTTTTTAAATACAGACTACCCGTCGGTAGCATCAGTATTTTCTAATGATATAAAAAGTGTAAGAGATCAAGGATTCTTTAAACCTACTAATTCTGGTATTATATCTATTGAGAGTGAGCGTTTAGAATTTTTTGGTAAAAAGTTTTACCCTGTAAATTCTTTATACATTTTCCCTGATCCAAATTTATTTACTAATGATGATGAAATATTTACATTTGTAATAGATACTTCGAGGTCAATTAATAATCAAAGTAAAGGTATAGCTATAAATCAACCTAATACAGATAAAAATAGCACATCATTGATGGGGTATACCTCTGAAGTCCCTACAGATAGAAATATTAATACGGACTTATCCTTTCTATTTGATCAAGGATACATTTATGATAGTAAGAAGGATTTAAATGGTAATGTATTCGGTCTTTTAAAGGATAATAATTATTACAGAAAAAACTTTAAAGAAGCTCCTACTAAGGTAGTGAAAAATTTAATTTTAAATGGTTATCAATTTTTTGATGCTTTATATGGAGAGGGAACTGCCTTCAACTATAGTACAGTAAACTCTGGATCTACAGCTACCTATGATGAAACGTTTAGATCTGGTATTACTTCATTTACCCAATTTTTTACTGCAGGCACAGATGCCGAAACTACTTCTGCAAAAGATATATTTTTCCGTTATTATGGTCCTGATCAAGCTCTTATACAGCCATCAAATTTTTCACAGGTAGACATAGAGCAGGTAGGTACTATAGAAGCAAATGTAAAGGAAGGAGCATTTTTTAAATTTTCAGATAATGAAATTCTAGACGATGCTGTAAGCACAAACTTAAGTTCATATACTACATCTACAGGAGACTTTTATTTTACTGATCTAATAGAAGCAGGTATATCAGACTTTGATAACGGCTCTACAATAGTAAGAGCTCTTTGTGATAGTACTCACCCTGCAGCTTCAGGTAATTTTTCCTATAACGTAGTAGCATCCGGTGATAATGGTGTAACGAACATGGAAGGTGGTTTATTTACAGATGAATTAACATACGATTACAGTCCACGAGGATTTGAAGCATATGACTATAATGATGAAACTTTAAGAAAGACTGTTGTATCTAATGTGCTTTCAGCAACAGAAAGCTTTTTTACAAAGCAAGAAAATTTTGGAAAAATATATGTTAAAAATATTAACAAGCCTAACAATTTACCTAATGTTAAAGAGTTAACTATAGCTTTACCGTACTTAGACTCTAAGTTTACAGGTGGCGGGGAATACGAAACTACTATTAAAAATGAACTATCTAGTAAGGTAAAAGAGTTTGATATGTTCTATAATACTATGTTTATAGAAACTAGTTCATTTTTAATTGTTGAAGACATCGAGTATAATATAACTAATAACGATTTTGAGAACAACACTAACACTGTAGTAAATTTACTATCATGTAATACAAATAATTTTGATAAAGTAAGTAATAGGTTTAAAGTTGGTGATGATGTATTTTACGCAAAGCTAGTTAAACAAGGGATTGAAAATCAAAATGTATCGTTTAAAGATTTTAGAGTATATCCACAAATATTTAAATATACCTATGGTAGTAAAAGGAGCGAGCAAATCTACCCTACATTAAGCGACCCGGTTTTAAATGATTACAGTTATTTTAATAATACCGGTAATGAAACTATTTTACTTGAATCGAGTAAACCTCAATTAACTTATAGCAGTGAGAATGAGTTATTTAATTTAAGCTTTATCTTGAAAGATCAAAATAAAACACCTAGGTTATATACTTATATTTTTGAATATACGAATAAAGTAAACTTTATAAAAGCTAATTATTATAATAGTAATAATATGTCATTTACTTTTGACTTTTTAAAACGAGAAGGGTGGGGTGAAACTCCTATTATAGATTTGAGTTTTATAAACTTTGCATTAAGTTCTGGTGAACCTACTTTATCAATTTCAACCTCTCCATCAGCTGGATCTTTAATATTATGAATTCATTTGTACTATCACTTACATCATCTGAAACTACTTCAGATATAGCAATGCCGACTGTAGATCTCTTTGATACTACAGAGTTATCTCTAGATCTAGCAGAAGTTTATTCCAATATATTTCCTAATTATGTAGCTATAAATTGGGGTGATAACAGCCCAATAGAAGAGCCTGAAGTTACAATATATAGAAATTATAAAACAGAATCTATTTTTCCGGAAATAAAAAGAGGAGCTTCACCTGTATTCTTTAACAAACCATACAACCATATATTTTACCCATCTAATACAGCTCTTAAAAAGGAAATGACTATGAGGGTTAATATTGGGTACATAAACGGTAAAACTACAAAATTTACAATACCCATAAATGTTCGTACGGAAGGCTACTTTCAAACTATAGAAGACGTAGATTTATTAAATGTCAGTCTATTAGATAATAAAGATAATAATTCTATATATACCTTTTTAACTAAAAAAGATAATTATGTTATACAGAATCATGATGATTCAACTATAGAATATTCCTCTTTGCCGCCTTCTAATCTCTCATCTTACAATGATACATCGCATGAAAATATTAATCTCATGTCTTCTTTACTATCAGCAGTAACTGATCCCGTAGGGGCAAGTGCTAAATTTAAATTTATAGATAATGTTACAGCTGAATCAGCTACATGGAATACATCTTTTTGGGGATACTCCAACCGAAATGTAATAAATTTTTCAGGTACGTCATATAAAGCAGACGGATTTACTGATGTAAATAACGTTACATTAATTTCCCCTAGACATGGTATAAGTGTATCACACGCATCAGAAGATCATGATCCTGCAGCAGGCGACGTAGTATATTTTTATGATTTTACTACAGGTAATTCTATATCTGCCACTATTTCTGCTACTTCAGAAATAGCAAATAGAGACTTAACTGTAATAAGTTTTGATAGAGATTTATCTACAGCTACTACTTCTTCTGGAGCAGCTGGTAGTTTAAAATTATACAAAATACCAGATACTCCTAACGAAATACCTCAAGATAAATTTGCATTAATAAATCAAGGTGGTTACGAGGTCTTTAATAATGATCGGTCCGCAGGAGTAGGTTCCTCCGGTGTATTAAATAGAGTAAACATTTCAGCCGCAATTAATGGAGAGATATATAGCTATGAAACTCCAGGATTCCGACTATCCTTAAGTCCTCCTGGTCTTCCGGATTTTAGACTTACAAACGTATCACCTATTCTTTCTTCTGCTAATTTAAGTTTATCTGGATTAGCTCCAGGGGATAGTGGTGGTCCAATATTTATACCTTATAATAATGAACTTCTATTATTGGGTATTGTACAAACAACCGGCTTTTCTGGAGGAGGAAGTACAAATTTAGGAAACAGTAAAATACAAGAATTAATTAGTCAGGGTATGGAGTCAGTAGGAAATACATGGGGATATAAACTCTCAACGGTCCGCTTAAGCTAACGTTGGTATAAATATATACAATGGGAGCATTGGTCAAAGCAAGCTTAAGCGCTTTAAAGTCAGAATCTGCAGAAATTTGTCCTGTAGATTTAGAATTAGATCAGTTTCGTAGAACATATTCAGGGGGATTTAATTTTAATTTTATAACTGCTCTTTCAGGAACACAGAGTTTTAAAAATCTTAATTTTACTAATTTTTATTTATCAGATGAATTTACTCTTGATAGTGTAACTCAGTTTACCGGAGGACGTGTAATACCTAAGAAAGTATTTTCGGCGTTAAATTTTTCAGCTGAATCAAACGGGTTTCTTAAATTTATTAGCGCAGACAAAGAAAACTTTAGTAGAACTGGAACTACCTATGATGCGCAATATTATGGTTACCCAGGTATCACTACTGAAGTTGCACAAGCTCATGATTTCGAAATTGAATTAATTAATTCCTTTCAATGTAGAGTAGCATTTTTAATTAATAATTTTCGCTTTTATCTAGTAGTAAGCGACGATAATGAAGTAGAGGGTAGAAAAAAAATCTTATTTGTAGGTGAAAATAAAATATCTAAAGAAAATAATTTATTAGAATATTCTATAGTAAAGGGTGGTTTAGGTACAGCTTCAGATTATCTTGCATTTTTCTCAACTAAGAAAAAAACTGCTAGTGATCCTTTTAGCCCTACCGTAAGGTATATTTTAGAGAATGACGGTCAGACATTAGTAGCACAAAATATAACTGATATAGATGATGTAAATTCTTTTTTCTTTACTACGCGTGCTGTTAAATTAGGAGGAGAGATAGACTTAAGTATCCCTTCCCCCTATAATACTTCTTTTATTACGTATAATGAGAATGGAAGTAAAGTAAATACTGATAAAAGTAATTTTAATTTACCTTCTAATTACCTTCTTCATACTTCATCAAATACTACTAAATTAAAGTTTGATTTATTAAATTTAAAAAATATATCAAATAACTTTGATGAGTATGTATCTTCAAACAACTTATTATCTTCAAGTGAAGCTGACCCATTATATGTTGAAGGGTTAAGAAAGTATACTAGTATATTTACTGATATCGATAGCGAAAAGAACGAAGTGTTATCTCTTAACTATGTATACAATAACTTCAACGTTAGAGTAAAACAAGGAAATACTTATTTTGTTACTCCTTCATCATTAAACCCATTCACCCAAATTAATATTAATGATACTAAGTTTGTTGATTCAGGATCGTTTAGTTATACTCAACCATTTCTTTCTGATAGAGTGTATGAAATGGATGATGAAGACGGGGTTAGAAGTGAAGACGCTACATACTTATGCACGTGGTTATCTGGTGGGCTAGGAAAACGTGGCGTTTGGGTAGATAGATATTTTTATCCAGATATAACTTCTAAAGAAGAAGCCTTGTCATCTAATAATAGTTCATCCACTATAACATATGAGCAGATGGTTGAAAATCTTATTAAAAATAATAATAGTTTAAAGTCTTCAGTTGAGAAGAAGTTTATCTTTGATAAAAAGAGCGACTTAGTTTTTGAGCCTAATAAACGGTATAGATATGAGCGTATTAATAAAGAAGAGCTTGAAAGAAAGACCCCTACAAATTTTTGTGAGGGTGCTGTTCTTACTGACCGAGTAAATAATTATTTTAATGAAATAAATGATAATGGAGGTTTTGCTCTTGGTTTTGATATAAAGAGTGATGCTGGTCAATTTCTCATAAGGTCAAGAAGAAATGATATTAATGGTGGCTTTGAAATAGAAAGACTTGTTGGAGGAGATCTTAAATTAACATTTAATATTTTTGATAACTCCCCTGAACCTCCTACTATAGTATCTACTAGCAAAACCTTCCAAACGAATCCATATATTAATAATACGGTATTCTTATCATTTGATGCTATAAGAGGTATTTGTACTTTTTACATAAATTCAGAACCAGTGTTTTCCTTTGATGTTAAGGCTTATCAAATGTTGAATAAAATGATATTATTTGGTATTATAGAAATTGTTAGCCCTGGTGGT
>TARA_R110002020_G_scaffold57844_1_pt1 | contig 11048 bp, 6 predicted proteins | sample TARA_R110002020 | Tara Oceans TARA_R110002020 (sample SAMEA4396489) | marine metagenome | biome: Westerlies Biome; feature: [MES] marine water layer (ENVO:01000295) within the mesopelagic zone...; material: water (ENVO:00002006), including particulate matter (ENVO:01000060) such...
ACTATTAACTGTAAGTATTTTATTAGCTACTAACTCAGGGAATGTCAGGTTAAATGCAGTTGATGTAGATATCTTAGCTTTTGGAGAAAATAGTATATCTCTCTCATTTTGCTGAATCATAGCAATAATTTTGTCTAGTTCAGTATTAAGTGTTTCTATAGGAAATGTACCAGATACAGGAAAATCAGAAGTTCTAGATACAGCTAAGTTTCTAGATATAGTATATTTATCATTAACAGTAGCACCACCACCTAATGTAATAGATCCACCACCTGATACACCAGCACCAGTAACAGAATATTGTGCAGCACTAGAAGGACTAGATGCAAGTGTTAATGTAGTATCTGCACCATTAGATACAGCTGTTTTAATAACTGTAAGATCACCATCAGCAAAAAACTCAAATGGTACAGTAAATGCAGTTTGTCCAGCAGTAGCTGTATACTGTATTCTAGGAGATGTGTCTGATATTGCTAATGCCATTTATCTTATACCTTTTTCAAATTTATCGAATATACTATCTAAATACCATATATTCTGAAAAGGTAAAGTTTTTCGTATAGCTCTAGCTGTAGTATAATCATGTTTACCTTTACCCCAATCCATCATTATATCTGTTAAATTAGCTACATAACTAGCAGTTGGACCAAATAAACCTACTTTTTGTTTTAATGTAGGAGAATAAGGTCTACCAGCTCCAAAAGCTGGAGCTAATCCAATTCTATTATTAGATAGTGTTTCTACCATTCTATTTACATCAGAAAAAATACCGAGTACAGCTGATCTATCTATAGCTGAAGCTAATTTATCACCAAACTTTTTCTTACTATAATCTCTACCAAACTGTCTATTTCTCATAGCATCTACCATACCACCCATAGATATCAATGCTACTACCCCTATCATAAAGTTTCCATCTCTTTCTTGCATACCTCTCATCAATACTCTTTGTGTTGCTGCCATACCAAACTTTTTAAACTGTGCTAATACACCACCTATTTCTGTATTCATCCATAATGGTACATCACCTTTACCTGGAGTAACAATAGTTATATTAATATCTTTTTGTAATGCTGATAAATATATATCTCTAGCTTTTTTATCGGTCCAATTATCTGCTCTTGCTACCCTTAGTTGTGTATAACCAGCAGATTCTCCAGCACCTTTACCTAAACCAAATTCAGTATATTGTGCATATATTTTTTTAGCCATTTCTTCATCTATAAATAAATTCTTAAGTTGTGCTTTTGCTTTTGTACTAATTTGTTTACCTTTAGCTATTGCTTCTACATAATCTAATATCTTTGATCCATTGACTAAACTAGCTATGTTTTTAACACCAGTATTCCAAATGTTCATAGCGTTAATATAACTAAAATAAAAGTTAGTTATTTGACCACTTTTTCTTTCAAGCGTATTCATTAATCCAAATATATCTCCAGTATCTGCAAACAATGCAGCTCTAGTTCCTAAAAACATATCAGTTGCTTCTCCAGTTAGTTGAGCATCTGCTCTAGATAACTTAATCATTCTCCAACCCATATCTTTAAAAAATGCTTCGTATAATCTACCGAAATTTCTTTTTATTCCATCTGCCATTACTACTCTTGCTACATCAGGAACAGCAGCTAATATTCCTGAAAGGTAAGTCATAGCTGTAATATTCTTTGCTACTCTTATACCTGATGATACAGCAGAAGAAGGATCAGCAGATAAACCATATGTACCTCTTAGTAATCCTACATTGGATTCTAAATCATCCATAGCTTCTACCATCTCTCTTCTAATAGCATCTTTATCCGTTTTAGTTTTAGCTCTAAATATCTTATCTTGATAATTTTTATATACTTGTAAAAGTCCAGGTCTAAAACCACCAGCAGCAAAATTTAAACCTAACCCTCCAGGATCACCAAACTTTTCTGTTAATACAATATCTGGCATAATAGATCTATAGTAACCACGCATCAAACCAAATACATCACCTTCTATAAATCCTTTTGCTATTAATTCATCATCATTAAGATTTAATCTTCTAGCTTTAACATGATCTGATATTCCAAGTGGTGTAGATATATAACCTTCTTCTGATGCAATAATTTTTTGCCATTTTTGTATTCTATAAAAAGGTTGTTGTGTAAGTATACCATCAACTATATCTACAGCTTCTGCATACTTAGCATTAGGATTTTCTTTTAGTAATGCTCTATATATAATTTTTGTAAACTCTGTTTGTCTTTTTTTAATTATATCTTTCTTGTAAAATCTAGGTAAATAGTTTTTTCTTAATCCTGTATTTGTAGAAATGTATTTAATTTTACTTTCTATTTCTTCTATTTTCCCTTTTATAAAAGCAGTACTAAAATCTTTACCCTCTATCTTAATACTATTTAAACCTTGTTTTTTCATTAGATCTAATTTGCCTTTCCAAAAATCTAACTGTTTAAAAGGCATAATTAAAAACAAACCTGAATCGTCTGCTCTAGTACCAATAGTATTAAAAAAATCTTCTCTAATCATTCTAGCTGCTTGTATTACTTCATCATCTATTTGTGATGATCTACTGACTAATGATCTAGAAACAGCAGCTCTAAACTCAGGAAATGACATAATACCATCTTTTGAAACACCCATTTTTCTCATTGTTCTAGAAACTTTACCAATATCTTTTTGCATTTCTTTTGCCATTCTAGATAAATATTTGTCATACATATCTTCTACACTTCTCATAGATGCAACTATCATAGCTTTGCCTCTATTAATCTCATTTTCTATTGAAACTGTGGTAGCACCACCTTTTAAATCAAAGTTTTTTTTTTGATATAAAGGTATTTCTAATAAATCGGTAACCATCTGCCGAGCAGTTAAAACACTTTTTTGTAAACCTCTAAATACAGAAGTAAGAGGAGAATCTTCTATACCTAATAAAGTTTTAGATATTTCTTCACCTAACATTTCTTCATTATAACTTTTTTGTGCTTCTACACCTCTAGTTCTAGCAGCACCAGCACTAGATGTTGTAGGTTTTTCATCAGGATCTAAATATCTTGGATCTATTCCTTCTGCATCTAATTCATCAATACTTTTTCTTCCATTAGTTTTTTCTAAATTATTTGCACTATCAGTATATTTTTCATATCTAGCTAAATCTTTAGCAGTTTGCAAACCACCTATACCATTTAGTTTATTAATTAAACCAGGCAATAAAAAAGATGTACCCATTATTGCAAGACCTACATTAGTATCTCTTTTTTTATCTAATAATTGTTTTGTCATTTCTTCAGCTGACATGGCATAACCAAGCCTTGTAGGCGACATAAATGTTTTACCACCAGCAGTTACATTTAATAACTTAGCTCCTGTACCAGCTAATAATAATGTTGAAGGATCTGTTATTGCTCCAGTAATAGTACCAATTACAGACAATGGAGATAATACATTTCTAACTCTGTCTACTTTTAATTCTTTAATTAGTCTTGTAGTTTCTTCATAGCTTTTTGAATTTTGGAAATAAGATAAAAAATCACTATAACCAGTATTTAATCTATCATCATCTAAATATAAATAATTTGGATCTTCTACTTCTTGTCTTGTTTTTTCTACATAATTACTTACTGCTAAACCTATAACATTTTCTTTGTTAAAAGATTCTGTAAAAATTGTATAGGCTTCTCTTGGATTATTGTATAAATTTTTAAAAAAATATTCTTTTTTTATTTCTGTTTTACTAGGTTCATCTGCTATAGATTCTAATCTATAATTACCTTTTATAATTGTCATTGTAATGCAACTTCAGGTACTTCTTCTATTGGTGTAATTAATTGTGTATCAATATATTTATCATACTCTTCTCTTAAATTTTCCCAGTTATAATTACCTATTGTTACAAACTCTGCAAATGGTTCAAGTAAAGCATCTGTAATAGGTCTACCAACTTCAAATATTTCCATTAAATTTCTTTTCATATATCTAGGCATAAATGGAAAGGCTTTATTAACAAATGAATTTTTATCTTGTAAAATTGTAGAATGTCTTAAATATTTAACATCATCAAATGTTTTAGGTGCATCAGGATCAAATACATTAGGTGAATCTATTTGCATAATATATGCTTCTTTTTCATTTTGTAATGCTTGTCCATGAAATGAAGAATTATTATTTCTAATAAATATTTGATACTCAGGAACATTACCACCAGGTATAGGTTTAAATTGAAATTGATTTAATTGTTCATAAATATCTCTTACAGTTGGTTCTTTATACTCTCCATTAGGAGCATATAAAAAACCTAAATTATCCATAAACCATTTTTTATCACCTTTTAAAGATTGACTATTTTGCATATCTGTTAATGCAATCTTTACTTGTGTTGCTAAATAATATCCAGCATCTTTTTGATTATATCCCATTTTCACCATGTTAGTTTCAATACCATTTTTAATTAATGTTGGTTGATCTAAATCACTGCTTAAATTAGATACAGAATAATTATTTTGATATAGCTTTTTAAATGCAAAAGTTAAAATGTCAGGCATTAATTTTTCTGCTGATTCTTTAGCTTTATCTGGATTGTTAATAAAATCTGATAAATCCATACTATTTTTTAATTTTGTATAAATAATATTGTTTAAAAAATCTCTAGCTTCAGGTGTATACTCGTAAAATATTTTTGCATTTGTAGCTGTAAGTGGTTGTCCAGGTAATACATTATCTAATAATGCTGCTGCATTGTTGGATAAACTAATAAAACCTTTTTCTACAACGTTTGGTTTTGGATCTGTTATAAATACTCCTGTTTTACTTTGAATAAAAGCATCAATAGGTAAAGATTCTGCCATTGGAAAACCATTTTCACCTCTTACACTATTAACTAAATCTAACCACATTATATTTTCTGCTGTATCTCCAAGTACAAAATCTATTAATATATTATTAAGACTTTCTTCAATAGTATCATTATCAATAATTAATTTTTCTATTTCTTCATCTATAAATTTTGGATTTTTATCAATTTCTTCTTTATTATTTTTATAAAGTTTAACTACATTGTTTACACCAGCAATATCTAAATAAGCACTACCACCTCTATTTAATGCAAAATTATAAAAACCCATATCTATTTCTTCATTAAAAGACTGTATAGCTAATGGATTTTCTTGTGTCATAAATTCTAAAAATTGAACACTTCTAATTATAGTTAGTCCTTCTGTTTCACCAGTAGGATTAAATTCAGGATTAGTAATAATAGAATTTGTTTGATTTAAATAATCATACATAATACTTGGTACAATATTTTCTTTTACCATCATATTAAGTAAATCATTTGACTGTGCTGATCTTTGATTTGTTGGTAATGGTAATTCATTAATAAATTGTAAAGCATTAAAATTTGGATTGCTTATTTCTATTTCAGCTACCTTATAATCTGTTAAAAACTTTTTCAGATCTTCATCATTTTCAAATAATCCAATATTATTTTCTTTTATTACTCTGCTATAAATAGATAATTGATTTATATCTATATCTTGTTTTTTTAAAATTTCTAAAAGAGACATTTTTTGTGTCATAGTATTAATAAGATCTGAATCATTTTCTAAATCATATCCTTTAATTAAACTTTCTAATGCTACTTCTCCTGTTAATAAAAGTTGTTTAATATTATTTACACTTGTTATTTCTATTACATTTTTTAAAGTACTAATTTCACTAGATCGTTTATATTGTAAATCTTGATTAGCTACATCTATTTGAGATTGATATAGTCCTTTAAGATTTGTTATATCTGAATTAGAATCATTTATTATTTGAGCAACATCTGTATCAGTAATAGTATTAGATGATCTAAATATTTCACCACTAGCATAATCTTGATCTAATAATGCTACCTTTGCATCTGCTTCTTGTATTTGATCTAAAACATCAGGAGAAGTAAAATCTATATTATTATAAAAAGATCTTTTAATAGTTTTGTATCTACCTAATTCTGCTTGATAAAATAAATTATCTAATTGTTCTTGTATTTCAACTTCTCCAAAATTATATGGGTCTAACTCTGATAATACTTGTAATTTTTTAGAAAAATCTGCTATGTCATTAGTTATACCCATCATAATAACATCTGTTTGTAATGCTATAGATTGTGGATCAGTTGGATCTACTGTTAAATTTACTGTACTAAGAGTGTTTTCTAAATCTTTTAGTATTCTATTTTTATCTGAGTTTACATCATCATATGTACTTTTAATTAATATTTTATCAGCATGATTTTTGACTGTATTAAATTTAGCTAAAGATTTTTGATCTACATAATTAGCTATATAGCTTTTATATCTTTCAGGAGAGTTTTGTAATAAAGTATCTTTATAACTTACAATCTGTGTTTTCATTGATTGTAAATCAGGATCAGCAGAATCAAGTTGTTGATTAGTTACATCATATAAAAATGTATCTGTATCTGATTTAAATTGTGTTTTCCATTGTTCATCTAAAACTTCAATTTTATTTAGTGTAAGTTTTTCAGTCATCTCTCCTATGCCTGAAATAATATCTCCAATATTAGATTTACTACTTTTAATTACACCTAATTTTGGAGTAACTACAGTAGTTCTATCACCTCTTTGAAAACCTTTTTGTACTGCCATTATCTTCCCCTATATTTTCTATTAAATAAATCTAATTTAGCTTCTTGTCTTTGAAAATTAGTTGGTCCTGGCTTATAATAATTATAATAATTCCAACCATTAACTGCATATGCAGCAGCATTAAATATTGATCCAAATGTAACTGCTTGTCTATCAATCTTTGCATTTACAACGCTTCTATCTATTTGACTATTAACTTGATCTCCATTTAATTTTATATTTTTAATATCTTTATTTGCTTGATCTAATACATCTTGTTGTATTGCTTCAAAAGATCTACTATCATCTAAGATTCCAGAAGCTCCAGCAAGTACTCTATTATTTGCTAAAGTATTATTCATTCTTTCAATTCTTACATTCTCTTGTTGTAACGCATTTAATTCTGCATATTTTTTTTGTTCTTCATACTGTGCTATTTGATTATTAATAGATTGATTTTGATAATAACCACTTACAAGCGATCCAGCAGCTTGTGTTCCAGCTGATATAAGTAATGCTGTTTCTACACCCATTAGTATACTACCTCTACTGCCATACCTAATAATGTTAATGGTAATGGTTCTGTTTGTGTTATTTTTACTGTAGGTGTTCTATCATATCCTAAAAAGAAAAATTCTTTTTTACCAGATACTGCACTAACTGATTGTCCTACATTAAAATCTACTTGTCTAATAATTAAACTTTTAGCTTGTTTATCAGCTGCTTGTAATGCAACATTTAATGTATTAGATACATCTACAACTGCCCTTGATATTCTTTTTATTTCACCAGTCAAAGGACCATTAGAAATATCTTTATCAATAGGCATAGTTTCTAATGTGGGTGTATAATCAAAACCTATATTTACACCAGCAGCATGAGCTTCATTAAGTGTTATTGTATCTGATCCTGATGTAGTAAATGTTCCTAATGCCATTGTACCATCAACAGCATATACTGAAGTAGATGTCAAGTGTGTAGGAGTATTATGTAATCTACCTTGTACTATTGTAATTACTGCATTATCAGATGGTGTAGCAGCTAAGTTCTGATTTAATACTAAGGTAAAACCAGAAGCTGTAGCATTAACTGTTTGAATAGTATATTCTGTACTGTTACCAGCTATTGTAATTATATCATTAGGATTAGGAGCAGATGTATATCCATCTACATTCAGGCTAGATCCTGATTGACTACCACCATTAACTTTAGGTGCACCTTGTTGATTTAATGTAGTAACTCCAGAAGAATCTAAAGTTAATTCATCACTTTCTGCAAACTTTTCAAGAGTATAAACAGTAGAACCCTCTAAAGATCTTTCAACAACACAAAATAAATTTTCATTTACTGCTGTTATACTTGTAAACTTATCACCAGATCTAGTACTCCATGCTGTCCAACCAGCAATCTTTTCAGATCTAATACTATGAAATAATGCAAGTGTACCATCTGTATTAGTAAAAAATGCAAATTGTTCAGGTTTAGTACTACTACCAGTAATCATTGTCATATCTACAGGATTATTAATTAATTGTGATGCAAGTATAGATATTGAAACAGAAGCATAAGCTGTTTCTACATCTGAATACAAATATTCTCTAATTGCTTGTCCATTTTTTTGAGCATATATAGTTGCACCATCAAATATAATTGGTTTTGCTCTATTACATCCATAAGGTGTTTGACGCATAAATATAATATTAGAAGGTGTAACAGCTGAAGTATCAGTAGAAGTAGGTACAAAAAACTCACCCCCATCTGTAAATACTTGTAAATTTCTAGAACTAACTAAATGTCTTATTTCATTTACTCTATCACCAGCAACAGTAACATCTATAGCATCATCAGCAGCAGCACTACCAATATCAAAATTAAAATATTCTCCTACTCTTGATGCAATCACAGAAGCTGGTTTATCTCTTACTCCACCAAAATATAATCTGTTATCGTGAAATGTAACTGCTTGAGGAAAACCTCTTACAGAAGATATTAATTGTTCTGCCCAAATAAAATGAGGTCCATTACTACCCACATCTTCAATAACAGTAACTGTTACTACAGTAGCACTTGTATATCCTGTAACTTTAACTTGTTTATTGTTTACTAATAAATATTGCCCAACATATGCACTTGTAAAAGCATCAGCACTAGCAGTTAATGTTCTACTAGCTCCTGTAGCATGAGCTGATAAAGTAACTGATACTGTAGCATTAGCATATTTAAAAAATGGTTGTGTGGTTTTATTTGCTCCACTTACTGTAACTGTTTCATCTTCTTCAAAAGTAAATAAAGAAACACTAAAAGAAGAAGCAGAAGCTCTAACTATTTTAACTATAGGGTTATTTCTATGTACTATAAATACTGTATCTCCAAACTGAGCATAGTTAAGTTCAAATAATTCTGATGTAGACCAATTACAATTACTTGTTATGTTTGCTTGTACACTTGCTCCATTACTATCAAAAACATCTAATCTTCCATTAGACAATGCAAATACAGCTAATTCATCATTAGAAAATATAAAGGGAATAATTCTTGAATCACCTGGTAAGGTTGCTTTATATGTTGTGCCTGGTCTACGCATAAGACCACCTTCATCAAGTAAATACCAGTTTCTTAAAGTCTTTGCTCCATTAAAATATGCAGAAGCATCTGTTCTTGTTGCTAAAAGAGGATTTATTTCACCACTTGAAAAGTTAGTGTATACAGTTCTAAGGACATTTGCCATTAGTACCCTCCAGTTGTCAATCTATCCTGTATAAACCTTTTTGTATTTAGAACACTATTAGATACTTCTTGACTATCTATGTTCTTTGCTATTCTCATTTGGTTTTCACCAAGTGTTTCAAACTGTTGTATCATTTGTGAATCTCTAGCTACAGATCCAGCAAATATAGATGCTAATTTATATTGTAAAGCTAGTTTAAAATATTCTGGAAACTCAGCTTCATCTTGTCTGAATATATAATCTGCTATTAATATATTAGTAGAACCATATGAATTACAAAAAATCTTATCTCCATACCTAGCATATTGTATGGGATTATCATTTACTGTAACTGTATTTAAAACTAATAGTTCAGGACTTGATGGTAGCTGATAAGCAAATTCATATCTTCCTGTAGGTGCATCAGCTAATAAAGAAAGTTGTTTTTGTTCTGTAGCAAACTTCCATCTGTGTCTTGATAAACAAGACTTCAGTATGTTTTCGTACATGTTAGAAGCAACTAAGGCTTCTGTTGAACCATCATCAAATGAAGAAATCGGAGAAGCTCCGATCATTATGATTGCTCTTGCACATATATCTACTTTTGTATCTGCCATTATAAAAGGGGGGTATTTAACCCCCCAATATGATTATGATAATAATGCAGTTGTTACTGTAGAGGATGTTGCAGCTGATACAATTAAAATATCTACTACACCATTTGATCCACCACTGTTTACAATGATTACATCACCAGCGTTCAGGTCGCCTGTTGCTGATAAAAAGTAATCTGCATCATCAATAGTTCCTATGGCATCTCCATCAGAGTAGTACCACATAGAATTACTATCTCCCATTTGAGAGATCTTCTTAATAGGATTTGAAGTTGCGTATGCCATGATTAACTCTCCCTACATTTCTGTACTCTACATCCATCAGTATCAATAAGTACTGCACCCATTGACATGTAAGATGTAGTTAGGTGTGATACCTTTTCAGGAATGTAGTTTACTTCAGTTCTTACATCTGAACCTACGCCTAATCCCATTGATGACTTATGCCATGCTAATGTGTGTCTATCATTAGAACCATCTTTTGATAAACCACTAAATGCCATCCACATAAATGAAATCCATCTCTTAGCTGTTAATCCACCTTTAAATGGAAGATCAGCTTCACCGATATATTCAGCTCTTGAGAATTGATCTATGGATAAAAGATCTGACCATTGGTTTCCACCAATAACCCAATATCTTTGTCCATCATCTGGAACATCATTTTCTTGGAATGTTTCAAACATCTTCTTAGCTTTGATTAAAGACATACCAGCGGCAGAATCAGAGTTTGCGTTGTGAGCTACTGCTGTAGCACCAGCATCAAAAGTATCTGTTACGATACTGTCTGTTTTTCTACCAAGAGCATATGCTGCATTTTGAGCAACAATGTTTCTTTCATCAATGTTTACTTTTAGTTCGTCTAGTTTGTCCACATAGTCTGCTGCGTAAAAGTCGTTTAGTGTTGCAGTTACATTAGAGTGTACAGAGTTCATAGCGACAACTTCGGCATGTCTTGCTTTTGTTGAAGCAGAACCCTTGGCTACTTTTTGAAACTGAACAGTACTACCTTTTACGTTGCTAACATTACGGACCATATTCTTGAGCTTAGAGCCCATTCTTTGATAAGCCATATGCACTTCTGCTTCGAACTGCTTTATAAAGGCTTGG
>TARA_R110002020_G_scaffold96186_13_pt1 | contig 11046 bp, 10 predicted proteins | sample TARA_R110002020 | Tara Oceans TARA_R110002020 (sample SAMEA4396489) | marine metagenome | biome: Westerlies Biome; feature: [MES] marine water layer (ENVO:01000295) within the mesopelagic zone...; material: water (ENVO:00002006), including particulate matter (ENVO:01000060) such...
ACGCAGATCACCGGAACGGGCATCGCCTTGCGCACGCGCTTGTCAAGGATGCGCCGCGCCACCCGGCCATAGACCCAGCCGAAGGGAGACAGCAGCGCGGACTGGACGCCTGCGGACTGCCACCAGAACGGCGGCGCTTCGCTCACCATTGGCCGCCCGCCCGGTTCTCCGTATTCTCGTTGTCCCGCGGCAACAGCCGGGCCTTCACGGTCAAGGGGTTGATATAGGGCTCGAGCGCGCGAATGGTGGATTTGAGCGCGCCGCGCATGTCGCGCAGGGTCTTCTCGCCGCCCTCCGCCATGGTCTGGCACGCCTGCGGATTGGACAGGAGGTAATGCACGCCCTTGGCCAGCATCTCGCCGTCGCGGACGAAGCGGGCGCCGCCGTTCTTGAGCAGCTTGGCGTAGCTTTCGCGGAAGTTCTCGACATTGCTGCCCGACAGCACCGCGCAGCCGAGCATGGCCGGCTCGAGCGGATTTTGCCCGCCGCCGCCCTTGAGCGACTTGCCGACAAAGGCGATCCGGGTGAGGTTGAGATAGAGCCCCATCTCGCCGATCGTGTCGCCGAGATAGACATCGGTCTCAGGCTCGATCTTTTCGCCTCGCGACCGGCGCGCGACCGTGAGCCCCCTGCCCGTCAGCATCGCCTCGATGGCGTCGGCGCGATCGGGGTGCCTTGGCACCAGGATGGTCAGTTGCTTGTGGCGCGGCTTGAGCGCGCGATGGACGGCGGCGGCGATCTCGTCCTCGCCCTCGAAGGTGGAAATCGCCGCCCAGGTGGGACGGCTGCCGACCTGGATCTGCAGCTTGGCGAGTTCTTCCTCGTCCCAGGGAGGGGCGGAGGTGTCCACCTTGAGATTGCCCGACACCGAGACCGGGCGAGCGCCCAGAGCCAGGAACCGCTCCGCGTCGAGATCGGACTGGGCGATCACGTGAGAGAGGTTTTCAAACAGCGCGTCGGCGAGGCTCGGGCGCTTGCTCCAGCGGGCGAAGGAGCGGTCCGACAGCCTTCCGTTGACCAGAACCTGCGGCGTCCGCCGGGCGCCCAGCTCAAGAATGGTCATCGGCCAGATTTCGGATTCGGCGATGATCGCCAGGTCGGGCTTCCAGTGATCGAGAAAGCGCGAGACCGCCGGCTTGAGATCGAGCGGCACATATTGGTGAATGACGTTGTCGCCGAGCCGCTCGCGCGCGACGCCGGCCGAGGTGACCGTGCCGGTGGTCAGGACCACCGAGATGCCGCGGCGCCGGACTTCCCGGATCAGCGGAACGACCGCTGTGGTCTCGCCGACGCTGGCGGCGTGGAACCAGACCATGGGGCCGTCCGGCCGCTCGATGTTGGAGCGGCCGTAGCGCTCATTGCGGCGGGAGCGTTCTTCCTTGCCCTTGGCGGCGCGGATCGCGAGATAAGGCCCGAGCAAGGGATAGAGCCCCGCGCCGAACCAGCGGTAGCCGACCAGCGCCCAGCGTGCCCAGCCGCGGCTCATTTGCGTGTCTCGACAGCGCGAAGCGCTTCTTCGGTGACGCGGTTGAGTTCGGCGGTCACCCGGGCCCGAGCCTCGGCCATCTCCGCCTTGTCCGCCTTGGGCGAAACATAGATGCCGGGCGCAAGTCGTGCGCTGCGGACGCCGAAGGGCAGGTTGATGGTGGTCTTGTCCCAGGTCTTCTCGAGCACGATGCGGCGGCTGGTGGCCAGCGCCATGGGAATGACCGGACGACCGGAGATCCGCGCCAGGGTGACGACGCCCTCGCCCGCCTGGCGCGCCTCGCCCTTGGAAATATCGGCGATCATGACAACGCTGACGCCGCGCTTCAATGCATCGCGCATGGCGATCAGCGCCCTGACGCCGCCCTTGCCCGCCACCATCACGGCCTCGCGCCCGCCGGAACCGCGAATCACCTCGTAGCCGGCCCGCTCGATCACCCTTGCATTGATTTCGGCATCGGTGCTGCGCGAGACCAGGGTGACGAACTTGCGGTCGCGCGGCCCGCCATAGGGAATGAGCAGGTGCTGGCCGTGCCACAGCGTGAAGATCGCCGGCCATTCCTGGTCGATCAGGGTCTCCCAGTCGCTGGAGGTGCCGTTGTCGCGGTTGGTGCGCCAGATCGCGCCCAGCATCCAGTGGATCAGAAGCGAGCCCAAGCGCTGGACCGTTTCGGATCGCAACAATCTCTTGCCCAGACGGCGCCGGCTCATCTTGTCGCTCAGCTTTGGGAGCCTTGGCGCGGTTTCGGCGTCCGGTTTGGTCATCTTGTCTTTCGTCCGGGTCTTATGACGCGGTTTTGCTGTCGTCGTGCGGATCAAGCATCCGGTGCAGATGAACGATGAAATAGCGCATGTGGGCATTGTCCACGGTCATCTGCGCCTTGGACTTCCACGCCTGGTGGGCCGATGCGTAATCGGGGAAGATGCCGACGATGTCGAGCGCATCGAGATCCCGGAAATCCATTGCAGTCAGGCTCTTGAGCTCGCCGCCAAACACGAGGTGTAAAAGTTGCTTCTTATCGCCATCGGCCATGGTGTCGCTCCACGAATAAACGGTGCCGCCAATCCAAGCGCGGTTTGCGGCAATTCCAGAGAAAGGTCAATGCCCGTCGACCGGCTGCAACAGCGCCAGCAGTCCCGGCGCCTGCTCGCGCGACGCCGCCAGCAGAAGCCCGCGCGAGGGATCGGGATGGTTGTAGACCAGGCGCGCGCCTGCCCGGTCGACGAGGACATGACCGGTCTCGGCCAGCATCGCGTCGGCGGCGGCAAGATCCCACTCGCTGGCCCGGGGCCGGATGAAGACACCGTCGAGACTGCCTTGCGCCACCGCAGCGACCCGGAGCGCGAGCGACGGGCCGCCCGCGACCTTCGCCAGGCCCGCCTCGGCGCCCTGCAGCATGTCCCGGGACACAGCATCGGGCACCGCGATCCGCATCGGCGCATCCGCATCCTCGCCGTGACCGGCCGTGAGCCGGACCTGGTTGCGGTATGCGCCCCCGCCGGCGCTCGCATGCCAGACTTCGCCGCGCGCCGGCGCGGCAAGCACGCCCGCCACCGGCCTGCCGTCCTCCACCAGGCCGATGCTCACGCACCAGTCGGGCCGGCCGGATACATAGGCGCGGGTGCCGTCGATCGGATCGATGATGAAGACGCGGCGGCGCACGATTCGCGCATCGCTGTCTTCGCGTTCCTCGGACAACCAGCCGTAATCGGGACGGGCGGCCAGCAGAACCCGGTGCAGCAGCTGGTCGATGGCGATGTCGGCCTCGGACACCGGCGAGCGTCCGTCGTTCTTGTACCAGACCTCCGGATCCTTGCGGAAATGCGCCATGGCGATATCGGCGGCCAGCCGCGACGCGTCGAGCATCAGGGCCAGATCGTCGGCATGGGCTTCAGTCGCCGGCAAGCGTCATGCCTTCCACGGCGATGGTGGGAGCCGCGATCGCATATTTGGGATCGATGTCGTCGGCGAAGATCATGCGCTTGAACATGTCCTTGAGATTGGAGGCGATGGTCACCTCGGAGACCGCGAAGCTGATTTCCCCGTTCTCGATCCAGAAGCCCGAGGCGCCGCGGCTGTATTCCCCGGTTACCTGGTTGACGCCCTGGCCGATCAGTTCGGTGACGTAGAAGCCGGTGCCGATCGAAGCAATCAGCTCCTTCGGCGTCTGCCGTCCGGGTGTGACGATGACATTGGTGGAGGACGGCGAGACGCCGCTGCCTCGGCTCGCGCGGCCATTGGTCTTGAGCCCCAGTTCGCGGCCCACGGCGGTGGTCAGGTACCACTGCTTGAGAACGCCGTCCTCGACCATGATCAGCGGGCCCATCGAGACGCCTTCGCCGTCGAAGGGCCTCGAGCCGGAGCCGCGGCGGACGAAGGGATTGTCCACCAGCGTCAGGCCGTCGATGGCGATCTTCTTGCCCATCATGTCCTTTAGGAAGCTGGTCTTGCGGGCGACGGCGGCGCCGTTGATGGCCGAGACGAGATGGCCGATCAGGCCGCGCGCGGCACGCGGGTCAAACACCACGGTGATGTTGGAACCGGTCTTGACCTTGCGCGGGTTGACCCTTGCGGCGGCGCGCTCGCCGGCGCTCCGGCCGATCGCTTCGGCGGGATCGAGATCGGCGAAGAACACGCGGCTGTCGAAATCGTAGTCGCGCTCCATCTTGGTGCCGTTGCCGGCGATCACGCTGACCGAGCGGGAGAAGCCCGAGCGCTCGAAAGCGCCGGAAAAGCCGTGCGAGGTGGCAAGCACCATGCCGAACAGACCAGCGCCGGCGCCCGCGCCGATGGAGCTCGCTACGCCCGGCACGCCAAGCGCCGCCGCCTCGGCAGCTGTCGCAGCCTCGACCAGGCTTTCGGCCGACGGCTCGGTTGCGTCAAACAGGTCGAGATCAGGCCAGGTGCTGGCGAGCATATCGGCATCGGCGAGACAGGCATGCGGATCCTCGGGCGACACGCGCGCCATGGCGACGGCGCGCTCGGCAAGGGCTGCCTCATCGGCGCCCTGGCCTGCCTGGACGACCGCTACCTTCTGCCCGACAAAGACCCTGAGGCTGAAATCGTCCGACTCGGAGGATTCGGTGTTTTCCACCTGACCGTTGCGAACCGATGCCGACCGGGACCGGCGGCGAACCACCACCGAATCGGCTTGGTCCGCACCGGCGGCGCGGGCGCGTCCGATAAGTCGCTCGGCTGTCGCCAGCAGGCTTTCATTTTGTCGGGATTCGCTCATGTTTTTTGGCCTTTCACTTTGGCTCTCATGTATTGTTCCGGCGGTCAACCATCAAGGCCACCATGCATGATCGGACCCGGAACCGCAAAAGGAGCGCCGTGAATGGCCGCAGTCGAAACCAGCCTCTACACCGAAGGCCTCGTCCTGCTGTGCGCAGCCCTTGTCGCCGCCCCCGTGTTCAAGAAAATAGGGCTCGGCACCGTTCTCGGCTACCTCGCTGCCGGCATTGTGATCGGCCCGCTGTTCCAGTTCATCCGGGATGGCGAGGAAATCCTGCATTTCGCGGAACTCGGCGTGGTGCTGCTGTTGTTCATCATCGGGCTGGAGCTCAAGCCTTCGCGGCTCTGGCAGATGCGGCGCGACATCTTCGGCCTCGGACTGGTTCAGGTCCTCGTCTCGGCGCTGGTCATCTTCGCGGCGATCATGGCGTTCAGCGGACAGGTGTGGTCGGCCGCCCTGGTGATCGGCTTTGGGCTGGCGCTGTCCTCGACGGCCTTCGGCATCCAGATCCTCGAGGAGCGCGGCGATCTCAACACAAGGTACGGACAGCAGTCGTTTTCGATCCTGCTGTTCCAGGACCTTGCGATCGTGCCGATCCTGGCGCTGGTGCCGCTGGTAGCACCCGTGTCGGCGGACGACAGCGGGTCGCTCGTCACCGACGTGGCGATCACGGTCGCCGCCATCACAGCCCTGCTTTTGGCCGGCCGCTACCTGCTCAATCCGCTGTTCCAGCTAATCGCGGGAACCGGCGCCAAGGAAGTGATGATTGCCGCGGCGCTGTTCGTGGTGCTGGCCTCGGGGATGCTGATGCAGGTCGCCGGCCTGTCGATGGCGATGGGCGCGTTCATCGCCGGCGTGATGCTGGCCGAATCCTCCTACCGGCATGAGCTGGAGGCAGACATCGAGCCGTTCCGCGGCATCCTGCTCGGCCTGTTCTTCATTGCGGTGGGCCTCTCGCTCGATCTGGCGGTGGTCGCCGACAACATCCTGGTCATCCTCCTGGCCGTCCCGGTGCTGATGGGCCTCAAGGCGCTGGTGATCTATGCCGCCTGCCGGGCTTTCGGATCGAGCCACAATGACAGCGTCAAGATCGCCGGCCTGTTGCCGCAGGGCGGCGAGTTCGGCTTCGTCATCTTCAGCGCGGCAGCGGCCGCCGGGGTGTTTTCCACGGGGACGGCCTCGCTGCTGGTGGCGATCGTCATCATTTCGATGGCGTTAACGCCGCTCGCCGCTTTTCCCGTGCGGTACCTGCTGCGAACGGACCATGACGACCACATAGACGAGGATTTCGCAGACGCCGGCTCGGATGTGCTGATGATCGGGTTCTCCCGCTTCGGCCAGATCGCCTCGCAGATGCTGCTCGCCGGCGGGTCGGACGTGACTATCATCGACCATTCCGCCGACCGCATCCGCTCGGCGTCGAAATTCGGCTTCAAGATCTATTTCGGCGACGGCACCCGCAAGGACGTGCTGGTCGCCGCGGGCATCAAGCGCGCCAAGATCGTTGCCGTCTGCACCCAGAAGATGGAAATCACCGACAAGATCGTCGACATGATCCAGGCCGAATTTCCAACGGCCCGCATTTTCGCCCGCGCCTATGACCGCACGCACACCCTGTCGCTGCGCGCCCGCGGCGTGGACTACGAGATCCGCGAGACGTTCGAATCCGGCATGGTGTTCGGCCGCAAGACGCTCGAAGCGCTGGGCACGACCGAGGACCTGGCTCTGGAGATCAGCGACGACGTGCGCCGGCGCGACGAGGAGCGGCTGGCGCTGCAGGCGGTGGAAGGCATCCTGGCGGGCAGCGACAAGCTGCTCACCCGCCCGGTCACGCCCGAGCCGCTGATCAAGCCCAAGCGCGAATCCGAACGTCTGGACAAACCGCTCAAACCCGATATCACCTTGCATGATCCCGCTTGAGCGCCATTTGGCGAAAGATGCTGCCTGGCAGCCCGATTCTAAGAGAGACACCCCATGACGCCGTTCCACCTTGCTTTTCCCATCCGCAACATCGACGAGACGCGCCATTTCTATGGCGAGGTGCTGGGCTGCCCGATGGGCCGCTTCACCGAGAACTGGATCGATTTCGACCTGTTCGGCCACCAGATGTCGGGCCATGTCCGCCCGGATGCGGGCACGGGCGCATCGTCGGGCGCGGTCGACGGGCACTCCGTGCCGATCCCGCATTTCGGCGCGGTGCTGCAAATGGACGACTGGAAGAAGCTCGCCGCGCGGCTCGAGGCGGCCGAGGGCATCGACTGGATCATGAAACCGACGCTGCGCTTTGAAGGCCAGCCGGGCGAGCAAGCGACCCTGTTCATCCTCGATCCGTCCGGCAATGCGCTGGAGTTCAAGGGCTTCGCCGACCTGGGGCAGGTCTTCGCTTCGTGAGCGCACGCGCGCCTGAAGCACCCGGGCCTTCCGCCGGGCCCGGCTCGGGCAGAAAGCCCGGGGTCTTCGTCACCGGCTCGACCATGCGGCACGTGGTGACCATGACCGCCACCGGCTCGATCGGGCTCGTGGCGGTGTTCATCGTCGACGCGCTCAACCTGTTCTACATCTCGCTGCTCGGACAGCAGGAGCTGGCCGCGGCCATCGGCTATGCCGGCACGCTCCTGTTCTTCTCCACCTCGGTCGCCATCGGCCTGTCGATAGCGGCGACCGCGCTGACCGCCCGCGCCCTCGGCCGCGGCGACCGCGGCGAGGCGCGCGAGATCGCCGGCGCCTCGATCGCCTACATGCTGATCCTGATGATCGCGACCTCGGCGCTGGCCTATCCGTTCCTGGCCGACCTGGTGGCGATGATGGGCGCCAGGGGCCGCACGGCGGAACTCGCCACCGAATTCATGCAGATCGTGCTGCCTTCCCTGCCGGTGCTGGGCGTCGGCATGTGCCTGTCGGCGCTTCTGCGCGCCGTCGGCGACGCCAGGCGCGCGATGTATGTCACGCTCGGCGCTGGCGCGCTGACCGCGGTGCTCGATCCCATCTTCATCTTCGGTTTCGACCTCGGCATCCATGGCGCGGCGATCGCCACGGTGATCTCGCGCTTCGCGCTGATCGGCATCGGCTTCTACGGGCTTGTCCGGGTGCACAATCTCGCGGCGCTGCCGTCTCGCGCGGTCCTTGTCCGCGAGGTCCGGCCTTTTCTCGCCATCGGCCTGCCGGCCCTGATGACGCAGATCGCGACGCCCGTGGGCAACACCTTCGTCACCACCACGATGGCCGAGCATGGCGACGCCGCCGTCGCCGGCTGGGCGGTGGTCGGGCGGCTGATCCCGGTCGCCTTCGGAGCGTTGTTCGCGCTGTCGGGCGCCGTCGGTCCCATTCTTGGCCAGAACTACGGCGCCAAGCGCTATGACAGGCTGATCATGACCATGCGCGACAGCCTGATCTTCATCCTGATCTACACGCTCGCCGCCTGGGCGCTGCTGGCGCTGTTCCGCAACCAGATCGCCGATCTGTTCGGCGCCACCGGCGAGGCGCGCGATGTGATCGTGTTCTTCTGCCTTTTCGTGGCCGGCAGCTTCATCTTCAACGGCATGCTGTTCGTCGCCAATGCCGCGTTCAACAATCTGGGCTATGCTTTGTACTCGACCCTGTTCAACTGGGGCCGGTCGACGCTCGGGGTCATCCCGTTCGTCTGGTTCGGTTCGCAATGGTACGGCGCTCCCGGCGCCCTGGCGGGTTATGGTCTCGGCGCGGTGGTGTTCGGGCTAGCCGCCGTCATCGTGAGCTTCCGGGTCATCTCGAAGATCGGCGATCGCGATGGCGGTGGTCCGGATGCGATCCCGGTCCCTATTCCGCCAGCGGCGCAATCGGCCTTCACCAGCGGCAAGGCCTCGACGCTCTGACCCCCAAATCAACCCGTGCAGGTCATCGCACCGATAGCGCCGTCTGAGCGACACCCGCGTCAGGCCGATCCGTAGAAGGCGAAGGCCGCGTCGAGGTCACGCTTGAGCTGTTCGGCGACGCCCTGGGAATCGGCAAGGATCTCCTTGGCCTTCAGGAAATCGAGAACCCGGTACTGGTGCACCTCGGGCCTCAAGAGAATGTGCGGCGGATAGGCGTGCCGCTTCATCTCGATGATCGACTGCATCATCAGCTGGCTCGAGCCGAACATCATGTCGATGGTCGAGGGCGTCTGGCCCGGCGTTCCCGCAGGCAGGCCGACGACGTCGACGCCGATGATGATGTCGGCGAGCCCGCTCAGCTTGTCAAAGGGGACGGGATTGAAGATGCCGCCGTCGATCATGATCCGGTCGCCGATCAGCACCGGCCGGAACACCGATGGAATGGCCGCGGAGGCGGCAATCGCCGTGCGCAGATCGCCGGTCTCGCAGACCACCTCGCAATGGCCGTAGTAATCGGTGACCATGATCTTGGTCGGGATCTTGAGTTCCTCGAAAGTATGGGCGACGGCGTCGGGAAGGAACGCCTCGAGAATGCGCTCGACATTGAACTGGCCGAGCCGGAGCCCGTTCTCCATGGCGTCCTTGACGCCGCGCGGCTTGGCCGCCTTCCAGATCCGTCCGATGGCGTTGGACGGCTTTCCGATCGTCTCCAGCGTGTGGTCGCGGATCTCCTTGCCGGTGAGGCCCGACGCCATTGCCGACCCCATGATCGCGCCGATCGACGAGCCGGAGATCGCCACCGGGGTGATGCCCATCGCGTCCAGCGTCTCGATGATATGGATATGGGCGACACCGCGGGCGCCGCCTCCCCCGAAGGCAACCGCGACCCGCGGTCCGGAGGAAGGGACCGGGACACCGGGAATGCTGGCGACTTTATCCATTGTCCAGACTGCCTTCCGTGGCGCTTTCTTCAATCGTCCGCTCAGGGGTGGAGTCAAAGCCAGTATAGCGGAAAAAACGCATGACCGTGTCACCAAATGCGCGGGTATCCATGAGCGCGAAGGCCGGCCCCGGCTCGGGGAGCGCGGCGGCCTCTTCCTCGAGCACGATCACCGCACCCGGCGAAATCCAGCCGCCCTTGGCCGCGGAGGCAAGCGCCTGGTCGCCCAGGCCGCGGCCATAGGGCGGATCGGCGAAGACGAGATCGAACCGACCCATCGTGCCGGAGGGACCGAGTTTGGTGGCGTCGCGGCGAAACAGCCGCGCCCTGCCCTGCAGGCCGAATGTCTCGATGTTCTTCTGGATGATGCCGCGGCCTTCGACGCCGCTTTCGACGAACAGCGCCGAGCGGCAGCCGCGCGACAGCGCCTCCAGCCCCAGCGCCCCGGTGCCCGCGAACAGGTCGAGCACGCGGGTGGACTTGAGAGCCTCGGGATAGCCGTGGCTCAGGATGTTGAACAGGCTCTCGCGGCTCCGGTCGGTGGTGGGCCGGATCGACTGGGTCTTTGGCGCGGCAAGGCTTCTGCCGCGAAACTCACCGCCGACGATCCGCACCTGGTCCACGTCCCTTTCCGGAGGCAGGCTTGCCGCCGCTTCTGTCGCCCGCAGGCTTGCCGGAAGGTTTGCCAAAGGGCTTGCCCGGTCCCTTCGCAGGGCCGTCGAACGACTTGCCGCCGCGCGCTTCGCCAGCCGGTTTTCCGGAGGGCTTTCCGAACGTCTTGCCGGGCGCCCTGGCTGGGCCGTCGAAAGACTTGCCGCCGCGCGCTTCGCCAGCGGGCTTTCCGGAAGGCTTGCCGTAGGTCTTGCCCGGCCCCTTCGCAGGGCCGTCGAAGGACTTGCCGCCGCGGCTTTCGCCCGCGGCCTTGAATCCCGGCTTGCCACCCGGCTTCCTGGCATCGCGGGCGGGTCTCGCCTCATCGCCGTCGGCGGCGGGCCTGGGCTTGGCGCGGTCCTTGGGGAAGCTGCCGCGACGGGTTTCCGCACGGGGATCCGTGCGGGCCGGCTTGCGCTCGGAGCGTTCGCCGGCGCGCTCGGCCTCGGCCTTCTTGGCGTCGGCGACCGGACGCGCGCCCGGCGCCATCCATACATTGGTGGCGCGGCTGCGCTGGACGAAGCTGCGCTTGGCGGGCTTGCCGCCGGGTTCCTCGTTGCGCGCGCCGCCCGGCTTGTCGAATTTGGGGGCGCCGAAGGGCTTGCGCTCGCCGCGTTCGCGGTCGGGCGCGCGATCCCGGTCGCGGCCGAAGCTCTTGCCGTCGCGGGACGCGCCCTCACGGGAACCACCCTCGCGCGGCGGACGCCCGGGCTTGGTGTCGAGCCGGGCGCGGGCGCGCTCGGTCTTCTCCGAGCTCGATATCCATTCGCGCTGCGCCGGCCGGGCCGCGGGCTTCGCCTTGGCTTCCGTCTTTGCCGGAGGAAGATGCTCGCTCAGCGGCGCATCGAAATTGGCGCCCGATTCCTCGATCATGCGCTCGCCC
>TARA_R110002020_G_scaffold400596_3_pt1 | contig 11044 bp, 12 predicted proteins | sample TARA_R110002020 | Tara Oceans TARA_R110002020 (sample SAMEA4396489) | marine metagenome | biome: Westerlies Biome; feature: [MES] marine water layer (ENVO:01000295) within the mesopelagic zone...; material: water (ENVO:00002006), including particulate matter (ENVO:01000060) such...
AATGTGCTCAGCGCGCTGGGCGTCAGTGCAGCCTCCGGTCTGTCGAGCGGTCTGACCTTGGGCGGCGGTGCCGACGGGTTTGGAATCCTGGTGCAGGCGCTGTCGCAATCGACGCAAGCCAATCTGCTGTCGACCCCGTCGATCACAACGACCGACAACAAACCGGCGACGATCGTTGTGGGCCAGAACGTCCCCTTCCGCACCGGCTCCTTTGCGACCGACGGCAACACGGCGACCCCTTTCACCACCATCGAGCGGCGTGACGTCGGCATCACAATGCAGGTCCTCCCGAGGGTGACGGCAAATGGCGTCGTCCGCCTCGACATCTCGCAGGAGGTTTCCAGCCTTGCGAACGCCAACATCGAAGGGGCCGCCGATCTGATCACCAACCGACGCGTCATCGAGACGACGGTTCAGGCACAGGATGGCGGAACGGTCGTGCTGGGCGGGCTGATCACCGATGACAGCAGTTCAACCGCGAACAAGGTTCCGGGCCTCGGTGATGCACCCATCATCGGCGGGCTGTTCCGTTCGCGCAGCAAGAACCAGAACCGCCGCACCCTGTTCGTGTTCATGCGCCCCACGGTGATCGATAGCCAGGAAAAGGCGACAGCAGTGGCCCAGCGCAAATTTCAGCGCGTCCGCAACGCCGATGCGTCAGAGCCACCCCGCAGTCTGCTCAAGGAACGCAAGGTCGATAAACTGCCGCTGGAGATCAACGGCCTCTACTGAGGATCGGTCGTTATCGGTCAGCAGGAACTTGGAAGGTCAACGAAGCCCACAAGGATTCCCAAACCGCGCCTTTTGTCTGGACAAGAAGCTCGCGGGATGTCGGACGGATCATGACAGTATCGACCAGGTAGGTATGGCCGGGGGTTATATCAAATGCGACCGTCCCGCGCGCATCGGCTTGCTGGGTAAGGATAGCGACTGTGCCATCCGGGGACCTGTCGAAAAGCGTCACGCGGTTGTCAGGCATCACTGCATCGCGATACAAGATCTGAAAGCGCAAGGGCTCCGCCAGATTTGCCGTATAGGGATTGTCGAGCGCGACAAGTTCGATCTCGAGCCCCCGTGGCGCATCTGACCCCTGCCCGCTTCCTACGGCAACAAGCGCCTTGGCGTGACGGGAATAGGCTTCTCTGATCCGCTCTTTTGGCAGGCTGCGGTTGTCATGTTCCGCAATCACCCGCTCGAACCCCTTCTCGTCCAGAAACGAGGTGAATTTTTCGTAGGAATCGTAAGTCAGTACATTGTGTTCGGACTCGTAGACCAGCGTCAGAAGACCGTCCTCATTCGCCGATGTGTTGATCGCCGGTATGTCACCAAGGCGCCCCTCGAGCACGTCACGGCTGTCGCCTTCCCATTTCTCGGCCCGCTTGATCGAGCTTGGTTGCCACGAAAGCTTCTGCCCGCGCAGCTCTTCGCCGTTAAGCATCTGTGCCGCGATAACCGACCCTTTGGGCACCACCCACACATCAGGTTCAAGCCAGACTTCATGCGCCGTCGCGGCAGTTGAAAAAAGCGAAATTGCGACCGTAAGAGCGAGAGAAGTTTTAAGCATGGTGAAAACCTTTTTAGGGTGGATAGAATTATATGTCTTATTGCACGCAACCGGCCAATTCAGGGCGGAGCTCTTTAGCCTGTGGGTGACGTCGGCGATTGCGCGGGTCTGATCCGATCTGCAAGCCGGAACTGTGCCCCTCCAGCCGCGTTATGCGAGTTCAGCACAGTTGGCTTTTCAACCAGCGCAGGCAGTAGGTCCAGACCGGCTTTACGCACTGGTGCGAAGAGCCTAGCCAGACGCGTCGGATCATTTGCGGTTGCAAAATCATCTGATGCATGGTCGCGCAGGACCCTATTATTTCCGGTCCAGCTCCCGTGATTGAACGCCATCATAGCCTTGGACCCGTTTGCAACACGGTCTGTCGCAGACTCACACCCACAACTAAAACCGAATAATCCCCATTAGCTATTCGGTGCACGTCGCGCTCGGCGAAGTTCATGTCGGCCTCCGTGTTAAAATCGGTGGGGACGTAGGCATAAGCTGTGGCAGAGCCTCTCGCCATGATGAGTGCAGCAACACCACCTTTCAAACACAAGTGAAGATCGGGAGCGGATTTCACGACTTTTTCCTTCTTGGTCCCGCCACCTGAGCGGTCACATTTGGCCTAGGTGATCAAAGCTACGTCCAGACCTGACGAATAGTTTCGTGCCGAACGATTTTCTTCGGGCAACCAATGCGCCTGATTTTTCCAATCACTTAGGCATCGCGTCCCAATACAGCAGGAACGATGGCAAGATGCCTATAGCCCTTCCGAAAACGCCGAACAGTGGACCACCCGGACAACTGGTCGCGTTGGACACTGAACGCCACACGGTATTATACTTGAAACTAACAGCCGCGATGCGACGTGGTTTTCCTAAAGAGCAACTCATGGAGATCTCGTGCGTAAGGCCATACCTGTCATTCTTTGCTTCGCGGGTGCCGCAGCCATCGCGACAGGCGTCAGTTTTTTTAGCCAAACCGGCAAAGACGAGAAGTTTGCCACCATCGGCGCCGCCCCCTTATCCGCTGAAGAATTCTCGAACGAGTCCTACAAACTCCTCCCTGAGATGCTCGCCGTGATCTATCGCGCCTTCGCCGAAACCGAAGAGCGGCGGATCTACGACACACTGGCCGAAGTATCTGCCGATGAGGCGCTGGAAACGCTGTATCTCGAACGCGTCGGTGCAATGGCGGGTGGCGGGCTGGAGAGAGCTGATCAGGAGTTGCATGCTATGGAGCTGGTGGGCCTGTCGTCCCGCCGGACGGGCGACACGCTTCGGATGAACGTGTCGTGGCGGGTTGTCGGTACGGTCGGCCATGCGACACACCTGCATGTGCGGGGCAATACCTACGCGGCGGATCTGATCATTGAACCGGTTGAGGGCGTCTGGAGGATTTCGGATTTCGAATTGACCGATGTAGACCGGTCCGATGCCGGAATGCTGGTGGCATCGGAATGATCAGTGTCGAGAACCTTTCCTTTGGCTATCCGGGTGGCGATTTCAGGCTTACCATCCCCAGCTTGAACCTTCAGCCCGGTGAAAAGGTCGCCGTGGTCGGGCCAAGCGGCACGGGCAAGACGACTTTGCTTAACCTGATTGCAGGGATTGTTGTCCCTTCCCGCGGTTGCGTCCGCTTGGGCGACGATGTCATCTCCGACATGACCGACTCCGCGAGACGGGCGTTGCGCGCGGCGCGGATCGGGTTCGTGTTTCAGGATTTTGCGCTGCTGGAGTATCTGAGCGCGCGCGAGAACATCCTGTTTCCTTACCGGATTGCAGCGGGCGCCAAACTGGACGGTGAAGCCCGCGCCCGCGCCGACCGGCTGGCCGCGTCCTGTGGTCTGGAAGGCAAGCTGGGGCGCAGACCCGGCGCGTTGAGCCAGGGCGAGCAGCAGCGCGTGGCGCTCTGCCGGGCGCTGGTCATGCAGCCACAGATCGTTTTGGCCGATGAAGCGACGGGCAACCTCGACCCAGCCAACAAAACCGCGATCCTCGACCTCCTGTTCCAGCGGACGGCCGATCAGGGTGCCACACTATTGGCGGTGACCCACGACCATGAACTGCTGCCGCGGTTCGACCGTGTCATCGACTTTTCCACCTTTCGGCACGCGTCAGAGGGTGCGGCATGAACGCTGTGTTCCTCGCGGTGTCCTATCTGCGCTACCATTGGGCGCGCTCTGTGGTGCTGGTGCTGGTCACGGCGCTGATCCTGTCGGTGCCGATCATCAGCCAGGTCCTGCTGAACGGATCGCAGGCCGCACTGACGGACCGTGCTGAGAAGACGCCGCTGATCCTTGGCAGCCGCGGTAGTCAGCTGGATCTGATCATGAACGCGCTCTATTTCTCCGATGACCGCGCGGCCCCTGTGACCATGGCGGAAACCGAGATCATCTGGGATACCGGGCTGGGTCTGCCGATCCCGCTCAATACCGCGTTCGAGACGAACGGTGCGCGGATCGTGGGTACATCCTTGGAATACTTTGACTTTCGCACCCTTGAAGTGGCCGAGGGCCGACAGATCGCTGTGCTGGGCGAGGCCGTTCTGGGCGCCGACGTCGCCGCCCGACTGGACCTCGGCGTTGGCGATACGGTCGTTTCCGCACCGCAGAACCTCTTTGATCTTGATGGCGTCTATCCGCTGGAGTTGAACATCGTGGGCGTACTCGCCCCCACCGGCACGGCGGATGACGAGGCGGTCTTTGTCGATATCAAGACATCCTGGGTGATCGCCGGGATCGGTCATGGCCACGATGGCGTGCTGGCAGAGGGCGCGACCTCCGGTGATATCGTCGCCTCGGCCGCCATCGTTGAATTCAACCGCATCACCGAGGACAACATCGACAGCTTCCATTTTCATGGCGACCCGTCCGGCTATCCCGTCTCGGCGATCGTACTGGTCCCGCAGGATGCGCGTTCCGCGACGATCCTGCGCGGGCGCTATCTCGACCCGGAAAACCCCGTGCAGGTGGTCGTCCCCCGTGAGGTGATCGGAGAGCTTGTCGACCGTATCTTCCGCATCAAGACACTGCTCGATGCGGTCACAATCATCGTCGGTGGCGCCGCGTTTGCCGCCGTGGCGCTGGCCGTGTTCCTGACCTACCGCCTGCGCGCCCGCGAAATGCAGACCGCCTTCAAGATCGGCGCGCGGCGCAGCATGATCCTGCGGCTGCTTGCGGCGGAAACTGTCATATTACTGAGTGTCTCGGGTGTTATCGCACTCGGGATCACGCTTGCCGTACACAACAGCGCCAGCACCATCGTGGCGTGGCTTCTCGCCACCTGAACAGTGAAACCAAAAGGAAAGACAATTATGAAAATGACCTTTTCCACGACCCTTGCCGCCGCAGCCCTGACGGGCAGCGCAGCACTAGCCCATTACGGCATGATCATCCCGAACGATCCGATGATCAGCCAGGAAGATGGCAGATCCGTTCAGTTGGAGGTGTCGTTTTCCCACCCCTTCGAGCGCAATGGAATGATCTTGGAAGAGCCTGTATCTTTCAACGTGACCCATGACGGAGAAACCTCCGATTTGCTTGGTGACCTGACCAGCGCTGATATCATGGGTCAGGCTGGCTACACGCTGGACTATCCGCTTGAGCGTCCCGGCACCTACGTCTTTGCAATGGAACCCAAGCCCTACTGGGAACCGGCCGAAGACAGCTACATCGTACACTACACCAAGACCTACATCAGTGCTTTCGACGATGACGAGGGCTGGGACACCGAACTGGGCCTGCGCACAGAAATAGTCCCGCTGAGCAAGCCCTTCGGCCTATGGGAAGGGAACGTGTTTCAGGGCATCGTCAAGCTTGAGGGAGAACCGGTCCCCTATGCGGAGGTCGAGGTTGAGTACTACAGCGAGGATGGCGAAGACAAAGTACCGAGCGAATTGATGATCACCCAGACGGTCAAGGCCGACCAGAACGGCGTTTTCACCTATGCGACACCGACAGACGGCTGGTGGGGTTTCGCCGCGCTGAACACTGCGCCCGAGACACTTGACTATGAAGGCACCGAAAAGGCAGTCGAGCTCGGTGCTGTGATCTGGGTCCGCTTCGAAGAGTGGGACGACTGATGCGCCACTTTCTTGCCGCGCTGGCGGTGGTGGTTTCAGCCACCACCGCCCAGGCACACCAGCTCAACGTCTTTGCCTTCGTCGAGGACGGGACCGTCACCGTGGAAACCAAATTTTCGACGGGCAAGACTCCAGTCTCTGGAGAGGTTCGCGTCCTAGGCTCCGATTCCAAGGTGCTGCACACCCTGTCGCTCGAAACCGATGGCACCGTGCGGTTTCCGCTGGATGCAGGCGCCGCCACCGAAGGTATGACAATCGAAGTGATCACGGGTGAAGGCCATGAGGACTATTGGATACTCACGCCAGAAGACATCGCACGCGGATCAGGAGGGTGAGCAGATGACAGCACTTTCGATAACGAAGCGGGGTGCGCTTGGCCTTTTGCTGTCGGCGGCGGCATTCCCGCTGGCAGCGCAGGACCGTCCGGTCGTGGCGACCGATAATTATCCGCTCGCCTATTTCGCTGGGCGGCTCGGCGGCGGCGGCATCGACGTTCTGTTCGCGGTACCTGATGGCACTGATCCATCGTTCTGGCGCCCTGGCATCCCTGATATAGCGGCAATTCAACGGGCTGACCTCATCGCGCTCAACGGAGCGGGCTTTTCGACCTGGCCGACCAAGGCATCCCTGCCCCGGTCCCGAACTGTGGACACCTCTGCGGGATTTCAGGACCGTTTGATCAAGACCGACACAGTCACACATTCCCACGGCGAAGGCGGGGAGCATTCCCATACCGCAACCGCAAACTATACTTGGCTCGACTTCTCATTGGCGATGGCGCAGGCGCGGGTACTTGCCGGTGCGATGATCCGCCAGCTGCCGGATCGTGCGCCACAGATCGAGACGGAACTTGAGGCGCTGCTCACCGATCTTGCGGCCCTCGACGCCCGTGCCACAGATATTGGTCAAGGTGCCGCGAGTGTTCCAATGATCGGATCGCATCCCCGCTATCAGTATTTTGGCGCAGCCTACGGGCTGGCACTAGGATCTGTCGCTTGGGACGCTCAGGAAGAACCCACCGAGGCCCAATGGGCAGCCCTCGAGGCGCTACTCTCGGAGACAGACGCAAAGGTGTTCATCTGGGAAGCAGAACCGTCTGCGGTGTCGAAAGAACGCATGTCGGCGCTTGGCCTGACAAACGTTGTCTTTCAACCCTTGGCAATGACGCCGGCGGGCGGGGATTTCTTAAACATGATGAACGCTGCTTTGGACGATCTCAAAGAAGCCATCCGGTAAGCAGCGTTACGCTAAGCTCAAATGCGCCCCACCGCCCAATCGGCACTATGGGCGGGTTCTTGGGCTTAGGCCGCAGCGCCGGTGATAAAGCCGGAACGAACTGCGCAGATCTTCGGCCCATGATGCGCAAGGAGCATGATCCACCCGAACCACCCTGTTCTGGCTAAATCGACGCAGAGGGTGCGTGGCTAAATGCACGGCCGGTTTGCGGGCCCGTCAAGCGCTTTGGCAACACCGCTGCGCCCCTCTTCCCTACTGCGGATGAGCAGCGTTGATATCTGCTCGGCAGCCTTGTGGGGCAACAAACCGCCACTTCTGATATTGGACACGCAAAAGCGATTGGCATCCGTCGTATCCAAAGAAGGTTTCCATGTCAGATAGGCCCCCAGAGAATCCGATGCAGACAGTCCCGGGCGTTCCCCGATCAGGATCAAAACCGCCTTCGCACCAAGTGCGGCAGCAATTTTATCACCAATTGCAACACGTCCGTTCGACACCAGCACGAGCCCGACCTTCATATCGGGCGGAAGCAGGGGCCGCAGCGCCGCAATCAACGGCACAGCATTCTGGTTCACGGCCAGAGCCGACAGCCCGTCCGCCACGGCCAGCACCAGATCGCAGCGGGGCGCAGTGGCAAGGGTATCCTGCCCCGCCTGTGACAATATGCGCCCCAGATCAGGGCGCGTCAGATAGATATCACGGCTGCTGGCTGCACTGGTCACATGCAATGGCCAATCGCCATCCGCCAGTTGCCGGCTGAGGTCCGCAACGGAAAGATCAGACCGGATGGCATCTCTCGCGCGCGCATGATCCAGCGCAAACCTCAACACAGCAGAGGTCGGCTGACCATTCCCTGCCTGACCCAACGCTATTCTGGCATCTGTGTGTCGGCGCAAACGCGAAACTGTGCTGCCGGCAAGAGTACGCCGCGGCAGAACCGGATCATTGTCACCCATGCCCGGCATCCTTTTCCAGTGCGTTCGTCACCTGCTGCAGACCTGTTTTGATCCAGTCTTGCACACCTGTTATCTGCCCGCTGCCATCCACGGCCCCGACCCGTTCAAGCCAGAGCGCAAACTCCGGCGCGGGCCGCAGACCATGTGTTTCGCGCGCCTGCGCCAGATCATGATGGCTGAGACTTTGGTAGTTGAGCATAATGTCGTCGCCACCCGGCACGGTGATCACAAAGTTCACTCCGGCAGTCACCAGCCCGTTCAGCAGCATGTCCATGTCGTTCTGATCCGCTTCGGCGTGGCTTGTATAACAAACGTCACAGCCCATCGGCACACCCAGAAGCTTGCCGCAGAAATGGTCCTCAAGCCCTGCACGGATGATCTGTCGCCCGTCGTAGAGGTATTCGGGTCCGATGAAGCCGACAACTGTATTGACCAACAGGCAATCGAAATGTCGTGCCACTGCATAGGCGCGCGCTTCCATCGTTTGTTGATCAACACCGTGATGCCCGCCAGAGGACAGCGCCGCGCCCTGCCCCGTCTCAAAATACATGAGATCCTGCCCGACCGAGCCGCGCTTCAAAGATTTGGCGGCGTCCTGCGCTTCGTTCAGGAGTGCCAGATCAATCCCGAAACCGGCGTTCGCCTTCTGGGAGCCTGCGATGGACTGGAATACCAGATCGACCGGCGCGCCAAGGTTGATTGCCTCGATCGCGGTCGTCACGTGACCCAACACGCAGTTCTGGACTGGCAAATCATAGGCACAGCGCAGATCGTCCAGCAGACGCGCGGTACGGATGTATTCGGCCACGCCGTCAGTCGCAGGGTTGACGCCGATGACCGCATCACCCGATCCGAACATCAATCCGTCAATTGCACTGATCGCAATACCCAACGGATCATCTGTTGGATGGTTCGGCTGGTTGCGACCGGCCAGCACGCCGGGCTGGCCTATGGTGGTCCGAAAGGCGCGCACGACGTTTATCTTGGCGGCAACCGCGATCAATTCGCCATTGCGCATCACCTTGCTGACAGCTGCCGCCATCTCGGGAGTTATGCCAAAGGCAATCGCAGTGATTTGCGCCCCTGTCGCACCCAAAAGCCACTCCCTGAATTCACCCACAGTCAGGGATGACACAGGCGCGAAGGCACGCGGATCATGCTGCGCCACGATAAGGTTGCTGACTTCGTCCTGCACCTCAGGCATCAGCGCCACGTTCAGGAATGCTTTAAGGGGCAGATCGGCAAGGCAGAATTGGGCCGCTATCCTTTCCTCGTCGCACGACGCAGACAACCCCGCGAGGATATCGCCGGACCGGAGGGGCGTCGCGCGTGCCATGAGGGTTCGCAGGTCGTCGAACCTCCACTTTGTCTGACCGATGGAATATGAGTATGTCATAAGCTCACCTTCGGTTTCGGCTTAGCCGGACAGCAAACAAGCGGTCAAGGCTGCCGTATTCGCTGCCCAGTGAACCTATCGGCTTTTTCAGGAAACGGCGCAAAAAGACGCAATTCACGTGATTTCTGTTTTGTTTGGTCCAAACCCTTCGCACCCGAGCAACTGCCTGCTCCACCCGGCCGCGTCGTGTTCACAAACTGGTGCGGCCGCTCAGCGTCATGCGTGCTGGGTGTCATAGAGCGCACGCGCAGCTTCGACCGCCTCGATGTTGTCATTGGCCCAACGATAGATCGCCTGAAACGGCGGCAACAAGGTCAGGCCAAGCGGTGTCATTTCGTACAGCACACCCGGCGGCGTGCTCGCGACGACAGAGCGGGCGATAATCCCGTTCCGCTCCAATCGTTTGAGGGTCATTGAAAGCGACTTCTGCGAAACGCCTTCCAACCGGCGCTTCAGGTCATTAAAACGCGTGCCGCCGCTGCTCAGAACCGTCATGATCATCATAGACCACTTGTCAGCAACCTGATCAAACAGCAGACGTGACGGACAATCGACCGAAAAACGCGATCCGTTGCAATGGGTGTCGTGCAGCATGGTTTCCTCCAGGTTACCTAGTGAATTTAAAGTGCGTTCTGGACACTTGGTATAAAATGTATACCTAAGCCCTCCATAAGACAAATACGAATTAGGATACCACATGAAAACCGACACACTCTTCCGGCCTTTCTCTCTCAAAGGGATGGAGCTACGCAACCGTATCGTCATGGCGCCCATGACCCGTGGTATGGCCCCCGAAGGCATTCCCGGACAGCCGCAGGTGGCCTATTACGCACGCCGCGCAGCTGCGGACGTTGGTCTGATCCTCACCGAAGGTACGGTCGTGGACCGCCCTGCATCGCGCAACTTGCCCGGCATCCCATTCTTTCACGGCGAGGTTGCTATGGCCGGCTGGACCGATGTCGCCGCTGCCGTGCATGACGCAGGCGGCAAAATCGCGCCACAGATATGGCACACCGGCTCGACTCGCGGTGGAAAGTGGGAGCCGGACGCCGAGGTGGAAAGCCCCTCTGGCCTTGTCGGACCGGACAAACCGCGCGGCCGCGCAATGTCCGAGGCAGATATCGCCGACACGATCGCGGCCTTCGCATCCTCGGCCAAGCTGGCGCGTGACGCAGGGTTTGACGCCGTCGAAGTGCATGGCGCACACGGCTACCTGATCGACCAGTTCTTCTGGTCCGGCACGAACCTCCGCGATGACAGCTGGAACGGACCGTCGATCAAGGAACGCTCGCGCTTTGCCGCTGAAATCGTGAAAGCCATCCGCGACGCCGTCGGTCCCGATTTTCCACTGCTGCTGCGCGTGAGCCAATGGAAGCAACAGGACTACACCGCACGGCTTGCCACCACGCCGGACGAGATGACCGACTGGCTGGCACCCCTCGTCGAGGCCGGCGTGGACATGCTGCACTGCTCCCAGCGCCGCTTCTGGGAACCTGAATTCCCCGAGCTTGATGGCGAAGAGGGCCTGAACTTTGCGGGCTGGGCGAAAAAGCTGACCGGCGCTGCAACAATTAGCGTTGGGTCCGTTGGCCTGAATTCCGACTTCGGCGGCGCATTTGCGGGCGAAGGATCGCAGACATCACCACTCGACCGTCTGATTGCCCGCATGGAACGCGATGAGTTTGACCTGATCGCAGTCGGACGCGCGCTTTTGTCGGATGCGCAGTGGGCACAAAAAGTGCGCGATGGCCGGATGGACGACTTGCAGGGCTTCAACAACGAAGATCTGCAAACGCTGGAATAAGCGGCTTGGCGGGCCAACAGACT
>TARA_R110002020_G_scaffold184769_2_pt1 | contig 11043 bp, 11 predicted proteins | sample TARA_R110002020 | Tara Oceans TARA_R110002020 (sample SAMEA4396489) | marine metagenome | biome: Westerlies Biome; feature: [MES] marine water layer (ENVO:01000295) within the mesopelagic zone...; material: water (ENVO:00002006), including particulate matter (ENVO:01000060) such...
TCGCCGCCCTTGGGCATAGGCTCTGCGGCAACACAAGAACACGAACCACCAGTATCGGCTTTGCAGGATTCTGCACTATAACCCATGTTACACTCGGAAGCCATTAGACCAATGCTTGCCTTGGCTGATTTATCAAATAAACTGTTGCATACCGCATATCTTTGTTTGCTATCGGGAAAATCACCAACAGATTCTGAATCGCCCATGCAACGTTGAACAAAATCGTCCCTACTCTCACCAGTGCGTGGGGAAGGCATTATATCTCCACCGCATACCAATCAACGGCTCTTGAGTAATCACCGTGTATTTCAAAGGTACCATGTATATCGTATTTTCCTCTTGCTAGGCCATCTGCCGACACATTGACATAATCCCAATCCTGATAGTAGGTTTCGTATGTCAATTGGGGTTGTATCTTAGTCCAGTTACCAGTTTCGTTTTCGTAGATAGTCCAGATAACCGTTAGATTGTGTGGTTCGTTATCACAAGCCAAGTCGGCATCCCAATGGAAGGTTATAGTAGTATTGTTGTACTCAAAGTAGGCGTCATACATTTCGGGGTCGCAGGGTTGACCTTCCCTGTATTCACAAGAGCCGTCATCGTAATCTGCGTAGGGGTCATAGTTTGTTGCCGTGTCATTAGTGCAACCACCATATTCTTCGTCGTCTTCCTCAAACTCACAAGAGCCGTCATCTTCCCAAGCCTCATCATTGTAATTTAGAGCGTCCGGGTCGGTACAACCATAGATAACATCGGGTTCTTCGCATGTGTCGGTTTCTTCACAGTCTTCTTCCGTTTCTTCGGGTTCGTCGGAACCGTCTTGGCAGTTTTTGTATCCGTCATCAACAAGAGAAGCCTGTATAGTAGAACCGTCGCCACAAGTGAAATCGTCACCAAATTCCCAATCGTCATCAGTAATCCATTCATCGTCACCGTCTCCATAGGGAGTAAAGTCTAGAATACCTACGGCTTCCATACCCGGCATAACAAGAGCAATCATTGACGCTATCGTAATCATCAAGGAACGTATTTCTTGGGCTCTATCATTAATTGTTTCGATAATAGAATCTGCTTCTTCTGCTGTCAACATTTTCACCTCTTTCCGCCAAAGTACTCAACTGCGTGCCCTTCGTCCACTAAAGCCGAATTGACATTTACGTCTCCGGCGATAATGGTACCTAGGCACCTACCAAACTTACCTACGCCGTGAGATTTCAATATTATGTCTTTCCCCGTCGTTAGCTGTTCCAGTCTTTCCTTGGCGGCAAGCCCCCTCACTTTTTCCTCCTTGTCTCTAGTACGAGACTCTGGTGCATTGATTCCATACATTCTGACACGCACGTTGTAGTGGACCTTGAAGCCCAAATCTACTCTTACGTCAATGGTGTCGCCGTCTACTACACGAAGCACTTCTGCTTGGTATTCCCACATACTTACTCACTTAGATTTCTTAGGCATTTCTGCCTCTTTCTTATCATTAGTGGTATTGAACGCATCCATTCTTAGCTCGTGTGCTTGTCTTAGTGCTTCCATCTCTAAGTCGTGCTTTAGCTGAATCTGTTGCATTGTGCGTGTGTGGGCCTTTTGTGCATCTGTAGAATTGACATCAGCAGAAAGCCTGTCGGGTAAAACATTTATTTTGGCTGTTTCTTTGCCCTTGAATAAATCTAGCACACTTGTTATGATAAGAAGCGCAGGACCACCCAACAGACCGATTACAGTAAGCTGTGAATCACTTACGTCTCTTTGTTCAACCAAGCTAAAGTAGGAAGCTCCTGCCGCAATTACTACCCAAGACATTACTACTCCAAACCCGAAAACCAACATTAGTTTTTCGTTAGGATTACCGTCCCCCAATTTCGCCATGGGTCGTCTTAGAGTAAAACGATTGATAAATGTTCTAGATAAAAGCGAAGAAATAACAATAATTACGGCACCAAGTATTAGGAGAGGAGTCATTCTCTTTCTTCCTCGTCTCGGTTTTCTTGGGTTTCTTCGTCGTTTTTATTACCGGGTTGAGAGTTTTCGTCTGGTAGTGGACCTTCACTAGCCGGACCTTGTGGATTCAATCTGTTTTCCCCCTCGCCACCAATCATAGGTAGGTTGAGAATATCGAGTGCTTGGTTAAGGGTAACAATTCCGTTACTGTAACCGAGCGTTGCCCTCCTCATAACATCGAGCGGTGTCTCTGTATCCATAGTCTCAAACGTAATAGTAGGCAAATCTTGGGTTCGATGTTGTATTCCCAACAAGTCCAAGTGTAGTGAGAATATTCTTTGGCAGGATTCTGTCAGTATGCGGTGCATTCTACTAATGGCACCAACGGCCCACAAATTGGCGTTGTACGTAGCAGCAAACGTAGAACCCCGCTCTTGTCCCGATGCGACACGAGGTACCTGCAAAACTGCTGCGATATCGGCGTTTATTGCGTCTAGGAAATCACCACTGTTAGGTAGGGTGTTTTCTAGGTTGATATGTTGTAGTTTGACGTAGTGCGGAAGGACTGGTATCTGGTCGCCCCTCAATCCCTCAAACAATGTGACTATTTCATCTATGATGTACTTCAGCCTTTCTGACTGCTCGGCAGGGTCTTGTATATGCTCTATGGCAGACTTGTCAATGGTTATGTACTGCTTTGTCATAGAGTCCTCAAGCGACAAGCGGTTGTTTAGGCTGTTGTACTTCATGCGTATGGGTTGCTTTAGTGAGGTAAAGCGGGAAGCGCCCCATATACCATATGACGTGCGCCCTTTGTTATCTACAAACCAATTACTCCTGTAATCTATACGCACATGAAGAATCTCGTTGACTGGGAAGGCTTGTTGGTTGGAGGTGCCCTCTCTAAGAATGTATTGCGTGGGATTCACAATAGGTGTGTCTTCGTCGGCGTTGAAGTAGCTATCTAAGCCACCACGCCTATCTACTATGGTTATCTGCTTGACAGGCAACGATTGTATCTTGGTTACGCCAACTCCCTCCTTACCTACTATCTTGTTGATGTCGTTACCATAAACCATGAGGCCACGCATAGCATTGATTAGGAAATCATCGAATGGTAGCCTTTCCTCGACTAATTCTTTGAGTGCCTCTCGTATAGTAGCATTTTTGCCCTTTGAGTAATTTACAGTGTAGTTATTGGCAGTCAAGCTAACTGCTCTAACGGCCCCGTTCAATTCAGGGTCTAGTAACAACATACTATCATACAAATCAAATTCGTTGTCAAACTTGTTGTCAGACCTTAGCCTCTCTGTGTCTCTTACGATATCCGGTATTCCTGCTGCTACGGTAAAGGTTTTGTTTGAGGGAACCCTCGCTGTTCTTGCCACAATCGGCTCTCCTCTCCAAAATTGATACCACCTACGCTCCGCCATGCTATTATGTTGTAATGACTGGTTTTTCAATGTATCTCTAATTGTTTTTTTGATTTTGCGCCTTTTAGAAAGAAATAATCGTTATACTGAGGCTTTTATGTTTATTTGTTTTATTGTTTCAATAGTGGTTTGGTAAAGTCCCCCTATACTAACCTCAACATACTATTGAATAAATAAATTAATAAAATTAAACGTGACACTCAGAGCTTATTTTTTTGTTTTAGCGTAACATAATTAACGAAACTAATGAACCTTTAAGTGTTATTATATGCCCGTTATGTTCATGGGGGAACACTTCATAGACAATAATGACTTGATTGAGAAGTACAAACACAGGGGCTACAGAAGCGTAAGCGATTTTGGTAGGTTCTTGCACGAAATAGAGCCACGCCGAAGTTCGGACGCTTGGAGAGTAGCAGTTTCTAGGTGGGTAAAGAAGGGCAATAGCTTTGCCAAGGAAATGTCTATAGTTTCGGAAGAACATGTGAAAAGAACACATACGTACTATGACAAGGGTAATGATACCTATATCACCTACATAGATTCCGTTAGTGATTTGATAATCCTAAAGGGCGACCAACACCGAGAAATGCGTAGAGCTTATTCTTCCATGTTAGATAACCTTTCGGCAGACGAAATGGCAAACAGGTTTGAATTGCCCGTTCTTTGGATAAGGGGGTACATAAGAGCCTACGGTTGGACTCACGGCATGAATCCTCTTACAGACAACGAATTGATAGACGGGGAAACCGATACTCTGGTGAATGACCTTCTCACACTCAAGAAAAGAGATGTTTTGGTTAAGGTAGCCGAGAAACACAAGAAAAATATGGAAAGGGATGCGAACAAGTACCGAACGCTAGAGGAAACCCTCCTATCGGATTTCAGGGAGATACTTAGCGAGAAAACAATTATCGTTGACGAAAGAAAGCCTATACCCATGGAGCAAGCAGAAAACGAATACGCATTGGTTATTTCACCTACCGACCTACATTATGGTAAATACGGTTGGTCCTTGGAGGTTGGCGAAGCCTACAACTTTGAGATAGCAAGAGAAAGGCTACTAGACAAAACCTCAACCCTACTACAGAGGTTACCGGGAATACCCGAAAAGATAATATTAGCTACGGGAAGCGACTGGTTCCACGTTGATAACGACTTGGGTACCACTACTAGAGGGACGGGGCAGGATATGGCCGGTACGCCAGCACAGATACTTATGGAAGGTTGCGAGTTAGCCGTCGAACACATAGAAATGTTGAAGAAGGTAGCTCCTGTGGAAATTGTGTTTATGATGGGTAACCACGACAGATTCGCAAGCTTAGGCTTAATGATGTTCCTGAGTGCTACATACGAGGGCGACCCTAGCGTAACAGTCACTAAGAACCCGGCACTAAGACAATACATCAAGTGGGGAGAGAACCTAATGGGCTTTACCCATGGAGATTTCGTCAGTGGCACTAACTTACCTCTTATTATGGGTAACGAGCAGAGAAAGGAGTGGGGAGAGACAGAGAACCACATATGGTTCCACGGACACAAGCATCACACGCACATGATAGAAAAGGGGAATTGTTTTGTGATACAGCTACCTAGTTTAGCAGGACACGATAGATACCATGCTAGAAAGGGCTTCATTAGCCGACCCGGCATGTTTGCTCATCTAGTAGATAAGAATCAAGGTATTGTCGGAAGCTTGTATTCCCCGGTGATAGCAGATGAGTGATTTCCTTTCCTTTTCCATGGAAAGGGCAAAATACGACGATAAGTACTTTTATCGTTGGCTTGGCTATACTTGGGGTGACCACATTGGGGAATGGATGGATATGTATGGAAAGCGTGGAGAAAGGCAAGTACATAGAGTTTGTGTGATTGCGCCTCGTGACCACAGTAAATCTACTACCCTCAGAGTAAAATTGCTACATCACGCTCTTTTTGACAAGTGGAGGGACAAGCCCTTTACCTGTTGGCTTTTTTCCGCTAGTAAAGATTTGGCGTCTAGGCGTCTTGAGGAGATACGAGAGGATATGAAAAGGCACCCGCAGCTCTCTAGGTACCTAGACCCACGTAGAGGAAACAAGCTAGAGCTAAGATTTACTAATGGTGCTTGGATAAGAGCTACATCTGTAGGGGCCGCTATTCGTGGTGAGCATCCTGCATGTATAGCATTTGATGACGTGTTAGACGATAGTGGAGATATGGACCCTAAAAACACACAACACTGGTTTAGGAAGAAGGTTACACCGATGTTGAGTCCGGGAACGGCAATTTATGTCGTGGGTACGCCGATGAGCATGAACGACCTGTATCACACGGAGATGTTATCTAATGAAATTTGGAAAAGCGGTGTGTGGTCTAGTATCCCAAATTGGGATGATTGGAGGGCAGACCCTGAAAATGTAAAGCCTGAAGCCCTATGGCCCGAATTCAGGAGCTTAGATTTCTTACTTGAGCAGAGAAAGGCCATGGGTGACCTGTCTTTCATACAGGAGTATCTGTGTAAGGTAATAGATGACGAAGCCGCAGTCTTCCCACGCTCGTTGACTAGAATTAATTTGAATATGGATACTGTACTAGAAGGGGATAAAAAACACAACAACAGATATTCTATAGGTTTTGACCCTGCACATGGACTAAAACAGGATTATAGCGTTATGATTTGTCTTAGGCAGGATGACGACGGCTACATACACTTTGTAAATATGTGGAGGCGTAATGACTTCCCGCCGGATAAACAAGCTAACATAATGATAGATTGGAATAAGCGTTATAGCACACCTGCTTTTGCTGTCGAATCTGTAGGGTTTCAGCAATTGTACGAGAGTCTTCTTAATCAGAAGGGTGCCGTAGTAGATTACAGGGAGAGTAAGGTAGGTAATCGAACCTTGAAGCAAGGACTTCTCAACAGACTTAGGGTTTGGTTTGAAAGAGAGTTGGTAATCTTCCCTTATGGTGACCACGAAACTAGGACTCAGATAAACATAGTCTTGGAAGAATTGGAAAGTCACGCTTGGCGCAACGGCTTAATTGTAGATTTGGGTAAGCACAACGATACTGTGATGGCTTTCGCTCATGCCATAGACCAATTTTCGGTCAAGGAAGCAAGTATGCCTGTAATGATGGGTACTGCTAAAGGAGGCGAGTGGTTAGGTGGCGTAAGCAAGAGAAGACTTAACAGAGGCATGGGGGGCGTAGGCGGCGTCATAAACAGGGGATAGACATGAGTAAGGGATATTACAATAGATTAGGGACACGTCAGACGGGTCACGGATGCAAGAGTGGCAAGACAGGCCCGCTCAAGAGGAAGGACATAATCAAACGCTCCTTGATACGACTTCTTTCCGATGGCTTTTTCTCCGAGTGGAGGACCGCAGACGAAATTGCATGGAACATCAATAAGGAATTATCGAAGCACTGGACTTTACTCAACGGTCACATGGTTGGCAGTCTGATGCGTATGTATGTGAAGGACTACAACATCGAAACGAAGAAACGAAGTCGTTTGAAGTACTATAGAGTGGCAAACAGCAGGATACGGGGGAATAAACCTACTGCCGCCAATTTAGGTAAGAATACAAGTGATTCAAAATAATTTCTGAAAAATTTAAAAAAAATTGCGAGAGGGGGTAGCCAACCCCACCGTTGTACTGCTCTCTGATTTATGGAGGGGAGACGCTCATAGGCCGCGTCAAAGATAAAAATGGTCCATGGGTACCCTTGGACCCTTTGCGTGCCTCTATGGGGTGTTTAAACCCCCTAGAATCGCCTATCTGCCTACGGGATAGGGGGCACCTGCTAGGGCTCAGAATGGGCGATATGGGCCTCCGGCCATACAGAGGCTCAAAGATGGTTTGAGGACCGGGGCAGGACTACCCACCCCGGCCCTCATTCGGGCCCTGCCTAGAGAGCGCCTAGGTGCTGATGATTAACGACCTCTACGACCTCATGCCGGGCGGCTTGAGTACCCTGCTTGAACAGGGGCTCGCCGTTGCCGTCGTGGGTCTTCCCGTCAATGTGCAACAGAGCCCAAGCGTCAAGGCTGAGAAGGCCGACACTGTGCCCCCTGTTGCGGCTACTCTCGACGAAGGCCCGACCGACTAGGTTGAACGTCTCGTCGGACTCGTCATCGTACACCGTGAAGATGAACCATTGATGGGAGCCGGGAGCCCTTCGGTTCTTGCGTACTTTCTTGCCTCGTCGGTCACGGGCTCCGGTTGGGCAATCGTAGCCGACTTGAGCCGATATGCCGTAGTTGGTACCGCTTGATACACGGGTCGTTCTAAGCTTGGTATCTGCGCCCCTTGGGCCGGGCTGGTACTCATCAAAGACGCATGGCATTTTCAGGGTGAGGTTATTCCTGAAAGCCACATCATGGCGGTACTGTGCCACGACTGGGCCGCCACACTGACGGCATACCCCCGATACATCGTTTGAGGCATTGAATACGGGATTCCCGTTCATGTCTCGGCATCGGGGGCTCGTTGTCAATCCCTTGAGGAAGGTTGCATTCTTGGCGCATCCGTCACGGGCTTGATTTTGGAATGAGGACAGGGATGCCTCCCTATCCTTGAGGCTGAATCCTCTTTCGCCTACTTCCTCATGCCCTCTCATCTTCGGGGAGTACTGGACCCCGCCATATGCACCCTCGGCCCACTCATTGAAATTGATGGCCGTCTTGCTGGTCGGGCCGGTGGCTAGGATGAAGGGGGCATCGTGCTTACTGTGGGCCATGTATTGGGACCATCCAGAAAGCAGGGGCATATTGAGCGCCTTGGCTACCTTTGCCCTTTTGTCAAGGGCCCTATCTGCTTGGCCGGTGTTCGGTACTAATCGGGCCTTCTGTCCTAGGCTCTCGCTGAATACCCCGGCATCAGCGAATTTCTGTGCTTGGGTCATGGTCAGCACGGCGGGCCATTGTGGGAGAACGATGGCCTCCGACATAGCTTCAACGATGTTCTTCTTCATCGTCTTCATTGAGCCACCGGTAAAGCCGAACCGGCGAAGCTCTGCCAGTAGTCGGCTTATCTTGGTGGCCCTAGCGGTCATTCTGTCAATCAGGGATGCGATGAAGGCCGCCGAGGTCATGATGACCCCAACAGGCGTATTCACGCAATCCAAGACAGACAGAGCCGGGTTCGTTCCCGGCGTGTCTCCTATGGTGGTTGGTGTTCCGTCCATGTTGGCCCTGTAACGCGCGACCCCTATAAACGGCGGATATGAAGCAGGGGGGCGCAGGAGCAGCGAAAGACTATATGCCCCCTGCCCATCTGACCCCATCCCCCGGAGTTATGCGACATACTCATAATATGGCCTCATTGGCTGATTTATGCGATTTGGCGCACCTGTCGCCGTGTTGGGGCCGTTGGGGTAGTTTCTCCCGACGCCGTGACGATTTCGGGCCCCATTTTGAGCATCGGACGACCGGCCAAATTAGCCGAATTTGAGGGGTCGAATTAGGGCGTAACATAACATTCAATCCTCGTTTCTTTCCATTTTAGGCAGTATCTGATAAGTAGGTTCTAACCTAAGCATAACATAAGTTAGGTTGGTGTGTTTTCTGCACCGGTTTCATTATAACACCACCTAGGCGTAACATAACTTAGTGAGAAAAAAGCACTAGGTACGTAACATAACTTAGTGAGAAAAAAACACTAAATGCGTAACATAACCTAGTGTTAAAAAAACACCAAGTACGTAACATAACACCTACTGTTAGAGGGGGAGGGGCGAACCCCTCCCCGCTCATTATCTACTCGTCCCACCTACTAAGCGGGTACAGTGTCGGTTGCTCCCCTCGGAGTATTGCACCTATGTTTTGTGCGGTCCACTGTCGGTTCGTTTCTCGGTATCGCTTAACCAATTTGCATGGTGTTGCGCTACCCGTCTCTATAACTTCCGTTAGGGCTCTCTCGTAACCCTCACAGTATGCTATTTCGCCCTTTGTCATGGTTTCCTCGTATCCTTCGGGAAAGCGAGCTTGGTATTGCTCTGTGCCGCCTTCCTGCCCCTTTCTACTGCACTCTAAGCACCATAGCTCGTGGCGCTTGTGCGGCTTCTCTAGGTGCCTAGCTACTACCCAGTATAGGGCCTCACGAGGGCCATCTTCCGCACAATACTCACACCGCCTCATAGAGGGGTAGGTCCTACCCTCCTGTGACGCCTGTGAGGCGTTCGTCTCATCGCATTCATTCGCTGTCATCGGTTTTTCGTTCATTCGTTTCACTCTCCTTAACGGGCCTATGCCACGCTATGCCATAGGCACAGTAGCCATCGCATATAGTATGTTGGTCTATATGCTCATGGCCTAGGCGTAACATAATATTCAATGCGTAACATAATATTCAATGCGTAACATAAGTTTGCTAGAAAAAAGCGTAACATAAGATAGAGGGCACCTAGGCGTAACATAAGGCCCGCTAGAAAAAAGGGCGTAACATAAAGGAGAGTTTGTAGGGAGGGCGCCCCACCACCGACGCCCCCCCGTTGAGTGATTACCTACTCTACTCGTACACCTACCCATAGCTTGTTCCGTAGTAGCTCAAGCGACTCCTTTATTGGCTTGTTTGCTGGGGTGACTGGCAGTAACATAGCTTGTAGTCTATCATAGGTTGCTACTGTGCTACTGTGTATGAATTCAAGCAGTACCGATAGCCATAGGTCATGATTGTCTGTTGTTGGACCCTCTAGGATTTCGTCGGTTATGGTACTCATATCCAATCCCCCTGATGCTCTCCGAGAGCGGGGATTTCTGACAGGAAGCTTATTCCTCTTGCTCCTGCTTCTCCGTACTTGCTTGCTAGGTTCTCTGAATCAATCACTTCTAGCTGGTGGGCTAGGTTCTCGATTATCATACCAAGCTCTAGGGTACGGCGGTCGTTGGTGGTTCTCATGTCGTTGCTCAACTCGACGAATTTTGACAGTAGTGCGTGATACACGATTGTCAATTCCGCCCGGTTAAGGGTTATGGTTTCGTTTCCTCCCATGAACCCTCCTGTTATTGTCTAGTATATAGTCTTTGAGGCATTTCAGGGCGTAACATAATTTTGGGATATGATGCAACGTTATGCTACGTGGGGCCGTCAGGCGTAACATAATTCTCACGTAGCGTAGGGGGCGTAACATAATTTTGGCGCCGTTTCGGCCGGGGTTAATGAACCGGCTAGTCCCCTTATAGTCTTTAGGGTGATTTGGTGCGTAACATAACGCCCGCGTAGCATAACCCCAACGTAACATAATTTCAGGATACAGTGAAGCGTTATGTTACGCCCTTTAAGTAGTCTTATTTTTTGGGTCGTCGAGGTGGGGTGTGAGCTGAGCAAGTCGAAAACGTAACATAACGCTAGACTGCAAGCCAAAAATATGTTACGCAATTTGAAAATTATGTTACGGGCAAAGACTATAAGGAAACGTCTTTTATGTTACGAAAAGTGTTTTACAGAAAAAAAGAGAGGCGTAGCATAAAAACAATTGACGATGCAACGTTATGTTACGCTTTGCATTATGTTACGCAAACGAACCGGTTCGGGTGGGGCTCCGCCGGGGCGACCCCAAAAACGTAGCATAACGCTCGCCGTCCAACAAAATTCTGTTACGCCTGAATGTTATTTATGTTACGCAAAAATTAACTTTTATGTTACGAAATCCCCTATGTCACAGAAAAACAAGCGGGGGG